>Ga0209410_1000372_pt1 | contig 20502 bp, 16 predicted proteins | sample Mar14436cmmetaG_FD_184135 | JGI IMG/M metagenome (GOLD analysis project Ga0209410, IMG submission 184135) | Marine hydrothermal vent microbial communities from Guaymas Basin, Gulf of California to study Microbial Dark Matter (Phase II) - Marker... ... | reverse complement strand
CCCGGTCCCTCCCCGACCAACACTATATCCGCCTCGGGGTCCCCCTCACCGAACACGACGTGGGTCCTGGTGCGGGAAAGCTCGCAGTCGGTGCAGCTCAGGGCTCGCCTCCTCAGGGCCTCCATCTCTTCGGCAGCTGAGGGCACTTCCTTCTCCTCAGGGCACTATCTCCGTCCCAACCCCCTTATCCGTGAACATCTCCAAAAGGAGGGCATGGGGCACCCTTCCGTCCACTATGTGCGCCTTGGGCACCCCCCTCCGGACGGCCTCTGCGCAGGCCCTGACCTTCGGTATCATACCTCCCTTTATCGTTCCCCTACCTATCAGCTCCTCCACATCCCCCACCGGGAGCGTGGATATGAGGCTTCCAGGATCGTCTGGGTCCCGAAGTATCCCCTCCACGTCCGTCAGAAATGCCAACTTCTCCGCACCGAGGGCCACGGCTATCTCCCCCGCAGCCGTGTCAGCGTTGACGTTATAGGCCCTCCCGTCCTCCCCGAGGCCTATCGGGGCGACCACCGGTATCACACCCCTTCCGCACAGCCTAAGGATGGGCTCCGGCTCCACCTTCCTCACATCGCCCACAAATCCTATGTCCAGCTCGTAGTCCTGCACCTTGACCTTATGCCTTCTTACATGCAAGATCTTGTGCTCCTTTCCAGAGAGTCCCTCGGCCCTCCCCCCGAGCTTCTTTATCCCCTCCACAAGCCCCTTGTTCACCTCTCCGAAGAGCGTCTCCTCAACTATCTTCATGGTGCGTTCGTCGGTCACCCTGAGCCCCTGCACGAACTTGGCTTCGAGCCCCTCCTCCTCCATCCTCCTGCTTATGGCGTGGCCGCCGCCGTGGACCAGGACCGGCCTTACACCTACGGTCTCCAGGAATATCAGGTCCAAGAGCAGACCCTCCTCGGTCGGGGATGTCATAGCGCTCCCCCCGTATTTGACGACCACCACCTTCCCCTTGAACCTCCTCAGGTAGGGGAGGGCCTCTATAAGGACCTCTGCCTTCTGCACGACGTCCATGTCCACCCCCCAAAGATACAATGTACTTCCCCCGATGTCAACTAAATTTCCCTTGCAAGGTCTTACCTTGCGTTCGGGTCGTGATCCTTCGGAGGTCCTTGAGATTCCCATCCTTTTTTGGTATATTTTCGGAGACATGAGATGGAAATTGACCTACCTCCTGGACGGAGCGTCCTCGACGGGGATGGTGGTGGCTTTATTTATGGCCCTACTGTACGCCCCTACCGAGAGGACCATGGGGCACGCCCAGCGCATCTTTTACCTCCATGTGCCTTTGGCGTGGGTCTCCTTCCTGGCCTTCTTCGTGGTCTTCCTCGGAGGAATAATCTTCCTGCGCACCCGGGACCTCCGCTGGGACAGGCTGGCCTTAAGTTCGGCCGAGGTCGGAGTTCTGTTCTGCACCCTTATGCTGATAACCGGGGCGATATGGGCTAAAGTGGCATGGGGCGTCTGGTGGCCGTGGGGGGACCCTCGGCTTACGACCACCTTGGTGCTTTGGCTCATATATTTGGGTTACATGCTGCTCAGGGCCCTTTCCGAGGAAGGAAGGACCGCAAAAGTTGCAGCGGTGTTCGGCATCGTGGGGTTCCTGGATGTCCCTGTGGTCTTCTTCTCGGTGAGATGGTGGAGGAGCATACACGGCGTCGTCGTGACATCGAAAGGCCTAAACCTCGACCCGAAGATGGCATCTGCGCTGTGGGTCTGCTTGGCAGCTTTCACGCTCTTGTATGCCTGCTTGCTCCTCCATAGGTTCCTTTTGGAGGAGGCGAGGGAAGAGCTATCCCGGACGGGCGAGGAGGTAGTATGACTTACCTGTTCGCAGCTTACCTTGTAGTCTGGATCGGCTTCTTCCTCTACCTTCTGAGCCTCTCGGAAAGGCAGAGGAGGCTCTCAAAGGAGTTGGAGGCGTTGAAGGGGCAGATCTCAGAGGGGGGTTGAGGTGGAAAGGTCGTCGGAATCAGCCCTCGGACTTCTCTCCGACGGGCTCGGCCTTTATAGACTTCATTTTTCGGCCTTCTTCGGCCCTGTGGCCATGATATACCTCCCTTACTACATCGTCCTTTCCCTTCTGAGGAACCTTCCCCCAGGTCCGGCCATCGTATGGATGGGCACATTGGGGACCCTCGCCCAGGCCTTGGCGACCGCCTCGGTCGTCTGGACCACAGCCCAGGTGAGGGAGAGAAAGCAGATCGGTATAGGGGAGGCGTTGGGGGCCATATCCGTAGGCGTTGTAGGAAGGCTCCTGGGAGCCCTGGTCCCTGCCCTCTTCCTCATCACCTTGGGTATAATGATCTTCGTCGTCCCGGGGCTCATTTTCTTAGTGTGGTTCGCCTTGGCGGGTCAGGTCGCTGTGTTGGAGGGAAGGACGTTCTGGAGCGCCCTCAGAAGGAGCCGGGAGCTGGTGAAGGGAAGGGGATGGAGGGTGTTTTATCTTCTTATCCTATTCATCTGCTTAAACTTCCTTCTGGTGGCCCTTCCCCTGACCCTGCTCCCCAGGTTCGCAGCCCCTTTGGGTCAAGTCCTCGGCCTCCTCTTCCTTCCATATCCACTCATAGTCATGACCCTTTTGTACCTCAGGGCCAGGGAGGAACTGTGAGGAGGATAGTCACCCTCACATCGGACTTCGGCACGAAGGACGGGTTCGTCGGGGCGATGAAGGGGGTCATACTTTCGCTCGCTCCCGAAGCTTCGGTCGTGGACATAACTCACGAGGTCCCACCGCAGTCGGTGTGGGACGCTGCTTTCGCCTTAGAGGCCTCCTGCCCCTACTTTCCCGAGGGGACCGTGCACGTCGCAGTCGTGGACCCGGGCGTAGGAGGGGAGCGTAGGGCCCTCATATTCCGCACAGGGAGGTATTTCCTCGTAGGGCCGGACAACGGTGTCTTCTCGCTCCTTCTCAAAAGGGAGCCCCCTATGCGGGTGGTCTCGATGGAGAACCGGGAGCTCATGCTTCCTGAGGTGAGCAATACGTTCCACGGAAGGGACGTATTCGCCCCCGCCGCCGCCCATCTGGTCCGTGGGGTTCCGTTGGACAGCTTCGGACCTGAAGTCGAGGATTGGGTGAACCTACACCTTCCCGAGCCCGAAGTAAGGGGGGACCTCGTCCTGGGAAAGGTCGTGCACACGGACCGCTTCGGCAACCTCGTCACGAACATAAAGATGGAACATCTCCCGTTCCCTCCCGAAGGGGCGGTGGTGAGGGCGGGAGGAGTTACCACGAAGATATATCCCGTCTACTCGTCGGTGCCGAAGGGGGCCCCCCTGGCCCTCTTCGGGAGCGGTGGGAGGCTCGAAGTTGCGGTGAGGGAGGGGAGTGCGCACCGGACCTTGGAAGTCGGGGAAGGGGATGAGGTGATCGTAGAGAGGGCGAGATGAAGGACTGGGAAAGGATAGGCCCGAAGCTGAACAGGTGGGTGAGCCTGCTAGTGGCCCTCGGGGTGGCGGTCTCCTTCTCGTCAGTGCTCTTCGCCTGGAAGATACCCGCCCCAGCTCCCTGGTCCGGGGTCCTCATGGCAGGGCTCTATGCGGAAGGGGTCGCCATATTCTTCGGTTTCGCTTTCAAATCCTTCTACTTCCTCCTCCACGCCTTCGCGGGCCCCGAAAGCCCTCACTTCCATCTGGCCGAGAAGGTGAGGCCGGTGGCCTTGGCATGTTTCCTAGGGTGTGTGGGAGCATTCGGTGCGGGGGTGATGCTCATGACCGCCTTCGCCCTCAGGAACTTCCTCTTTTAGGAGGGAAAATGAAGTTCGAACACTACATGCCGGTCCGGATAATCTTCGGATGGGGGAGGCTCTCGGAGCTCGGGGAGGTCGCATCCTCCTTCGGAAGGAGGGCACTTGTGGTGGTGGGAAGGGGGAGCGCAAGGAGGTCCGGGGCCTTGGATAGGGCCCTGGACTCCTTAAGGAGGGCGGGAGTTGAGGCAGAGGTCTTCGAAGGTGTCCCCCCCAACCCCACCTCCACCTTTGTGGACGAAGGGGCCGAGGAGGCGAGGAGGAAGGGGTGTGAGGTCGTCGTGGGCTTAGGTGGTGGCAGCAGCGTGGACTGCGCGAAAGCTATAGCTGTTGCGGCCGTCGGGGGGAGGCCCGTATGGGACTACGTGACCTCGGAGCACCCCAGCGGAGCCCTTCCGATGATCGCTGTCCCGACCACCTCCGGCACTGGGACGGAGGCCAACCCGTATGCCGTCCTCACCGAGCCGAACCTCAAGGAAAAGAGGGCCCTCAACAGACCCCCCTTCACCTATCCCAAAGCCTCCATAGTCGACCCGGAACTTACCCTGAGCCTCCCCCCGAGGGAAACGGCCGTAACGGGGATGGACGTGCTCTTCCACGCCCTGGAGGCCTTCGTGGGCAAGAGGTGCCATCCCTTCGTGGAGGCCGCCGCCGAGCTGGCCGTAAGGGGCGTGGCGAAGTTCCTCGTAAGGGCCGTGAAGAACGGAGGCGACAGGGAGGCAAGGGAGGGGATGTCCTTGGCTTCGACCGCCGCAGGGATGGCGATAAACGGAGGGGGGACGACGGCCCTTCACGGTATGGAACATCCCGTAAGTGCGCATTTAAACGTCGCCCATGCGGAGGGGCTCTGCGCCCTTTCTGGACCTTACCTTAAGTACCTGGCGGAAGTGGTCCCAGGGAAGATGGCCCGTGTCGCCGAATGGCTCGGGGAGGAGAGGGCGGCGGAGAGGGCCGTAGTGGCCGTAGAGGAGCTTAAGGAGGAGTTAGGATTGAACCTCAGGCTGAGGGATCTGGGCGTCTCCGAGGACATGCTTGAGACTTTAACCAATGACACCCTTAGGGTTATGGGACACAACGTGGCCAACACCCCTGGAGAGCCGGACGGGGAGAGAATATACGAGTTCTTCAGGGAGGCGATGTGAAGGGTCGGAGGTCTTGACAAGTGGAGAATTGTTTTGTATATTATCGTAGAACCTTTAGGGAAAGTTAAGATGTTCCGGCCGAGAGGGTTCATCTTCTATCTCATCTCGGCAGTCCTGTACATAGGCTGTGTCAAAAGCACGAGCCCGGGCGAGGATGGCCGGATTTTCTTATTTATAGACCTTGACCCTAAAAAGACCAGGGCATCTATAGGATGGGCGGCCCTTTCCATTGGGCTCAGGGACGGACAGTTCAAGGTGACCTGCACCGTGGAGGGGGAGGAGCCAGTAGTTAGGGTGTTCAACTGGCCGGACGATTGTCCCGTGCCCGAGTTCGACTTCCTGGGGAAGGTGGTGGAAGGAGGCAAACAGGTCACGATGCGGGCCCAGGATGGAACCAGGGATGCTTCTATCACTTTCCGGGTGGACGGCGACGTACACATTAGGCTCTACCTGATAGATCCGAGCTTGCCTGGCCTTATGTCCGATTGGAGGCTCGAGAGGTATTATTAGGCCATGTAGAGTTGGCCTCAGTTTATACAGGATAAGGTGAGAACGAAAATCTTTTAGGAAAGGGGGTGGTCAAGAAAAGGGCGATCGTAAATGCGGTTGTAGTTGTAGTTCATAGGATCTCTAAACCAAAAAGGAGGGAGCGATGAGAACGGTAGCAGCAGTGGCGATGGTGCTGATGGTAGCGGCAGGTGCTTGGGCTTACAACCCGCATACGGCCCATCCGCTGTACCTGCCTCCCGTCCCCGACGAAGTGATGCCCACGGTGGACGGAGTGTTGGACGAGTGGGGTTGGGTGCCGGACGATTGGGTCTACACCCTCTCCGAATGCCTGGACAAGCCGGCTGAGAACCCGCCGAGGGCGGGTGGCGGCGAGGAGTACACCGGTGCTGGCGACTGGGACGTGCCCTTCCTGTTCGTGGGGTACAACGCCACCACGGACGTCTTGGTGGTGGCCGCCCAGGTCGTGGACGATGTCGGGTACTGGCCCTCCGAGAACCCCTTCGAGACCTGGAAGGGCATGGACTCCATCTACTGGTACGTGAACGGCGACGGCCAGGGCGGGCCGTACCAGTACGAAGAGGGGTTGCACGCTGAGAGGGCCTGGCAGGGCATATGGAGGCCCGACCTCGACAACTGGTGGGGCGCTTACAGCTGGTCCGAGGAAGAGCGCTGGCCGTTTACCCCTCCGTATCTGGTCTCCGGGCTCGTCTTAGATAAGACGACGGGGTCCTACACCATGGAGGCCACGATAACGGTGTTCGACTGGTGCGACCATACCGGGCCCGACGCCAGCACTAAGCACGACATGGAGGCCGGCAGCGAGTTCGGCATGCGGTTCACGCTCTTCGATGTCGACTCCGAGAGCGACCAGGACTACGCCTACCTGACCTTCAACGGCCCCAACCCTGAGGGCATAGACAACGCCTTCACCGCCGACAACTTCGAGAGGGCAGTATGCCTCTCCTTCGAGGATGCATATCCCGGAGGCATAAAGGTGGCGGTGGAGCCCTCCACCTGGGGCCAGATCAAGAGCATGCTGAAGTAACTGCCGGTCCTTCGCCGGAGGGGTGGGATGGAGGTCCATCCCACCCCTCCTTAACATAAGGGATGAAGATGAGAGCGAGATTTTTTCTTTTGTTGCTAATAATCGGATGTGCGCATCGGTATTATATGGGTCCCTGGAGGCCTGAGCCCGAGGACAGGCAGGTATCCGAGGTACAAGTGTTGGACGACGGAACTACGGTCTTTACACGTGAGAGGTTAGAGATCAGCCTGAGGCCTATGACCGACGAGGAGCTGAACCGGCAGTTCGCCGCCTATTCCAATGCCGGTATTTTTTCTACCAACCCTTACACCTATGGCAATTGGGTCCCACCCGGAGAGGACCGTCCCCCCCAGCGCTTCACAGTTTTCAAGTTGAAGGTGAAAAATTATACGTACCCCAAGGTACTGGTGGACCCCTCCCAGATGGTCGCCGTAGCACAAAACGGCAGAGTTTACCATCCCCTGACCCTGTCCGACCTTAGGGATTATTATATCCGCTTCGTGATAGGATATGCCGGCAACGTTAATGCCCGGTACGAGGAACGGATGGACATCCTCAAGAGGACCCTGTACCATGCGGAACCCATCTTCAGCGGCCAGGAGCGGGAGGGGTATGTGGTCTTTCCCGTCTTCCACAAGGATGTAAAAGAAGTTAAAATTATATTGAAGAACGTTGTGTTGCGGTCCGATTATCAGGGGAACCCCTTAGAAACCATGGATGTCGTCTTCCGCTTCCATCGGAAGGTGGAGGCTGTCCGTTAGCCATGGAGGCCTGCTATGTCCGTGTATGGAAGGGTGATCTGCTTAACGGCAGTGCTGCTGATGTTCGGAGAGGCCAAGGCTGAGATCAAACGTTATGTGCTCGGCGGAAGTGAGCATCCCTGGTCAGATATGGCCTCCTTCATGAGCAAATATGTCGACTATTTCTCCGATCCCGGCAAAGTTATGCCTGTGCGCGTCCCCCCTGGCGAAAACATTCTACATAAGCTATGGGAGGAAGGGAGGCTGTTCCCGGCTTACGGGGTCGAAGGGAGGGTCGTAGGGCCGTACAAGGGCCGCATATATAGCGAAGGGGATGGGCGGCTTTGGAGCCCGCATGTAGGCTTCGGCGGAAGGGAGAGGATATTGATAATAGCCGACGGAAGCTCCGGTGAACCGCCTGATTCAACTGCCTTCGACGATTTTATGAAATCTGCCAACAACCTGGGCGTCGTCATCTACGTGGATCTGGGTGCTCCATATCCGGTCAAGAGGGTGAAGTTCTGGCCCCTGTTGTACGGAGAATTTCAGGACTATTATTTGAAGGGTTACGAACTATATGCCAACGACGGCGAGGAAGTGGACGAGGAGGGGAAGCCCATATATCATCTCTTGAGCGCCGTCCCTACGAACACCCAGGTGGTAGTGGACGACTCGAGCTTCACACCTCAATATATACGATACCTCAAGCTGCGCAGCAGTCGTCCCGATCCTTTCCAGTTAAACCAATTGGAGATATATGGGGAGGGCTACCTCAGGGAGATGACCTTTATATCCAAGGTTATAGACCTGGGAAACAAGGCCAACTTGGGGAGGGTTTGGTGGAAGGTCGAAGTGGAACCCGGTTCGCACGTGGCGGTGTACACCAGGGTGGGCAAGGACGCTACAGCTCTTAAGTACTTCCGGCTAAATGAGGTAGGGGAGGAAGAGGAGATCCTCGAGGGGACGGACGAGGACAACAGGAAGGCATGGGAAAGGCTGGCGCCCGACGAGAGGGGAAGGAAGGACGTGCCGGACCTCGAGAACTGGACCCCCTGGTCTCCACCTTACAGCTCTCCGGGGGAGCCGTTCATCGTCGAAGGGCCCAGGAGATACCTTCAGATCAAGGTCGTCGTTACCAACGATAGCCCTATGACGAAGGCCAAGGTGGACGAGGTCTCATTCGAATATTCCCAGCCCGTCGTGGCACGTAGGCTTTTAGGGAAGATATTCCCGAATACCGACGTCGACCTCGGGGAGCCTACCACCTTCCATTTCGTTGTACGTCCTGAGATAGACCGTGGCCGGGGGGATACCGGCTTCGACATCGTCGAGATAGCGACCCCGGTCAGGACGGACACCTCCACCGTCGTCGTCAAGGTAGGGGGGAAGGAACTCCCCAGGGACGACTACACCGTCGAGGCCACGGAGGACACTTTGAGGGTGCGTCTGGGAAGGCTGGTGTCCTCTAATAAGGACAGCTTGGAAGTGATATTCGAGAACACCATCCTCGTCTACGGCACAACCTTTAACGCCTTAGCTTATGCGAGCTGGATGGCGGAAAGCCTGCCCCAGAAGGTTGAGGAGGAGAGGTTGGGGGACCTTACGGTAAAGGGGTCTATGGCTTCCCTGGGTAGGGTGTTGGGGGATGTGACCGTCTTTCCCAATCCATTCACTCCCAATAAGGATGGAAAGAACGACGAGACGACCATTACCTTCAAGATCTTCGGAACAGTGCGGCCTGTCCCTGTCTCCGTTACGGTCTACGACGTTTCCGGGAGGATAGTGCGTAAGTTATGGACGGACGAGGTAGGTAACGGAGAATATCCGGTAAGCTGGGACGGGAAGGACGATGAGGGAAACATCGTCCCTCCCGGGGTTTATCTGTTCAGGGTGCTGGTGCGTGGGGATGAGGAGAGGTTTCAGTACGTCGGCTTGGTCTCGGTGGTTTACTGATGTGGGGGTGATGGGCCGTGTTCGGTGAACTGATGGTTTGGGCGATGGGGCTTGTGGCTTCTGCTTGGGGTGGTGTGTACACGATAGATACGAAGGAAGACTGGGAGAAGTGGCAAGTCAACGGGAGGGTGCTCGGGGACGAGGAGAGCGCTAGAGCCCTCTCCAAATTGGTGCGGGTGACCGAAGACGGGAGGGTGGAGCTGGGGGAGGTTGTGGGGGAAGAGATAAACGTGTGCTTGGATGCTCCGAATTACTCTTACAAGCGCTTAGTCCGCCCCGGCGTCACCAGGAAGTTCGTAGGGGGGATCCGGCAGGTGGGCTCGGGCAGCAAGGAGGATGCGGCAAAGGTCATAGACGGGGACCTTTCTACCTACTGGGCGCCCGACCCCGAGGACGACGTAGAGGACTGGTGGGTGGAGATAGACTTAGGTAGAGTGGTATCGGCCAAGAGGATAAGGCTAATCTTCGCTAAGGACAAGGTTCCTTTCCCCGAATTCAGGGTTTTCGTCTCCCGTGGGGAGCAGAGGTACCCCGAGGCAAAGCATCTCATCATAAACTATTTCCCTGTAGCTTACACTAAGGTCCCGAACGACAAACACATCTTCGAAATCATCTTCGATTCCAAGGAGCATTACATATCCACCGGAGGAAGCCTCCCCGAGGAGGGGGAGGACAGGGCTGTGGAGTTCTGTCCGGTGGAGGAGAAGGGGGAGTTGCTTTTGGGGGAGGCCATCCAATATCTGAAGATAGAGTTCACAAGGAAGGTGGATGCGGGGTTGGCAGAGGTGGAGGTGTACCAAAAGGGTGAGAATATCTTGGAAGGGCTCATCGAGAGGGGAGGGGCCACCGAAGGGCCCGAGGGGAGCGCCACCACGAGGATGGTCAAGTACCTGTACGACGGGTTCATGTGGACGGATGCCGCATGGATATCGCATAGGTACGACTGGACGGTGGACGGGTGGTTCAAGATAGACCTGGGAGCTACCTTCTGGGTGGATACGATAAGGCTTCTGGCCCTTCCGCCGGACGACGACAACGACCTTATGGACGGGTTCAAGCTTTACGTCTCGGACGGGAGTGAGACGGCCGCATCCGTCGGAGAAATCTGGCGGGTGAACGGGAGGAACCTAAAATGGGACGAGTTAGTGGACATCCGGAACACCGATAAACGATGGAACTTCGACATAACTTTCCCCCTCAGGCCGGTCCGATATATATTCTTCCACAACGACTACGGAGCGGGCTATTACAGGAGTTTGGCCGGGACCGAGGCCCACATCCACGAGATGCACATGTTCGGGAGGGGAAGGATAGCTGGCATAACCCTCCGGTCCCCTTTGATAGATCTTGGACATCCCTGGAACATCACCTCCGTATCCTGGGAAGGAAACGTACCAGAGGGATGTCGGATCCTGATCCGGACGAGGACGGGAGAAGTAGTTGAGACGGTGAGACATTACTATACCAGGGACGGCAAGGAGGTATCCAAGGAGACCTACGAGAGCCTCTTCTCCTTCGATAAAGGACCGATCGTGGAAGAGGTGGTTCCGGTGGAGGAATTCTGGAGCCCATGGAGTCACTACTACAGATATTCCGGAGAGGAGTTCGCCAGCCCGAGCCCGAGGAGGTACCTGTTGATAGAGGCCCAGCTTATATCCGGAGGCCCAGATGTCAGCCCTTCCCTGGACGCCATCCACATACATTACACGGACCCTGCGAGCATCAAACTTTTGGGATGGGTTACGCCCAGGCGGGTAGAGCCCGGGCAGGACACTTGGTTCAGGGTACACATCGAAAGGCCTTCCCTCGGCGGAAGCTGGAAGACGAAATGGTACGACAGGTTCGGGAGGGAGATCTCAGAGGAAGATTGGAGGAAGCTTCCCGAGGCGATGAGGGGCAGGGTGGTGGAGGAGATATGGCTCTGGAAGGACGTAGATGGGAACCTCATGTTGAAAGAGAATTGGGAGATGCTTCCGGATTCCCTTAAGGCGGATTCTGTAAAGGTGGGAGACGCCGATGTCACGGGGTTCGACATCGTCCGGATACGGGCCTTCCCGGAGATGAACTTCGATAGGGATTCTTTGGAGGTCTGGGTTGGAAGCGAGGAGGTCCCTGCCAAGGTGGCGGAAGCGGACTCGGTCCTCGTACTTCGGCTCTCCAAGGAGGTATTCGGATGCCCGGTCGAGGTGAAGTTCAAAGGTCGGATATTCATAGATGGGACGGAGTTTAAGGTATGGGTAGGGCATCACAGCAAACCAAGCCTATGGCAGCAGGTGGACCCGACCAGGAGGGAAGACCTGAGCGTGAGGGTCCCGGACCTTGCGAATTCCGATTGGCTCGTGAGCAACGTAAGGCTGGACCCTGCCGTGGTCACCCCGAACGGGGACGGAACGAACGAAAGGTTGGAAGTTACTTTCGACGTTTTAAGGGTTACGGAGCCATGCCGGGTGGTCGTGGAAATGTGCGATATAGAGGGAAGGATAATAAAGAAGCTTTACGATCGGCTGTCGGGAAGTGGAAGGATTTCTGAAGTCTACTGGGATGGAAGGGACGAAGACGGAAAGTTGGTACCCCCAGGGGTATATATATGTAAGATATGGGTGGGCGGGACCGAAGGCCGGAACGCCAGGATGAGGGCCGTGACAGTAGTTTATTGAAAAGGGAGGGTCCGATGAGACCGTGGAAGTGCGCAATTTTAGGATTATTGATATCGAGCGTAGGTTCCTCGGCCGCGCAGGAGAAGGTGCCCACTGGCCCGGGCACGCTTATGGAGGCTTTAAATCCCACACTGCGGAAGTGGTACGTCCCTCAGGAGCTGTATAAGGTGTACGGATGGAAGCAGTGGCAGTACAGCAACTATGCCAGGGAGCATTATAAAAGATATGTGGACTACGCATTGGAGGGATTTAGCCAGTACGACATCTTCGGAAGCTTCGTGACTAGGGGATGGAAGATCTACGAATGGGAAGAGCTTCAACCGAGGGAATACGGGAGCTCGGTGTACAAAAACCCCAGATATTCTAATTGGTTCGACAGGTTGCTGATCTCCTCGGTGTCCAAGGGGCAGTATTACGCTGCCCTGAGCCTGGGAGATAAGATCCGAACAACATTGACTCCCTTAACGTTTTCGAAGCCCCTTTTCGACGGGATGCAGCTGGACCTCCAGACCGACAAATATTCCCTGACAGTTCTGGCGTCCAGGATAGACAATACGGGGACTCCCGGGAAGACCGACCTTTCGCCCCCCCAGACCGAGACCGATCACGCCATCCTTTTGGGTATGCGGGGAACTGTTCAGGTGGGAGATTTCGTCACGGTGGGCGGGACATACGTAAACGCCCATCTGGCGAAGAGCACGGACGATTGGGCTGAGAACTCCATGAAAGGACAGTTGACCACCGGACAGAACTGGGGGAAGGTGAGGACGATAACGATACGGATCTCGGACGACTCTCCGGAGGACGGGGTAGGGGCCATATTGTTCGCCCAACAGATCTACATAGACGGCAGGCCTGCCGACCTCGGCCCTGGCAACCCCCAGATATTGGGAGGGGTCAAGAGGGGAGCGCATTGGGAGGTGAACGGTCCTGATAAACTATATCTCATATACGATATCTCCCAGTATACCTACGTGGATGAGGCAGGATTCCTCAGGGATGTCAATTGGTTCAAAAAGGTAGAGTTCGAGTTGGTGCTAGCGAACGATTATTTCGTGGAGATCACCTCGAACCTCCAAATAGACGACACCGGAAACCAGATATTCCTGCCCGTGACGAGGGCTCCAGGAAACGTCAAGGACGGGACGAACATGCAGGCCATAAGGTTCGGGTACGGCCTGCCCACAGGGAACGAGATCTTGGGGGTGACCTTGGAGATAAAAGACGTCATGGGCTTCGACCTCGAGGCCGAGTACGACGTCAACAGACGTTTCAGGAGGTTCCCGAACAATAACCCCAAGGTGGAGGAACATACGGCCTTTGCAGATAGATCCCATGCCTTCTACCTCACGCTCTCTAAGATAGCATTTCCATGGTACTTCTACGGGGAGATTTTCAGCATAGATGGAGACTACCTCACCACGATGTATATACCTGATTCCCAGGGTAGGATATATTACGATAATCCTCAAAACTATTGGTACGAGTTTGTAGAGGACAACGACGACCAGGACCACCTCCCGGACTGGAAGAGGATAAGCGATAAAGGAGAAAACGAGATAGATCAGCGCCAAAGGGGAGGGGTGTTCCCGGGCTTGGACGAAAACAACGACCTTATATCCGACTTTAACGAGAACATGAACTACCAGCCGGACTATGAGGAACCCTTCCTGAGGTACTCGGTGGATCGGCCAGAGTTCCTCTTCGGCTTGGATATGAACCACAACACCGTTATAGACAGGTTCGAAAACGACGACGAACCGGACTATCCTTACAAGCGTGATCACAGGGGATATAACTTCTACGGCGGTGTGGAGGTATTGGACGGGGTAAAGGTTACAGTCGGACATTCCTACGAGAGGCTCCTGTCCTCGAAGAAGGAGAGCCGCTCCACATATGGCCTCTTCACCCTGAAGAGAAGCTTCCCTGCCGTGGGAGATTGGAGGGCCTTTGCGAACCTCCAGTCGGTGCACGACAACATACCCGACGACCTCATCCAATGGGTCCAGACTCCCGGCACCAAGGGTTCGATGCAGCCGTTCCAGGACCCTTTAGTGGCACAGAACACTTTGATAGGGACGTTCTACACCGATTTCCACTACCTCGGCCTTCCTCGCTCGAACTTCATTACCAAGCTCAAATACGAATTTTACCGCCAGCGTTCCTCGAGGGAGGGGCAAAGGAGGCTGAGCCGCTTCTTCGGGTGGATCAACAAGCTAGATCATACCATAGAATACGGGAACCTCCGCATACAACCGAGGATCAAGACCGAATATTGGTATCGTGAGCCCTTCTTTAAGGTGAAACCTAAGGAGCGGGTCTTAACTGTGAATCCTTCTTTGATCTTGAAGCGTCCTCTGATAGGTCGGGCTACGTTGGAGTTGGGCGGCGAATATTTGAAATCCTTCGATTTCGAAGGGGAAGAGAGGGACTTCTACACCTGGATCTATGCGATCCAGCTTTCGAACGAGTCGGACTATATGGGCTACAAGCTTACGGCTAAAGTCGGCTTCCGCATGGAGGCCACCTTCCTGAAAGAGGAGACGAAGAGCTCTTCGATCGCTTTCGTCAGCTTGTACGCTGGGGCTGCAGATTAATGATGTACCTCCGAGATCGTAAAAAGCTGGCACGGAAGTCTTGGATTTCTGTGCCAGTTTTGTTATTTGTAGCTTTCGTAGCGTCGTCCGGATGTGGACCGAAGAAAGGGCGTGTCCTGGCGACGGTAGGAGATAAGCCGATAACTTTCGAAGACCTACGTGAGGCCATAGCACGGATGTCCCCGAGGCAGAGGCCGGACACGACGACCTTAGAGGGATGGAGGAAGTGCCTCGAGCTTACGATAGATAAGGAATTGCTCGTTTTGGAGGCCCGTTCCAGGGGCTTAGAGGACGATCCCGAGGTGCTCGAGAGGTTGGAGAACGAGAAGAGGAAATTTATGCTCTGGGAGCTTTACGACCGTGCGGTGCGTGCCAAAGCGAGGGAGAGGGGCGAGGAAGAGGCCTTTAAGTTTTATAAAAAGCGCAGGATGGACGAAAGCATCAGGATAAGCCAGATATTGGTTAAGACCAAAAGCGAGGCAGAGGAAATCTTAAAGGCCCTCAAGAAAGGCAGGAACTTCGAAGACCTGGCGGAGGAGGTGTCCCTGCACAGGCGAAGCGCCGAAAGGGGTGGGGATATGGGCTGGCTCTTCCGGGACCAGATACCTCCTGAGATCGCTGAGGTAGCGTTCTCCTTGGATATAGGCCAGATATACGGGCCTGTTAAGACGATCTTCGGGTATCACATCGTCAAGGTCACGGGCAGGAAGGAGGTTGGGTTCGAGGAAGTCCGGAAGGGGATAGAGATGAGGTTGATGCCCGAGCTGGAAAGGAGGATAAATAAGGCTTACATAGATTCCTTAGAAGAGCTGTACCACGTGGAATGCGATCGGGAGGCGCTGGGCGTCCTCAGGGAGAGGCTGGAGACCTCGGTCCCGCCCAAGCTATCCCCCGACGAGGAAGATATCGTCCTGTTCCGATCCGACCTCGGGGCTTTGACCTTGGGGGATTGGGTGGAGAACTTCGAAAAGGCCTCGTTCCTGACGAGGCCGGATCCGAAAGACAGCGCCTCTGTCAGGGACTTCGGAGAACGCCTCCTGCTCTCATATGTGATACTGCCTTACGAAGCCAAGAAAGCTGGCTTAGATACCTGCTCTGCCGTGCTATCCGGTTTAAAGAAAAGGAAGCTCGACCTTATGGTCGAGAGGCTCAGAGAGATGGAGATACTCGACAGGTTGAACATCACGCCGGAGGAGGAGAGGGCGTACTACGAAACACATAGGGACGAGTTCGTCCGACCGCCGAAGGCCGAGGTCATAGATATCCACTTGAGGGACAAACAGAAGGCGGACTCCCTGCTGGCCCTCATCCGGGAGGGGGCGGATATGGAGGAACTTGCTAAGAGGTACAGTACCTTGAGGAGGCCGGGCAGGCTGAGGTGGAGGTTTCCGGTGTCCAAGGACCGGCTGTCCGAGGCCATATTCGGGAAGAAGTTCGTGGAGGAGGTGTTTAGGGCTAAGGTAGGGGAAGTGGTCGGACCTGTGGAGGCCAAGGGCGGATATGCGATATTTAAGGTCGTGGAAAGGCGCGGCCCGAGGAGGCGGTCGTTCGAGGAGGCGAGGAGGGAAGTGACGATGGCCCTGCGCCGGGAGAAGGAGGAGAAGCTGCTTAGAGAATTTATAGAAAAACTTAAGAAAAAATATAAAGTGACCGTATACGAGGACGCCCTGAGGAAGATAGTCTCCGGAAGGGGGAAGCCATGATGTGGCTCGTCCACCTTTGGCTGGTGCTCGCGACGCCCGGACACGCAGGACCTTACGCTATAGTGGTGAGCGAGGAGACGTTGGGGATGCCCGAATGGGCCCAAGTTGTGGAAGCTCTGAAGGCCAAGTACAAGGGTAAGGTTTTCACCTATCGCACATTGGTGGCCGAGGTGAAGGATTCCCTGAGGGCGTTTCGCCCCAAGTACGTCTGCTTCGTGCTGAGGCCTCCATCCGAGGTGAGGAATTACGTAGGGATATCAATCAATCGGCTTACCCGGGAGCTGGACGACGATCCATACGGGGATGCGATATGGGGCATAGTCACAGGATACACCCCGGAGGACGCTTTGAGGCTCGTGAGCATAGATGGGTTCAGGGTGAGGAAGGTGCTCGCCGGAACCAGCGCCGGATGGCTGAAGTACGTAAAGGAGGGGATAGCTACATCCGAATCCGACTACGGAAAGATGTGGGTGAAACTTCCGGACGGAGCCATAGTGGACACCACCTGCCCTACGGACAGGACCAAGTTCCTGATAGACCTCCTGAACACCAACGAGTTCGACATGTTCATCACCAGCGGCCACGGGAACGTGGATATGTGGCAGCTCCACTATCCAGATCCGGGGCTGGAGGGATTCTTCCGGTCCAAAGAAGGCCGAGTTTACGGAGACCCTTATGAGGGACCGGATGTGTACCTGAACTCCACCAATCCCAAGATCTACTTCGGCCTCGGTAACTGTTACATAGGTATGATCAAAGATATGAACTCTATGCCCTTGGCCTGGATACATTCCGGCGGGGCGTATATGTACACAGGATACATAATGCCGGAGGGACCGGACAGCTACCAATTGGGAGGGATGCCCGCCTACTTCTTCGTCCAGGACCACTACACATGGCCCGAGGCCTTCTTCGCCAACAACCAGGCTCTCCTCTTCGACCTTAAGAACGACACCCCAGGCACGAACCCCCCCGACCTGGATGGAGCGGTGCTCTACGGCGACCCTGCCTTGGATGTAAGGGTGGACCCTGTAAGGGAGCCCCTGTACCGCAAGGAAATCCACATAGCAAGGGGCGAGGAGCGGGATACCGTGACGGTTAAGATCGTGATGAACGAAGAAGGAAGGCCAGGCTTCACGGGAAAGTGGGGGAACAGGCATCCTGTGATATTGCTTCCCTTCAGGGCCGAGGACCCGAAGCTCATATACACCGACGCATACAAGGCCGTGGTCACCGACAACTTCGTGCTCATGTACATCTGGAAGAAGGGGGACCCGCCCCTCGAGGCCGGGGAAGAAAGGGAGGTGGTCTTCACCTGCCTCAAGGTGCCGACGGAGCTGGATGTGGCCGAAGAAGGGTCCGAGCTTCCCGGTCCCGGGATGGCCTTGGAGGTTCACTCTAATCCATTCTGGGGCAGGACCCTGCTGCGGTACAAGCTCCCAGCGGGGATCTACGCCTCCCTGCACATCTACGACATCACCGGCCGGATCGTGCGGAGGCTTTACGAAGGACGTGGGCCCTCCGGATGGCACACCTCGAGCTGGGACGGGAGGGACGATCTCGGAAGGAAGGTTGCATCCGGTGTTTACATCTGTCGCCTGGTGGCGGGAAGGTCTTCCTGTGCTAAAAGGGTAGTCCTTCTGAGGTAAGAGTTAGGAGGTGATAGGGCTATGTCGGTGTTTTTGCTCGTCCTGCTTAGCACCTTAGTTCTGACCTTAGGCAAAGTTGCCGGCGCAGAGGAGACGAGGAAGCTGGAGGGAAAGCTCTTAGGACCTTACGGGGGAGAGAAGATAAGTGGCATGGTAATGGACTATAGCAATACTAAAGTTCTCTACATTGCTACTTACGGAGAAGGGATATTTAGGACCACCGACGGCGGGGAGAGCTGGTTCCCTATAAACGAAGGGTTAGGTAACCTCAATGCGACGAGCCTTGCTATCCATCCATCAGACCCCAATATCCTCTTCGCCGGGACCCGGGACGGCGCTTACAGGAGCCTCGATGGCGGGGGACATTGGGAGCCTCTGGAAGCTCTGAACTCCCTGTGTTCCCGTGTGACCCGCTTTACGATAGATCCATACGATGGAAATATTATCTATGCATACGGACAAGAGGAAGGTCTGTTCAAAAGCACGGACGGAGGTGAAAGCTGGCAGAGGATAGGCTTAGATTGTGACATACATACCCCCTACTCCAATATCGCCTTTAATCCCGTGGACCACGAGGTAATATACATGGTAGACCCAATATACGGCCTACACAGAAGTACGGATGGAGGTCTTACCTGGACCCTCATAGTAGACTATTTCTTCGGGTTCTACATAGCAACAGATCCAAATAATCCTATGGTCCTATGTGCTTATGGCGCCATACAAGAATCGGGGGAAGAAGCCCGAGGTGGGATGATCAAAAGTACAGATGGGGGTGAGACTTGGAAGATAGTAAGTCTGCAGGAGCAGCGACCCATCCCTCTCATCTTCTCCTTGGCCATCGATCCTGAAGACCCTCAGGTGATATATGCCGGAGGGGATAACTGCGTGTACAAGAGTACAGATGGAGGGGAAAGCTGGTTCCAGGCCGGCCGGGGATTGCCAGGCCCCTCAGGATTTTTTGAAGGTGGTATTTTCTGCAATATTGTACTTATAGACCCGTCGGACCCCGAAACGCTCTATTTTGGCAGTTCGACCGATGGCGTTTATAAAAGCGTAAACGGCGGGCTCAGTTGGGAGCCAAAGAACTTTGGACTTGGAGGGGTGACGGTACACGACATTGCCGTTCACCCAAAGGCTAGCGAAGTGATCTACTTAGGTACTCCAACCAATCTTTGGATAAGTTACAATAAAGGGGAGAGTTGGAAACAGGGGGACAAATGGCATGTAAGGTCCGTCGAGGTGGCCCCGACAGGCACGGTATATATAGCCTGCAAGGGCTGGCCGCCGCAGGGAGATGGATTCTTCAAAAGCGATGACGGAGGCCTTCACTGGTCGAGGGTCCCGGTCCCTTGGGACCCGAACTACCCCGATTATCCCTTCGGTGCCTCCGAGGTTGCCATCGCAGGCGAAACTATCTACGTCTACTCTCCGGACGTGAGGCCCGGAGGTGTAGTGTTCAGGAGCACCGACGGGGGGATCAGTTGGGATAACTTCACCGACGGTCTGCCTTCTTACGTGGAGTTCGAGATAACGGACCTCGAAGTCGACCCTCGCAATCCGAAGGTTGTCTATGCATTAAGTCAGAGCAATATCTATAAGAGCGAGGGAGACCTTCCCAACTGGAAATCCATAAGGGGGAAGGGCATTGGACGCTATCGTGTCGGGCTTTACCATGACTTAGAGGTAGCTCCGGATGGAACTTTGTATTTGGCATGTGCCCCTGGAGGGCTGTTCAGAAGCGTAGATGGAGGAGAAACATGGGTATTGGCCACGGACGAGATAGACGCAAGGGCTGTGGCCGTCGATCCTACGAACCCGAACATCGTCTACGCAGGAGGCAGCACAGGCTCCACCAGCGTCATCCTCATGAGCACGGATGGAGGGTCCAATTGGGATGAGATTTTCGCCTTAGGTAGGGCCAGGGTCACCTGTATAGAGGTCGCCCCGGACGGAGGAACGATCTACGTCGGCACCGAAAGCGGGACCTACACCGAAGGCGGGGTCTACCGTATAGATATGACAATCCTAACCACGTCCGTGGCCGAATGGCCTTCGTCCGATACGGTGCCCACCAGATTCTCCCTCGGACATAATTATCCTAATCCCTTCAACCCGGTGACCGAAATCCCATATCAATTGCCTCGTGAAAGCAAGGTCGAGATTTGCGTATACAACCTCCTCGGCCAGAAGGTCCGCACTCTGGTAGATGAGGTTCAGGAGGCTGGATATTACAGGGCAAGATGGGACGGGAGGGACGATTTCGGGAGGGAAGTCGCAAGTGGGGTCTATCTGTGCAGAATGGAGGCCGTTCCGGGGCCATTCGTGCGCACTGTAAAGATGTCGTTGCTTCGGTAAGTAGCTTGGCGAGCCGAGAGACATAAAAGGGGGAGAGATGGGGACCTTGATGTTTATTTTGTTCCTCAAGTTGGCCCTCGCAGTGCCCGGGGACGTGGTTTCGTCCTTTCCATCCCCGGGGGATTGGCCAGCGGACCTCGCCTGGGACGGTAAGAGGCTCTGGTGCTCGGATGCAAGGGATGGGATGTTGTTCTCATTAGATCCTGAAAGCGGCGAGGTCTCGGACTCCTTGCCGTCTCCGGGACCATTTCCCCAGGGGCTTGCGTGGGGCCAAGGCCGCCTTTACGTATCCGACGGCGATACGAAAAGTATCTACGTGCTTGACCCAAGGACCGGAAACGTGGAGAAGGTATACCCTGCCCCGGGGCGTTCCGTGAGGGGGCTGGCTTGGGG
>Ga0209410_1000370_pt1 | contig 20551 bp, 16 predicted proteins | sample Mar14436cmmetaG_FD_184135 | JGI IMG/M metagenome (GOLD analysis project Ga0209410, IMG submission 184135) | Marine hydrothermal vent microbial communities from Guaymas Basin, Gulf of California to study Microbial Dark Matter (Phase II) - Marker... ... | reverse complement strand
TGTTCCTGCTCCTTCGTCAAAATGCCACAAGCCAACGAGGCCTGTTCTGGGAGTCGGGGGTATTTCCTCCACGGTAAATGTGTGTGCTGATCGCCACTCTGAATTACTGAAAGTGATATGACCTGTTGAATCTGCTCGCTTTGTGGTAAAGCTATTACAATCTTTCCTGATGAGGTAATACTTATTAGGTATTAAATCGCCAACAGTAAATACTACATTAGTCCCGTTAGTTGTATTTGATGTGAAATTCACCAAAATTTCACCTTGCGGGAGCGAAGTATTAAATTTATTTACTGTTATTGTTGCATAACCAGACGAGGGAACTGCGGTCATATTATGGGTAATGAATCTTACAGTTTCATTAACGAGCGAGTAATTGCTTTTATCAGGATGCCAATAGGGGGTATTGATGCCATTTTCACTGAATACTTTTCCATCTGTGAATCTAACTTCAGCGGATGTACTCACCGCCCTGATTTTTGTTACTCTGTCTTTGAGGTCTTCTATGATGACATCGCCCGTGCAATATTTTACTTGTATTTGTGGCTCTTCAGGGTGAGGAGGATTTATAAATCTGTTGCCCTTTAGCAGCACATTCTTGCCATACCAAAATGAGAGAGCAGAATAACTACCATCAGAGGAGCAATTGATAAATGTATTATTTATGAAACTTATATTTTCCAAAAGTCCATTTTGACCATCACCACCGCTATACTCTGTATCATTATAGATAGTGTTATTCACAAACACGGCATTTTTTATAACACTTCCATTACTGTATGCATCAGCGTATATTCCCCGAAGCATATTTTTTATAACATTATTTCTTGCAATGAGCCCCTCTCCACGATTGTGGAAATATATACCCACAGTATAAGGCGGACCGACGAGTGTACAGTTCTCAACTGTCGTATTAAAAGCGCCTGAATGAAGGTTTATCGCACCGTGTGAGGCCCCGATGACCTCACAGTTTCTTATTATGTTATCATAACACGGTCTATTCATGTATGGGTCATGAATGGCGATTCCATGCCAACCGGTCTTATTTACCAGCACATGTTCAACAACGGAACTATTTAGATTTTTATATAAACGGATGCCATCACCTGTTGTATTATGTATCTCACCATGATGAATATGAACCCTTTTCGCATTTTCCCATAGAATTCCAGCACTGTCTATATCTTTTATAATAAAATGTGATATTTCAACATCGCGACAATCAGTTGAACCGAAATCATAGTGGGATATAGCTCTGCCACCTGTATTCCTGATTATGAAATTAGTTATGATGCTATTTTGAAGTGAAGCTGAGTCAAAATTTAATCCTTCGCTCTTAATATCTTCAATAGTGAAATTTCCTATGGTTATGTTCTGCAATATCCCCTCTCCTTTTATTCCTATATCATAATTTTTTATCTTTAATCCATATATCTCTATGTAAGATTCGTCCGCAATTTTTAATCCAACTCCTGTTTTATCCACTCCATCTAATGTTGGCGTTCCATTATATGCCTTCATTACAATGGGATGCGTAGCATTGCCTGAGTTTGTGAAAACTACATGTTCATCTTTGTAAACACCACCAACAATCAAAATAGTATCGCCAGGCTGAGCTTTAGAGGCAGCATAGGATATATGACGCCATGCAGTTTCCAAAGTGATGCCGTTATTGGCATCATCTCCATAAGGAGCGATATAATACACGCCTTTGCTTTCAATTTTCGGTGAGCGTGAGGCTTCTACAGTATTCCCATAAGCACCCATATTTATTCTCCCTCCCTTAGGTTTAGGTTCGTTTGAGTAATCATCTTTCGGGTCACCAGCATCTATGCAGAGTGAGGTAACATTATCTTGCACCCACGCCGAACCGTTCCACCTTCCGTATTGCGATTTCAGATGAAAATCATTTTTTGAAATATCAGCGAAGAGGGGATTTACATAAATATTACCAGCACTTGGGGTTACACCGCTTATACTGCTATTCCAAAAGTCATTATATGTAACTGTGATAGGGGATGGGTGAATAACTTTAAGAGGGGAATCCATGAAAATATTGTTTTTAATGATGCCGCTATTAGTTACATTGTTAATTACTACTTCTGTACATTTTACAAAAGCATTATTTTTGAAAATCAATTCCCCAGTATCTCCATCTATGTCTATAATCTTTTCATTCTTATTCTGCCAAATATTGTTTTCAAACAAGGCATAAGCAGGGCTGACAGTATATACACTTGTATTTTCAAAATAGTTCCCTTTTATCACCGTTTCAGTACCGGGATATAAATTAATTCCCGAGTCCGCAACATTCTTTAAGATGTTATTAATTATTTTATTATCTGTGCAATGATAATCAAATCTGATCCCTCTACTTTTTATATCACGCAACATATTATCACGAACGGTAACGTTTTTCGCATCATAAAAAGTGATCCCATGCCATCCAGTATTTTCTATATGGTTATTTGCAACAAGCGTGTTTCTAACCACTCCACCTCCATTAATACCAGGACAATTTGGAGTATCAACTATAGTATTATTTTCAATTAAAGAGTCATAGACTCCAGACATAAATATTGCTCCTGATACATCTGAAGCTTGTGCATTGGTGATAATATTATCCAATATGGTTGCATTATAAATCTTTGAACTACCTATATTACGTAACCATATACCTACACTTAATGTGTCGCTTATTATATTATTTCTTAAGGTTATGTTAGTAATTATGCTCCCAGATTCAGCCAAGATATAAAATCCAGTTTCATAACCTTTAATTGTTAGCCCTTCTATCGTAATATACGACTTGCTATTAGAAATTGCACTTCCACTATTGCCACTCAAAGTTGGTGTACCATTATAGGCTTTCATTATGATAGGATTACCATCTGTACCGGAATGTGCGAAAACTACATGCTCGTCATACCAAGTTCCATCCAAAAGATAAATCGTATCTCCTGCCTGTGCCTGTTGTGCTGCGTAAGAGGGATGTTGCCATGGGTAATCAATTGAAGTTCCATTATTGCTGTCGCTGCCCCACGTGGCGACATAGTAGTCAGTTGCACTTGCCACACCTACACCTGCAAACAACAGCACAAAACAGATAACAGCTAAGCTCATCCCAAAAAATAGGTGAATATGGGAGATATGCCCTTCCTCTCTGTTTTCCTCAAGCTTATGCTTATGCATTTTGGTTCTGCGAATTAGCTTTTTTTCAATTTTTTTCATTACCTAAATACTTAGCTCTGAATGAGTACTTAAGGTTTTCGATTGTTTGTAGTTATTTACATGTGTTTTGAGTATATGTTTCCACCATTGATGAATAGTGTTCAGCTTTTAGCAAGTTATGTTCATAGATTAGAAACTTAAATTACTCGTGTAATAATCAGATAGAGCATAGCATACACAAGCCTTTTTATGATGATGTATAATCTTAGTTAAGAGGCTCAAGCAAAAATTGTTGGGGATTAAAAATGGCTATCTCGAAAACAAAAAAAAAATTCGCATTCGATGTGGGTTGGGTATTTGCAAGTATGCTTATAATATTTATTCTCCATTTTTTTCAAAATCCGATAGTAGCGAGATTTCTCGGTCCTGATGGTCTGGGATTATTCTCTATGGTTACCATGCTTGCCGGTATTGTTAGCCTCGTAGCAGGATTTGGAGTTAATAGCGCAATTGTGAAATACGTGGCTGAATATAAAGACGATAAAAACAAATTGCATGCACTGGTTTCAAGCGGCCTTATCACAATGACATTTTTTGGAATGTCATCAAGTATTGTTTTCTTTATCTTATCCGATACACTTGCTGGCGTATTCAATATGCCTTCTTTGTCGTTTCTACTCAAAATCTATGCGCCAATATTTCCATTTTTATTGATCTCTGAAGTTATTATAGGATTGTTCAATGGTCTCCGAGAAATGAAATATTATTCTTTTATTAATACTTTTCAAGGTGTTTTAACTTTTTCTTTTATCTTGGCTTTTCTTTTTATTGGATTTGGCGTTAAGGGTGCTCTTGTGGGAACGATGCTTGCTGTAATTGCTTCTATGGGTATATCAGCAATTGTTATGAGAAAATTCATTCATTTCACAATTTCCAATTACAAGAAATATACAAAAAAGCTGACCCTGTTTGGCAGCCAATTAATGCTTGGAAATGCGATAAACATTATAAACTATCAGGCAGACACTCTTTTGATAGCATACTTCTTAACTCCAACCGATGTAGGTTATTACGCCGCTGCTGTATCTCTGAGCCGGTTTTTTTGGCGTGTTCCTGAGGCGATTCATATGGTTGCATATCCTACAACATCAGAATACTGGGCAAAAAACAAATTTGATTCATTAAATAAAATAATAGACAAAAGTATGAAATACTCTGCTTGCCTTTTGTTGATTGTGGGGCTTGGAGTATGGTTTTTTGCAAAAGAAATTATTGTGTTTCTGTTTGGACAAGTATTTTTTCCTGCCGTTCTTCCACTCCGAATACTGGTCGTAGGAACAGTGCTTTTTGGCATTTATAAATCAATAGGTGGCACTTTACCTGCTATTGGGCGTCCAGATTTAAGTCTTAAGATCACTGCCACCGTCGCTATTGCAAATGTGGTGCTAAATATATCGCTCATACCACGTTTTGGCATTGCTGGTGCAGCAATCGCCACAATAAGTTCTTTTATAATATTAGCAACGCTGTCTATTTATTTCATAATAAAACTAACAAATGTACACATAGACGCTAAATGGTATGCTTCAGCATTTATTATTACACTACTAGCGATGGCAGCATTTTCTGCATGTTCAGAATGGATAAATTCGTCTATTCTTGGCTCTCTGATACTGAGCATTTATGCTATCATTATTTTTATGTTCTTCCTTACAAAAGAGGATAAAGTAACGTTTAAAGAACTAATCCGGTCTGTGGTTTTAAGACATTAAAATTTCACTCGTGTTTTTTACAATTTACAAAAAATTAGCGAGCAACTTCTTTTATTGCTTCTGCCCTGGCTTTCTGTACACTCCGATTACATATCCGCTCCAATACTTAGAATTAAATTTCCTCAAGAATTTTAAATTATCAGTAATTATCCTAATTCCCCGGAAGAATATATATATTAACCGATTTAAAAACATCCTATTCTCATAATGATAAATTCTTGGTTCAAATCCACCAATATAGCCTTTAAAAATCACCTTAAGTTTAAAACGCTTTTCAAAATTTTCCCAATTCCTTATATCCATAGAAGATAGGTTATGCTGAGCTATCAGTCGTGGAGCAAGTTTCTTAAGTACCAAGTGATTTATTCCTAAAAAGTTTGGCGTTCCAATTAAAAGAATACCACCCGGCTTTAATAGCTCCAAGTGTTTTTCAATAACTTTTTCTAAATCCAAAAAATGTTCAATGAACCCCTGAGAATAAACAATATCAAATTTGGGTAGATCTGAAAGGTCATGTGAAAATAAATCACGTTGATAAATGATTCCTTTTAGATTTAGCAGATCGAAATTCTCTTTCGTTTTTCTGCATCCTATGGAAGAATAATCTAAGGCGTGTATTTTATAATGAAAATTCTTTTGCATATAAGCGAGATATTGTCCTGGAGCACCTCCTATTTCTAAAATTGAGAGATTACTGTTTTTGGGAAGAAATTTATCAAAAATCTTCAATATCTCATTCAGATACAAATTATTTTTTGATTTCTTTATTTCTGCTGGTAGTTTAAGTTTATCCCAGTAATCCTCCCAATCTTGTTGCTTTGTAAGCCGATTTTGTTTCATCGTTTTTCACCATCTTAAGATTTTAATTAAGACTAACTTGTGAATTATCCTTAGTAGTTCCTTTTCTCTTCTCTCTATCTGAAACATCTTCTTAATCCTTTTCCTTGCCTTTTCCCCCTTATCTGATTTTAATGCCTCTTTTATAGCCTCTGCTGTTGCTTTCGGATCACCATAAGGCACATAAAATCCAGTATCACCTATTGCTGTTGGAATACCACAATATCTCGTTCCAACAGGCACACACTCACATAGCATCGCCTCACAAAGTGCATTTGGGAGTCCTTCATACCTAGAAAGTTGACAATATACCTTTGCTTTTTGATAATATTTGATTAACTCTTCATCTGGAACAAATCCAGTAAATTTAACATTACCACTTGCAATTGATTTTAGTTTTCTGATAGAGTTATCATAGTGTGGCCCTACTACAACGAATTTCAAATTAGGCAAATATTTAGCTGCTTCTACGAAAGTTTCAAGCCCCTTGCGTTTAATAGTGTCTTTACTGACATAAGCAACAGTTAGTATCAAATTTTTCTTTTCTCCTTTAGCCTTAAACTTTTCATACTCATAGCCTGTAGGAACTGTTAGAATATTTTCTCCATTCACCCTTGCGTTATTAATAGCATCTTTCTTTAAAGATTCATCCACAGTCAGAACAAGATCAGCATTCTCCAACACATATTTCACTCTACGAGCAGATTTAGGATTTAACATCAATCCGTAATTAATTTCAGGCACATTTGCAACCTCGTAGCCACCTACAACTATAATTGTCTTTTTTCTGAAAAGTTTTGAGAAGAATATTACACGAGCGGCATGACCGCCCGCAAACCATATAAAACTCAAGTCTGTTCTGAGAATATACCACATAACCCGCAACACATTTTTTATATCTCTCGTTCTGGTCCATTGATGAGGTATTACCTCAAAATGGCGTTGAAGAATCTCAAAATCTGTTTTGATGAAGGACGAAAGGTAAGGATATACAAAAAGGATTTTTATCTTTTGTCTCATTTCAATCTTCCTCTGATGATGTTACGATCTCAAAAACCACGGTTCCGCCATTCGTGTAGGATTCTCCGGGGTCCACACACTGCACATACGCCACTTTCCCTTCCTTTGCAAGACCCAATTTGACGGGGTTTGCGCCTTCTCGCAACACTATGATACAATGCAAAAGAGAGGATAAAGCATGTATACATATCTCATCTATTTCTTCAAGATTTATCTCCGCACCTTCTATTACTATTTTTTCATCTCCTTCAAAAACTGCACATTTCCCTCTGATTTCCTTAACTCTTATTATCACCTTTTTCATAGTTATTCCGTATCCTTGATTATATCAACGATATTCTTACTCGCTTTACCATCTCCAAACACATTCCTCTGCTCTCCATTTAGGTTGAATTCTTTTATCATCCTGATAATCATTTCCCAATTCGCTCCAACTAAGATATTCCATCCATCTTCCATCGTTTCAACCCATTCTGTATTCTCTCTTAAAGTGATGCAGGGAACTTTCAGTATGTAAGCTTCTTTCTGCACGCCACCAGAGTCCGTTAAAATTTTATATGCATTCTTTTCTAAAACAAGCATGTCTAAATATCCAACGGGTTTTATGATATTGACTGTTGACTGTAACATATCCCATAATCCAAATTTCTTCAAAGATCTCTTCGTCCTTGGGTGGCAAGGAAATACCAAATTTTCTATTTTACAAAAGGCATCCACTATATTTTTCAGCCTATTGAAATTATCTGTATTTTCAGCTCTGTGAACAGTTGCCAAATAATAACTCTTTCGCTTCAAATCCAATTTTTTCAGAATCTTTGACTTCTTTTCCGCAATATTTATGTTCTCTTTCAATGCATCAACCATAACATCCCCAGTCAAATAAATTCCTCTTGTTATCATCTCTCTCTTCAAGTTCTCAACTGCAGTTTTTGTAGGACAAAACAGTAAATCAGAGCAGTGATCTGTTAATACCCTATTTATTTCTTCGGGCATTCTCCTGTCAAAACTTCTCAATCCTGCTTCAACATGCGCTACTCTGATATGCATTTTCACAGCAACAAGCGCTCCCGCTAATGTGGAGTTTGTATCTCCGTATACTAAAACAATATCTGGCTCTTCCTTTATAAGAACCTCTTCGATTCTTTTCAACATCTCCCCAGTCTGTTGTCCATGCATACCAGAGCCTACACCTAAGTTATAATCAGGTTTCGGTATTTCAAGTTCTTCGAAAAAAAGTGCTGACATCTCACTATCGTAATGTTGTCCAGTGTGAACTAATATCTCTTCGTGTTTTTTTTCAGTTCTCTCGATACTGGAGCGCATTTAATGAACTGAGGACGTGCTCCTATGATAGACACCATCTTCATATGATCAGCCTATGGTTTTATTTTAATTATTTATCGTTTATCTCTACCAACTTTCGCTTACTCAAACCTAACTTTTTTTTCAGAACCGGCATCAATATTCATCCAAAAAATAATATCATTATCAACAACTTTAAAGTTTGAACTTACAGTATCGTCAATTAATATTTTACTAATATTTATTTTATCTGTTATCAATGCAAAACCATTCACCGCGTGGGTATTATCATTCTTTATTGTATATTCGTTGTTCCCGTTGTATATAATTCTCACATTAGATATACTTGTCAAGTAATCACCAAATTGTGTGACGGTTGGAACCCAAAGACTGCCTTCCGATTTCTTTTGTGCGATGTACTCAAGTTCGTTCTCAAATATGTCGTTGATCTTGTATTCATCTTTAAAGAGGAGTTTATCGTAGGTATGCCCTTCACAATCCGCCATATCGAAATATGCATGCCCTATGTGAATACCCTTTTCATTTATCAGTCTATCAACGTTCGCTTTTGTGTAGTATTTATCTGGTCTTAATTCTGTCCAAACAGTATTCCATAGAAATATTTTATAGGTATCTGTTAAATTATCATCAACCCAACTAATGTAGTACATGAATGGATTAATAACCGATGTTTTATTTGGTTCTAACATATTGAAACGCTCGATTACAGGGTAATAGTCTATTGCTCCCCAGGCATATTTATAACCATGCTCATGTAACATATCCAATATGTAATATTCACTCTGAGGATTCCACCCTTGAATGGTTATATCTTCAAAATTATCTATCGCACTGGGCACACCATGATCAATCCAATTGCATGTGTTATATTGATCAAGAATATCAAGGCCATTTGAAACTACCGTTCTATTGTCCCTCGTCCATGTCATAGTGTGTGGAACTATTTCAACTCCATCTAAAAACATTTGGTCTATAAGAGCTTTGTATTCTGGCTTTTCCATGAGCGCATCAGTAGGGTTATTAGTAAAATCATAAACAAATACACCTTTTGTCCAAGTCAAGTTATTACCCAAAAATCCTTTTGTCCCATACTTAGGGTTAAATATATCTGAATATCCATATGCCATTGCCCTTGATTTTTTGTACATTTCACCGTCAGGGTGCTCTGTAAATATGAGGGTAGCAAGATATCCAGATGGTTGTCGCATTTTTGCAATATATTTCTCGCAATTATTGACACTAAATGTCACAAAATATGAAGCAATTTCACCTTCCACCCTTCTTGTTTCAGCTAAATTAATTACTTTATTTCTGATAAAATAATGATGTGGGTGATTGTGAGCACTATCAAGGTACAGACATAATTCAGAAGAGTAATTATTTTTCGGCTGCAACATCATACTTTGCATGTTATCACTCCCAACAAAAGAAAATATGTTTTTTGTGGGTGGATACCTAAATTCAACAATTTTTGGCGTCCATTGACCACTTGCATAAACTTTTCTTGTTATTGAGGATGTTCTATAATCTTTTAAAAGAACTGTTCCATTGTTTGATTTCATATTAAATATAATTTTTTCAAATCGCACTATCGTATCTCTTTTGTAATTTATTTTAATAGCATAATCAACGTATGGTTTTGTTTTATGAAAAGTATAGTTCGTCAAAATATCTACTATAGGAAACGAATGGTTATATGAAACAATTGCAGTATGTTGGTCAACGGTTAATGTAGGGGTTACAGTTCTGGATTGTGTGACATTTGATGTATCTATAAATTCTGTTACACGAATATTGTCAAAATATGCTCGCCCTTTAGCACGTGTTGATTGGCGTAATAATATTTTCATATATTTTGCTCCATTTGGTACGCTCCACGTATAATAAGAAAAATTATCCCATCTTCCAAGAGTCTCATAGATTTTCTTACCATCACGAGCACGTATTAAGTTGCCCTTTTCATCGAGCCACAAAATATGAAAACTATACCCGGCAACAGGGCCCATACCAATAGGGTATCTATGAATATGTTCCACATATATAGACCCATCAATACGGTATTTCTTTCCTTGTGAAACGGGTATTGCATCACTGTACGCCTCTTTGCGTAAAAACCCTATGTTATCATTGAGTTCAAGAGAATACTTACCATCGATGGCTTTGTTTGGTGACCTTTTCCATATATTAATATTTAATATACTTAAGAACTTGCCAAATAAATCAAGATCGTAGGTCCAACCATCGGGTTTATTGTCGCCATTTAAATCTATTTCAAAACTTGAGTTTAGAACCAATCTTTCTAAATATTCACCATACCCAGCTTCGAAAATAGGACTATTAGTAGCGAGAAATGTTCCGTCTAACCCTGTAAAATCAAAAGTTCCAATCGAAGTCGAATTTGCCATATAATAATCGGTTATAATATGAACAATATTATTAGAATCTTTGTATGCAAACATTTCGGTGTTAGTATCTGTAACCTTTGGTGCAGCTACCACAGTTCCAACATTCGCAGCTGTTACCAATATACTCATTACGACAATTGCAAGCCATCCATTAATTGTGTATTCCATTTTTATCTATCTATTCTTTGCTTGAATTTTGGGTATTTAAAAGCTTTTCTATTTTTCCCCATGTAAAAAGAATTATTTCTAAAAATATGAATATGGCAAAAAAGTTAAGGGGGTACACTGCTTTTTCTTTTTTATTCATGTATTTATATTTTAATAATGGGTTATCTTCATAACTCTTCCATTTTTGGTGATATTCCTTAAAAATAGGGTCGTGTGTTATTTCATATAGTTGTGCCATTTGTTTAACATGAATGTGATGATAGCCAATATCTGCAATATTCCCTACTTGGTCGTAATAAGTCCATTCGCCTGTATCATAATCAGATAGATGATTTTTAAGTTCAATGATGCCTTTGTCAAATAGATATTTAGCATTCTTATCATCTGTTCCTTCATAATATTCATGGATACCCAGTAGAGCATATATAAAACCATTTAGTACCCTACCGTTATCTGGGTTAGGATACTCTTCATACCACCAACCTCCAGTCTCAGGGTCTTTGTATGTTACACCTCCATTTTCAACTTCAATAAAAAATGACCGCAGTGAAGATTTTGCTATCTTCAAATATTTTTGATCACCGGTGATATTATATGCTCTTGCTAATACTTGGATGCCTAACCCTTGCGCCATGCCTGAAATCCATGGAGGGGTCTGATTTCTATCTGGCCATGGAAATTTGTACTCCCATACAGTGCAATTATCACGCTGCACAGCATTATCTACTAGCCAATCTGAGCAATTCAAAAAAAGTATTTCGCTCTTTTCATCACCGTTTTGAAATTCATCCCAATATTTGAGTGCTTGTTGACTAACGATGACGGGATTTCGCTGTATTCCAATATAGACTCCACATGTATATCCGTAATCATAAAAAGGTACACCAGCTTCGTCTATTAATATTCCTTTACCAATTGGTTTGGCTGGATCGAGTATATTGTACGCTGTATATACAGAATTGGTTACAAACGTGAGTGTTATATCTTCAGAAAAATGTGCTACTGGAAAGGTGAGCAGAATTGCTACTAATATTAGTGCAAGATGTTTCCTTATGTCAAATCGCTTTATTGTTAATACCTTTTCTAACATAATATTTTTACTTTAATGCCTCTAATTGTTAGTCATACCCATTCTATTTTATCATGAATCGTTTGAGAAATATCAAGAGCATTTTCCACTACTTTTTTAAACCGAGGCTCCCATGCCACAGGTCTCAGCTTCTCAATCGTCTTCTCAGCATCAATTTTAAGCTTTAGAGCTTTATTAAGTGCATTTTTTAGATTATTAATATCCCACTCTTCTATATAGATTACATTCTCCTCAAGCTCAATCAGTGATACATATTCTGATACACCCTTTAGCTTGGTGGCTATCACAGGTCTGCATGATTTTAAAGCATATGCAAGTTTTGTAGGCATTGCTATATCTAAATATTCATTTTTTGGAAGTGGAATAAGGATAATGTCTGCATTACTTAGAATACCTGCAAGTTTATCATGTCCCACTATGCCCAGATACTTCACATTTTCCTTTTCAATAATTTCTTCGCCCTCTTTAAGCCCAATAAGATGCAGTTCCCATTCTTTTAACTCTGAAAATAATTCTATGATCTTTGGTATCGCACCTTTTCGGTTCATGCTTCCAAAGTAGATTGCGATTTTTTTCCCATCATCCATCTTATTGGTTGGAGGTACAAAGAGTTCACTCGCTCCTACACCTGGTGGCATAATAAGTATTTTTTGATTTTTTTTAGGTCTGAAAAAGTCCAAAAGACCAGGGCATGGAAGAATAATAACATCTGCACGTTTAAGTAATAAGTGTTCAATGATTTGAAGGCGAATTCTTCTTAGAAACGGCTGATCTTTACTGACGTATCGTTGCTGAATGTTGAAATCGTGAATATTGAGTATAAGTTTATTAGAGCTGACAAAGGACGTAAACAGAACAAATAAGTGAGCTACGCTACCACATCCATATTCAAGCCATATTTTTGATTCTTTCTTGAACATGTAACGCACTGCTTTCCAATTGATGCTCCCTTCCTTTTTTCTGAATGATACGACTTTATCAACCATTTTATTGAGAGTTAGCCAAGCATAGTATCTTCTGATTTGTCCTCCACTACGTATCTTGCTTTTTTTGTCAATCGGTGCCCAATCAACAAATATAATTTTCATAACTCTCCAACCTCAATCTAAACTCCAGACTCGAATTTTACCATTATCGTATACATTGTCCTTTTCTATATGAACAGACCGAATGAATGTGTTATCCTCAATATCTTCATTTTCTATCACATAAGATAGATTGAATTTAGAAATAATGCGTTTTCCCCACCAACTATTGATTTCCCAACTTTGGAGCATATTTCGGTACGCTCCTGCTTTATATGTGCTTACATACGGATTATCCATATAGAACGCAACTGAGAGAGGCGAGTTCTTCGATATATTTATGTCTGTTATATTAATAAACCCGTAAGTTAACATACAATCCTCCGCCTCCACAAGAAGAGTTGGTACTTCCGAGATCGCAAATATCCGGCGGGATAGCAAATCATAACCCCCATCACCAACCAATCTTTTATCCGTGTTAATACTATCCTTAATCCATAATGCTCCAGAATATGTTTCCTCACTCATATAGTTTATTGCAGTAGCACCTGTACGCCAATGCTGATAAAACCCAGAAAAGCCGACAGAACACAACAGCAGAATAATTATTATAGAAAATACATACTTTTTCTTTTGTTTATCTATTTTGGCTACATTCGCTATGTTCGTTAGACTAATACCTGCTAATATAGAACCAAAAAAGGGAGTTACAAAGTGTGCGTACGTCAGTGAGTACATAAATGGAGACAGGCACAATAGTGCGAGCAATAAAAACCACTCTTCAAACTTTTTGTCATGTTTAAGTGTAAGGTAGATAAGACCTCCAATACTAAAAACAATTACGACTCCAAAGTACCTTATATTATTCTCAAGTAGCAATTGTAAATGTGTGTATCTTGACCCACTTACAAGGGTACGGGTGAAAAATGGCATTGCAAGCACGATTAAAAACCCGATAATAAGAATAATATTAACAAAATTATTTGAAATCGTAATAAATTTAACATGATTCTTAAATTTATTAAATGTTAGAAAAATAATAAAAATAAAGATAAAAGGAATAGTTAAATAAAAATAATGATGTGTTACTATGAGCACCATAAATAAAATAAAAGTAAGTGGGACATATTTTAAAGAGGTACGAGTTTTTAACAATAGATATATAAATAGGGGTAATAATACTATAAAAAGACCTCTTGTGCTTGCATCCCATGTAAAAACCAATAGTGCAGGTGAAAGAGAATAGCCAAAAGCTACTAAAAACTTAAAGAAATCATCGTTTTTTATTTGCCCCACCATTGTGTATGCGGTTGCTGCACTAAGGAGTCCTATAATAAGGCAAAATATCCATATAACCCTTTCCATATCAACATCTGTACACTGGGATATGCCTGAGAGGATAAAAGGAACCGCACTTGCATAAGAACAAGGATAAAATCCACCAATTGATAATGGATGAATCCACCACTTCGCCTCTCCAAATGTAGAGACTGAGTTTGCTAATATATGTATTGTAAAGGAATCAACACCAATTTCATGTGGAACTGATGGAACTCTTATTACAATACCCAATATGATCAGTAGACCAATTAGCGCATATTTATTACGTTTTGAAAAATTCATATTAATTTTACTATTTTCTTTTAAGTATAATACCAAAATAATACCTATTTATTTCTTGTGGTCGTATATGTCGAAAATAATATTTAATTTCTTCGTCATTTATTTGTTCTTTTCGTAATATTAAACTACTTAAATATCCACATAAATAGGCAATTCCAATATAATGTGGTTTCTCAAATAATAATTTTAATCCTTTAACCATAGCATAAAATAAATTATAATTCATTACATAAGAACTTTCGCCAATCTTTTTATACCCTTTCCACAATCCATCGGCATAACAATATCCTCTCATTACGAATGCTTTGCAGTCATCAAACCGTTTAACTTCCCATCCCCTTAATTTTGCCTTTGTATTTAGTACACTATCCCACAAAACAGTCAGTGGCACCCCTCCGCAATCTTCATAACATTCTCTCCTATATAACACATCTCCTCCTGAAGGGTAACGCCCTTTATAGTATGTTATTTTCCCACCATTTATAATCCATTCACCACCACTCACCACTCCTAATTCACTATTGTTCTCAAATTTTTTCAATAAATTCTCGAAATATGTATGCTCTAGCACTACATCTGCATCGATAATACCTATATACTCAAATTTAATTCCTTTTTTCTTGCAATATTCGTAAGCAAAGTTGATACCTCTCCTTAGCACGTTCGCCAAATGTGTTCCACGATCTCTAATTCCCCCTCCCAACCGAATGCTTTGAATCCATTCATACATCTTTTTCGCATCTTTAATTAGTTCAGGTGTGCGATCTGTGCTCCCATCATCCACTATAACCCATAATTTAGGTCTAACTGATTGATTTACTATTGATTGAACAAGGTTTGGGAGGTAATTTTCTTCATTCTTAACTGCTGTAATAAGAATATAACGCTTTGACAATTTATCTTCCATATTCACCAGCCAAATATTCTTAATCTTCCGACTTCAAACGCTTCTGCATACTTCACGCCGATATTATATCCTCTGTATTTTGCCAAACCAATAATTGCTTGCTCTTCCATATACTCTTTATTTCTTTGGGTTTTGTATTGTCTCACATATTTTAGTTTGTTCTCAAATACATCGGTAATGTCAACGTATAATGTGGGTCTAAACTCTATGGTCGTAGATGGTGTTTCGTAGAAAAAAATGCTATTTTTCATTTTGCGTGATGCTGATAGAACTGCTTTTGCTATGTTAGCATGGTCTTGATGATAATCTTTTGGTGAATGCACGTATATTATGTCCACATTTTCATCTATGTATCTATCCAATAAACTCACTGTAACACCATCATGTCTAATCATCGTATCTGGTAGGTTTAAGAAATAAATTTTTTTGGCGCCCATTAATTCTGCCACATTTTCAGCCTCCAATTTTCTTCTCTCTTTATCTCCGCTTTTTTCACCAAATGATGCTATAATAAAAACTACCTCATCTCCACGGAGTATATGTTTTCGTAAAGTACCACTACATCCCAGTTCAATGTCGTCAGGATGAGCCCCTATTGCGCGTATTTTTAGTTTTTTACTATCGCTCACTTCAATCATTAATTTTCTCACGCTCTATGTACATTTCATCCCAATACCTCAGCATTACGATTCCTTCTTTGTATCTAAGTTCCATAGACTCCACTTTTTCACCCATAGCCAGTTTTACTGCTAATAGAGGCATGTTAACTCCAGCATTTTTCGTAAATATCATGGTTCCACAAATCCTTGGATTTATTTCAAATAATTTTATTTCACCAGATTTTGTTAAAGTACCAACTTGAAAACATATTGGTCCTTTAAATTTAAGATATTCTGACAATTTTTTACCAATAGTATCTATCTCTTGATTTTTAACAGTTACACCCTTATAAGTTACACCAGCTTTTATTTCTAGCCTCTTTCGTGGTACAATAGCCAAAGGTCTTCCATCAAAATCACATAGCATGTCAACTGTATACTCAGGGCCATCCAAATACTCTTGAAAAATAAATTCATTTATTTTTTCCTGAAACAGTGAGGCATACTTCAATAGTTCATCCTTCGAATTAATTTTATACACATTGGCAGAACCTGAAGCTCTTATTGGCTTCATAATCATTGGAAACAAATTGTTGCTCTCTAGATCTATTTCTTCATATGTTAGAGTTTCTGCAATAGGAATAAGTTCTTTTAATTTTTTATATAATAAAAGCTTATTAGACGCAATCTCAATTGTTTCTATATCATTGACTATGACTTTAATACCTCTTCTTTCAAATAATTCTCTATTTTTTGAATATTCAAGTATTAACTGGTCAAAAGAGGGGAACAAAATATCTATATTTTCCCTATCACAAATTTCAAGTAAAACATCGAAATACGCAGGATCTTCCACTTTCAGAACAATATATTTTTTATCTGCTTTATATAACCCAACAGCATATTCTTGCGCATCTACAGCTACAATTCTGATCCTCTTATCTTCTCTCAAACATTTTATAATATTCAAAGCTCCTATCCCACCTGCTTCAGGTACCAGAACATTTATCATTGTATCTCCTCCACCACTTCTTTGACCAAGGAAATTAAAACGTTACCTATTTCATCTGGCTTGTGAGCATCTGAGCCGAAGCTAATTTTGCCTCCTAATTGAAGTGTCATTTGCAAAAATTTTTTATTGGGAACTTTATACTTGCTATTAACTTCTATTGCGACATTATTTTCAATTGCTGCCAAAATTACCTTTTTAGCATACTCTTCAGGAATTTCGTCTCTATTAAAATGCTTTTTGTATAGGACATAAGGATGAGCAATTACATCAATGTATCTATTAGTAGCTAAGGCAAGTAGTGCTTCAGTTTCAATCTCTAAAGCTTCTTTAGGAGAAATATTTTTTGGATCGATGAACTTGTAATCCTCGCTTGTAGGGTACGCATGAACAGAACCAAGCACTAAATCAACTTTTTTCATATCGCTATCCCTAACATCAATTTCACCATAAATATTAATCTGCTTTGCCTCCACTCCAGATAGAATCTCCACTTTTACCATCTTTCTCGTTTCGTTAATATCCCTAAGTAGATTATCCAACCATTGGCTCGTCCTCCAGATGTGCTCAGTAATGGCAAAAGAAGTTAGGTTCTTTCTAGCTGCAACCTTTGCGTATGTTAGTGGGGTTCCAGTACCATCTGTGTAAAACGTATGTGAATGATAGTCTACTCTGGGAATACCATTTTCCTTAAAATACTGCAAATCAAAAAACTCAATGTTTTTCATGGTCTTCAGCTCAATTATTTAATTAGAGGTATTTTACTCACATTAAATAAGGCGGTTGGTGCACAGATATTATAATTCCTTGGTGCCTCCCCATATTCTATTTAAATATTTTGCCAACTCTGACATTGTAATCACTTGAAGGCCATCTTCTTCTCTCTTCTTATCAATATAAAAAACAATAGATTCAAGACCTCGTATGCGTTCCTCAGTCGTCAAAACATTTTGAGGTTGAAGTAATAAATCATAATCATGGAAATAGAAATGAAATATTTTATTTTTAGTGATAGCTTCATCTATACCTCTTTTTACCGCTGAAACGATTAAATTAGTGGATAAATATCTTTTCATAGTCATACTACCAGGAATATTCCACAATCCATATGACCCCTTTCGGGGACGAACTAATCCATGTGATAGAGTCAGAAAAGCATTTCCTATAACTTCATTCCCAGCGCTCTTTACGACGTAAAGTAACGCACGCTTAAGAGCAGATGCCTTACCTCTGAATGTAATAAAGCCATTTTCCGCCAATATATCTAAATAATTCACACTGCTATAAGGAAAAATAAAGGATTTTGGAATTATATTATACCTCTTCATAGCTATTATGGATTTTTTAATATCGTTATAGGCGATTTCACGCCCACAATATTTGAAATTCACATGTGAAAAAGAATGACAACCTATATCATGCCTGATTGGACTACGGATGATTTCTTTTATTATATCTTCCTTCTCCAGGAAAAGACGACCAACAATCCCCCATGTGACTGGTATTGAATAATTTCCTCTAACTGAACATATTAGAAATCCTATAATAAGGTCATTCTCCAGTGCAACAAGACTGAACTCCCATTTACCCTCTAAATCCATAAGAAAATTATCAGCAGTCCATGGGTCATCCAATATTGCCCTATCAATCTCCATCAGGCGATCCATGTTTTCCGTGACCATTTCCTTATCTAAGTGCAAAATTTTCATTTTGGCATCTCACCAACATTGAACAATGCATCTATTGCAGACATATTCGGTATGAATCCTTCATATCGTTGTTTATAAATAGGATGCTTAAAATCTTGAAATTCTACTCTGACCCCCCTTCTTTTGAATATTGAGATATCGAGATAATCACGTCCCATTTGTCCTGAAAGATAAACATCGCCGCTGAGGGCATCTACAATCTCAAGCAACCTCTCTGAAGACCTTGATTCTTTATTCACCTCCTCTGATTTAACAAGGTCACTCGAGAATACTATTTTGGTATCTATATTAAAAGATTTCTTCAAGAGGAAAATAAGAGACATATTCAAGTCTACGAGATGGTCAAATCTACCCTTATATATTCTTGCCAGATCATTTTCATAACTTTTATAGTATGGTGCATCCTTATAATTATCATGAATATCTTTGAAATGGGCATCTGACCATTTTATACCTTTCCATGTTTTCACTTCGTTCTTTATCTTTATTTCATTTATAGGAATACGTTTCTTCTCCACAGGAACCGTCAACCATTTCCAACCGTGATATATTCTTATTCTGTTGCGATGGTGAAAATCACTTTTGCTAAATTGCGCATCATCATAAATAACAAATACATCCGATTTTTTCATTTTATCAAAGAATCCCAAATATGGGAGATAGTTTGGTTGATGTATTGCTACAATCATTTATATATCACCTTATCGCCACTCTTATATTTATGAAGGCTTCTTAGGATAGTTCTCAATGAAGTTTGTTATCCATGCTGTTACATCTTTTTTTTCATTTAACAACCTTTCCCTTTTCTTCTGCCATCTTCTTCTTAGATTTTTATCCTCTAATAATTCCACCGCTTTTCTAAAAGCTTGTTCCTGTGCAGTCTTTGGATCCGAAAAATTATAAACTAAGCCATATTTTTCTTCCTGTTCATCTAAATAACCTAACCTCAATGTGTTGACATATATAGCCGGTGTACCTAAAACAGCGGCTTCAGATGCCATCGTCGCTCCTTCTCCTATATACATCTTAGCATAATATAATAAATCATGTATCTTTTCTGGCGGAACCGTTATTCTATACTTTTCAAGGTCTTTGCTTAGTTTTTGTTCAGATGTGATGAATACTCTCCCATATTCTTCTATTTTTCTTACAATATCCTCTTTATTGGTAAACCCATGCTGCCCAATATCGTGACTTGCACCCCATGAAACAAACCGTAGAATTATGAACTTAAACTTATTGTCTTTACTCAATCCCAAATCATCTAAAACCGATGGATCTGGTTTAAAATAATTCGGATGTAAATATGCAAGTTCTGAATATCCATTAAACGTAATATGTTTCTTTGGATTAATCTTTTTCTTAAAACAAGAGGGAGTAATAACAGCGTCTGAAAAAGGAAATGTTGATAGATGAACAAGTTTTGCGTGTTCGGTATCACAGTAGTCTATATGTAACTTTCCAAATACTTTACTCACATGAGCTAAGTACGGATCTCCATGTATAAAAATATCCGGTTTAAATCTCTTTGCAATTTTAAATACTTTTAAGTCACTTTTAAACATATCATATGACTTCCCAATTAAATTTTTATGATTTTTTCCAATTAGTTCATAATTAAAACCATAAGCATTTAATAGATACAACGTTACATCTTTATCCCATGCGAGAATTTTAACCGCATGTCCATCATTCTCTAAATTATTTATAATATATTTCCAAAAATGCACATCCTTTGGATGGCATATCCCGATTATAATTTTCATCTCTGAAAAACACCTCAACTACTTTACCTATACACATCCTGATTTATATTAAACTTATTCTTCATCCGTCCATTCTTCCTTTCGGAGTTATGCCCCTCTTCTTTCCTTTTTCGTGAACCCATATATT
>Ga0209410_1000369_pt1 | contig 20574 bp, 26 predicted proteins | sample Mar14436cmmetaG_FD_184135 | JGI IMG/M metagenome (GOLD analysis project Ga0209410, IMG submission 184135) | Marine hydrothermal vent microbial communities from Guaymas Basin, Gulf of California to study Microbial Dark Matter (Phase II) - Marker... ... | reverse complement strand
GGTGAGGACTTTTCTTTACATAATCTGAATCCAAGAAATCGAGATGATGATTTCGAGGTTGAGAAGGGTTCTTATAATAGAATACTATAGAAATTTAATGAAATATGGGAGGAGAGCTTATCTCCTCTTTAATAAAAATGCTATTCCTATTGCAATAATGACTATGATTACTATCGCTATGACCCATATATTTTCTAGGATGCATCTTAATATTTGGAGCTCTGTACCAGGCTCAGGCTGCACCGTAGTTGTATTCATCGTAGTTGAAGTGGTAGGATGATAGACGACGCCTTTATACCTAGTGCATTCAAAGACGCCGGTTGCATCAGTCACCTCTATAGTTTCACCATATAGCGTTATTGTACCCCTCCATCTTATAAACGCTCTACCCCATGTTCTACTCGCATTGTAATCCCACCACGTTCCTTTACCCACCTTCCATACACTTGGATAGAATAAGATAACCTCTCCTGTAAGGTTGACTCCTCCTCCATCATAGTAGCCATTTATATAAAATCTCGATGGTTGTAGGCCGCCATTATCCTTCAGTTCATAATTATCGAATCTAAAACTCAGACCTTTTACGGGGAAGCTGAGTCTTCCCTGATGCTGGAATGGAACTGGTGGATCTATTGGAGATGGATTTTCCGCATACCCTATAGCGAGCTGAAAATCGTCTGAATAGATGTATCCACATGTAAACTGTAGTGGTGCTCCCGCCGCTTTTAGAGCGGTGTCAGAGTAATATACCCTATGATATGCTCTATCCCATATGGCATGTCCAGTAAACTCTATTTTTCTAACGCCTGGTTTCTCAATCCAACCTACACACTCACCTATCTCCCAAAATCCCCCCCATATATCTATATCTTTCTTATTAAATATTGCTCCATGTATGATATAGGGTCCCTCAGGTCTGCCCATCCAATAAGTAACTCCCCTTGGTTTTAACCTGATTTCTAAACTTACCCCCTCCCCCTCTATAGGAACAACTCTATATACCCATTCTCTCTCAGCCTGATTATATGACATCGAAGCCCTACATACCCCGCCCTCCCTATACCTGCCATAACAATATACGGTTGGAAAGCCGAATATCTCTCCATCATCATAGTATGGTGGTCCTACGATAACATAGAATTTTCTCCATTCACCATCTATAAAGAACATATCAGAAAAGTGGTCGGGAGTTTTACCATGAACTGGATGGGGGATCCTAATCTGGAAAAGAAATGGCTTCCCCTCCATGGTTTTTCCCATACCGACAAAAATAAAACAACTTAATCTCCACTTCAATCCATTCCACTTCAACTCATTATCTTGTGTTTTTATAAATTCTATGCCTAGAGGTATGAAATCCTTTAGAGTCGGGATATCTGTAATATTCGAGTTACTACTTGTAAGCGGCCATTTATCATCAGGTTTAAACGCCATCGTAAGTGAATTGGTAGGCATTAGTAGGGCTATCATACCTAGCAGAATAGCTAGCATCAACACAGAAATAACCCGCCTACCTACCTTTAGCATTTTAAATCACCAAACCGAGTTTTAAATAACTTTATAAAAACTCTTATGATTCATTCATATATAATTTATCCATCTTTATCGAAGTTTTAAGAAGAAAGGATTTATATAATTGCACATTTTAATGTAGGGAAGAAAATCACATTACCTTTGCTTTAAAAAATGAGAGAGTACTATGATATGGTTGACGAGGCTGCTTTAATCTTCTTCTTTTAGTATTTGTGATAACGATTCATAAAGTTCATATGTTTTATGTTGATTAAGAGATATCATTCTAAATAGACATTCTAGACCTGCTCTGGTTTTATTTTCTGCAAAAGCTTGTTTTGTGAATTCCCAAAGTTTTGAAAGGTCTTCATCGTCTACCCCCTTGATATCCTCGTCTATCTGCAGAATTAAATTTTGCATTCTATGTAATTTTTCTGGGTTAAGCGTGGCTACTATCGTTAGTTCCATAAGATCATCCATAAGCTTCCCTCTAAGTATAATTTCATCAAGAGTTAAATTTATTGAAGTGACGAGTTTTTCATGCTTCTGGCTTAGCCCTGTATATGAGGCATTTAACCTCGTATAGGAAGTATTTAAGAAGTTATATGTTCTTTGAAGTAAATCATACTTATCCTTAAGTCCCTCATATAATATTCTTGTCGAGTTATACTCTGCAGAGACCCTCCAATATTTCTCCTTTAATTCTAATAATTGAACTTGACAAATTCCATATCCAAGGATACACCCTACTAAGATACCTATAATAAGCAATACGATAATTTTCCCTATACTCATCCCGAATATATGCATACGCATATTGTCCATCACCTCAAGATCACATTGAAATCAGATTAATATATTACTAGCAATTACATTCCTACATACAAGTTCTTAAATAATATATTATTTCCGTATACACGAAATAATATACTACTAATGTCAATGTTTAATTGGCAGAGTGGAAATAGACTAATTCGGAGGTGTTTTAACCGCCTTGAGAATACTTAGTAGGAAGCTACCCATCTTCTTTATTATTATAGTTGCTATTTCAATTATTATAGTTTCCTACGGCTATCAAATGTCAAATTCGAACTCCCAAGACGCTTTTTCACAAACTAAATACGTATCTTCTGACGATCCATTTGAAATTGAAATATTATATCCTAAATATGTTAGTCCAGGCCATGAATTTTCAATTAATATCCATGTTACGGGAAGAAACGATTATGTAATATCTGCTTTAGTACTTAGGATCTATTCATGCGATTACGAGCCTAAGGATACTATAATTATCGGACTTGGCCAAGAGGCTACGATGATACTTGAGAACTCGACGAAATTTACAATGCCTAAAAGTGAACTTTCAATAACCTATAGGTTTAAGCTTCCGAAGGAACTTGGAAACTGGTTAGCATTAATTATATATGTTACATCAATTAAAAGGAGTACACCCATAATAGTACATTATACTGAACCGATTGTACTCGCGATCAAAGTGAAAAAATAGCTATAGACCTATCTAAAATACTCCTTCGCGATATCCCTACTACCGAATACCCTATGATGTAGATACTACTTCTACCCCTACTTCTCCAGCTATCTCCATCTGTTTTATCTGACGTTATTAAATGTACCTCCCTATTCTTTGCACAATAGATAGATAGCTGATGGAGTTTATCAGGAGAAATGGTTTGGAGACTAGGGACATTATATTAGTGTAGTCTCTGGTTAAATAACCTTATTCACCTATTATACCCAGGGATTCTAATCCTTGTCTGAAGCTACATTGTTATTATTAAGTTTAGTTTTTCTATTTCCTTAGATTTAGATATAATTTCTTTGTCGAATATTGCGAATTGTTTTTATTCCTGCTATGTGGCAGATGGATATGTGGAGTAGGTCTAGGGTTAGGAGCTTTAGGTTTGGGGCTAGCTTAAGAGACTGTGTAATTGCTTTGTTCAGGTCTGCTTCAACCATCTTTGCGTTGATTCTCTTTATTGAGTATATTGCTAGGGCTACTGGGTCTTTAAGCCCTGCTCTAGAGTATACTGAGGCTAATTCAATCAGTGTGAGTCTACTGACGAATTTATCTCCCTCTATAGATTTGAGGAGCTCACCTGCTTTGGCATGGTTTGGATCAAGCTCATCTATATATGAGATGATTACGTTTGTATCTATATACGCCATCTAGACCTATTCTCCTCTAACAACTTATTTAACCCGCCGTGTCTAACTCTATAACCCTTCTTCAGGAGTTCATCAGCTTTCTTATATACATTATCCCAGAACTCAACCTCCATACGAACTTCATTAAGCCCTCTCTCGATCAATATATTGAATGCGTGAGACCTATTCCTAGCAATCCCATATCTAACCATCTTCTCAGCCAGCTCCACAATCTCCTTACGAACTTTAATAGACACTGTAACAGGCATATACTATGTACACCGAGTATACTAAATATACTAGACCATATTTTAAATTATGTTAAAAACTCCAACGTCCCACATCTATTTTACACTATTAGATTAACTATTCCTATAGTGACCTAGAGGATGTTAGGTATGGGTTTATATGCTTCTGCCTTTATTCCATAGGTTTAGGAAGTATTGGGTGGCTTCATTTGAGTAGTGCTCTGATGTCATTAGGATACTGAATTCATGGTTGTATTTGAGGGCGCTTTCAGTCCAGTTGTGGCTTCCCATGATAAGGTATACTCCATCTACTATTATGATCTTCATATGGCTTGTGACGCCCTTGCTTTCATCTAGTTTCACTAGGATGCTGTTGTTCTTTAGGTATGATATTGTATCTGGGTAGCTCTTCAATGTGGGGTCGTCTACTAATACCCTGACGTCTACCCCTCTCTCCCTGGCTTCTACGAGGCTATATAGTAGCTGGTTTACAGGGTCGTCATACTCCTTGGGGTCATACTTCACTACATATATCGCTATATAGATTGATTTATTCGCATTCTCTATGAGTTGCTTGACGGTCTCGAAATACTCATTATCCTCTAGTAACTCGATTTTAGTAATATTGCTACCATGTATAAGCATGCTATATGAGTTGTTTAATGATATATACTTCTCTAGTAGAGTCTGATACTTCATATTCAATTCATTATATTGCTTGATTAGCTCCTGGTTCTCCCGATATACGCTGTTTATGTAGAATATGCCTGAGAATCCTATGAGGATGATTAGGATGATGAGTGTTTTCGCAGATATTCTTGCCCTACTCATTACCACTTAGATTTAATGTAGTGGAGATATATTAGATCTTGATTTAGGTTACATAGTTAACTATATCATTCATATGCCTCATATCCGTCTTTACATGATCTACCCACCATATATTTATCTTAGTAAATATCGTATACTGCCTCCACATACTGATTTGACTGATTCTAGTATTCATTAGGGTATATGGTTAATTTTTTACTAATACTTCTGGATAGTTTAAAGATTCATTTATACCTCCAGTTGGTGGAGGCTGGACCGTTATCGTGGAATGGAGAAGGGACTTAGATCATAAGGGAAATATAAGTCGGGAAATAACATATATCGTATTAAGAAAATTCTTTAATCACACACATATTTGCCATCGTTACATTATATAATCATCCTCTAAAACCCTCTCCTTAACTTAAGACGAAGAATGGTTCACAGAAATATCTCAGCTAAAAACCGAAGAAATCTGTATAGGGAGGATAAATTAATTTTTATCCCAAAGGATTTAAATAAAGGCTAAATCTTATTCACGTGAGAGACCCCCTTTATCCTCTTTTTAATTTCGAGGATAATTAGAATTATTAGATAGATCCCTTTATCTATGAACATTCTTCTCATTCTTCATTATTAAAATATATTATCTATATTTTAGCTTGTAAAACTTAAGATTAGATACATCTTACATTAGATTGATTTGCTTAATATATTTTATCTACCATTAATTATATCTTAAGTGATATAATTAATTCATGGTAGTCGATATGTATAAGATAGCTGTTATACCCGGGGATGGTATAGGCCCGGAGGTTATTAGAGAAGGGGTTAAAGTGGTTGACAAGGCTTCTGAATTGATGGGTTTCGATATAGAATGGGTAGAGTACGATTATGGGGCGGAGAGATATCTAAAGACTGGGAAGACTCTAGATGAAGATGATCTTAAGGAGTTAAGTAGGTATAAGGCGATATACTTAGGTGCTATAGGAGACCCTAGGGTTGAACCGGGGATACTTGAGATCGGGATAGTTCTTAAAATTAGGTTTTACTTCGATGAATACATTAACTTGAGGCCGGTTAGACTATTACCAGGTGTTAAATCTCCTTTAGCTGGGAAGGGTGCTGATGATATAGATTTTGTAGTTATAAGGGAGAATACGGAGGACTTCTACATCGGCTCTGGGGCAGTTATAGATAGGGGGAGAGATAAGAAGATACTTAAGATTCATAGGAAGCTATATGACCTCACTCTAGATATTGAAAGCTGGTTTAGTGGGAGGGGGAGGTACGCGTATCAGATAGGGTTAATTACGGAGGAGAATGCGAGGAGGGTATTTAAATATGCATTCGAATATACTAGGAGGCATGGAAGGAGGAAGGTGTCACTGGTTGATAAGGCGAATGTAATTCCCCAGATATATGGCTTATGGAGGGATGTGTTTAACGAAGTATCTAGAGAGTATCCCGATATATCTACGGAGATGCTGTATGCCGATGCGACGGCGATGTGGTTCGTCAAGAACCCTGAATACTTCGATGTTGTCGTAATGCCCAATTTATTTGGAGATGTCTTAACGGATTTGGGTGCGATGATCCAGGGAGGATTAGGATTAGCTCCAGCTGGTAATATAAATCCAGATGGCACATCAATGTTCGAGCCTCTACATGGATCAGCGCCGAAGTATAAGGGTATGAATATTGTTAACCCGATAGCAACTATACTTGCAGGAGCTATGATGCTAGATTTCTTGGGGGAGTATGAAGCTTCAAAACTTATAGAGGATGCTGTAATCGAGGTGCTTAAGGAGGGGAGGGTTAGAACCAGGGACTTAGGTGGGGATTCAAAGACATATGAAGTTGGAGATGCAGTCGTCAGGAAAATGGTTTCACTAAGATAGATATATCTAGATATACGTGGTCATCCAGCTTTAATCAATGTCTCCTACGCTAATCTATGTTTATACTGCCAGACTAGTTTCTTAGTCACACCCTACTTCATTACTGGCCTTCGAAGGGGTCGAATCTACCGTCTATAGCAGTCCATCCACCATCTACTAGTAATACAGACCCAGTTATATAACTCCCGGCTTTCGAAGCTAGTAGAATGATTGGAGCCGCTATCTCCCATGGCTCAGCCCACCTCCCCAATGCAGTTTTAGATGCATATGCTTCATACCACCTCCTACTACTTTTAATCTGCCTAGTTAATGGAGTATCTACAACGCCTGGTGCAACAGCGTTAACCCTAATATTATATTTACCTAATTCAGACGCCAATACCTTAACCAGCTGTACAATACCGGCTTTAGTCATTGAATATGGGCCTTGGCCAGGTTCAACTACAAACGCCCTGATGGAGGTTATAAATATTATACTCCCCCCTTCATTCATCACTCTAATCGCGTTCTTAGCCACATAAAAATACCCTACTAGATTGACATTCAATACTTTATTAAACTCCTCTATAGTATAGTCCTCAATCCTCTTCCTAATATTAATACCGGGTGTAGATACTAGGATATCGAGGCTATCAATCTTATCAAATAAGTTAACTACACTATCATAATCCGCTATATCGACATAATAAACTTCATCGAATAGCCCCTTGACAGCATCCGGATTTATATCAGCAACAATCACATACGCGCCAAACTCCTTCAAAGCCTCAGCAGTAGCCTTCCCAATTCCAGAAGCCCCACCGATCACGAGAGCCTTCTTAGTACTTAAGTCAAATAACTCTTTATACAATTTAAACACCCAATTTACATTTAATCTTATTATCTAAAAATATTGCTATACTAGACATTATATTTTTAAGAGATTAGTTATTTAGAGGTGGGAAGATTCATTATCGGATAAATACTTATTTTCCTGAAAAATATATTATATTCTGGTGATTTGATTTGAGTCTGGTTAGAGAGGGTAGAATCGGGAAGAAATATGCTATATATCTTCCTAAGGATATTGTAGAGGCTTTAGGATTTAGAGAAGGGGATAGGGTTATTCTAAGAGTCTCGGATAATTCTCTAATTATAGAGAAGGTCTATGACCCCCTGGATCTAGCTATTTCGGGGGAGAAGTTTGCATCTGTGACTCTTAATGAAGTTGAGGCGATTAGCCTTGAGGAGCAGGAGAAATACCTTAAAGGTTCTACTTGATACGAGTTTTATACTCCCCACACTTGGAATAGACTTGGGTGGGGAGATTGATAGGGGTATAAGGAGGCTGAGGGAGTTGGAGGCCGAGATATACTACTCTAGATTCAGTATCTTAGAGGCCCTATGGATCGCCTCTAGAATCGCTAGGAGAGGTTCATTCGACTATGATAGATTTAGAGTTGGCCTGAGGAGTATTATGGAGAGTGGTAGATATAATTTGGTTGACGAGGGTTGTGAAGTATTTGAAAATGCCTTCAAACTTTATATGCTGGGGCATAGAGACTTGATAGACAATATACTATATAGCATCTCCATAGCCCTAGACATCAAACTACTCACCGTGGATAGGGAGCTAATCAAGTTTATCACAGATAATAAACTTGAGAATACTGTGGTGACTCCAGGTCAATTATAAACTATATTGGATTAGTTTTCAATTCGCTGGGTATCAGATATTCTCCTATATAGTAGTATGAAGTATATTGCGAATATTATTCCTACTATAGTCATTCCAGCTGGATTATCAGGTCTTGTCTTATCCATCTCCATGAACGGCGATAGTACTATGAATAGTGACGGTGGCCCAATCAATCCAGCTAACCTGATTCTCCTGCTAATACCCTCTTCCCCAGCTGTCGTATAGTATCTTAAGCCTAGGTATGCATGTATAAGGCCTAATATCGACGTTAGTAGTGGCGTTATATTTAGATGTGGCAGGGAGAAGTATATTATGTAGAAGAATGTCATCCATATGAAGCCAATTATCCATGCAGTTAATGGCCTACCTGGATTATATATCGGCTTTAACCTTATCCTCCTCCCAGCTAGATAGAAGATTACCATTAGAATTATACATATGATATATTGATATGGGTATAGTGGATAGCTACCCATATAACCTAAGTTAAATAGTAAGACGTCTATCAGGTAGATAAGCATAATTATTAGAAGGGTTTTACGACTATGGATATACCGCTCATTCCTAAGGCTATAGTAAATTATATCTACTAATGCGATGGGTATGAATATACTTATGAAACCATGGTATATAATTAGCGCCTGCATCCATATCCAATTTACGCCATAAAACCTTCCATACCATGCTAATATACCTAGGTCAGGCCATTCAGGGTTGAAGAAGCTTTTAACGGCTATACCCTCCTCAATAACACCATATATAAAACCGAGGAATATCAGGGATACATAGGGTAGATCCAGTCTAATCCTAAACTCCCTAACTAATATAGATCCAAATCCATAGAATGTAGTTAAATATATGAATGCTACTGGATTAAAGAACTCTATAGGTGGAGATGATGATGAGAGCAACTCTGCAATCATAGGCGATAACAGTATTAGGGATATAGATGCCTTAACCCGTTCATTCATCTTAATTATGGAAATAAGTATCTGTAATGGATTATAAATGATAGATATTAATATATGAATTTTGATATTTATATATTGATGAAGAAGATAGGACTATACATTAGATTGAGTGAGGATGTTGTTAATTGGCTTAGAAGGAGATTGCCGGCTAAAAAAGGATCCTTATCAAGTTATATTGAGGAATTGATTAGGCGTGAAATGTCTAGGGAGGAGATTGATAGGGTGTATGAGGAGATTGAGAAGCTGGTGCCGAGGCATGTAGAGGCCCTGGATATCCCTAAGCTGAGGAGGGAGGCTGAGAAGAGGTTGCATAGAGAAGTATGACTGAGGTAATTGTAGAGACCGATTTTCTGACTGGCTTAATCCATAGATCCGATAGACTTCATAAGACATGCCTGGAGATACTCGGTAGGTATAGGGTATATCTATCTCCATATTCATTAATTGAATATAGGTTGGTTAACGTCCATAAAGCAGAGTATGAGACTTGGATTAAAGTCTTCAGATATATTGATCTAATTTTAAGACATTATAATATAAGGATATTGCCCAGCAACCCTATTATACATACATACTCGATGGAATACCGGGTTAAATATAATATGTCTCTATTCGATAGTATATATGCCGGGTCCTCTAAATACTATGATCTACCCCTACTATCTTCGGATAAAGTATATGGGAAGGTAGGTGATATTAAATGGATACCTCTAGAGATAACGTAGATAGATAACTGGCTATTCGTCTAAATGATTCGCGTATATTGAAAACCGCTATAAATTAATTGATACAACCTCTGGTGGACAGTTGAATCTTATGGGTAAGAATGTCGTCCCAATCCCCCTCGATACAAACATAAGTGTATCCTCAACCTCAAATAATCCATAATCATACTTCCTATACTTACTTGGGAGTGGAAGCCATATCGGATCCATAAATGGCATCCTAATCTGGCCGCCATGTGTATGTCCCGATAGAATAAGGTCTACCCTATTAACAGCTTTATCAATTATCTGTGGAGAATGTGCGAGCAGCATCCTCCTTCCATTATTAGAGACATGTTTAAGGGCTTTAGACAGGTCATCCTGATATGTATATGGATCGTCCACACCTATGACCCAGAGTCCATGGTATTCCATAGCCTCATTATTCAATACATATACATTGCCGATCCTCTCAAATCTATTCTTCAATCCATCTGACCCGAGTCCACTCCAGTGGTCATGGTTTCCAGCGACTATAAATACATCTGCAATCTCACTCAATTTACTGATGAAATCTAATCCAGTCTCCAAGCCATTTAAATACGTTATTAAATCACCTGTATGAAATATCACATCAGGCTTCAAATCCTTGATTAAATTAACTACCGAATCTGGGTTATACGCCGATGACGCGAAGTGTGTATCCGATATATGTACAGCCCTGATTCCCAGCCCTAGATCAAGATTTAATTTAGTTACGGTAAGGATATTAGTCTCTATATACCTTGGGTATACATAGCCTAATGCAGTTAAACCACCTAACACTACTAAAGCCTTTAATATACTCCTCCTCGAGACCATATTCTAGTAATCACCAGTCTATAGATCAACTATATTAAAGTGATACCTAATCTATATTAAAATATGGTTGACCCATTGGAGAGAATATAAATTAATTTTAATTCTCTATAACCCCGAACAATATATCATTGCTATAGCGGTTGTAGATAGGTGGAGTGAGTCAATTGCATTACATAAAAAGCTTCCAGACTATGGACTAAAGCCTGTTAATTGGAATAAGAGGCTTAACCCAATACCTGGTGGAGTACCTATTAAGATGGATGGCGAGATCGTAAGTGGATTAGGTATAGCGAGTATATCACCCGATATAGATAAATTGACTGCATTTAAGGCTATGAGGGGGGTCTAGCCACCTTTTTATAATTTATATCCAGTTTCTTCACCACCCCTCTTCCTCAATAATCTTAACTAGTAGAGCTAGTTTACATATCCCCTCGGGTACTGTAGATGCATATAGACTACCATACTTTGCATATACTGAATACGGCTTACCCCCTACAAGCTTAATTCCATTCAACTTAATCTCATCACGTGAATATAGTATATCGACCCTCCAATCCATTGAGACAAGTTTCTCAACTATAGTCCATGCATCAGATATCTCTGTAGAATACTTCCTTAGTATGCCATCCATAAACTCATCTGCAACAAGCTTATCTAACTCATCCCCAGGCTCCATGGCCTTAATCTCATCTGGATCTAGCTTATGCCTCATAATAAAATTATTTATTTGCATATCCAATTAATTCACTTAATTCTTTAAACCCCTCATCCATCATATAGGTTTTAATACCATCTAAAATCTCCCTAACAACGTCCAACCCCTTAGAAGCTATTACAGTACCAACTCCCACTGCAGATGCACCAGCGAGGATAAATTCAATCACGTCATCCCATGAAGATACCCCGCCAACTCCAATTATCGGGATTCCATACTCCCTATAAATATCATATACTATCCTAACTGCAATCGGATGTATAGCCGGCCCACTTAAACCTCCATATACATTTGATAGAACTGGCTTCCTAGCATATACATCGATTGCAAGGGCCCTTATAGTATTGATTGCGGTGATACCCTCTGCACCACCGTCTAGAGACTTACCTACTGTAGCCATTATATCCCTATGTAAACCTATCTTGACATACACTGGTATAGAGACTATGGATGAGACTCCACTCACAATCTTATATACATAGTTTGGGTCGTCACCTAACTCAAGCCCCATACCCTCTACATGCGGGCAGCTTAGATTCAGCTCGATAGCATTAAAACCCAATTCATCTACATACGATGCTATAGTGGTAAACTCATCTACTTTAGAGCCGGCTATACTAACAATTATAGGTATCCCTACATCCTTTAAAGATTCCCTAACCCTAGCCAACTCCCTATACCCCGGATTCTCCAATCCAACCGCATTTAACAATCCACACTTTACATATGCTAGGATAGGGGTATCATAGCCTCTCCTAGCCTCTATAGTATAGCTTTTTGTAGTCAACCCACCAAAACCATATTCACCAACCCTCCTCAACTGACTCCCAGACAACCCAAGTATTCCAGACGCTAGTATAATTGGATTCCTAAGTTCAAGCTTACCCAACCTAACCCTCAGATCCATCTAAACACCCCCTAGATACCTCGATAATATCCTACTATCGAATACAGGTCCATCCCTACATACCAATAGACCAGTATTATATAACTCACATGACCCACATATCCCTACACCACATTTAACTATAGCCTCGAATGAAAGCTGGCATTCAACGCCATATCTATTACATAATTCAAGTAGTTTTAGGAGCATACCCTCTGGACCGCATCCAAGTAGATAATCGTATTCATTGATAACCTCCTCAATATAATCTGTTACAAGGCCCTTGATACCCGATGACCCGTCTTCAGTGACTAATATAGTATCTAAACCCAGTGACTTAGCCTCATCAATGAATAGTGCATCAGACTCTGTCTTAACACCCTCTACATACATAGCTTCATAACCATATTCCCGGATCTTATGTGCAGTATATATTATTGGGGAAGCACCATACCCACCTCCGACTAGTAGGTACCTACCCTTATTAGATACCTTAAATCCATTTCCAAATGGCCCCCTATAAAACACTCTATCCCCGATTCGAAGCCTGTGTATAGCCTCTGTAGTAGGACCCCTCTTCATGACCGTAATCCTCATCAACGAGCCGTCATAGTATGATGGGCTTAATGGGACCTCCTCTAAACCAGGTATCCAGAGCATTATAAATTGGCCTGGATCAAGGTCACGGGGCTCCCTAACTCTAATATTGAATGACTTAATCGACTTACTGTGATTTAAAATATCCTCTATAACACCCCATGTAAATCTAAGGATGCTTATATCATATCCCGTGAGATACATCTCAAAATTAACTATGTAGGCCTAGATCTTATTTATCCTGAATATATGGAAACTCCCTGATAATTCTCTTTATATTCAACCCTATACCCTTCTTAATGAGAATCTCATTATCCATATAAACAGGCTTACCCCTAATGAATGTAGCTATGACCCTTCCAAATACCCTCCATCCATCAAATGGAGAGTGTTTAGCCTTTGAATAAAATCCACTTGAATCGACTTTATACTCAGAAAATAGATCCACTATAGTTAGAGATGCATACATACCCTCATCAATAGATCCATATAGATGGTCGATACCGAGTAATCTAGCTGGATTCCTAGAGTAGAGGCTTATAACATCGCTTAACCTGATTAAACCCTTATTAAATAGAGTTAGTAGAAGTGGTAATGCGGTCTCGAGACCTGGAAAACCATTTATTCCATCGAGCTTCTCCTCATAGGTATGTGGAGCGTGGTCAGTAGATATTATCTTGATATATCCATCTAGAAACGTCTTAAATAGATCGAGCATAACCCACCTGCTTCTAAGAGGCGGAGTCACATTATAATATCTCGAGTTATAGCAATCCCTATATAAAAATAGGTAGTGTGGACATGTATCAACTGTATACCCTCTGCCATATCTACTTACAATTCTATACGTAGAACCTGATGATATATGAGTTAGATGAGGCTTTAAATCCTCTGGACTCCCTCTAGCAATATCATATGCAGCCTTCAACTCAGCCTTAAGGGGATGTGCATCACCGATTAAACTCGGATCTTCAGGGTGGTAGACTGTTAATATCTCCTTTAAACTATTGTATTGAAGTATTTTATCTAGGACTTCACGTCGATGGAGATCCTCTGGATATATCTTAAGCCCGACCGCATACTCCTCATATCCATTTACATCATCTTCATTATCAGGGACGCCATAATATAATCCATAGTCTACAATAGATTTTCTGGAGGCCGTCTCATCACGCATCCTAAGAATCTTGATACTATTTACTCTAGGGACTGTATTAGGCATGTCGGCTATCACGCCTACCCCGCCAGCTGCAGCGGCTGCAGAGCCTGTGTAGAAATCCTCTTTATAACTTAGTTTAAAGTCCCTCATATGGACGTGGATATCTATCATAGCAGGTAATATGACTAGACCCTTATCCAAGAAACTATATTTAATGTCGTCTCTACAATCTACTTTAGATAGCTTCTCAATTAAACCATCTTCAGATACTTTGATACATAGATGCTGTATACCTGATCTAGTGAAGGCCTTACCCTCTATAATCATTTAGCAGGTTCTCTCCTTATGAACTGCCTATAAATATCCTCTAGTGTAGTATATCTATCGCAATATAGACATTTCAATAGTAGAGGTCTTCTAGAGACTACCTTAAACCTAGTCTTTAAACCCTTCTCCAAGTTAGTTACACAGTTTGGATTGGCGCACTTTACAATATCCTCGATATAATCAGGTATCTCAACCTTCTCCTTCTTAACAACTCTATATCCCCTGATGATATTTATGGTTGCTGTAGGGGCGATTAAAGCTATTATATTAACCTCCTCCAAATTAAGCTCCCTACCCTCGATCTTGATAATATCCTTCTTACCAAGCTTCATACTATCCGTATTCATAACTATAGATATTCTAAACCCCTCCTTCCCAGTTACACCTAAGACCTTTAAAACGTCTAATGCGCTTCCAGCTGGGATATGGTCTATTACAGTCCCGTCTCGAATCTTCCTAACTAGAAGCTTCTCACTCACCTAATCACCCCACCATAACAAGCTTTAATAATGCCATCCTAACTGGGACACCGTATCTAGCCTGCTTAAAGTAGTATGCATGCCTAGTCTCGTCGACATCATATGAAATCTCATCTACTCTAGGGAGGGGGTGTAGTATTATGAGACCCTCCCTCGCATACTCTAGTAGAGACTTATCAACTTGGTAACTCCCCCTAACCCTCTCATACTCAGTTGGATCAGGGAACCTCTCCTTCTGAATCCTCGTTACATAGAGTACATCAAGCTTATTCAATACGCCTTTAATATCATCTGTCTCAATATACTCTAGCCCAGCTTTATTGAGGGAGTCCCTAACCTCATCCCTAATCCTAAGCTCCTTAGGAGATATTAGATACAGCTTATTCACATCGAATTTCATTAGTCCATAGATTAGTGATGTAACCGCTCTACCATACTTTAGATCCCCGAGTAGACCTATATTCAAGTTATCTACATCCCCCTTAACCCTCCATATAGTATATAAGTCTATCATAGTCTGAGTCGGATGCTCCCTAGTACCGTCTCCAGCATTAATCACTGGGGACTCGGCTATGTCAGCAGCGTATTTAGCGGTCCCCTCCATCCAATGCCTAATCACTATACAGTCTGAGTAACCATCTATAATTCTAATTGTATCGCCTAGTGTCTCGCCCTTAGCCATTGAAGACTTCCCGACATCGGAGAATATAAGTGTCTCACCACCTAATCTATACATTGCAGTCTGGAAGCTGAACATAGTCCTTGTACTAGGCTCGAAGAATAGTAGTGCAAGGACCTTATCCCTAAGAATATCTAGGCGCTTATCTAAATTCTTCTCCATCTCATAAGCCTCATTAAATATCTTAGTCAATTCATCACGTGTAAAATCACGGATCGAGATTATATCCCTATCCCTAAACATCTCCCCCACCTATATAATTTAAGATTTTATCACGGGTGTCGGGGCTTATCAATCCGTCTCGATACAATATATTTAAAACATCCTTAATATCTAGAATCGAGTATAGCTTGACACCTAGTCTAGATAGATTCTCCCTAGCCCCCTGAAGCCTATCTATAAATATAATAGCCCTATCTATATACCCCCCAGCCTCTCTAATCGCCTTAACTCCTCTAGCTATGCTACCTCCTGTAGTAGCTACGTCATCGACTATAACCACCTTATCACCTTCATTCAAAACACCTTCGATAAGCTTCATCATCCCGATTTTCTTAGGCTCCTTCCTAATATATATCATAGGCTTATCAAGGATATACCCTAATACAGCTGCAATAGCTATACTCCCAGACTCAATCCCAGCTATAACATCTACATCATCCTTGAAATCATCTATCTTGAATATATAGTAGTCTATAATCTCCTTAAATAGATCTGGATATGAATAAACGCTTCTTAAGTCGATGTAATATGGGCTTGTTAGGCCTGAGGTAAGTTTGAAATCTCCGAATAATATAATCTTCCTAAAGTATAGTTCCTTTATAATTTTCCTCAATCCCTCCTCCATCTCAACACCCTCCTAATCTCCTCAGCAGCCTTCCTAGGATCTTCAGCCATGTATATCGACCTACCTATAATCTCGAAGTCCGCGCCGGCTTCTACAGCTGATCCGAACCTGGCTCCCTGGAAACCCACGCCTGGAGACATGATGATCTTATCCTCTGCAATCCCTCGAACATATTTAATATATTCAGACTTCGATGCAGGGAGTATAAATCCGTCTACATCAGATTTTATGGCTACTTCAAGAGACTCTTCAAATAATTTATTCAATAGTTCTTCAGCCCCCTTATGAGTCATAGCGACTAGAGCTAATACACCCAACCCATATTCCCTAGCCTCCTCTACAATAGCCTTTAAACCCCCTTCATACCCGATTATAGAATGTGCTATCAATGCATCGAATCCCAGGTCTGCGATATGCCTTACAATAACCCTATTAATATGCTCTACATCAGCTATCTTAAAGTCTGCTATGAAGAAGAATCCCCAGTCATACTCGTTTATAAGCCTATATACGCCATCCTCACCCAAGGTCAATACAGTCGGTATACCTATTTTAACCCCTGAAATAAGCCCCCTAAGTGAGTTGAATAATGCTAGAGAATCTCTAAATAATTCATATGACAAGCCTTCTTTAAATAGATGATGCCTATCAAATGCGAGTACAATCCTGGAGTCGTTTGAGGAGGCTATTTTAAAAACCTTATCCTTGAAGCTATCCAATGAAGCCCTGCATAATCTATATACATTAAAGTCTTTTAAATTTTAATACAGACTTATGTAAACAATCCGGAAAGTATCAACTCTTAAACCTCGTTTCTTTATCCTTTATAGCGGCTTCTATCAAGCCTTTAAAGAGTGGATTTGGATTCAATGGTCTTGAAGTGAATTCGGGGTGGAATTGACTCCCTATAAAGAATGGATGTATATCTGTTGATAATTCTCCAACCTGCTTAATACCGTCTTCAGACTCTCCAGAGAATATTAATCCATGCTCCTCAAGCCTATCCACGTAATCCGGGTTGATCTCATACCTATGTCTAAACCTCTCTATAACCACCTCCCTACCATATAGCCTATATGCTAATGTACCCCTCCTTAGAATCACTTTATGTCCACCTAGCCTCATTGAAGCCCCGATCTTCTTCTCCATTAAAATCCTCCTCTGCTCTGGAAGTAGGTCTATGACTGGATATGGGGTATCTGGATCGACTTCAGTAGTATGTGCGCCCTTCAATCCACATACATTCCTAGCATACTCCACGACAGCTAATTGGAATCCATAGCATAGGCCTAGGAATGGAATCTTATTCTCTCTAGCGATGTTGATAGCATTTATCTTACCCTCTACACCTTTAGCCCCGAAACCGCCTGGCACTATAATTGCATTATACTCCCTTAGCTTCTCAAGTAGACTCTCATCAGACTCTAGAAGCTCTGCATTGATATAGTCTATCATAGGCTTTACACGATAGTATGCGGATGCATGTCTAATAGCCTCTATAACAGATACATAGGCATCCGGTAGGATATACTTCCCAATCGAAAAGTATTTGCCTACAATAGCGATCTTAACAGTATCTCTATAGTTCTTGATAGATTCCACGAACTCTCTCCATTCACTCAAGTCCGTAGCCATTGGCTTTAAACCGAGTCTCTCAAGTATCTTATCACCCAACCCCTGCTTCTCGAATATTAGGGGGAGCTCATATATATTCTCTAGATCTGGATCGGAGAATATAGAGTCTTCACTGACGTTACAGTATAGTGCTATCTTCCTCCTCCTAGGCTCATCCAACTCATACTCACTCCTTGCGATTATGAAATCTGGCTGGATCCCTATCTCCCTAAGCCTCTGTACAGAATGTTGTACAGGCTTCGTCTTCATCTCACCCAATGTCTTTGGAACAGGTAGATATGCAACGTGGATAAATAACACGTTGTTAGGCTCCTCAATCTTCATCTGCCTAGCAGCCTCTAGAAACAATACATTCTCGTAATCCCCTACAACACCACCTATCTCGATAAGCATGAAGTCGACTTTAGACCTCTCCGCAACCCTCCTTATCCAAGCCTTAATCTCATTAGTAACATGTGGGATAGGCTGTACAGTCTGGCCTAAATACTCCCCCCTCCTCTCCTTAGATATCACTGTATAGTAGATCTTCCCACTAGTTATATTATGGTCTTTGGTAAGGGTGATATCCATGAAACGCTCATAGTGCCCTAGGTCCTCGTCGATCTCCCCACCATCTTCAGTAACCCATACCTCACCATGCTCCGTAGGCCTCAATGTACCTGCATCATAATTTAGGTATGGATCAATTTTAATGGCAGATACCGAAAATCCCTTGGACTTGAGTATCCTACCTATAGACGCCGTTACAATACCCTTTCCAAGACCTGAGATCACTCCACCAGTAATGAATATATACCTAGTCATGAAGCATATACAGCTCCTTAACACCCTTACATAAAAAATATCGTATCAAGTATTATTTGATAATTTGATTAATTATGAAATAACTTATTTCAGGGGTATTTAATAAATTCAATCTATAACAATACTATCTATATTCCAATTATATGGGATATAAATATTTTAGGGAGTATTTACTTTAGCTTCCCCCTACTCTTCAATACCTTGGAGATCTCCTTAAGTAACTGTGCAGGCGACTCTACTGGAAATACTATTTCATCTACTATATCCTCGATCGGGATATCGTATATTTTAATTCCCTTAAGCCTCTCTAGAAGGCGGTCTTTATCGACTGGGAAGTCTAGTCCTTTAATCTTGGTCATGAGTACTACAGCCCACTCGACACCCAATGCCTCTGCAGTCTCTGAATAGTGTGTAATCTCCTCCTCAATCCTCTTACTCATCATCTGCTTATAGGCTAATTTAGCTAATCCACCTGCAATATGCTCATCGATCTTCTCGGCCTCGATCTCACCCCTAACCCTCTTAAGAACCTCCTCCGGATCAGCCCTAAGCATCTTATCCACTGTAGCTCTGGTTACACCCAGCTCCCTAGCTATCTCCTCATGAGTCTTACCAGCCTTCTCAAGTAGAATCGCGTATCCCGCCTTGATGATACTCGGGATCCACGTCAATGTCCTGAACTCAGCGATCTTTCTAGGCCCCCCTAGAATATCGAGTACCTCCATAAGAATACGTAGAACCTCCTCATCACGCTTCTTATCAATATCAGTAGGCGGCTTAATCTCCATCATAATACTCACCATAAAATATATTCTAATATAAGGTTAAAACTGTACAAAATAATCTCATATCTATATCATTGTTAGAGACATATCTCAGTTTCTAATACCATAATAGATTTCAGTAGTTGATGATGGCTTCTAATGTCATTCCACTATGGTAAACTCACCTTTTACAGTTAATTCCTTCCCCTCAATATTCGCTTTAACAATTATAATACATTTTCCTGGAGTTACTTCAACTTCTCCTGAGGGATTTTTAGATGCTCTCCAGACAAAGGTATATACTTCTTTAGAAGGTATTTCAGAATTAGGGGCTATCGTCCTATGTGGAAGCATCATATAAACATCGTATACCTTCTCAGCATTAGAATTCAATATAGCCACTCTTAGTAATCCTAATTTATATGCCATCTGCCCCTCGAGTTCTATCTCAACCCATAAAAGCTTATTAATATGTACAATAGAGTCTGATAGAGTTATCCTGATAATAAGTTTTGGAGAAGATGCCTCATATGTAGGACCTTTAAATTCTATAGGAGGCTTGGTTGCGTATTGAATATAACCCTTCATAGCCCGTTGATCACTTATATCCGGATTAAACCGCGACTCCTCACACTTGATGTAACTATATATTCCACTAGATAGGAGGATTATTGTAAGTACTATCAATATTATTTTTTGTATCTCCACAGGAAACTAATAAAATAACTAACTATTTAATTTATTATATATTATTAAAACTTCTTAACTAAAATCTTTTGACAATCTAAGATTAATTAAGTTAATATTATAGACATGCTACATAATGCC
>Ga0209410_1000368_pt1 | contig 20600 bp, 21 predicted proteins | sample Mar14436cmmetaG_FD_184135 | JGI IMG/M metagenome (GOLD analysis project Ga0209410, IMG submission 184135) | Marine hydrothermal vent microbial communities from Guaymas Basin, Gulf of California to study Microbial Dark Matter (Phase II) - Marker... ... | reverse complement strand
AAAGTTAATTGAAGAATTAAAACTTAGAAAATACTCTTACAGAACCGGAAAAATATAGGAAGATTGTTTTGAAATTTTTAAAAGCTGGAAAAACACCTCGTGAGTTTTTGCTTTTCCATTCAAACAAAAGTAGATCTACCATGCGTAGCGTTTATTTTGCTTTGAAATTCTTCTATGAAAATGTATTGCATGAGAAATTTGACGAGAAACTGCCATTGACAAAATCAAAACAGAAGTTGCCAGTTGTTCTCAACAGAACAGAGATTAGGGAAATGTTTGAAGTTACAACCAACATAAAACACAAAGTTGTTCTGGCATTGCTTTTACTATGCCGGTTTGCGTTTGAGTGAGGTAAGAAATTTGAGGTGGCAGGATGTTGATTTTGAGAGAGGACTCATCCATATCAAGCAGGCAAAAGGTGAAAAGGAAAGGGTTGTTTTTCTTCATGATAGGTTAAGGGAGTTACTGACAGGATATGGCATAAGGAAATCAGGGATAATTTTGTATTCTGAAAGAAGGAGGAAAATATAATGAAAGAACGATTCAGCAAATAGTAAAAAATGCAGCAAGAAAAGCGGGAATAAAAAAGAAGGTAACTCCTCACACTTTGAGACATAGCTTTGCGACACATTTGCTCGAAGCAGGGACAGATATAAGATATATTCAGCAGTTACTTGGACATAAAAGCCTAAGAACAACCCAAATTTATACACATGTTGCAAATAAAGATATAAAGAAACTTGCCAATTTGCTTTGATTCGGATTTTCTTCAACTTTTTATTTACCTTCACTTTGAATAGTGCCGGGATCCATACCGGTAAATCCAACAGAAGCATTTTCCAATATTTCTGATTGGGATTCCTTCATCGATTTTTGTATGGGTCTTGATCACTTCTATATGGGGTTTGCAGTTGGCGTTGCCGTTCAATATGAAAATGAGATACACTGAGCTTCAATTATCTTTAAAGGCTTTTAATATCCCGCTCTCTGTTCAAAACCTCTATCACATGCTTACTTTAATATACACCAACTCGATTACTACACATCGCTTCCAGGGGGAACGTGACATGGAAAATGATTACATGTCGATACTTGAAGACAGGCTCGATAGAAAAAACCTTGATAAGCTTCTGAAGATAGAGAATCCATATCTGCACAGATTTGTGGCGAAGTATCTCGACCTCTGCGATCCTGAGAGTGTTTTTGTATCCGATGGCTCCGAGGAAGACCAGAGATACATAAGAGAGGCAGCTATCAGGAACGGGGAAGAGATCCCTCTCGCTATGAAAGGACATACCGTACATTTTGATGGCTATTACGACCAGGCAAGGGATAGAGAGAACACCAAAATTCTCGTGCCGCCGGGCGTGAGCCTTGGAGAAAACATCAGAACGATGGAGAGAGAAAAAGGTCTGAAAGAAATCCATGAGATAATGAAAGGGATAATGAAAGGTCATGAATGTTACGTGTGCTTCTATACGCTTGGTCCCGAAAATTCCGTTTTCACGATTCCATGTTTGCAAATAACCGATTCGAGCTATGTAGCTCACAGCGAGAATATCCTTTACAGGCAGGGATACAGGGAATTTGTGAGAAGAGGAAAAACGGAGAATTTCTTCAAGTTTGTCCACTCAGAGGGAGAACTCGATGAGAGGAAGACCTCGAAGAACATAGATAAGAGGAGGGTCTACATAGACCTGGAAGGAGATACGGTATACTCAGCAAATACCCAGTATGGAGGAAACACTATAGGTCTCAAGAAGCTCGCGATGAGACTTGCCATAAACCATGCAGCCAAGGAAGGATGGTTGACAGAGCACATGTTAATCATGGGCGTACACGGTCCAAAAGGTAGAGTTACATATTTCACCGGAGCGTTTCCATCGATGTGTGGAAAGACATCGACGGCCATGCTCGAGGGAGAGACCATAGTGGGTGATGATATAGCTTATCTGAGAAACATAAACGGTGAAGCAAGGGCTGTGAACGTCGAAAAGGGCGTTTTTGGAATAATAAAGGGAATAAACGCAAAAGATGATCCAATACAGTGGAAGGTTCTTCATACGCCAAATGAGATTATCTTCTCGAATGTTCTCATAGATGATAAAGGCAAACCCTACTGGACGGGTATGGGTGAAGAGATACCAGAGAGAGGATACAATCATTCCGGAGAATGGTGGAAAGGAAAGAAAGATAAAGAAGGCAATGAGATTCCACCTTCTCATCCAAACGCAAGATTTACCGTATCTCTTGAAGCATTTGAAAATCTCGATCCAAGATGGGATGATCCAGATGGAGTGGAGATAGGAGCAATAGTCTACGGTGGTAGGGATTCTGACACCTGGGTTCCGGTTCAGGAAGCTTTCGACTGGGAGCACGGGATAGTTACAAAGGGTGCATCTCTCGAATCGGAAAGAACCGCCGCCGTCCTGGGCAAGGAGGGAGTCAGAGAATTTAATCCCATGTCAAATCTCGACTTTCTCTCCATACCTGTTGGCAGGTATGTGGAAATAAATCTGGCGTTTGGAAAGAATCTCCGGAAAAAACCAAAGATCTTTGCGGTTAACTACTTTATCAGGGATAAAGAAACGGGAGAATACCTCTCTGACAAAAACGACAAAAAAGTGTGGTACAAGTGGATGGAACTCAGGGTTCACAACGATGTTGATGCAATATGGACCCCAACCGGTTATATACCGAGGTATGAAGATCTCGTTCCGCTGTTCAGAGAGATACTCTCCAAGGAATATCCCGAGGAACTCTACATCAAGCAGTTCACCATCAGGATACCCGAAAATCTGGCGAAGATTGACAGGATAGAGAGAATATACGGGAAGATAGAAGGGACTCCACCGGAACTGTTCAGAATCCTTGAGGAAGAAAGAAAGAGGCTGGAGGAGCTGAGGGAGAAGCTCGGAGATTATGTCTCACCACTGGATATGAGAAAATTAATGGAGCAGACCCAGAGATGATAGCTCCTCGGCGAGTTTCTCCACAGCCCTTGAGACATCCTCTATCCTCCTTGCTCCGGTGCACACTATTTTTCCCGAGCCAAACAGGAGCATGGCAACCCTTGGCTCCTTAAGTCTATAGACCAGTCCCGGGAACTGCTCGGGTTCATATTCCACGTTCTCGAGTCCCAATCCCATGGCAACGTCATTCAGGTTCAGTTCCGTCTCCAGGTCAGATATTGCGACGATATTCTGTATCACTATCTCTGGATTTTCATATACCTCTATACCAAGGTCTCCGAGTTTCTTCTTTATTATCTCCACCGTTCTCTTCACGTCCTCTATCGTTTTGGCTCCGGTACAATTGGCTTTTCCACTCCTGAACAGAAGGGTTGCCGTCTTCGGTTCCTTCAACCTGTAGACGAGTCCCGGAAACTGCTCCGGCTCATACTCCGCTCCCTCCAGTTCCTGGGCTATCATATCGAGGTCCAGTTTATCGGCAAAAGCCGTGGACGCCACAATATTTTCCACCTCTATCTTTGGCATAATCTATCCAACCTCCTTTATTTTTTTAACAATCTCCTTTATAAAATTTTCCATCATCTTTCTATCTCCCGGTCCCGTGCATATAATTTTTCCGGACCTGAAAATCAATGCCACGAACTTATCATCTTCACTATAGACCGCCGCCGGAAGTTCGTCCGGATTATATCTGATATTATCCATCTCCTCATTCAGTTTATCAAGGTCTATCTCACCGTTGATATCCGTAGATACTGTGAAGCTTGTTATCCTCGGTTTGTCTCCTCTCTTCACGTTGAATCCTTTCTGTCTGAGTGTTCTAACCACTTCACCTATGCATCTGCGGATTTCTCTCATGTTCTTTCCGCCGGCGCAGATGAATTTGCCACTCTCCAGGATGATGTATGCTACGTTATTTGATGCCACCCCCATAACGATTCCAGGATAATTAGATGAGTCATATCTTGTATCGGGCAGATTCTTTGCAACCTCTTCTATGTCGAGCGACTCGGCAATTTTGGTTTCAGCGATAATGTTTTCAACACTTATATTACCCATAGAACAACCTGAGTTAGTATATAAATGATTCTTATAAAGGTTTTTATATGGCGAGAGGTAAAAGGGCTTTCTGCTCCGATTGTTGGAGGTGATTCGGGAGATATTGTATCCGGATTAACAATTACTATATGTTTATCATTTTCAGAAATCTCTCGAGATTTTCCGGATGGTTTTCGAAGTATTTTCTTACCGGGTCGAGTATCGTATTTATGTATGTTGCCGTTGCTTTCTTGAGATCCATGGGATGAAGCTCCCCTCTCACAAACATCGTTTCGAGTTCGTTGTAGGATGTCACCTCTACATCTCCACCATACTTATCTGGCCTCTCTATGATGCACCTATCAAATTCCTGAAATATTATGTATTTCCATATCTCCATAACCGGATTTCCATCAACCTCACCCTTTGGACAGTATGCTTTCTTGATTTTTCTCTCAACGTCTTCGGGACTATCATGCAGTGAGATCATCGATTCGGGTTTGCTTTTGCTCATCTTCACCTCCGCTGGGTTCATTCTTCCCCCTGCCTGCAAACCCGTCAGGAGAGGTGTATGTACCGCAATGGGGCTCTTCAGGTTCAGTTTTTTTGCGGTATCTCTTGCCAGCATGTGGGCGTGTCTCTGGTCCATACCCCCATAGGCAACATCGACATCCAGATAAAATATGTCCGCCACCTGCATAACCGGATAAAACAGCTTGGAGAGGTCCTTTTCCGCTTCCTCCTGCTTCCTTCCCATGATGTCCATCGCTCTTTTTACCCTTGCAACCGAATTTGCTTTGGCGATTTTCAGAACGAGCTCCCAGTATCTGGGGTCCGATACATAATCGCTCGCATACACGAAATTAACTTTATCTTTGCCGATTCCCATTGCCTCGAAACAATCCTTCATGTATTCTCCACATGCCTTTATTTTGTCAAGGTCTCCACCGAGTTTGTCGTTTATGTATGCATGCCAATCTGCCAGTAGAATGGTGAAATCGAAATTGCAATCCAGGAAATCCCTTATCTTGTTGGCACATATCTTCCATCCGAGATGTACCATTCCCGATGGCTCAAAACCGATGTATGCCTTTGGTCTCTCTTTCCCCAGTATCTCCGCGAGTTCTTCCTCCGTTACCACCTCTGCCGTATTTGATAACAATCTCTCCATCTTGTTCATTTATATCGCCTCGATAAGATGTTTACAACCTCATCGACTATCTCCTCGGCTCTACCAAGATAGTTCTCCGGTTTGAGAGCCTCTTCAAGCTCTTCATCTGTTACAAGGTTTCTCACCTCATCCTCCTCCAGGAGAGAATCCTTGAGAGTGATATTTTGAGTATGTGCCTTCATCGCACACCTTCTGACGATCTCATGAGCATTCTCCCTCGCCATTCCTTTCTTCACGAGAAGCATCATCACGGATTCCGCCATCGGAATACCTCTCGACTTTTCCAGATTCTCCCTCATTTTCTCCGGAAACACCCTGAGGTTTGAGAAGACCTCATTCATCTGATACAAAATCCAGTCGAGCAGAATGAAGCAGTGAGGAATCCATATCCTCTCACCCGAGGAATTGCAAAGGTCTCTCTCGTGCCACTGTATCGCGTTATCAAAAGCAACTTGAGACAATGCTCTCACAACCCTTGCGAGGCCGCATATCTGCTCGCACGTTATGGGATTCATCTTGTGAGGCATGGTAGATGAGCCAACCTGCTTTTTAACATCAAAGGCTTCCGCAACCTCTCCGATTTCACTCCTCTGCAAATTTCTTATCTCTGTGGCAAATTTCTCCAAGCTCGTGGCTATGTTCGCCATGAGCGTTGCGAGCTCAATGTATCTATCTCTACCAACGATCTGGGTCGATGCGATCTCCATATCTATGCCCAGTTCCCTTTTCACCTCTTCCCGTATCTCTTTGGCATGTTCTCCAAAGGCGGCGCCCGTTCCGACGGCGCCCGACATCTTGCCGACGATTATCCTTTTTCTGGATTCCCTTATTCTTTCAAGATGCCTGTTGATTTCCATGGCGTAAACCGCCATCTTCAGACCGAAGGTTATCGGTATCGTATGCTGACCGTGCGTTCTGCCCGGCATTATTGTATTTTTGTATCTTTCAGCCAGTTTGACGAGTGTGAGCATGAGTTCTTCTAAATCCTTTTCTATAATGTCGAGTGCATCTCTGAACTGCAGGGCATTTGCGGTATCAACTATATCATAGGATGTTGCGCCGAGGTGGATGTACTTCTTTGCCTCTCCCTCACAGACCTCGGCAAGCGCTCTGACTACAGAGATTATATCATGCTTAGTTTGTCTCTCTATCTCTTTGACTCTCTCGGGACTGACGAATCTGGTGGATGCCTTTCTTTCTATTTCTTCAGCGGATTCTTCGGGGATATTTCCGACCCTGGCGTGGGCTTTTGCAAGGGCGGCTTCGACCTTGAGAAGATAGTCCAGCCTCTGCCTCTCCCCAAAAATGCTCTTCATCTCGTCCCTTCCGTATCTGAAATCCAGAGGACATACCCGCTCTTTCATACTATCCTACGCTGAAAGAATTCCCGATTTAATCCTTTTTTGGTCAACGATAATGTCCAAGAAAGTTACGGTATGATATTCTATCGTTTCCGCTTAATTTGGATGGAATTTGGTCAAAAATCATGAGTAATCTGGTAGAGAACCATGCATCAACACATAACCTATCCAGTACTGCAGTCCAACTGGACATACCAAGGAACCGATTATGGTAACTCCTATATAGTCTCCACCTTCCCAGCACATGTCACCGTTTGCATTCCCTGCCTCTACCCACAGGAGATCTATCGAGTTTCCACCGAATAGGGTTCCCCAGATGGTGTAATCTGAGAACGGTACATATCTCAACGGAGAGGCGTGAATTCCCCGTATCTTCACCTCGATCTCCTGACCCACATCGATGAAAGGCACGGTTGTTTCGTAGATTTTTGTTTCCGCATCGTCCCTCCATGTCATCATGCTAATTTTTACTTTGCACGAGACATTATAAGCTGGCTCACAACCAACGTTTCTAAGTTTGAATTTAATACATCCCCATGTTGGCCCAAAATACACATCCCCTATCCTCAAATCCGCAGCATCTCTTGGCTCGATTGCATATAGATAACCATCCCACGCTGCCACGTATATGGTTCCGTCTCTTCCCATAGCAGGATGGGTTAATACGTAATCGTTTATCTTCCACTTCCATCTAATCGTTCCATTTGGATTCACAGCATATATACAATAAATTCCACATCCGTAAATTATCCCATTTTTATCGACCATTAGACCTATCGTAGCAGGAACCTTACATTTCCATAATAAGGTCCCATCTGAATTAAAGGCATAAAGGTAGTCGTTATGTTCTTTGTATGTCGCTATGTAGAGGGTACCATTTTCTGAGATTATGGGTGACATATGAGTAGCTCCTATCTTGTATTTCCATTTGAGTGTTCCGTTTGGATAGAACGCATAGAGGTAACCGTTTCCGTAGCTACCGTAGTATATGGTACCATTCTCATCTACACTGGGTCCAGATGACAATTTATTAACTGTACCCTCCCATTTATCCCATTTGATGGTACCATTGTCTGCACAGATTGCATAGAGACGACCCTCTCTACAGCAATCAACATAGATGGTGTCGCTATAAATAACTGCAGAGGAACAACCATCCAGATTGATACTCCATTTTATTGTTCCATTTGGATATATAGCATGAAACTTTCCATTCGCTACGAGGGGATCTAAGGTTCCAATATAAATTATTCCGTTTTTATCCACGAGAGGGTCTCCACTTGGAGCATCTCCAAGTCTACATCTCCATTTTATTGCTCCATTTAGGGTGATAGCATATAGGGACCAGTCATCGGCGGGAACGTAGATGGTTCCATCTTTTGATATAGCAGCTGAGAAATCTACGTTTCCTCCAAGTTTAATTTTCCATTTTATCGTTCCATTTGGATAGATTGCATAAAACGTTTTACCCACACCGATGTATATAGTGCCATCTTGATCTATAACTGGAGAAGAAAAGATACAACATTCTCCTATTTTCAGTTTCCATTTCAATATACCTGTGCATCCATTTTTTCCATAAGGACTTCTTCCCGTGTGATGAACGTCGTGTCTTAGCATTGGCCATGGAGAATCCATGAGTCCAGAGTTTTCTGATTCGTAATCAGATTTGGTGATTGATGAGGCCGATGATAAGGGTAAAACTGGTATCAGAAGCAGAACGACGATGAAAATCGAGGCAATTCTCATCATCACTGAATTATTATGACTTGAGTCGATAAAAAATTTTGGTTGGATGAAAGGTTTTGGTATGAACTGGGAGATCTCTTGAACTATTTAAAAAATCGATGAAATCACGCTTTTTATCATCTCGCTCCCCTAAACACTTATATACCCTCTTTTATCTAATTATTTATAGAATGGAAAAACTGAAAATACTATCCGAGGTCAAGGAGATACTCCGGGATGCGGGTTTCATCGTATCAGAGGAGTGTAACTTCAAAGACGTCAGCTTTGACCTCATCGCGAGAAGGGGGGAACATCTCCTCATCTTTAAGGTCCTCACGAACATAGATGCGTTTACAGAGAGAACGGCGAAGGACCTGAAATCCATAGCCCACCTCCTGAAGGCATCCCTCGTTCTCATAGGTGAAAGAGACGGCTCCGCGAAACTGGAAGACGATGTTGTCTATTTCAGAAACGACGTGCCAACGATAACGCCAACCACACTCAGAAACTATCTGGTACACAACATCCCCATCCAGATATACGCGGCGCCGGGCGGTTTCTACGTCAAGATAGACGGGAAGAAGCTCAGAGAGGAGAGGGAAAGGAGGAACATGTCACGGGGGGACCTGGCGAGAATACTCCACGTGTCCAGAAGGGCCGTAAAGATGTACGAGGAAGGGATGGATGCGAGGGTTGATGTCGCCGCTCAGATTGAAGAACTGCTCGACCCGAGTATAATCAAAGCCTTTGACATCCTCCAGCCGATGAGATTACATAGAATGAACACCAGGATATCGAACACGGAATGGATGTACAGTTTCCAGAAGGAAATCCTCTCCATCGTTGAAAGTATAGGTTACAGGGTTATACCGATAAGAAGATGCCTTTTCGATGCCATAAGTAAGGAGAGGAGAAACATCATACTTACGTGTGTAAGGAGGTACGATGTTTCACTGAAGAGACGGGCAAGGGCGATGAGGGATATAGCGAGGGTAACCGGGAAGTATGCGGTGATTTTCACGGACAAAGAGAAGAGAAAGAACATAGAAGGTACTCCCGCTATAAGCAAGGATGAACTGAGAAAAATCAAAGATCCGGAAGAGATGCTGGATATCATACTGGAGAGAGAAATCCGTTAAATCTCACAATCCGTATTTCTGTTTGAATCTCTTGTAAGCCAGTGCCAGTCCTTTGACGTGAGACAGGGGCGACAAATCTCTCCTTATACGTATTCCCGTATCCACCTTGGAATGAGGCAGACCGCTCTCGATTTTCTCTTTGAGAAGACCCGTATCAACGCTCTTCGATACACTTCCACCGATCACTATTTCATGGGGAGACACGGTTATAATCAACGAAATGAAAAAATCAGAGATATTCCCGTAGAATAACTCCATCAACCTCTCATCGGAAAACACCCTCTCCGGATCACCCCCGCCAATCCTCTCGAGAAACTTTCCAGAGACACGTAATTCTGCACAACCGCGCCTGCCGCAGAAGCATCTCTCATCTCCGTCAAATCTTATATGACCCGCCTCAAAAATCCTGTTCACGAAGGTCAATCTTTTGAAATCCCAGAGATTCATATGGCATGCGTTTATTCCCGTTCCCATAACGACACCCATTATGGTTTTTTCTTCGTTTTCCTTCTCTTTGAAGAAATCGGTGGCATGAAAATATGTGAAGGCGGGGGCATCGTTCAGCACAAAATCGAAATCGAGATATTTGCCCATGAGAAACGGAAATCTCCGCGAATATACCCTGAATTTTATTCTCTTTCCATATTCAACCCTCACTATCCCGGGAAATGTGGATATCACTTCCCCGTCTATAGATTTCAGGGTGGAGACAAATCCGTGAAAATTAGACTCGTTCATGATCGAGGATGTACCGATGGCACAGTATTTATCATTAGAATTCACATTCCTCACATCAAAATCCGTTTCATCGAGGAACTCTTTCATCTTATTCTCGCTGGAAAACATGATCAAGGTTTTCGTCCCTCCAATATCGATTGCGATCATCACCCATTCTAAATCGAAACGAGTTATAAAGTTTGGGCTGATATAATTTGTTTTACATACAACTTTTTATCAAAAAGTATTTAAATCTGAAAAGCAATTTCTATGATGGGTGATTGATATGGAGATATCGGAGGTCGAAGAGAGGATAAAGCTCCTCGAAAAACTGGGAGGGATAATCCGCGAAGAGTCGAGAGCCTACGGCATCATAGATACCGCATGGGGATTCGCGATACTTGCTGGATTTCTGATATTTCAGGCGGTGGAAATCCTGTCCCTTCCATGGTTTTATGGACTTATCCCCCTCATCGTTCTGTTATCTCTAGCCTTTGCATTAACGGTTTATTTTAAGCGGAAGATAGGAGAACAGCTGGGCTATAAGAGAGCCGGCTGGCTCGGGAACAAGATAAAGAAGACATGGCTGGCCACTGCTCTAATAGGGGGAACAGCGTATATGCTCGTATTCTGGAGTCCCCCGGTAGCGGATATAATTCTCAAGGATGTTTCACCCGGAGAAATCTCCGGACTAATACTTCTGGGATGGCTCATCATAGACGGTATAGGTTGTATGGTGCAGGGTATTATTTCCGAGTCCAGATTTTATACGGCGATTGGTTTCATGATGATAATCTCCGCCGTGGTGGTGGCAAACATTTCGTTCGTATACTCATGGTCAGCCTTTGCCCTGACTTTCGGGCTGGGTTATCTGGTGGGAGGATTGAGGGATTACAGAATGTTCAAGTCATCGAGAAAGGCGGGTGTGAGGATTGAATAATATCGAAGAACTCGCGAGAACCTTGGCGGGGATCGATAGGGTTCTTCATGAGAGGATCAGGTTGGCGATATCCACGATACTCTTCCACAGGGGAGAGGTCAGTTTTAATACCCTGAAAAGAATGCTGAAAACGAGTGAGGGAAATCTCGCGACCCATCTGAGGACACTCGAGCAGGCTGGATATGTGAAGGTGAAGAAAAGATTCGTTGGTAGAAAGCCCCAGACCACGTATGAACTCACGGATAAGGGAATAAAGGCGTATCGCGAGTATCTCAAAACTCTCACCAAAATCCTCCAGTTTGAGAAATAGCCAATTTCGCCAAGAGCGTCTCCACACATCTCCGGCATCTTTCCCACCTCCGTGCCGCCGCAAATGTAATAAATCCGATGCTGTTGAGAGAAAGGTTGATGTGGCTGAGGTTGAGGCTCCTCCTGCTGGTTGGTCTGCTCTTTGCGATACTCTACACCCTCTTCTCGCTGATAGGATTTGCGCTCGGTTTGAGGGAGATATATTTCTATATCTTCATGCTACTCCTCGCAGGCATTCTGGTATTCATACAGTATCTCATCGGACCAAAGATTGTGGAAATCTCGATGATGGTCAGGTACGTCAGCGAAAAGGAATATCCGGAGCTCCACGGGATGGTGGAAGAACTATCGAGAGAGGCGGGTATACCGAAGCCGAGGGTCGGTGTATCGAAGCTGAATATTCCCAACGCATTCGCATTTGGGAGAACAAAAAGAGATGCAAGGGTGTGCGTTACGGAAGGGCTGTTGAATCTCCTGAACAAAGAAGAATTGCGGGCGGTTCTCGGGCATGAAATATCTCACATAAAACACAGAGATGTTTTCGTCATAACCATGCTCAGTGTCATACCGACGATATGCTATATGATGTACATCTCTTTCTTCTGGGGAGGTTTGTACTCGAGGAGGAGGGATTCCGGAGCTCTTGCTCTCGTAGGTCTAACCGCTTTCCTGCTTTATCTCATAACAAGCCTTCTCGTCATGTATGCTTCGAGAATAAGAGAGTATTATGCAGATTACGGGAGCGTAGAGCTCGGAAATAAACCGAGCTGGCTCGCAACAGCCCTGTACAAACTGGTCTATGGTTCCGCCAGAGCGGATGCAAACACGATAAAGAGAGTCGCCGGATTGAAAGCATTCTTCCTGAATGACCCGGCGAACGCCGTGAACGAGATAAGCGAGTTGAAACAGGTGGACCTGAATCTCGATGGGACCATAGATGAATATGAACTACAGGTCCTTGCTGAGAGAAAGATCAAACTCAGCAGGAGCGAGAAGATAATGGAACTGCTCAGTAGCCATCCAAGTACACTGAAAAGGATAAAAGCCCTTTCAAATCTGGTTCAGTGATGAATATGCTGAAGGTGGTATCTTTCGACTTTGACGGAACGATTACGAAAGCCACATTTGCAGATCTCTTCTGGCTGGAGGGACTGCCAAAACTGTATGCGGAAAAGGAAAACATCGAACTGGAAGAGGCGAAGAAAATCCTCTTCACGGAATACGAGAAAATCGGAAAAGAAAGACTGGAGTGGTATGACCCCGATTATTGGTTCAAAAGATTTGATATAGATTACGACTGGAAAAAACTGATGGAGGATTACGCCCATGCCATAGAGATATATCCCGATGTCATTCCAACGCTGGAAAAGATCAAAGATAGATACACGTTGATAGTGATTTCAAATGCGAGGAAAGAGTTCATAGATATCCAGATAAGGAAACTGGGAATAGGCGGATATTTCGACAGGATTTTCTCAACGGTGTCCGATTTCAGGGCGGTGAAAAAAGACGGGGATGTTTACAGGAAGATATGCAGGGTCATGAACATCGAGGAAGGGGAGATGCTCCACACGGGAGATGATCACAAGTTTGACTATCTCATACCAAAGAGTCTCGGTATAAATGCGGTCTATCTTGACAGAAAGAGTGGAAGAAAGGAAAACCTCATCATCAATACACTCGAGCACCTTCCATCCATCATCGATGAGCTGGAGGGGAAAATATCGCGATAATAACCCTTCTGACCGACTTCGGACAAAGAGATCCTTACGTTGCACAGATGAAAGGAGTCGTGATGAGAATATGCAGAGATGCGATAATAGTGGATATAACCCATGAGATAATCCCGCAGAACATCGAACAGGGGGCTTTTATTCTGTACACCACTGTTCCATATTTTCCCCCGGGTACAGTACATGTTGCGGTCGTTGATCCGGGAGTTGGCACGGAGAGAAAGGGGCTGATCATAGATTGTGGAGATTATGTACTGGTGGGACCGGATAATGGATTGCTCCTTCCCGCGGCCAGAAGAGGGAAGAAATTCGACGTTTATGAGATCACAAACAGGCGCTATTTCATGGAAGGGGTTACGCATACATTTCATGGCAGGGACATCTTTGCTCCGGTCGCGGCTCACATCGCGAGGGGAGTTGAGATACGTGAGATTGGAAGAAAGATAGATGAATATGTAGATATGTCCTTGGGATTCGGAAAAGTCAGGGATGGTAAGATAGAGGGAAAAATTGTACATATCGACAGATTCGGAAACCTTATAACGAACATAGAGGGTAGAACTCTTCTCGATAGAGCAAAGTATGGAAAAGTTATTGACGTTGAAATTGGCGGTTTACAGCTGAAAATGCCTTTCTACAAATCCTATGGATATGCTGGAGAGAATGAACTCCTTCTGACGATAGGAGGAAATGGCTTCGTGGAGATAGGCGTCAATATAGGTTCAGCCTTTGAGAAATTGAAGAAAGGGATGGGAGAAAAGGTCACTCTAACTTTATGAGGGCATCGAGGAGACCGTGAGCATAATTTATGCAACCGAAGGCGGTCATTATATCCCCCCTTTCCAGATAAAATTTCGCATCCTCGAAGTATCTCACGGCCATATCCACTATCTCTTTTTCTTTCTCACCTTTTGGATGATACTTTGAGAGATTCTCTTCAAACATCTCCATGTCCTTTTCCACCCTTTCTCTGTCGTTCATGCCAGGTTTCCTCCTATCAGGAAGGATACAATGAAACAGATGAATGCGGTTATCAATCCTATGACCAGCATCTGCAAACCATACACTATTCTATTCTCCTCGCTTATCTTCCCCAGATATATCCCCATGAAAAACAGCAGAGCGAGTGTTATTGCGATGGATGCGCGGAAAGCGATATCCCATGGAATGACGGATAGCTCCACGAGAAAGAAAGGGGATAACACGACCATGGCCGCCAGGAAAGGGGATAAACCATCGGTCAGAGAAGCCATTACCATGGCAAATCTGTGAGACCTGTAGTGAATCGAGCCTCTCAGGTCTTTCAGCATCGCCCTCTCCAGGGATTTCAGCTTTTTCAATCTCTCCGCCTTCTCCGCCATGTAGGCGCCACTTATGCCGGAGATCGCCATCGCAAGCGAGCCCGCCATGCCGGCGCTTATTATCGAGGACGGAGATCTTATGTTGGCTATGTATGCTCCTATGACGACCCCGAGCATGGTCAGGGCACCATCGAAGGCATTCATGATAAAATATCTGCGCGATATCTCACCGATACCAGATATTTCGGCATACTCTCTCAATTTCTTACTGAGTCCGACCATATTCTTTGAGTGAGCATAGATAATACGAAATTGATAAATGTTTGCCCTCGTTTACCTTTAATGAAAAATGGATATCGCGGGGATACTCGTCAGGAGATCAAAGATCATTCTCTTTCTTTACACCGTAGTGGTATTCCTGATCGCAATAAATGCGAGAAATCTCTCCATGGAATTCAGTTTAGGTGTTTTTCTTCCGGAGAACGAGCCATCGATAACCTTACTCAACTATGTGACAGAGAAATGGAACATGGGAAGCAGCATGATAGTGTACGTGGAGAGCGATGACGTTCTCTCTCTTAAGACCCTGGAGGATATCGATTACGTTGTCAATAAAATCGATATCTATCGATATGATAAAGGAGAGCTCGATGGCGTCGTCAGCGAGAACTCCATCACAACGATGCTGAAACTGGAGAACAGCCTTCCGCCGCCGTTTGGTGAGGGTAAATTCCAGCTTCCAACCGATGAAAGCAAGATAAAGAAATACGTCGCAAGAATGGGTGAAGCGAGAAGAGCCCTCATAACGGATGATTATAAATCATCCGCCATCATCTTTACACTCTCTCCAGATGTTGATTCCGAAGTTATAATGTCGAGGGCAAAGAGTGCCATAAACAATGTCACCACCAAGATGTCGCTCGTTGGCTCTCTACCGCTATCTCGATCGATAAGAGAGAAGGCCCTCAGAAACCTTACACTGATCTTTCCCCTTTCAATCCTTCTAGTTTCCATTGTGTTGTTTGCCTTCCACAGGTCATTCAAGGGATTGTTGGTGACCTTTCTGCCAACATCTTACTCCATTCTGCTGACGTTCGGTGTACTGGGCATGGTGAGACCACAGCTCACCATATTATCTCTCGCCATCGTTGCCCTATTGATGGGGCTTGGTGTCGATTATTCCATACATCTCATGAACAGGTTTCTCGAAGAGAGGGGCTCTTTTGAAGAGAAGGCCAGAAAAAGTTTGAAAACAACGGGAAAGGCAATTCTTCTATCCGCTGTAACAACAGCCATAGGTTTTGGTTCTCTAATGATCTCAGCGATGCCGCCCATCGTCGATTTCGGTTTTGGATGCGCCCTCGGCATAATGCTGTGTTATATATCCACGATGATAATGGTAGTCCCCCTCGTGGTGATCCTCAATTTCAGAAAAAGAATAGAGTTTCCCGCATGGAAAAAGCTCGCGGTTTTCTCTGTGAGGAACAGCAAAAAAACGCTCTTACTCGGAATCATCATCATCGCGCTTTCACTATCCGTATTCCCGAAGGTCGAAACCGATGTAAATTATTTCGCGATGGCTCCAAAGGATGATCCGGTTGTGACCAAAACCCTCGAATTCTCAGAAAAGTTTGGCTTGAGCGGAAATCTCAATGTAATTCTGGTCAGGGGAGACCTTGAGAGTCCCGAGGTTATCGAAGCTATTTATAATATGGAGGAAAACATAAGGTATGATCCCGTGGTGTACAAAAATAATGTAACGGTAACATCTCTTGTCGATGTTATCAAGAAGATCAATCTTGGAAATCTTCCCAAGGATCGCGCCAAACTGCAACTCATATACACGTTTCTGGGAGATCAGATGGAACTCCTCGTTGATGAGAACTTTACAGAGACGATCATAAACGTGAACATTCCCGCTGGATTGAGTATAGATGAACAGAGAGATGTTGTCAATGCCATCAACTCGATCATATCAAATACGACCATACCCGGCGGTAAAGCTTATCCACTAACCGGAGCGGCGCCCATAAGCGTTAGCATAAACGATATACTTCTGGATCAACAGGTGAGATCGATGCTCGTTTCCCTGCTACTCGTTTTCGCCACCCTTATAGTTATCCTCGGCTCATCCAAATATGCGTTTGTGACGATGTTACCCATCATTTTTGTTTTACTGTGTGAGCCGGGCGTGCTGGTAACGTTCGATATTCCGCTGACGGTTATAACGATCTCCATAGCATCCATAATCGTCGGTACCGGTGTGGATTATGGAGTGCACATAACAAAGAGATTCCTTGAGGGGATAGAAGAAGGTCTGGGGAGAGTGAAAGCAGTAGAAAAATCCATAGAAGAGACCGGTCTTTCTTTACTTGAGGCAGCCCTTACCACAGTAGCAGGTTTGGCATCTGTATATTTTGTCAATATTCCATACTTGGAAGAGTTTATGAGATTGATAATTGCAATGATACTCCTCTCTCTCCTGGGTGCAGTATTTTTAATGCCCGCTCTCCTTACGGCAGGATATGATAAGAAGCACAAAAAATAATGCAGCGAAAGATTGGATGGGTATAAGAAGAAAAAGACAACCTATTGAGCCAAACTGCATGAATTCCTCTGCCAGTGCAAGAGAGAAAAGAGATATTAGTACAAAGATTACCATCGATACTCCGAGTTCAACTCTTTTCATGCCCCCACCATGGGATATATTATTCTGTCTGGCAGAATTTCCTTTCCAAGATAAAAATACACAATATACATGAGTATTGCGGGAACAATCTGCATGAGAAGATCATCATCTATGTATCTGCTCTTCACGAACTCCGAAGCGGTCGTGGATAACGCACCAAGTACGGCAATCTGCAATGCGATGGGCGATGACAGCCAAGTGGAGAAGAAAATAAAGAAGGAGAGGAGCATAGAAGAGACGCTGGCTGGAATGAGTCCCAATTTTCTCATCTCTCCGGCGAGAGGATCAGCCAGAGATGTAGATACTATGCATGGAATCGATATCTGCTGTGGAAAGAAGAGAAGAAGGATAGCGGAGCCCATGCCAAAATAAACGTATCCTCCGACCCTCCTTTCCTCGTAATCTCTCAGACATGATATCTTGATATCCCTCCGTCTAATTCGTCTCACATCAACCGCTATTATAAGGAGTACCGAAAAAATTACCACCAGTTTTTTTGTTAATCCAATCCATCCTTCATCAGGTAGCATGTAGTATGAGATTATGGCGGAGCCCGATACGTGAGCTAATCTCCTGTACCAGTGTATGAATTCTCCCATCGAATCACTTTTCGAATATCCTGATACCCTCTCTTGTCCCGGCGATCACGATATCGGCCAGATTCACAAAGAGACCGACCTCAACAACGCCGGGTATATCGTTGAGTTCCTTTTCGAGGATGTCGGGTCTTTCTATCTCGGAAAATTCACAGTCCAGTATATAGTTCGTGTTGTCTGTGGTGAAAGGTATGCCATCTGCCATTCTGAGATTGGCGCTGCAATCGAACAACCTCTCTATGTGAAGTTTTGTGGGATACCAGCCAAAGGGTACAACCTCAATGGGAAGTGGAAAGGATACTCCAAGCTTCTGGACGAGTTTTGATTCATCCACTATTATGATTTCCTTTTTCGAGGCGTATGCAACGATCTTCTCCCTCGTCAGGGCGCCGCCCCCGCCCTTTATAAGATTGAGATCGGGATCAACCTCATCCGCACCATCTATGGTGATATCTATCTCTGGATGCTCACGCAAAGTTGAGAGAGGGATTTGAAATTCCTGGGCGAGGCTTTTTGTTCTATGTGATGTGGGGATGGCTATCAATTCTATATTTTCTTTCTTGATCTTTTCACTCAGTTTGGGTATGAAGTATTCGACGGTGGAGCCCGTCCCGAGACCAACGACCATCCCATCCTCAACGTAATCGAGGGCTTTCTGTGCCGCCATCTTCTTTAAATCTTCGCGATCCAACTTTAACACCGAATTTAGAATCGGGAAGGGGTACAAAAATTTATACATTAGATACACATTACCCAAAAGGATGCTGGCTACCTGCCCCGACCATGGATATTATCGCGGAGAGTTCTGCCCGAAATGCGGAAAGAAGGGAAAGTTTCTGATGAGTGACAGGGAGATAGACATACTGGGTAGATTACTGGCTGGTCTGCTGAGGCATTTTCCCGATAAGTTAAACCTGAAGATGGACGGAAGGGGATGGGTTGACATCAAGGAGTTGCTCGACGCCCTGAAGGTGAGCAGATCCGGCTTTCAGTGGCTCAGAGAAGAGCATCTGAGAGCCCTCGTTGAAACAGACCCGAAGGGAAGATATCAGATATATGGGGGGATGATAAGGGCGACATACGGGCATACGATAGATGTAAAGCTCGATGATTTACCAGAGGCGGATGTCGATGTTCTGTACTATCCTGTTACGGAAGAGGAGGTCGATATAATTCTGGAGAGCGGTCTGTTTCCAAGTGATAGAAAGAAGGTACATCTCAGTGGAAGCGTTGAGAAAGCCAAAGAGGCGGGAAGAGTGAGAACCGAGAACCCCATAATCCTCAAAATAGATGCCAAGAAGGCGAAGGAGGATGGTATCAAGATTTACAGGGCGGGAAAGGATGTGTATGTTGCGGATTCCATAGATAAGAAGTACATATCATTGCTGGAAGAGGGGAAGAGGTGAAGGGTACTTCGAAATCATTTGTGGATAAGTAAAATTTCTATCTTGGGGCGTGAGATATAATAGCATAGTCACTATAAGGAGTATCCACAATTAACTTCGCGGTACCCGAAAGAAATTCGGTGAAAGAGATCATCTGGATCACCTGTATATCCGGATTGGAATCCATAAAATCACAAACTTTTTAAAAAAGATTGTGATTATCATTTCGTGCAACTGCAGGAAATAAAGGATATTGTAGCTTCGCAGAGAGAGGAAATAGAGGAAAGATTTGAAAAAACAAGGATAATAGAAAGAGAGATTGATAAAGAGAGGTTGAAAGGTTTTTTAAAATCCCCAAACGTACTTGCCATTCTGGGTGTGAGAAGATGTGGTAAATCAACGCTTTCATTGCAGTTGTTGAAAAATGAAGGATATGGATACATAAACTTTGATGATGAGAGAATCATGGATTTCGATGTTAAAGACTTTGATAAGATGATGGAAGCATTCTATGAACTCTATGGAAAGATAGAGAATGTAATACTAGATGAGCCTCACAACATTCAAGGGTGGGAGCTTTTTGTCAATCGGTTGCGTAGAACGAAGAAGGTTATTATTACCGGTAGTAATTCAAAGATGCTCTCTGGAGAGCTTGCGACCCATTTGACAGGAAGACATGTAGACTTTACTCTGTACCCATTTAGTTTCAGGGAATTTCTTACATACAACGATTTTGAGCTTGGAGAGTATATCACAACAGCAAAGATTGGATTGATAAAGAATCTGCTGAAAGATTATCTTTCCCAGGGAGGTTTTCCGGAGAGATACATTTTGGGGAAAGAAATCTTAGTGAGCATCTATTTTGACATACTGGAAAAAGATATAATCAGGAGAATCAAGATAAAGAAGAAAGCGGCATTTAAGGAGATGACAAAATATCTTGTTTCCAATTTTTCCTCAGAAATCACGTTTTCGAAGCTGAAGAACATCCTAGATATAAAGGATCAGCACACAATAAAAAACTGGATAGAGGGTTTGGAGCAGGCTTATTTGATAAAGATGGTAGAGAGATTCTCTCCAAAACTTAAGGAAAGCATAATCGCGCCCAAGAAAGTCTATTGCATCGATACGGGAATCATAGGCGTTGCTTCTTTCCGACTGAGTGAGAATACCGGGAGAATCATGGAGAATACAGTAGCTGTAGAACTTCTGAGAAGAAAGAGCTATCGGCAATCAGATATGGAAATCTTTTACTGGAAAGATCATCAGGGAAGGGAGGTGGATTTTGTCATCAAGGAGGGAACGTCAGTAAAAGAGCTCATACAGGTTACCTACGCATCGGGCAGAGATGAAATAGAGGGGAGAGAGATAAAATCACTGATCAAGGCAAGTAATGAACTAAAATGCAAGAATTTAGAGATCATAACGTGGGATTATGGGGATGAACTGAAGATTGAGGATAAAATGATAAGATGCATACCTCTATGGAAATGGCTCCTTAGATAAGTTGCAGAATCACTA
>Ga0209410_1000367_pt1 | contig 20622 bp, 17 predicted proteins | sample Mar14436cmmetaG_FD_184135 | JGI IMG/M metagenome (GOLD analysis project Ga0209410, IMG submission 184135) | Marine hydrothermal vent microbial communities from Guaymas Basin, Gulf of California to study Microbial Dark Matter (Phase II) - Marker... ... | reverse complement strand
AGATTATGATGCCTCCCTAATAAGTTATGCTAAACCTTAAAATCGATAATGAGGTAAAAATGAAGCGTGGAGGCTCTTGAATGGCAAAGTTAGCATTGAAGGGAGGGAAGCCCGTTAGAGATAAGCCGTTCCCAAAATGGCCAGTATTCGATGGGAGGGAGCTAGAGGCATTAAGGAGAGCACTTGAGAGCGGAGTTTGGGGTGTCAGAGGCTCACTTCAGAGGGAGCTCGAGGAGAAATTTGCATCATATCAACATGCGAAGTTTGGGGTCTCAGTTACTAACGGAACGGCGGCTCTGGAAGTCTCGCTTAGAGCGCTTGGAATAGGATGCGGAGACGAGGTGATAATCCCGCCCTACACATTCATGGCAACCGCAACATCAGTGCTGTACGTCAATGCGATCCCCATATTCGCTGATATAGATCCTGAAACATACACGATCGACCCTAAAAGCGTTGAGTCGCTGATCACAGATAAGACCAAGGCTATTCTGCCAGTTCATATTGCCGGTAGACCAGCGGATATGGATGCCCTACTATCAATAGCCAAGAAGAATGATCTATACATCATTGAAGATGCATGTCAAGCCTGGGGTTCAGAATGGAAGGGGAGGAGGGTCGGAGCCATAGGCGATATAGGCGCATTCAGCTTCCAGTCAAGCAAGAACATAACTTCGGTGAGGGTGGAATGATAGTCACGAACAACGAAGACCTATACGTGAAGGCATGGTCGCTGCATAACTGCGGAAGATCGCCCAGAGGCTCATGGTATGAGCACATTCTTCCCGGAGGGAATTATAGGATGACGGAGTTCCAAGCGGCCATACTGCTGGTTCAGCTAGAAAGGCTGGATGAACAGACTGAGAAGAGAATGGATAACGCCCGCTACTTAGATGATAAGCTATCAAAGATAGATGGCATAAAGCCTCTAAGAAGAGATGAGCGTGTAACGAGGAACTCATATCACCTTTACATCTTCAAGTATGACCCTGAAGCCTTCGGGGGAGCCTCAAAGGAGAGATTTGCTGAGGCAATGAGAGCCGAGGGAATACCTGTAAGCATAGGCTATTCGAGGCCACTCTACAAGGAGGAATACCTAAAATACTTCTCTAAATGTCCACTCTCATGCCCCTACTATGGGGGGAAGATCGATTATTCGAAGATTAAGCTGCCAAACACTGAGAGGGCATGCTACACGGAGGGATTATGGCTCACCCAGAATATGCTCTTAGGATCCCATGAGGACATGGATGACATAGTCTCGGCGATCGAGAAGATACAGGAGCATGCGGATGAACTCGGCGAATAAAAAATTTTGGGCTGGATCGCCTAAAACCAAAACCTTTTTATAGTAAGAGCGCTTCTCCCTTGTTTTTGGGGTTAACTGAAATGGGGTATCGCTTTATCGAGTAGATTCGCTGAGAAGATCCTAATTTTCGATACTACACTCAGGGATGGAGAGCAGACTCCTGGAGTTTCTTTAACGCCCGAGAAGAAATTGAGGATAGCAAGGCAGCTAGACATTCTTGGAGTGAACATAATTGAGGCTGGATTCGCAGCTGCCTCGCCTGGAGAGATGGAGGCAATAAAGCTAATATCAAAGGAGAATCTGAAGGCTGAGATCTGCAGCTTCGCGAGGGGAGTCAAAAGGGATATAGACGCAGTTGCGGAGAGCGGTGCGGATTCAGTCTTCCTCGTCATACCATCATCTGACCTCCATATAAAGCATAAGCTGAGGAAGACGAGGAATGAAGTTCTAGAGTTGACGGCTGAAGCTATTAGATACGCGAAGGATCTCGGCTTAACAGTCGAGTTTGGACCTGAAGATGCAAGTAGGGCTGACATGAAGTTCCTAAAGGAGATGATAGCAACTAGCATATCCGTGGGGGCAGATAGGGTGACACCGTGCGACACGGTTGGGATATTAACTCCGGAGAGGATCTACAAGTTCTATTCGGAGCTAAGGGAGGAGTTCCCGGATGTGATCTTGGGGGCTCACTGCCACGATGACTTCGGAATGGCAGTTGCAAACTCGATAGCCGCCCTAAAGGCGGGGGCAAATGAGATACACGTGACCGTGAATGGAATTGGAGAAAGAGCCGGAAACGCCGCTCTAGAGGAGATAGTAGTAGCCTTAAAACTGCTATATAAAGTTGAAACATCAGTGAAGACTGAGAGGCTCTATGACACCTCACTTCTGGTCTCGCGCCTAACTGGAATTTCAGTTCAGCCGAACAAGGCTATAGTAGGCGAGAACGCATTCGTCCACGAATCTGGAATACACACCCACGCGATCCTCTCTGAACCTTCAACATACGAGCCCATACCACCAGAGATCGTGGGTAGAACGCGGAGGCTCGCCGTTGGGAAGCATGCAGGCTCACGTGGAATAAGAGCTGCACTGAAGGAGATGGGATTAAATCCAAATGATGAGCAGCTCCAAGAGATCTTCCGCAGGGTAAAGACGCTTGGAGATAAGGGCAAGCTCGTCACAGATGCAGACCTATACGCCATAGCCGAGGCCGTAATGGAGCTACCATCCAGCAGGGCGATAAATCTTGAGGAGCTAACAGTCGTGACTGGAAATAGGGTTACCCCGACGGCTTCCGTAAGGCTAAACCTGAATGGCAAGCCGCTAATTGAGGCTGCAACTGGAATCGGGCCTGTCGACGCCGCCATGCAGGCCATAAGAAAGGCAGTCTCAGCTGTCGAGCCAATCCGCCTTGAAGAGTATCATGTGAAGGCAATAACTGGCGGAACAGACGCGCTCGTGGAGGTAGTAGTTAAGCTACGCAGGAGAGATAGGGTCGTAACGGCGATGGGAGCCCATGGAGACATAGTCATGGCAAGCGTAGAGGCAATGCTGAACGGGATGAATGTCCTCATGAGCAACCACAACGCATCAGAAAAGCCGAGCGGACGATCATAGGATTCAAAAAGCTTATAAGCATGAACTCTGTAGGTAGTTTGGTATTTCATCCATTATGGAGGAAAAGCAAGTGAGGGATAGTCGGGTACGGAGGAATCGTTTCCTCCGGAAATAAAGCGTTTCTGGCGATCTCCTATAGATTGAATTCTCGGAGAACCATAGAATCTCGCGGATCATGCTGGTTTTCTGAAGAAAATGCAAGAACAAGAGATTTGGCTCTTCATCGGATGTTAGGGAGGGATCCATGTAATGGCTGAGATGACGGGAGCTAAGGCTCTGATCGAGGCTCTGAAGAGACGGAAGGTGGAGGTGATATTCGGGATACCTGGAGGGGCCATAATGCCAGTCTATGATGTGCTATACGATACTGAGGAGATAAGGCATGTGCTGATGAGGCATGAGCAATGCGCAGCCCATGCAGCAGATGGATATGCACGTGCAAGCGGAAGGGTTGGAGTCTGCATGGCAACTTCAGGTCCAGGAGCTACAAATCTAGTTACTGGAATAGCAAATGCATACATGGATTCATCGCCGGTTGTCGCCTTTACAGGGCAGGTTCCAAGAGCATACATCGGAAAGGACGCATTCCAAGAGACGGATATAATCGGAATAACAACGCCGATCACAAAGTATAACTTTCAAGCCTTAAGTCCCTCCGACATTCCATGGATGGTTAAGGCGGCATTCTACATCGCATCGACTGGAAGGCCTGGCCCCGTCCTCATCGATCTGCCCAAGGATGTTCAGACCGAGGCTGAGGATATGGAGTTCGACGATGACATTGAGATTAGAGGCTACAAGCCGAACTATGAGCCACATCCGCTCCAGATAGAGAGAGCGGCTGATCTTCTCGCGAACGCCGAGAAGCCCGTGATAATAGCCGGTGGAGGCGTGATCTCCGCTGCTGCTACGCGTGAACTTATAATGCTGGCCGAGTTGCTACAGGCGCCCGTTGCGACTACATTGATGGGTAAGGGATGTATACCGGAGGATCACCCGTTAAGCCTCGGATTGCTCGGTATGCATGGAACGGTAGCGTCAAACCTCACAGTTCCAGAGGCAGATGTTCTCTTGGCCGTCGGTATGAGATTCTCGGATAGGACGACGGGAAATGTTGAGAAGTTCTGTCCAGACGCGAAGATAATCCACATAGACATAGACACTGCTGAGATAGGTAAGAATATTGAGCCGCACATACCGATAGTTGCGGATGCAAAGAGGGCGTTAAGGGCTCTATATGATCGGCTGATAAAGAAGCTCAAGCGGAGGGAGAGGTCAAAGTGGATAAGCAGAATAGCGGAGCTCAAGAAGCAGCATGAAGAGATGGGCGAGAAGCCTGGGCTCTCACCTCCACGCCTGATGAAGGAGCTCAGAAAGATACTGCCTACAGACGCTATAATAACCACTGAGGTTGGACAGAACCAGATGTGGGCAGCCCTGTACCTAAAGGCCTACAAGCCTAGGACGTTCATAAGTTCGGGTGGACTTGGAACGATGGGATTTGGATTCCCAGCCTCCCTGGGAGCTAAGGTTGCATGCCCAGACGTTCCAGTAGTGGACATCGCGGGAGACGGAAGCTTCCTCATGACGGAGCAGGACTTGGCATCCTCAGTTAAAGAGAAGATCCCTGTGATAGTGATAATCTTGGACAATAGATACTTAGGCATGGTCGCCCAGTGGCAGAGGCTCTTCTATGATAGGAGATACTCGGCTACCCATCTGGGTGAAACTCCAGACTTCGTCAAGTTAGCAGAGGCCTTCGGAGCCCAAGGCACATATGTAGGCTCGATCTCTGAGTTCAGAAGAGCCGTTAAGGAGGCCATTAGAAGCGACGTAACGACGGTCATAGACGTCCCGATCCATCCAGAGGAGAATGTCTTCCCCATGGTTCCCCCAGGAGAGGAGATCACAAAGATGATTAAGGGGTGAGAATGCTTTGGCAAGGAATGGGAAGAGCTATATAATCTCATCGCTTGTTGAGCATAAGCCCGGAGTCCTCTATCAGGTCTCAAACATGTTTAGGCGTAGGGGATTCAATATTGAGACCATAACAGTCGGAGAGTCCGAGCAGGCTGGACTGGCTAGGATGACGATAACGATTAGGGGTGATGAGAGGATCGTTGAGCAGGTGGTTAAGCAGTTAAATAAGCTCCTTGACGTAGTTAAGGTCAGCATTTTAGATCCGGAATCAACCGTGACTAGGGAGCTCGCTCTCATAAGGATTAATACGCCGAACGCCACCGTCCGGTCAGATGTGATAAATTACACGGAGATCTTCAAGGGTAAGGTTGTAGATGTAGCCCACGACTCATTGATGGTTGAGATGACGGGAGACTCAGACAAGATAACTGCATTCATAGAATTGATGAAGAGCTTTGGGGTTAGGGAGATCGCCAGAACTGGAATAACAGCCCTCCCAAGAGGGATGAGATCAACCCGAATGGAGTAGGAGGAAATAATATATGGTTAAGGTATACTTTGATAGGGACGCCTCATTAGAGCCGATAAGGAATTTGACTATAGCCGTCATAGGCTACGGAAGTCAGGGACATGCCCAAGCACAGAACATGAGGGACTCCGGACTAAACGTCATAATCGGGGTTAGACCGGGCGGAGAATCATGGAGCAGGGCGGGAAAGGATGGATTCGAAGTCTACTCGATACAGGAAGCAGCTGAGAAGGCCGATATGATATTCATGCTGATACCGGATATGGCTCAGCCGGAAGTCTACGAAAAGCATGTTGCACCGCACCTGTCAGAAGGAAAAACATTAGATTTCGCACATGGATTCAACATACACTTCAAGCAGATAATTCCACCCGAGAACGTAGATGTAATAATGGTTGCGCCTAAAAGTCCAGGATTGAGGCTCAGGGAAACATACCTCGAAGGCTTCGGAGTTCCAGCATTAATCGCGGTCTATCAGGACTGGACTGGAAGGGCGAAGGAGAAGGCGCTAGCCGTAGCCAAAGCACTCGGATGCACTAGGGCTGGAGTCATAGAGACGACGTTCAAGGATGAGACTGAAAGCGACCTGATAGGAGAGCAGACGGTCCTCGTAGGCGGGTTAATAGAGCTCATAAAGAATGGATTTGAGGTTCTAGTTGAGAATGGATATCCGCCTGAATTGGCATACTTCGAGGCATGCAACGAGGCTAAACTCATAATGGATCTGATATACGAGAGGGGAATAACGGGCATGCTAAGGGCAGTCTCGGACACGGCCAAGTATGGTGGATTAACAGTAGGCCCAAAAGTGATAGATGAGCATGTAAAGGAGAACATGAGGAGAGCGGCTAGATACGTCCAGAATGGAGGATTCGCGGAGGAGTGGATCAAGGAGCATAGGTCCGGAGAGAAGAATCTGAGGAGGCTCATGGAGGAGATCGAGGCTCATCCACTCGAAAAGGTAGGCAAGTTCATTAGGAGAATGTCTGGAATCGAGAAGTAGCCAGCCCGAAGGAGAATATTCAAGCATGAACTTGGCTGAGAAGATACTTGCATATGCATCTGGAAGGGATGAGGTTAAGCCCGGCGAGATAGTTCAAGCAAAAGTTGACATGGCAATGGCAAATGAGATAACCGGTCCACTCGCAATCAAGGCATTCAAGGAGATCGGCATAGAAAAGGTTTGGGATAACAGTCGCATAGTTCTAGTTCAAGACCATCAGGTTCCAGCCGACACCGTGAAATCCGCTGAGCTACACAGGGTAATGAGAAGATTCGCCGAGGAACAGAAGATAAAATGGTTCTACGATGTCGGATCCGGCGGGATATGCCATCAAGTCATGGTTGAGAAGGGCCATGCATTACCCGGAGACCTAATAGTCGGAGCTGACTCGCATACATGCACTTACGGGGCTCTAGGAGCGTTCTCAACAGGCATAGGATCAACAGAGATGGCGGCGGTCTTCGCAACAGGCGGGATATGGCTTAAGGTTCCAGAGACGATTCAGATCAGGGTTGAGGGCAGATTCAAGAGGCATGTAACCCCAAAAGATCTAATACTATACTTGATCGGTAGGATCGGCGCCTCAGGAGCAACATACAAGGCAGTTGAATTCACGGGTTCAGCAATAAGCAGTATGAGCGTAAGCGGGAGACTAACAATATGTAATATGGCCGTTGAGATGGGCGCCAAGACCGGCATAATAGAGCCAGACGAGAAGACCCTAAATTATGTCAAGCAGAGGGCCAGTAGGCCCTTCAGGCCCCTAAGAAGCGATCCAAATGCAAGATACGAGAGAATAATGGAAGTTAATGTTGATGACCTTGAGCCTCAAGTTGCCTGTCCACACAGTGTGGATAATGTCAAGCCAGTAAGCGAGGTTGAGGGCGTAAGGATCGATCAGGCCTTTTTAGGCTCATGCACGAATGGCAGGCTTGAAGATTTGAGGGCCGCCGCCATGATCCTAAAGGGAAAAAAGATTGATAGGAGAGTTAGGATGATAGTGACCCCCGCGTCCCAAGAGGTTTACCTACAAGCCCTAAGAGAGGGATATCTGGAGATATTCGTGGAGGCGGGGGCGATAGTCTCAAACCCGACATGCGGAGCATGCTTCGGAGGGCACATGGGACTATTGGCCCCCGGAGAGATATGCATATCAACCTCAAATAGGAATTTCGTGGGCAGGATGGGAAGCCCGGAGGCCGAGATATACCTGGCCAGTCCAGTCACGGTTGCAGCCTCAGCCCTAGCTGGTAGGATAGTCGACCCAACCGAATATTTAGGTGATGAGGGATGAAGATTTCGGGTAAGGCCGTGATCTTCGGAGATGACGTAAACACGGATGTTATAATCCCAAGCAAGTATCTCACATCCATCGATCCAGAAGAGCTGGCGAAGCATGCAATGGAAGGCTTAGATCCAAAATTCCCCGAGAAGGCTAGGGAGGGAGTCATAATAGTTGCTGGCAGAAACTTCGGCTGTGGATCAAGCAGGGAACAGGCTCCACTAGCCCTAAAACATGCGGGGGTCAAGTGCATCCTAGCAGATTTCTTCGCGAGAATATTCTATAGGAACGCCATCAATATCGGCCTACCAGTCCTAGAATGCCCTGGAATATCAGGCAGGATTGAGGAGGGAGATGTCTTAACGGTTGACCTTGAGGAGGGCAAGATCATAAACGAGACTAGGAAAGCCGTATTTAAGGCTCATAAACTGCCGGGCTTCATCCTTGAGATTTTAAGGGATGGGGGATTAATCGCTCATCTAAAGAGGAGAATGGGAGGAATGGAATCTTGAAGTATAAGGTCGCGTTGATACCTGGCGATGGGATAGGCCCAGAATTAACCGAGACGACCATCATAGTCTTAGATGCAGTACAGAAAATGACTGGCTTAAACCTCGAGTTTGTAAGATTGGAGGCTGGAGATGCATGCTTCGAGAAGAGGGGGGTTGCGCTTCCAGAGGAGACTATAGAGGCGATCAGGAACTCACATGTATGCCTTAAAGGCCCAGTTGGGGAGACGGCGGCTGACGTAATAGTAAGGCTGAGGATGATGTTTGATTTATACGCGAATATCAGGCCGATAAAGTCTTATCCTGGAGTTCCATGCCTAAGAGATGACATAGATCTTGTGATAGTCAGGGAGAACACTGAGGGTCTATATAAGGGATTTGAGTTCATGGTGGATGATGCGGCCGTATGCCTTCGGGTCATAACGAGAAGAGGATGCGAACGAATAGCAAGAAAGGCATTTGAGATGGCTATACGAAGGAATAAGAGGATGAAGGTGACGGCGATACATAAGGCAAACGTGATGAAGAAGACATGCGGATTATTCGCTCAGGTCTGCAGGGAGATGGCGAGGCAGTATCCAAATGTGATATTCAATGAGCAATACGTCGACGCGGCGGCTATGAGGCTGATAAAGGAACCTCAAAACTACGATGTGATCGTAACAACGAACATGTTTGGTGATATATTATCGGATGAGGCAGCTCAGCTCATAGGCGGATTGGGCATGGCTCCAGGAGGAAACATAGGAGACGAATTTGCGATCTTCGAGCCGGTTCACGGCTCAGCGCCTACAAGGGTTGGAAAGCACACTGCAAATCCATGCTCTATGATCCTTGCATCAAAGATGATGCTGGAATGGCTCGGAGATAGATACAATGATCCCCTATGCCAAAGATCATCTGAGCTAATCGACTTGGGGGTATCAGCTGCACTAAGGGAGGGATTAACCATACCAGATTTCGGCGGGAAGCTGAAGACCATCGAGATGGGCGAGGCGATAGCCCAGAAGATAATGGAGATGAAGATCTAAGCCTAAGATGGAGGCTAGATCCGTATGGCAGATTACATTCGAATATTCGATACGACCCTAAGGGATGGGGAGCAGACGCCTGGAGTCTCATTCACCCCTGAGCAGAAGCTCGAGATAGCCTATCAGCTGGATAGGCTTGGAGTCGACACTATAGAAGCCGGCTTTCCAGCTGCATCCAGAGGCGAGCAGCAGGCATTTAAGGAAATAGTTAAGGCGGGATTGAAAGCTGAGATATGCGCATTGACAAGAACATTAAAGGATGATATAGATGCGGCGTTGAGATGCGACGCCCCATACATACACACGTTCATATCGACTTCTGAGGTTCAGATGAAGCATGCCTTGGGAATGACAAGGGATCAAGTATTAGAAGCAACTGTCAAGGCAGTTGAATACATTAAGGATCATGGGGCTATCTGCGAGTTTTCACCTATGGACGCGACTAGAACCGAGTTTAATTTTTTAAAGGAGGTATGCATAGCAGCCGAGAAGGCTGGAGCCGACAGAATAAACATTCCGGATACGGTCGGCATAATGAGCCCGCAGGGAATGGAAGATCTAATTAGGAGATTAAGGCAGTTCGTGAATGTACCATTGAGCGTTCACTGCCACAACGACTTTGGACTTGCAGTTGCAAATTCTCTTGCAGGAGTCGCTGGAGGGGCAAGCCAAGTCCACGTAACAGTGAATGGCATTGGGGAGAGAGCCGGAAATGCGGCTCTAGAAGAGGTTGTTATGGGCCTACACCTAATCTACCGGAAGAAGACCGGAATAGACACTAGGCTCCTATATGCAACGTCGAGGCTCGTCTCTCAATTAACCGGAATAACTCTTCAGCCGAACAAGGCTATAGTAGGCGAGAACGCATTTGCACATGAGTCTGGAATACATACTCGTGGAGTCACGGTTGAGCCTCTGACATTCGAGCCTTTCAGCCCGGAGGTCGTTGGGAGAAGGAGAAGGCTTCAGGCTGGGAAGCTCGCTGGAAAGCATGGGATAAGGGCTGAACTCGAGGAGGCTGGATTATATCCAACCGAATCACAGCTGAAGAGGATAGTTCAGAGGGTTAAGGAGCTGGGGGATAAGGGGAAGACCGTGACGGATGCTGATCTACTTGCCATAGCCAGAACGGTCATAGGGGAGGTTGAGGAGGAAAAGATAGTTAAATTAACCGATTTCGCCGTTACGACTGGCATAAGGGTCATACCGACAGCCTCTGTGAAGATAGTTATCGATGGGAAGGAGTATATCGCGGCTGAGACTGGCGTAGGACCAGTGGATGCTGCAATAAAGGCAATACAGAAGATAACGAATAGGCTTGCAAATGTAAGATTGACCGAGTATAGGCTTGAAGCACTAACTGGCGGATCCGATGCTGTAGCAGAGGTTATCATCAAGGTTGAGGATGACGAGGGAAACGTCGTCTCAGCTAGGGGGGCGAGGGAGGACATTGTGATGGCGAGCGTTGAGGCTATGATAAATGGAATAAATAAGCTACTATTGAAGAAGAGGAGGAAATCGTAGCGTGGTTGAGATGGGCAAGACGGTCTCGGAGAAGATACTGAGCAGGGCTTCTGGAAGGGATGTCTACGCTGGGGACATAGTAGTCGCGGAGATAGACGCCGTTATGATGCATGATGGAATGGCAAAACTGGTTATCGACGCCTTTAATGAGATGAATGGGAGAAGAGTATGGGATCCAAGCCGGGTTCTCATCGTTATAGATCATGTTGCACCGAGCGCCTATGAGGCATTCTCTAAGGTTCATAAATTAATGAGGGAATTCGCCTTCAAAAATCACGTTAAATTACGTGAGGTCGGCTCTGGAATCTGCCATCAACTAATGATTGAGTCAGGCCTCGTATCCCCGGGAAGCCTAATAGTAGCTTCAGACTCGCATACATGCACTTATGGCGCTTTAGGAGCGTTCTCCACGGGCATAGGATCAACCGAGACAGCCGCAGTTCTAATCTCTGGTAAACTATGGTTTAAGGTTCCAGAAACGATTAGGATAATCGTTGATGGAAAACTTCCTCTAATGGTCTACCCAAAAGATGTGATCCTGAATGTTGTCGGCAGGGTTGGAGCTGACGGCGCAACATACAAGGCAATAGAATTCACAGGCTCAACGGTTAAGTTAATGGATGTTGAGGGCAGACTGACGCTTACGAATATGGCCGTTGAGATGGGCGCCAAGACTGGCATAATAGAGCCAGACGAGAAGACCTATGCATTTCTGAGTTCCATTGGTCATAAGGCCGATGCTGGATTCAGAAGCGACGAGGATGCAGAATACTCTGAAACATTAAGATTTGACGTTTCAGATCTTGAGCCTCAGGTTGCCTGTCCGCATAGGGTGGATAACGTCAAGCCGGTAAGCGAGGTTGAGGGAAAAGAGGTAGATCAAGTCTTCATAGGCTCATGCACGAATGGACGAATATACGATCTGAGAGTTGCAGCGGAGATCTTAAAGGGCAGACATATAAAGAGGGGTGTGAGGGCAATAATAGTGCCTGCATCAAGGAGGGTATACAGGCAGGCGTTGATGGAGGGGCTTATAGAGATATTCATCGACTCTGGATGTGCAGTATGCAATCCGGGATGCGGACCCTGTGCTGGGGCGCATCAGGGAATCCTAGCCCCAGGAGAGGTATGTATATCAACCTCGAATAGGAATTTTAAGGCTAGGATGGGAAGCCCGGAGGCCGAGATATACCTGGCTTCACCTGCGACAGCCGCAGCCTCAGCCGTGACGGGTGAAATAACCGATCCCAGAAGGTTCATTAGGGAGGGTTAAATGGGGAATGCTTGGTCCTGGAAGAGCCTGGAAGTTTGGGGATGACATCAATACGGATTACATTATCGCCGGAAAGTACAAGCTCAGCATAACAGACATAAATGAGCTCTCAAAACATGCGATGGAGACCGTCATGCCAGACTTCTCGAGAAAAGTCAGAAAGGGAGACTTTATAGTTGCTGGTAGAAACTTCGGCTGTGGATCAAGCAGGGAGCAGGCTCCACTAGTCCTGAAGCATCTCGGAATCTCAGCGGTAATAGCGAGATCCTTCGCTAGGATATTCTATAGGAACGCGATAAACATAGGGCTTCCAGTAATAGAATGCGCAGAGTCTGATAGGATCATGCAGGGAGACATGCTCGAAGTCGACTTGGAAGGGGGATACGTGAGAAATCTAAGCAGAAACGAAACTTACAGGGTAAAAGCCCTTCCATCTGAGCTGCGTGAGATACTCCAGAATGGTGGACTCGTAAATTACGTGAAGAAACATGGGAAGCTGCCCTGGCAGTAGCAATCTCGAATTTAATAGATCCGGCAGATAAAATCTAACAACCTCTATAGCCCCCATATCCAAGCTTATCGATTACCCATGGAAAATCATGTGCCCACATGAGCCTTTCAGCATCAAACGTCCTATACATAGATCAAAAAATAGGCTTCATATCAGGATATGGATATGCTAGATCTTCACGTCTCCTCAAAGATTATACGTTGCATGCTCCTTAAGTCTCCCTCTAAGCCGTCAAATCATGTCCATGTTCATCACAAAATCGTCACGTACTGAAAAATAAAATCTTTATCTGCTCATTCAAGTATTGGATCGGCGAGGCTGAGGCTTAATGGAGCCCGTGTCATTCTGCGTCGTCGGTATAGGCGGATATGGAAGGATACACATCAAGATCATCGAGGCCCTAGAAGAGGAGGGCCTAGCCAGACTCTCAGCGGCCGTAGTTAGGAATCCGGATAAGTATGGCGATGAGGTCTCCAGGCTTAGGAGGAAAAATGTTAGGATCTACAGGAGCTACGTGGACATGCTTGATAATGAGGCTGGAGCCATTGAGATCGTGACTTTGCCGGTTGCTATTCATCAGCACAAGGAGATGACTATAGCCGCATTAAAGGCCGGATTCAACGTGCTAGTCGAGAAGCCACCGGCAGTTACAATTCAGGATTTAGAGGAGATGATTGAGGCTGAGAGGGTCTCGTCTGGATTCTGCGCAGTCGGCTTTCAATCTCAATCTAAAAATACAATCAGAGAATTGAAGAGGATATTATGCGATGGAAGGCTGGGGGAGATAAAGGAGGTCATCGTCAAGGGAAGATGGAAGAGGCTTGATTCATACTATCAGAGGAACGCCTGGGCTGGAAAATTCATGTATAATGGAAGGTATGTCCTAGATGGAACAGTTTCCAACCCACTTTCACACTACCTATTTAATGGCTTATACCTCGCAAGCATGGAATGGGGCAGAGCCGCGGAGCCTTCGAGGGTCAGGGCTGAACTCTATAGTGCTCATAGGATCGAGGGTGAGGATACCTCATGCCTTGAGATCGAAACGGAGGATGGAGCCAAAATCTACTTTTACGCTACGTTATGCGCGCCGTCAAACGAGGATCCAATCCATCAGATAATCGGCTCTAAGGCCTCAGCGGAATTGATTAAGGGCTTAGACGTTAAGGTTGAGTATTCCAGCGGCAGAGTTGAGGTCTTGAGGGATGACGGCTCGGATGATAGGATTGAATTATTCAGAAACGCCGCCAGATACCTCCGTGGATTAGATGAAGAGCTTAACTGCACATTACAGATGACCAGACCATTCGTTTTAGCCCTAAATGGAGCCTACGAATCTTCAGGAGCTATATGGAGGATCCCAGAGAAGCATCTAACCTACAGGGAGGAGGAAGGCTCAATCTCAACCCTAATAAATAATATAGTTGAAATAATCGATGAGGCCTCCAAAGAGAGGAAATTATACTCGGATATTGGAGTTGAATGGGCGCATCCAACCGAATACTTCAGCCTAAAAGGCTACAGACGCTTCAGCATGAAGATATGAACTTTATAATGGGCTGGGCTCAAATTTATGTGGTGATGAATAACATGGTCTATAAGGTTGGAATCCTCGGACTGAAAGGTCATCAAAATGTAGTTCTAAACAGCATACCAAAGATGGATGATGTAGTTCTGGCGGCTGTGGCGGATGATTCAGAGGAGGCTCTAATGAATGTTAAGGATCATCCAGCAGTATCCTCAGTTACGAGATTCTACAGGAGCATAGAAAGGCTATTGGAGGAGGAGAGGATCGACGTCGCATGCGTATCTGGAACCGACGGAGAGAGAGCCCGGGTTCTGCTCAAGTGCATCGAGATGGGAATACATATTCTAAGCGAGAAGCCCCTAACGACGACGCTTGAGGAGCTCGAGGAGGTTAAGAGGGCCTATAAATCGTCAAGTGTTACGCTCTCAATGCTCCTGACTATGCGATTTGAGGAGTCATACAGGAAGATCAGGGAGGTCGTTACGTCCGGTTTGATCGGCGAAGTATGCCTCGCAAATGCTCAGAAATCCTATAAGCTCGGAAGGCGGCCTGACTGGCAGAAGAGCCATAGAACCTTCAGTTCCACACTTGCATTTATAGGCGTCCACATGGTTGATCTGATAAGGTGGTGTACAGGCAGGGAGTTCACTGAGGTCATGGCATACCAGTCGAATGTTGGGCATCCAGAAGTAAATGAGATGGAGGATAATGCAGTTATGATATTAAAGATGGATAATGGAGGCTCAGCCTGTATACATCTGGATTATTGCAGGCCTATAAAGGCTCCGACGCATGGGGATGACCTGCTTAGAATAGCCGGAAACTTGGGTGTGATAGAGACTTACGAGCAGGGCTCAAAGGTTAGATTGATAACCCACGAATCGATCATTGAGGATCTCCCCCTCGGAAAGCCAGCTGACGAATTCATGAACTTCATGAACGCCGTTAAGGGAGTTGAGGATTGCGAAGTTCCAGCTGAAGATTGCTTCAGAGCTACGGAGATTGTTCTTAAGGCTAGAGAATCATCCGAGATCGGAAGGCCAGTCAAGCTTTAACAATCCATTTTTATTCTTGAAATAGCCTAATCTTCTTGATGATGCATAAATTCTTCGCCACTGTCCCATGCGGGATCGAGGATATCGCAAGCGAAGAGGTTTATGAGCTTATAGGCTGCAGGGCGAAACCGGATGTTGGAAGGATCTTCTTTGAGGCTAGCTTGGAGTCCATATTCCTTTTGAACCTGAAGGCTTCAACCCTAAATAAGATTATGATCCAGATGTGCCATGGCATATTCTCAGAGCTCAAAGACATCTATAGAATGGTTAAGGATGTAGATTACGGCTGGATCATAGATGCTAACCAGCCATTCGCAGTGAGGAGTGAACGTGTAGGAATTCATGACTTCACAAGCATAGATGTCTCCCGCATCGTCGGGCAGGCAATAATAGACTCGTATAGGGAGGCATATGGGAAAAGGCTTCCCGTAAATCTGGATGAACCCGAAGTTGAATTTTACGCTCTGGTTAGGGATCAAGAGTTTCTGCTCGGCGTAAATACGACTGGAAATTCACTGCACAGGAGAGGTTATAGAGCCTATATGCATCCAGCCTCCCTAAAGCCTACGCTGGCATCTGCCATGCTCCGTCTCAGCGGATGGAATCCCGGAAGGGGCATTCTAGATCCCATGTGCGGCGGGGGGACAATACCGATAGAGGCAGCATTTAAGGCTGCAAATATCCCGCCGGTACACTTAAGATCGGACTTTGCATTCCTGAAGTTGAAGTTCATCGATGGGAATGATTTCTGGACATTGAGAAATAGACTACTTGCTGAGAGGAGATATGAGGCTCCAGCGGAGATCTACGGTATGGAGAAGTTTAGGCATCACTTAGAGGGGGCCATACTTAACTCCGAGAAAGCAGGGGTGAGGGAACTTATAGAATTCAAGCTAGGAGATGCCACAAATAGCAGTGATTACCCGGATGGAGAGATAGGCTATGTGGTCGTTAATCCGCCATATGGCATAAGGATGGTTCCAGGCGGAAGCCCAAGGAGTCTTTACAGTCGATTCCTAAAGGCGCTAAGGGAGAGAGCTGAGGATGCAATCCTAATCCTCATAACTGCAGCCCACAAAAGATTCGTTGAGGCTGCAGAAGAGATTGGGATTGAGATCATCGAGAGAAGAATAGTTCTTCACGGGGATTTAAGAGCGAGGATCTTTAAATGTAAATTTTGAAGCATACCCTGCCTTATCGATTATCTCCCTGAAGAATACATGCCTCTTCCGGCCTATAAAAGCATGCGGAGACACTCTAAACGTGCTCGTTCCAATATAATATGCCTTTCTCCCATTTTGGATGAGAATATCATAGGCTTGTTTGAGCCGCGCTGCCTAACCAAAGCTCTACACGTTCCTCTATGAGGAATCTTGCTCATCCAGAACTTTTATTAGAGGAGATTCTTATCTTGCAGAAGGTTGATCTCTTAATCTTCAGCCTCCAAGAGTCCCTGTTCTTTTCAAATCTATATTAGAAGGTTAATTTCATAGGTTCATTAATAGGGCATTATATGAGATTAGTTCTATCAATATTTTTGCATTTACGTCTCAAAATACTCTCATGTGCATGCAGGACTATTTGACTTTTCTCTTCATGTATAGGAATCCAGCCGCTATCGAGGTTAGCATTATGACGCCAACTTCTAGGTAAGCCAGCATGGATCCATGTCCCTGAATTATTGGAGATAGCTCAACGTAAGACGTGGCTGATACGGACTCTATCGGTGGAACGGCGACTCCGAAGTGTTGAATTCCCTGCTCCTTTGGGATGAGAGGCCAATGGATCATCTCGACGATTATATCATTGTCAGCCGTGATCCTATGAACTCCCCGCATGGTCTGCTTGAAGTAACCGTCTGCTTTAACCCTAAACTGCATATCATCTATCTTGACTATGGCATCCTTAGATGCGAAGATGTAGAGTTCAACCGTCGAGTTTAGCGGCATGTATACTGGTATAACCTCGTCTTTTCTAACTCCAATGTATGTTACTCCGCAGCCATAGCTGAATAGGGGCGTGATATCCCCGCTGTGGGCAAACTCGAACGTTATGGGCTTGTCGCTCTCAACCACTATCACATCTGCCTTGGGCTTCACCGTAGCCATTTCCCCACCCTTCACCCTTACCTCCATTATTAACTTCCTGAACTCTAAATTCCATATCTTCACTTTTGCATCCTCAAGAGCCATTATCCTAAATCCGTAATCAGTATAGCTCCATGAGGTTCTAGACGGCGTGTAGAAGCGTCTGCCAAGGAATCCTCCCTCCGCCGCCGGAATGAAGTATGTTCTAGGAGTAACCCATCCCGAAAAGACCATTATATTACCGGTTGATTCGATCTTATACGCCATGAAAGGCTTTAACGCTAGTCTCTTAAAGCCGTTTGCCTCGAGCTTAAATACTTGTTTCTTCCCATCCTCTCTGGTCAATGTAACCTCTGAAGGCTCTAAAGCAAAGATCATATGTGGCTCTCCATCTAGCTCCTGAGATGCCATGAGGACAAATCTCTTTCCGGAGTAGCCCCCGCCAATAGATGGATAGTAGGTGAATGGCAATACTGGATAGATCCCACTCGACATGTTGGAATTTGAATTCTTAGAGAATGCCATAACCCCAACTGGCTTATCGGATAAGACCTTAAATATTGTGCCGTTGGGAAGGGTTATAAGGCTTTTCTTCAGCGGCTCCAACGTTAATCTCTTGATGAGCTTCCAGCCGGGCATAGTATACACTTCAACGTGGGTCTTCTCTTCTGCGCCTATAATCGCTACGTAGCCCTCATTGGTATTCCAATTCTTATCTATATGCCAGCCCTTTGAGATGTCGTATGCACCGTGGGTTGTCCGGTAAGGTCGAAGAAGGTATAGTCTTGAGGGGATCACGCCGTAATATGTGTATTTCCCTTTCTCCGTCCCCATAGAGAATTGTTGGGCTGATGGTAGAGCTAAGAGGAGAATGAGGATCCCGAGGAGAGAATGGATCCTACACTTCAACTCCCATCAAATTCTAGTAGAAATTTGGGACAAAATATAACTTTTTGGAGGATTTAAGGTAGTTACTGCTCAATCTATCTCTATTTCAAGCCATGGATATAATTCTTTAAGTTTCCGCATAGCCTCCTTAACCTTTTCCTCAGGATATTCATAGGGCTGCAGTTTACCGGAGAAGTAATCATCATAGGCTTGCATGTCGAAGTGTCCATGGCCGCATAGTAGGAATAGAATCGTCTTCTCCTCTCCTGTCTCCCTGCATCTTATAGCCTCATCTATCACTGCTCTTATCGCATGAGCCGGCTCAGGAGCCGGAATTATCCCCTCAGCCCTTATGAATTGACTGGCGGCGTCGAATACCTCAACCTGATTATATGCTACTGTCTTCACGATCCCTCTTCTATTAAGTAGGCAGAGGGTCGGTGCCATCCCGTGATATCTGAGTCCACCAGCGTGGATTGGCGGTGGAATGAAGGTATGCCCTAAAGTATGCATCTTATATAGAGGAGTGATCCTCGCTGTATCTCCATGATCGTACGTGTAGAAGCCTCTTGTTACGGATGGGCATGCCGTCGATTCTACTGCCAGAAACTCTACATCCTTGGGAGCCTTACCTGAGACCTTATCATAGTAGAATGGCCAGTAAAGGCCTGAAAAGCTACTTCCACCCCCGATACATCCAACTACCAGATCCGGATAATCATCTATCTGGCTGAATTGCTCCTTAGCCTCTTGCCCTATAACCGTTTGGTGGAGCAGAACGTGATTTGCGACGCTTCCAATCGCATATTTGGCGTCCTCATGCGTAATGGCGTCCTCGACGGCCTCGCTTATCGCTATGCCTAAGCTCCCAGTGCTGTTCGGATCCTCCTTCAGTATCCTCCTTCCAGTCTCGGTTTTTTCGCTTGGGCTTGGATAGACGTCAGCTCCCCAAGCCTGCATTATTATCCTTCTATACGGCTTCTGCTCGTAGCTCACCTTAACCATGTATATCGTCGCCTTCATGTCGAACATTGCACATCCGAAGGCGAGGGCTGAACCCCACTGTCCAGCACCAGTCTCGGTTGCGAGTCTCTCAACTCCCTCCCTCATAGCAAAGTATGCTTGTGCAACAGCCGTGTTGGGCTTATGGCTTCCCGGCGGGCTCACGCCCTCATACTTATAGTATATCTTCGCTGGTGTCTTAAGGGCCTCCTCAAGCCTCCTTGCCCTAAAGAGCGGAGTAGGCCTCCACAGCCTATAGATCTCCAGTACCTCATCTGGTATTGGAATAAATCTCTCTTGACTGATCTCCTGTCTGATGCATTCCTCGGGGAAGATCATCATCAACTTCTCAGGCTTTACTGGCTCTCTGGTTTCGGGATCTATGGGCGGCGGAAGAGGCTCCGGTAGATCGGGCAGAATATTATACCATTGCTTTGGAATCTCGGATTCGCCGAGCAGTATCTTCCATTTCATCCTAAGTGCACCTCGAAATTTGCAGATTGACTAAATTTGAACGTTAATGTCATATTTAAGACTTTCGTGTACAAAAATGTACATGAAAGTCTATTTTCTCTCAAGCTCAGCCTCATCAACTAGTAAGTATCCACTTTCCCCCTCCCATATGATTTTATGCCTCAAAAGATTTATTCTCTTCTTAAAGTAGGGAGCGTCCAAAACCAGTGTTTCGTATTCCCCTCCCTCACCAATTAATGAGATGCCAAATTTCCTATTAAGTTCAATTAGATCGTTTAGTGTCTGCCTGTCAAGTCTTCTGCCCAGCCAATTCCTGCCTAAACCGTATGCATAGACTCCGATGAAGATGACTTCGAAGCCCTTGGATATCAGCTCCTCCATTAATACCATTTGATCTTCGCCCCAAAGTGGAGCTATGGACTTCAATCCTATCTCTGCGCAGATCCCGTCTATCCTGCTCTTTTGATATGTCGATCTAACAGCGCCTGACACTATCCCCTCAATATCTAAGCCTATAAGCGTGCGCTTTAGATCCTCAAGCTCCCTCTCTTTCACCCCTGAAGTTTCAGCCTTGATCAGCGGTATTCCGCATGCCTCTGCAAATAGATCCGTTAGGTGCACATTTGGGTAATGAAACATCCAGCTATCCTCTCGATGTGGAATCATAGTTACAAGATACTCTACATCGTATCCTTCCTTCAGGGCCCTATGTAATGCAAGAGCAGAATCTTTACCGCCGCTTATTAGAGCCGCAATCTTCATCTCTTCCAAAATGAACTTTTAGCTAAGCTGAATATCTCCATGACTCTTCTTTTCCATTCTGAGAATTCATCCGGCGAGGAAGGATAATGCCTGTAGAGTTCCCTAACCTCCCTGGACATGCCGGCCATTCTACGCAGAGAATTTAGGAAGCCTATCTTCTTAAGTCCAGCGAGAACTCTCCTTGCAACCTCGCTTACATTCAGCCTTATCTCCTCTCCGATGCTGGCCTTTAAGACATCCTCCTCTGTTATCAGCTGATACTTCATGCCGTAATTCAATTCCTCATCGGTTAATCCCTGAAGGAATATCCTAAAT
>Ga0209410_1000365_pt1 | contig 20638 bp, 21 predicted proteins | sample Mar14436cmmetaG_FD_184135 | JGI IMG/M metagenome (GOLD analysis project Ga0209410, IMG submission 184135) | Marine hydrothermal vent microbial communities from Guaymas Basin, Gulf of California to study Microbial Dark Matter (Phase II) - Marker... ... | reverse complement strand
TCAAAAAGCATTTATATAAAGAAAGGATATTATAAGTCAACTACCCCTTCTTGCGATATTAAGAATACCGCCTCTTTTTCCGCATGTTTGGGGCTGTCTATTATTCTTGCTATTCTTTTTCCTTCTTTGCTTTTTCTTATCCATATTCTGTAGGTGCATCCGTGGGCTACAATGTTTCCTCCCGCTGGTCTAAGCGGATTACCGAAGAAGATATCTGGTGCCGCGATTACTTGGTTAGTTACAACAACTGCTACGTCATATACGCTTGCTATTCGCATAAGCTGGCTTATGTGCTTGTTGAGTTTTTGTTGGCGCACAGCCAGGTTTTCTCTTCCCGGATACTCGGCTCTGAAGTGTCCGACCAGGCTGTCGACCACTATAAGCTTAACGTTTTGTTCTTCTATGATTCGTTTTGCTTCATCCACTATGAGCATTTGATGGTCGCTGTTGTAGGCGCGCGCGTATATTATATTTTCTAAAGCCTTGTCAGGATCCACGCCCCTATATTTCGCAATGTCTACGATGCGTTCGGGACGGAAGGTTCCCTCGCTATCTATGTATATCGCTCTCGCCGAGAGCCCGCCTTGCTCTGGAGGTAGCTGCACCATTACGGAAAGCTGATGGCATAGCTGTGTTTTTCCGGCGCCAAATTCTCCTATGAACTCGGTTATTGCCTGGGTCTCTATTCCTCCATCTAGCAAGTCGTCTAGTGCTTTTACTCCAGTAGATATTAGAGAGATGTTCCTTCTTTTATCGTAGTATTCTTTGGCTGTTATGAAGAGCCTGCCTGAATATATACGTTGAGCCTGTCTTATCAGGTTAAGCGCGCGATTTTCAGAGCCAACAACTTGCGCGAGCTCATGAGCCGAAGCGAAAGCTATGTCCTTTATAGAGAAGAAGCCTGCATTTCTGAGTTTTTCCGCGGTTATTCTTCCCACTCCTTCGAGATCCTCTAGTTCAAGCTTTGGCTGCGGGGTCTGCCCCTCTTCCCCAACTACTTCGCTTAATATCGCGTCATATTCGGCTTCCAAATCAATTTCGGGTTCAGGCTCCTTTATTTCTATTTTTTCCTTCTTTTTCCTAGGCATCTACTACACTACCCAAAGCTCTCCGCTAGGGGAGAATATATATAGGTTTCGGTCACTAATCGCCGAAAGTATATATCGCGTAGTTTTTATTCGTAAACGACATAAGATAGTGAGATGGAGCTCACACGCGAAGAAGAGGAAATATTAAACGGAAGACGCGGCGAGGAGCTGGCTAAAGTTTTAGAAGTTATCGTGAAAGTTGGTGAGGCCTTAGAGGCTAAACGTCTTGTTAATGTAACTCATGCACATATTTCTGGGATCTCATATAAGAATATAGGCGATGCTGGTTTAGAATTTATAGAAAAATTAGCTTCCTCAAATCTCCGCGTTTCAATCCCCGCCACAGTAAACCCGGCTGGAATGGATATAAAAAAATGGAGGAAAATGGGGGTCAAACAGGACTTCGCCGAGAAGCAGTTAAGAATTCTCGGCTCTTTAAGAAAGCTCGGATTTAAGATGCTGCTTACATGTACACCTTATCTTTATGAGAAAATTCCTCCGGGTTCTCAAGTGGCCTGGGCGGAAAGCAATGCTGTGCTATATGCTAATAGTATTCTTAACCTCTATACTAATCGTGAGGGCGGGCCGTTAGCTTTACTTGAAGCCATAGTAGGCAAAGCCCCGCTTTACGGTTATCGTTTAGAAGAAAATAGGCGACCAGGACTAGTCATAGATTTTAGCGATATAAAAAGGACAATTAAGGAGAGAGAGCTCTATCAAGCCATTGGCTACTATGTTGGCACTATAGCAAAATTTGAAGTGCCATTAATAAAAAATTACCCGTCCTTGCTTTTGCAGCCTGATAATGTTAAACTTTTTTTGGCTGCCGTAGGCGCTTCAGGAAGCGTGGCCCTAGTGAGGTTTCACGGAGAAGGGGGGAATCTTGAAAGATACAGGCCAGATATTGACGACGTTTACAGCGCTCTTCCAGCAGATTTTTCAGATGAAGGAACAATACTTATGGGTTGTCCGCATCTTTCTGCGCGCGAGATTCGATGGCTAGCTGACATCGTCAAGAGGTGGGGAAAGCCGAAACGCAGGGTAATAATTTTTACTGCTAGAGTACTCGAGAATAGCATGTATAAAGATATAGTAGCTTTATCGCGGGCTGGAATAGAGGTTTATTTCGACACGTGCATGGTTGTAGCTGACCTCAAGAGTATGGGAGTAGATAAACCGTTAGTGGACTCGGCGAAAGCTGCCTATTATTTAAGTTCACAGGGATACGATGTGGGATTGTTTTCTCGTAAGGATATTCTTCGAGTATTTTATGGGGATTCTGTATGAGAATATGGGGTAGAGGCTTGGTTGAGGGAGCGGCGAAGGGGGAAATTTTAGTGGCTTCCGAGCCAATATCTTTCTATGGAGGGGTTGATCCTCGCTCTGGAAGAATAGTAGATAAAAAGCACGCGCTTTATGGGAAGTCCATTGCTGGGAAAATTTTAGTATTCCCTTACGGAAAGGGTAGCACTGTAGGCTCGTATGTAATACTCTCACTGGCTAAAAATGGTGTGGCACCAGCTGCTATTGTTAATATCCTAAGTGAGCCCATTATAGTAATAGGCTGTGTTTTAGCTGGAATACCGCTTATGGATAAGCCGGAAAAGAACCCTATAGAGGTCTTGCAATCTGGTGAAAAAGGCGTTCTCGTAGTGGAAAAGGGTAAAGCGTACTTAGAGGTTGAGGAATATGTCTAAGGAGGAGGAACTTTCGAAGATCAACGAGGAAATCGCTAAATGTACGCGCTGTAGATTAAGTTTATATCGTACGAAGCCCGTGCCTGGTGAGGGAAATCCTTATGCAAAGGTCATGTTTATAGGTGAAGCGCCTGGGAGGTTTGAGGATTTACAAGGCCGCCCATTCGTAGGCGCCGCTGGCAAACTTTTAACAGAGCTTTTAAATGGTATAGGTCTAAGTCGGGAAGAGGTTTTTATAACCAATGTTGTAAAGTGTCGTCCACCTAACAACAGAGACCCGAGAGAGGACGAGATAAAACTTTGCTCTTCATTTTTAGAAAGGCAGATTGAAATAATAGACCCTGACGTCATAGTTACTCTCGGACGTCATAGCACTCGGTACATTTTAGGCCGTGCAGGATACAAAGTTGATTCCATAATGCGCGTTAGAGGAAGAGAATTCGAAATATTATTAGAGGGTAGAAGGCGTAAGGTTCTTCCCATGCTCCATCCTGCGGCAGCGCTGTATAATCCCCGACTAAAAAATCTTCTTGAAGAAGATTTTAGAAAGCTTAGAAAAATGCTTTCTAAAAGTTCTCGCAGAACTCTAGACCAGTATTTTTAAGCATATTTATCCTTATATTTCAACAGCTAACGTATTAGATAGGGAGACATGTATGTCACAATTATCTATTGAAGTTAAAAAAATTATGGATAAGGACCCAATAACTATAGATAAGAACGAAACATTAGTTCAGGGTCTTCGACTGCTCGAAAAAGGAAAAATCAGCCACCTAATTCTCTTATCCGGAGAAAAGGTTGAAGGCATTGTAAGCGAAAAGGATGTGCTAGCAAAACTCGGAACTACCAGAACATGGAGGACCGATCTCTCCAGATTCCATCTTTCCTCGTTTGTTAGAAGGCCGCTGATAACGATAGATCTATCATCTAAAGTCAGCGATGCTATAGGCATTATGATGAAGGAAGAGATAGGATTTCTTCCAGTAGTTGAAAACCACAAACTAGTGGGGGTTGTCTCAAAACAGACTCTCGTATCTAAGCTCAAGTTCGAGCCTTTAGAAGTCAGCAACATATTTACATCAAACGTAAAAACGATAGCTCCCTCAACTCCAGTGCCTGATGCGCGGCGAATAATTAACGAGCAACAGTTCAGCTCGTTACCAGTAGTAGAGGGATTTAAGCTTGTAGGCGTACTAACAGATACTAGACTCTTACAGGCTATCACGAAACTGTATAAACGAGCTGAATGGAGGGTGAGAGAGCAAAGATTTAGAAGAATGATTGTAGCCGATATTTTTTCTCGTCAGCGGAACACTCTTCACCCCAGCGATGGAATTTCATTAGCGGCTGAAATTTTAGCAAACAAAGACGTCAAATCGCTAGTCATAGTTGATGAGCGAGATTTTATCGTAGGAATACTAACTAAAAGTGATTTACTTTCCTATCTTCTCCAAAAAGGTGCAAGTTAATGAGCCGAGAAAGAATTTCCAGCAGAATTAAGACACTAAGATATATAGTTCAAGAGCTTGATAAGGCTCGCCTAGGCGTATACGTTGACACTAAAAAACTGGAAGAAAAATATCGTTCCCTTAAACTAAAGGATGCGCCTTTTACCTGGAGGAACATCCTGAATTCCATAAACGCAATACAACGCATACCTACTAAATCTCCGAAGTATTCTAAGCTGGTGCGATTAAACAAGTTAGCTAATAAAATTCTTATAGGTGGCCTAGTAGGACTCTTAGTCGCAGTAATAGTGCAACTAGTAGGTCGAAGTTACGAATATTATCTCATTCTCATGCTCGTAGTCTTAGCTTTAACAAATATAGCATACTTCCTTAAAATGTACGTGGGGCATCAGCTCGATAAAATATACAATGAAAACAAAGAAGAATTAGAAAAACATGGAAAAATATTGAAAAAATCGATAGAATATTTGTTAAGTAGATTGAGAGAAGAGTATAGAAAGCTCGGAGTTAGACCCTCTTCTATCTGCTTAAAGCTTAAGCATGCAGACTATGACATGCTATATGTGGTACAACGACCAGGAATTTTAAGCGGAAATTACAAGCTCTGCTTCAAAAAGTAGCCTTTACACAGTCACGGCAAATTAACGCTCTCCCCCTTTTTATAGAACACTCTTTACAAACAAGTCTACCGCATACCGCGCAGTAGCCTACAGCTAAACGTCGCCCGCAAAGACGGCAAAGCGTCTCTTCACAAACAGCACATATTCCTTTTTCCTTAATATAATCATCAGTACAGACTTTTCTACCGCAAAGTTTACATTCAAATTCTGCGGGTGCACCACATACTTCGCATCTAGAGCTCATCTTGTCCAATATATTATTCGGAGTAAAAAGTTTATTAGGATAAAAAGTCTCCAACTAAACGGTAAAAATGCCGACCAGGTTGGACGCTAAAGATAAACGCATACTAATATTGCTGAACGAATACGGCAAGCCCGTTTCACGGCAAAAATTACACAGGATGATATATGAATTACAGAAGGAAAAGAATGTGAAGTTTAATTTTACCTTCTATGGTTCACCACCTTTTTCAGTAAAACTTCAAAACAAACTAGAAAAAATGGTGGAAAGAGGTTATATTCGAGTGCTTTATCTCGTTGGACCGGGATTTCTAAGACTTTATACTGATTACTACGCAATAACCGAGAAAGGCAAACAAATTGCGGCGAAAAAGGATATTGATAAAAAAGATATCAAAAAAATTGAGGAATATGTTAATGAGATGAGGCAGAGCCTAGCTGTTTCTCCAACACAAGAAGGCTAAATCCTTTTCTAACTGCTTCGCCCACATCTCTCGTTGCGCTATGTATGAGATCTCTTGAAATTAAAACATACTCTGATTCTATTGTTAGTGTTCCCTTATCCCTTATACCCCAAAGAACGTGCACTCTCTTATCTTTAGAGAATAAGCGCATTAGTGTGCATAGTTTTTCGCCGTAAATTTTTGGATTGCAGGAGAAAAGAAGCTCGCTAAATGGTACAATAATGCCATCGTTTTTGTTTCCATAAAATTCTACAACTTTATCTTTAGAGAGAATTAATATTTTTTCGTATCTTGATTGAAGTTTTTGGGATAATTTATCTAGTATTATTTTTTCCACGAAATCATTATAAGCCTCTTTGTTTGCTAACGTCTTTAGTGGAATATTTACGGTCTCGTTTAGTAAAGCTTTGTTTTCTCCAAATATTGATACCTTTACATGTAATTTCGAGAATTGGGAGGGTAAGCTTTCAAAACGAAGGTCACGGCGACTTGCACACTTTCTACATAAAGTCCAGCCTGGGGGTAGATGCGATAGGCGTCCACATCCACTGCACTTTTTCCAAGACCCGTTAAGGAAAAACCATTTTATATGTAATTTCTTGCTTGGTGATACTTCTAGGATGCAATAATTTCCGATGTATTTTCCATTTTTAGCTACTCTATCAAGCCTCGCAACATTTACATATAGGGTGTCTCCTATTTTCCAATCAACGCCTCCATAAGAATGACTATGCCCAAATATGTGGACAATCGGCTTGTAATACTGAATAAGGTAGTTAATTTCTATGAGACCCGAATGCTGTGTTTGTCTGGGAGCATTAAGTTTTTTGCCTTTATCCATGATGCTGAATGGAGGATAATGAGTAACTAAGATTACAGGTGAATCGTGATCGATCTGAAATGGCTTAGTTTTTCTGCCGTGTCCCACGAGAGTTATACCTTTTATTTTAATTGGAGCTATTTTTTCTAGATCTGCGACGCCTACAACATCTTGTGCTGGAAGATTTACGTCCCAGTTTCCTTTCACGTAAAATACTGGTTTTCCTAGCTCAGCGAGTTTAGACATGATTTCTGTGAAAGTCCAGGGCTTTTGAGGATTGTTTATATCACCAGCTGCGATTATTACATCAAATTTTATCTTATCCGTTTTTTTCTTTAGCTCTTCTACGAAATATTCGACGATATCTACTTTACCATGGACATCTGAGAAGCATAACAGTCTAAGTTCATCCACATGTCATCACCACTGCGCCACATAAAATACCCTAATCCAAACTTAGTAGTAGGGATATTTATTAGCTATGCTTTACTCCGCGAAAAATACATAAAACCCAAGAAAAGATACTACTACGAGCCCCGGTAGCTCAGTTGGCAGAGCGGCGGCCTCGTACCTCGGCGGGAAAGCCGCAGGTCCCGGGTTCGAGCCCCGGCCGGGGCTCCATCACGGGTATATTCTTCTTATTGTTCTGGGGAAGGGTATTGCGTCAATTATGTGATCTAGCCCGCATATCCACATTACTGTTCTATCTATTCCTAGCCCGAAGCCCGCGTGTCGAACGCTTCCATATTTTCTGAGATCTATGTACCATTGGTAATCGTCAGGGTTGAGTCCGAAATCCTTTATTTTCTGTATTAGCTCGTTTTTGTCGGCTATTCTTTCTCCTCCTCCTATGATTTCGCCGTAGCCTTCTGGAGCGAGCAGATCTGCTGATAAAGTGACCTCGGGATTCTGAGGGTCTGTTTTATGATAGAATGCTTTGGCCTTGACAGGATAGCCATAAATAAAGAAAGGTTTCTCGAATTCTTGAGTTAGCGCTCTCTCCTCGTCCGCTCCTAAATCTTCTCCCCATTCTACCTCTATTCCTTTTCTTTTCAGCATTTCTACAGCTTCTGTATAACTTATTCTAGGGAAAGGCGACTTCACTCTCTCCAATGCTGATATGTCTCTCTTTAGGAACTCTAGTTCCTGTTGGTTTTCTTCAAGTACCTTCTCTACTATATATGTAATAAGTTCTTCCTCTACTTTCATCATGTCGTTGAGTCCTGCCCAGGCCGCCTCGGCCTCTGCGTGCCAGAACTCGGTTAAGTGCCTTCTTGTCCTGCTTTTTTCGGCTCTGAATGATGGCGCAACTGTGTATACTTTTTCGAGGCTATAAATTAGTGCCTCAAGGTAGAACTGTGAAGATTGGGTTAAGTATACTTTTCTTTCCCCGAAATAGTCAACTTCGAAAAGCGTAGCGCCGCCCTCAACAGCGGCCGTTATGAACATTGGACATTGAACCTCGTAGTATCCTTTATTTTTGAAGTAGTCATGAATGGCTCGAAAGACGGTGTTTCTTACCTTAAATATGGCTGTCATTTTACGGCTTCTGACCCATAGATGCCTAATATCTAATAGAAATTCGCGAGAGGCGGAGGCAGTTATGGGAAACGGTTCGGCTTTAGATATAATTTTAAAAGACGTTACTCTCAGCTCCTTTCCTCCGGGAGCTCTGGGATCATCCTTTACGGTTCCATCCACCTCGACCGCAGATTCTATAGTAATATTTTCTGCTCTTTCAAAATCTACCGTGGAACCTTTTGCAACAACTGTTTGCATTATACCTGTTGAGTCCCTTACTACGACAAATGCTTTATCGCCATATATTCGGCGCCTATATACCCATCCTCTAATACGTGCTTTAGAGCCTTCTGGAAGCTGTAGGGCTTCTCTTATACTTACGTTAGTGAACGACATTTGCTATCACCAAGCTTGAGAGATATTGTATACCGTATTTAATCAAATGTGTTCCTATATTTTCGTTTCCTACCTCTCCTCGTATAGTGTTTTATTTCTGCTAAACTAGCGGCTTACCGTAATGCTCTGCGCTGACTTCCCTTTCGATAAATTCTAGTTGTAAGACTTTGCGAAGTTTTTCATGTGCTTTGCGTCTAGAAAGTATTTTGTTGTTGTTTCCGCAGTAGGGGGAGAAGATGCAACGTGGACATCCGTCTATGCATCGACATTGCGATACAATGTCAAAAGCCTTTTCCACTATCTCATCTATTCTTCTGTAGAATTCCGCTGATATGCCTGAGCCTCCTGGATATGCATCATGAATGTAAATGTGTCCTGAGGGGAAGCTTATTCCGCCTAAATCGGTAGGCGCGGCTCCAATTACTATTTCTGCCGCAGATATCAGAGCATGCTCTATAGCGTGGAAAGCTTCGGCATTCGATAGCAAATCCCAGTCGCTTTCGGGCTCTATGTATATGAAGACACCTTTTGTTTTAAAGATGTAGGTATATTCTTTATCTAGTTCAACTTCCCTTACATTTTCCATTCCCGGGAAGCGTTTTACGACGTACCCGAAAACGGCATCTTTTATTGCTAAGTTTACATATCGTAAGTATATGCCGCGATACCTTTTTTCTGCGTACATTTCTATTTCCTTGGGATCCGAATAAAATAGCGGTTTTGTTATGAATGGATAGTCCCGGGGTAGAGGTTCAACAATAGCCCTTTTGGTCGTCAAATCTAAAGAGATGTATGGCCTTCCTCCATGTAAGTAGACGGCTCCTGGATGTAGCTCTTTAAGTGCCATCGGCATTTCTCTATATCCTATGACTCTCCCGCTTCTCGTAACTATCTTTATGACTTCGCCTACGCCTCTAAGGCTCTGTCTTTCAGATAAGAAACGAGCCCCCTTTCTTGTTATTCTTAAGGTTCGTCTTCTTAGAGCTAGGAATCCGTCTGCTAGGAGCGTCTCAGCAATTTTTCTTTCAAAATGGGATAGTTCTTCTAGTGAATAGGGTTTATCTCTGGCCATTGCTAACAGGTGAATCTTTGCGACTTCTTCGTTTTCTAAGGTTACTACTTGCCTTTCTAAGGGTCTGCTGAAGAATTCGCTTGGATGACGTTCAAAATAGGCGCTAATAGGGTCGTCTCCTAAAATTGTAATTACATATCCTTTTCTTTCTCTTCTACCAACTCTGCCAGTTCTTTGTATATATTTTGACATTGTAGGGGGGATGTTGTAGAGTATGGCTACGTCTAGGTCTCCTATGTCTATTCCTAGTTCGAGGGTTGGTGTTGCAATTATTACTTTTATGCTTCCTTTCTTAAAGGCTTGTTCGACTTTTTTTCGTTCTTCAGGTTTTAGGCCGGCTCGATGCAGTCCTACCTTTATGCCGGTTTTTTCTCCTAGGATTTTTAGGATCTCTGCAAGTTTATGGCTGTCAACAAAGATTATGGTTTTTAAGTTGTGTTCAACGCATGTTTTCATCAATTCTGTGGCTAGCCTTGTCTTAGAAACGCCTTCAGGCTTAGCTAATATATGTATTATTTCGTTTTTTCGCGAAGGTGGAGTCGATACTTCTATGAAATGCTCGCTAACCAAGGTTTCCGCGAAGTTTTTCGGGTCTCCTATTGTTGCCGATGCAACTATAAACTGCGCTTTGGGGGTAAAACGCTTTAATCTCCTGATTACGTAAGCTACGTGGGAGCCGAATACGCCAGCATAGACATGGGCGTCGTCTAGTACGATGTATTTTACTGTTGAAACTAGGTCCTTGAAGTCTCTTGAATATTGCAGTGAAAAGTGTATCATGTCAGGATTTGTGATTAAAATATGAGGTGGGTGAGAATAAATTTCTCTTCTGACTTTTTCTGGCGTATCGCCGTCTAGAACCATCGCCCTAGCTCCAAACGCGAAGGACATGTAGCTGTTTATTCTCTCTAGCTGATCTCTAGCCAAGGCTTTTGTAGGGTAGATTATTAAGCCTAGCGTGCGAGGAGAGAATGGGTTAGCAAATATATCTGCGAGAATAGGAACTATAAATGCTTCTGTTTTCCCTAAACCAGTGCCTGCAGAGATAACGACGTTTTTTCCCTGAAAGATGTTTTCTATAGCTGCGTGTTGGTATTCGAAGAGCCGTTTTATGCCTCTTGATTTTAAAGCTTGGCATAGTGGCTGAGGTAAGTCTAGTTTTTCGACCTCTGGCCCAAACTTGGGCTGACTGGGTTTTTCGCTATATGTATCCACTATTTTTAAGTGTTTAATGGCTTTCAGCTTCTCGATGAATGGCTCGCTCATTCCTCCCACATTACCGCTATTTTTTAGGTAAGAGAAGAACTTTAAATAAAGTTCCTCCAGCATAAAAATATTTAGACTTTAAGAGATGAAGCTTTCAGCAGAAGCAATATAGTTTAAAGGTGACTTAATGCCAGGAATACATCTTCATACTGTTAAGGACAGAAATCTCTTCTGTTTATCCGACACTTACAAAGAAGCTAAAATGCAGGTTTTGGTCGACGACTTACCTAACCCTTATTTAAACAATCTTTTAGCGGTTAGGGGGCTTTCTATTTTTTTAACATTAAGAGATGATGAAAATCATGTAAACATTTTATTTGATTCTGGCCCGCGCTTAGACGTTTTACAGCATAATGCTTCCGCGTTAAGCTTAGACGCCTTTGTCGACTACGCATTTTTAAGTGTTTGGCTCAGTCATCACGTGGGCGGCTTTCTACAAGCATATGGAAAAGATGTGTTAAAAAAAGTTATAGCGCCGCAGTTTCCTGGAAGAAAGTTAAAAAAAGAGAGGGACAATACCCATATCATGACTTTTGAAGGTTGGTTTAATGAGCAAATTTTACTGTTTAAGCTAGCAGAACGAGGAATGGTCGTTGTTATTGGATGTGCAATTTATGGAATAGCAAGGGTTTTAAAAAAGCTCGAACGGTACGATAAAATATATGCTATTATAGGCGGTTTTAATCTCTCCTCTCTTGACGTTTTAGATGGTCCCTTGTTTATGAGATGGATCAGAAAGAAAAAAGTAGAAGTCGTTATACCTCTGCATTCAACAGCACCGAAAGCTAGAAAGATAATATTGAAAAAGCTGAAAAGTGATTTGGATTGGACTGGGGTGGGTTTAAGTGTTAGCCTCTAAAGCAACGCGCGGGTGGATAACATGATTAGCTCTGAAGGAGGAATATTTCTCTTAACAGTAGCGGCTATTTATCTGAGTTTCTTCTTATTCAGAGAAATTTTTCCCGAAAAACTCGAAAAGCATGGCTTATCGTTTGATGGGCTGGCCATTATTTTACGCACAAAGAAACTTAACCATTTCATAGAACACGTCGGCAAAAAATATTCAAAAATATGGAAAATCTATGCTACGCTAGGAATCCCTCTCGGCATTATTTTAGCAATCTACGGCATCTACGTAATGCATTTGAACGCATTACTGCTTCTTAAAGGAGCCCCCGGAGCCGCGCCTACGCAGCCTTTAATACCGGGAGTTACTATAGGATTAGACGCGCTTCCATACTTCGCGCTAGCCATTCTAATAACTTTTGTGCCGCATGAGCTTTCTCATGGATTTGTTCTAACAGCAGAAGACCTTCCCATAGAGTCTTCCGGGATTCTATTATTTCTAGTAATTCCGGGAGGCTTTGTGGAGCCCGTCGAGGAAGTGTTTGAGAAGGCGGAAGCTGTGAAGAAGCTTAGGGTCTTAGTTGCTGGCAGCTTGACGAATTTTCTTGAAGCTTTAGTGATTTTGCTGGCGTCCACTTTGGTGCTGGTTCCGGGGGGCGTGATGATCGAGCAAACTATACCTAATATGCCAGCAGAGGGCATTTTAGAACCTGGGGATATTCTTGTAGCAATAAATAATTCGCAGATAAGAAATTTAGCTGATCTTACAAAGGTTCTTTCAAAGTTTAAGCCAGGAGAAAAAGTTGTTTTAACCATTATCCGCGACAAAGAACGTTTAAATATAACTCTTAGACTAGGACAACATCCCCAAAATAAATCAAGAGGCATAATCGGAGCTTATTTCACGGTTTATTATCCAAGTGACCCACATGGTGTACTTTATAAAATATTTTGGTGGAGTTACGTAGTTACGATGAGCGTGGCTGTAATTAACATAATGCCTATCTATCCCCTTGATGGAGGAAAATCCCTAAAAACCCTTTTAGAAAAAATTTGGCACGATAAAAAAGCCGACCTGGTTACTTATGGAATAAGCCTATATTTAGCTGCACTTATATTGGTAAACATAATATTATCGCTCGCCAAGTGGGGGCCGAGAATTTGGTACCCATAAAATACCTTTCGAAAAAAAGAGAGGAAATAATTACATACGTTATAGATGCAGTTATAATTGCTATTCTGATAATAGTTCTTTCATTTCTACCATTTGAAGCGATCCTAAGCGAATATCCCTATGCCCCAACATTTCCTTGGCATCCCTATTGGAGGATGGGGCTAATCTCGTTTTTCATATGGTTCGGCTCCATTCTCGCATTGACAGCAGGATACGCTCATGCCAAACCATTTGTCTATCTCTCATCAGTTTTTTTAATAGCTTTGCACTATCTAGCTATCAGCGTTTTGCCTCATACATGCTCCGTCAGCATAGGGTTATTAACATATACTGTAAACTGTAAAGGCAAGAATTCGCCGACGTGTCTGGACGTAGCGCAAATAGCCTTACTTCTAACTGTTTTAATGATATTTTTAGAAAAAAGAAGAAAGGATAAAGGGACTATTTGAGAAATGCTTCTTCCATTTCTCGGAGGTATTTTGCCGAGCCGCTCATGCTTAAGAAAAGTTTAGCTGCTTCTTCTACCGCTACTGCGTCAACCTTGGACTTATTTTCCCGCTGGGCTATTATTTTAGCAGGTATCATCAACTGCGCTGCGTATCTTAAACTTTCTTTCACTCCATAGCCTGCAAGTTTTTCCAAAGCGTCTTCGGAAAGTTCTATTTTATCTTCCTTAGCTCTTATTTTTAATATCTCCTTAATTTCATCTCGTGTGTATTGTCGCGTCTTGATTATGAGTAATCTGTCAAGAAGGTCTCTGGGCAAACCGTGAGGAGAAACTATGTCGGTTCCACGTATCTTTGTGAAGCCGCGGTTACTTGCAAGTATTATGATTGGCGCTAGCTCGCTCTCCATGGCTCGGCTTAAAAATGAGAATGCTTCTATGTCTAGCATGTGAACATCGTCGATGAACAGTACTCCGGGTAGCAGTTCAGCCTTACCGCCGTCAACCCAGGACTTAACGGTTTCGTCTACTCTTTGCCTCACTTCCGGCGATATTTCCTTCTCCTCAGCGCCAAAGAAAAGAGAAAGTATTGATCCGGCTCGGGAGTGCATCATGTCGAGGTCGTGTAAGGTTACTGTGTAGACAAATTCTCTTTCTTTTTCTATAGAGCCAGAAGGCACTTCGACCGTTCTAGTTCCGTATATATCATAATCTCCTGACCCCTTTGCTCTTCCTTGCCTGTATACTCGGTATGTTTCTAGATCTATCATGATAACGTCGCCTTCAGATACTCCTTTTGCGAGAAGTTCCTGGACGAAGTCTCCAGATACTCTTAACGTTTTTTCATCGTCTTTAGTGGCTAGTGTTATAGTTCCACCAACGGGAATCTGCTGATAGGGATTATAGGGATGCGACCCTAGCTTTACATCTATCTTTTTTACTACTCCCTCCATTATTCTTCTGAACTCGTGGACTCTAACGCCTATCGCCCTTCTCATTGCTCGAGTAAGTACTTCAGTCTTCTTCATTTCAGCAGAATATATCTCAGAGCCGGAGAGCGATACAAAAGGCGTATCTTCTCCTAGTTCCTTGGCAATGGCAATTGCTAGAGCTGTTTTACCAGTACCTGGAGGGCCTACCAGTAAAACGCCCCGGCCTGCCATTCTGCCCTGCCTAATCATTTGAACTACTATCCACGCTGCTTTTCGTGCCTCTTCTTGCCCTACCAATCCATCTCCTATTTTGAGCGGTTTGCCGTTGCGTATACCTAGTCCTTTAATATGACTATGTACGCTTGTTCTTTCGAAGACCGCTAGAGACATGTATTTCACCTTAACTTCTATTCTAAAATCTCACCTAAACCTGCTAAAGAAAAAACTTACTTTGCGAGAATTTAACTAGAATTATATGAGAATTAAGGATTTTTTGACCTAATCTTCATCTATTTGAACCATAAATAATTGCCAGATAATTAACTCAGCGAAGTAATAGAACTATGTGTGCTAAATTGAGCGGTCAGCTACCCCAGGATTGCATTCATCCATCAGCTGGCATAGCTTTCGTCATCCCGCTATCTATATTTACTCGCGATTTTAAGTGTTATGAACATATTTTCTGTATACGTGGACGTTTAAGCAAACCTTACAAGAATTGGAGTATAAGGCGGGTCTTCGTAACTATAAAAGAGAACTAGAAGCGAGTTATCAATTCACTTGATACTAAATAAACATCGAGTCACTAATTATTTTTGGCTTAATATTATTTTAATGACGCTATAGAATGGTTAGATTGAAATGACAAAAAACCCTGTGAAAGGTAAACGTAGAGGCTATAGTGCTGAAAGGAGATTAACGCTTTTACTTTCACGGAAAAGGGGAAATTACGTATTCCGAGTTCCAGTGAGCGGTAGCAGAGCACCTAGAAAGATTTCAACGGCGTTTCCTGACGTCTTCCTAGTTAACAATATTGAAGATAGAATTGTCGCGTTTGAGGTGAAGAGTACTTCTAAGAAGAGGGTAAAAGTAAAGCGGGAACAAATAGTGAAGCTTTTAAGGTTCCTTGAGCCATTTAAGAAGTATAGCAGAAGGGAAGCCGTTATAGCAGTATGGTTTTCCCGAGAGGGGAAATGGGTATTCAAGCTAATTAAAGACGGACTAGAAATAAGCGACGTTATAGTTTTATCTGATGATGAGTCATCCTGGAAGCCTTAATACGAAGTATAGATAATTAATTCTGTGGGGATGAAGAACGCGTTGGTGAAAGATTGCGATGATAGATGATGGGCGAGCTGACCCCCTAGAATTTAATATAATTTATTGATGTGACTAAAAATCAAGCCTAAATTTGGAAGATCAGTCTCAAAATTAAATAAGTAAAAATGCTGAGCATAGCTGGGATTGGAAGAGCTGGTAGAACTGGCCTTTTTTCTAGAAGCTTTAAAGTAATATATACTCCGAGGAAAAGAGCCGCAGATACTAAACACCATCGAAGAATGCTGACTGTTGGGTTTACCAATGATAGAGAAGATGTCATAGAATAAAATATTACGTCTCCCATGCCTAGATGAATGCCTCGGAAAGGTACTGTTGCAACTTTTAATTCGTCGGGTAACTTTTCAGGAGGTAACTTTTCGCTTCTCTCTTCGAAGCTTCCACGCTCGCCGGGAATAATCTTGCTTAGTGGCCCTTTGAAAACAGAGTAGATGTCAAAAAGCGATGTAGCTAGCGTGACTGCTATAACGCTCCAAGCTGGCATTAAAAAGGTAAATAATGCTCCTGTCGCTGTTCCATACAATAGTAAAGAAGTAGCAATCACGCATTCATGTTTGGTTTGCAGTAGTGCTAGAAAGAGGAAAGCCAAGAAGAGTGCCACAAAAAGGATGATGTCTTCGCTCAAATTTACTTGTAATATGATCTCAGCAGCCCAAAAATAAATGTAAAAAATACTTATAGATGTAATAAAAATGGATGCGAGGAAAATAATTTTCAAGAAGCTCCTTCGATATTTGTAAATAATTAGGATAAGGAAGCTTCCGATGACTATGAGGAGAAGAAAAAACGTCACGTTGTATGCGGTCGAACCTATATCTTCACCGGGAGAAAACGGCGATTCGAGATACTCAGCTATATTGCTGTAAAATAGGAGAGAGCTCCATATGGCTGAGATTAAGGAAACGAGCAATGCAAGCGTTGCATGGTGAATAGTTATTTTCGGTCGAGAATTCGGCAAAGCAGATTCCTCGCTCTAAAAAATTATGTAGTAAATAATGTTTTACCCGAGCCCAAGGAGAGTAATGCTTCTTAGTACTCCTTCTATTCTTCTTAAAGTGGATACGGCTTTGTCGAGCATTACCATGCTGTCTGCCTCTATTCTAGCTACGATGTCGTACTCGCCGTAAACTACTATTGCCTCCGTCACTCCATTAACTTTCTTTATTTCCTCGGCTATCTCGTATTCTCGTCCGCCTGAAACATTCAGCAGGACGTACGCAACTACCTTTTCGGGCATGGTTTTACCCCTTCTTTTTTGTTGAGTGACATATGTATATTTTTCTCTTGCCTAAAAGAGAAATTAAAAGAGTAAAACCAGAACTACTACAACTGAACCATAGACGTTTGAAGGGATTTTCATCTCTTTTACTCTCGTTTTTATGTTCGTGAATTTAATTCCTCCTTCTTTCTCTACTTCTTTCATAATGTTTCTAAGCTTCTCTTCAACTGCTTTTGCGCTTGTTCCATGGGCTTCAACAACATAGCCCATTTTTTCGCTTTTTCCCCATGCTAATCCCGCGGCAATACTCTGACCCCCACAGCCGTCTTGGCGAGCCATTATCACGAAAGTTACCGCGCCAGTAGGCAGACGTACATAACCTACTTCTTCGGCGTCCGGAGGTAATATTGATGACACTGGTACTAAATTGAGGTGTGCTATACCTGCATTTCTTAGAGCATTATCAAAAGCATTTAGCTTTGAAGTTTCGCTTAGTCCTTCTCCGTCCACAACAAAATACTTTCTTGGCACTAAACTTCTCATGCCAGCTCACCTTTTTCATTATTAACGTTACTAGCTGTTCCATTAACCCTATAGGAACCGTTGAGCTATATATTAGCTTTAACCTTAGTTTATCAGCTTCTGTAATAAAGCGTCGTATATTGGATAGAGATGATAATATAATAACTAGGACTCCCCGATCTTTCAGCACTTCATAAGCGTTTTTTGCGAATTTAAGCGGGATCTCTATGCCTTCCTTGCCTCCATCCCACATGGGATTTCCGTCACCTAAGGGCAAATATGGAGGATTAGACACAACGATATCTACAATTTCACCTCGTAAGCAGGAAGCAGCATCACAACATATTATGTCTACATTGTTTAGCGAAGAACACTTTTCTTTAGCTAACTTACATGCTGCAAACGATATATCGGTACCTATTGCTTGACTTGAATATTTAGCTAACTCTCTTAGAACAACTCCAGATCCTGTTCCAATTTCTAAAATTTTATGTTTTTTTACTATATTTTTAGCTACTTTTATTAATATAAAAGTATCTTCAGAGGGCGGATATACCTCTATTTCTTCATCCGGCATGTTCCTTTATTCTTCTTTTTCTAGATATTTTTCGAGCGCAGTATAGTCTGTATCTAGAATTTCAATGATTTTACGTATTCGCTTTTCCCCTAATCCTGGGACTTTTTTCATTTCATGTGATGATGCTTTGAAGAATGCGCGTGGTGTTTTAAATGCAGTAAGTATTCTATGTGCTAGTTCTGCGCTGATGCCCGGTATAGATGCTACAAGGTTTATCTGCGTGTTTTGCACTGACTTATTGGTTCTTTTTACCTTGATTTTTACAGGTTCGAGGTAGCGTTTTTTCGAGGTTTTATCTTCGCGTCTTGCGAGTGAAAATATTATCCAAGCGGTTTCTTTAGCGTTTTCTGTTGTTATAACGTTTAAGCCCATGTCTAACAGCGCTGCTAATGCTCCAAATGCCTGTGGCGCGCCTATCTTTCTATAGTGTAGGGCTCGTATTATGCTTCCTTCTATTACTATTACGGGCTTCTCGTAGGCTAGTGCCAAGTATTTGGCTTGCTCGAAAAGCCTTTTATCAATTATTGAAGATAGGAAGTCATTGGCTGTTTTTCTCTCTATTCCCGTGGTAGGCGTTGCGTAGTCGGCTACTTCTAGTCTTTTAATTTCTATCTGTGCCCCTAGGCGTTTTAGCTCTTCTAGTACTGGTGTTCGCCTTTCTCTGTCGTCTACGTATATTTTAACCATTTTCTTCGGCCTATTCTATAGTAGCTTGGATAGATTGGTTTTTCCGTAGAAATTGCCTTTAATAGGTATTTTTTCGCCGCAGTACTTGCATCGCATGTCCTCAGTTAGGTTCCACTGTATTATCGAAAAGCCCCATCGCTTTATTAGCAGGTGGCCACATTTTGGACAGTAAGTGTTTTCGCCCTCGTGACCGGGAGCGTTTCCCAAATATACATAGTTTAGTCCTTCATTTAGCGCTATTTTTCTTAGTTTTTCTAGAGTCTTGATAGGTGTTGGCGGAGATTGCGTGTATTTGTATTGAGGGTAAAAGCGGCTTAAGTGTAAAGGTGTGTCGGGTCCTAGTGTTTCTATATGCCATTTTGCCATGTTTTTTACTTCTTCGATGGAATCGTTTAGGCCTGGTATTACTAGGTATGTGGTTTCTACGTGTACTCCAGCTTTATGCATTATTTCGACGTTCCTTAGTACTACATTAAGTCTTCCCTTAATTATTTTACGATATGTTTCTTCTTTGAAGGCTTTTATGTCGATGTTGGCTGCGTCTATGTACTTTAATAGGTCATTTAGTGGATCCTCGTTAATATATCCGTTACTAACTATGACATTTTGCAAGCCTTCTTTCTTTGCAAGCTTCATTGTGTCTATTAGAAATTCGTACCATATGAGAGGTTCATTGTAAGTATATGATATTGAGGGCGAGTTGTATCGCTTAGCTAGTTCTACCACATATTTTGGCTCGACATCTTCGTGGGGTATTTTTTCTATCGGAAATTGTGATATCTCCCAGTTTTGACACCATGGACATTTGAAGTTGCAGCCAGCAGAGCTTATGCTGAGCGTAAAGCTTCCCGGATTCCAGTGAAAAAGCGGTTTTTTCTCGATTGGGTCGTTCCACATGGCAGTTATTTTTCCATACGTCATGGCATAAAGTACGCCATCAACGTTTTTTCTAGCTTGACAGACACCATACTGCCCTGGATGCAACACGCAGTTCCATGGGCATAAGTTACATTTCACAATCTTGTTTTCTCCTTTTTCGTAGTAGCAAGCCTCATGCAAAAATATCCCCACTATTACGGTATTAATTTACTCTATAAATAGCTTTAAGCAACTTTGCTAAAAAGAACTTTAGAATAGGAATAGGTGGGGGAAAAAACCTTAGAATAAATTTTAAATTAGGGCTGCTATGCTTCCAAAGACAAAGGCGCCGAAGCTTATGCCTATTACTGCTCCTATTACTAATGGAACAGCGTGCTCCTCGTAAGCCTTTGTGCCGAATATTTTAATGGTAAGCCATTTGAGTATTAGGGCTGGAACGGCGCTGAGGAACCACATTCCAGAATAGAAGTATAATGCTACTGGAGTGAAGAACCACCATGCAAACTTTGAGCGTAGGAACCATAGGACTCCGACGATGATGAATGCCGCTATTAGGTGCGATATCTGTGTTGAGTCCAGGACACCCTCGCGAGTTACTACACCTGGTATGTCGCGTGCTTTTATGCCTCTAGCGGCTAGTGCTTTTATATACCATGTCTTTGTGTATACGTTGTTTGCTCCTTCAGCGTATAGCATGCTTAGTCCTAAGTATAGTCCCACGAAGGCGGCTAGAAATATTGCGATTATTTGTCCTATTAATAGGTCTCTCTCATCGGTCTTAGTATCATAAGCAAGCTTGTACGTTGATACGGCTCCCCATGCGGAGTAAGTTGCCTGAGGCAGGTGATACGTTGGCCTCATGGCAGCTTTGGTTGCCCACCACGTCTGTGAAGGCCATGGATTAGGTATGCCTGCACTGTGGGCTGCTGATACGGTCATCCACACAGCTCCGTATGGTGCGCCTGAACCTGGCCATTGTCCTGTTTCTGCCCATACTCTAGCCATTCCTATTAGCGTGAAGAACCATAGTATTTCGAATAGTATTAGGTAGCCTACGTGGGCGCCAAGGGTGGCGAATAGTATTAGATATAGTAGGAAGCTGCCTACTAGGCCGAACATTATTATCTTAGTGGGTAGCTTGCCTGGTACTACTTCTTCTTTGATCATGCCTAGGCATTTCTTGATATATCCTATCCAGAGGTCGTAGCGGTAGATTATTGCCCAGAGACCCAGCGCGAACGGCACCCAGAAGTAGGAGAAGTGGAATAGTTTGACGGGGCCAGCATTGGGGTTTTGTCCTGGCTGTATGAAACCAAGACCAATGGCGATGAATGGCCATATTAGTGCTTTGAAACCTGTCCATATG
>Ga0209410_1000362_pt1 | contig 20685 bp, 20 predicted proteins | sample Mar14436cmmetaG_FD_184135 | JGI IMG/M metagenome (GOLD analysis project Ga0209410, IMG submission 184135) | Marine hydrothermal vent microbial communities from Guaymas Basin, Gulf of California to study Microbial Dark Matter (Phase II) - Marker... ... | reverse complement strand
GTAACTTCTCAATAATCCAGAGCTGCTTTGGGTTCCCCCTCACCCTGCCCTCTCCCCCAAGGGGAGAGGGTTTGGGTATGGCTCTGTCAATCTCATTAAGGGATACCTTTACAAGGCAGGATATAACGGGTCCACTGCGCTAACGTACATTACGGAGTGAATCCAGCAGCACCACCAGAGGTCGCAGGGCCTGATTCAAGTATGGTGTCGGGTCAAATACCGGGTCTTCCGGGTTCAGTAAACCTGGTTGAATGTCTTTAAGGGTGACTTTTATTTCCATATCCAGTTCCTTGATTTTCATCCAGATTTTGCTCGGATAAAGCATGCAATCCCCGAGCAATACAGGGTCATTGTATAGGACTTTGAGTTCGGGGTTCTCTAAAGAGATTGGCGACAGTGTTTGTCTGTCGAACTCTGCCCATCCCGTTTCGCCTTGATGGGAAAAGCTGATACAGATTGGTTCATAATCTTTAAGGCCTCTTTCCCCACTGCATGGAACTACTTCGGCATCTTGCGTCACTGCCACACCCCAGGGATTCAATAGCCAAGATGCCTCTTTAATGAGGTACGCCATCTCCTTGCCATTTTCGAGTTTATCATTAATACTGGTAACATATACTACTTTATGCGATGGTATAAAGAGATAAAAGGCACTTTTTCCAACCAGGCAATCAAAGACGGTTACGCCAAAGGGACCATAACCTGTCACTCTGGCAAGCCTTCCTTCATGTGTCCTTGTCCACATAACCTGGCCTTTGATTTCAGGCTGAGCCTGATCATGGATCGCGAGCTTCAATTTGACTCTGGACTTAAGGCCGGAGAGTTGATTTGCCCGCAGGCTCATAGCATTTAATATGTCTCCATTTGCGATCCTGGAACCGATGTGAACATCTGGCAGCCTTTTCGATTTTCCGGCGCAGCCAGAAAGGCAGGCGCAGATCAGAAGCGCTGGAGTAATGGCAAGCAGGAGGTCGTGTATTATTTTTTTCATAGCAGGTCCCATAAAATGCACCGAGCGCAGTCCATGCTGTCCTATGAAAAGGCAGATATCGTGTAGCACGGGATTTTTGAAATAAAAAACGGCATTGGAAAGAACCAGGTATTTTTTATCTGTTATTGAGATAAACGTCCAGATAAAATAAAACTGAGTATCAAGGAAAGGCATAAAGGCTATGGAACAGGATATCGGAAAGGCATTAACATACCAGATAAAGAGAGAGATAGCAGAGAGGTACTTCGGCTACAGAAAAATCATAGAAGAAGACAGGCATGCCCTTGAGGCCATGATCCGTGATCTTCGCTTTTTATACGAACAAAAGATAGGGAGGGATATAGTCAGAATATATGTCCTTTTGAGAGACCCGGACCTGATTGACGAATTCTTAAGGTTTGCGGGTTGGGAAGACCGGCCTTTTTTCGATAAGTATGTGGCGGAATCGGCAACGATCATGGAGCAGATTTTTAAGGATATGGAAATCCATGGCTGGAAATCACATTCCAGGTTCACCAATCTTTTTTTGGATAGTTATGAAAGACTCTACCTGGATACATTTGAATACAGGAAAAAGTTGGATGAGGTGCTGGAGGAGGCCAAGATTATAGACGAAGAGATCCGCCAGTTTAAAGAAAAATTCTCCCTTGAGGAAATCATGAGCTTCTTGAGGACCTTAGACAGAAGGGATGATCTTACTGGTGTATTAGGTGAGAATCTGTCAGAAGGTAAAGTGGAAGAACTGCCATCCCGTCTTGATCTGGCCCCTGTCGGCGACCTTGAGAAGTTATTGCCCGGAGTGCCGGAACTGCCGGTGCCAAATAAGGCGAAGAGCAGTTTGAAAAATCTTGCCAATAGAACAATCAAGGCCCATAAAGAGGAAGTTCTCAAGGCCGCCGGAAACTAAACGGATTTGGGGTATACATCGAAGGAGAACAGTCACAATGGATGCAGGCAACAATAAGCCCGAGGATATTCAACGTACCTGGCACACTGTAACAGTACCTTTGGGGGCCGATACCTATGATATCCTCATAGGTCAGGGACTCTTGAAGGTGTTGGGAGGGGATCTCGATTCGGTGTTGCCCGCTCCGCGATACGTAATCATCACTGATTCTAATGTGGAGAGTCACATTGGGATGGATCTCGTCAAGTTGCTGAGGCAGGCCGGGATACGGGTTGAATTGTTGTCTTTTGCAGCAGGCGAGAATTCAAAGAATATGGATACAGTGGTGGATCTCGCTCGCAGGATGGTGCACCTGGGTGCGGATAGGCAGACGGCCATACTGGCCCTGGGAGGCGGAGTAGTTGGGGATGTGGCGGGATTTCTCGCCTCCATCTATATGCGGGGCATACTGCTTGTGCAGATCCCTACCACACTCCTTGCCCAGGTAGATAGTTCGGTAGGCGGAAAGACGGGGGTTGATCTGCCTGAGGGGAAAAATCTCCTCGGGACCTTTTACCAGCCTGAAAGAGTATATGCGGACATAGGGGTGTTGACTACTCTGCCCCAGGCCGAGATCAGAAACGGTCTTGCTGAAGTAGTAAAGTATGGAATGATCCGGAGTCCGGGGCTGTTCGATTTTCTTGAACAGAAGTGGCGGGATATAGTAAGTCTCGAGCCACGTACCACGGCTCACATAGTCTTCAGCTCCTGTTCCATAAAGGCTGATGTGGTATCTGCTGATGAGCGCGAGGGAGATCTGAGGCGTATCCTTAACTTCGGGCACACTGTGGGTCATGCAGTGGAGGCGGCAGCAAACTATCAGATCCCTCACGGAGAAGCGGTTTCCATGGGCATGGTGGTGGTTTCAAGGATCTCTGTAGCAAAGGGCTTGATGCCGGAGGGAGACCTTGATAGGCTGCTCAGGCTTCTGGACAGATTAAATCTCCCCGGGAAGATCCCTGCAAACCTCTCAAGAAAAGAGTTGATAGATCTCCTGCGGCATGACAAAAAGGCAAGGTCAGGGAGACCTCACTTTGTCCTGAGCCGCGGAATCGGTCAAATTCTTGTCACGGATGATGTCAGCAGAGAGGAGCTGGATGCGGCTATTGAGGCCTCACAAGGCTAAATTTTTTTGGTCCTTACTTCCCTCCTCCTGTCTTTTGACAAATGAAAGGTCAGGATAGTACCTTTATTTACTGACGACTCGATAGCTATACTCCCGAACTGCTCTTCTACTATCCTGTCGGCAAAAGTAAGCCCCATACCTATGTGCCCTGTCTTGGTAGTGAAAAAAGGGCTGAAGACGTTTGGGAGCACTTCGGGTTTTATTCCTGAGCCCCTATCCTTTATATAAAAGGCACAGACTTGGGGACCGTTATCCACCGATTCTACCCGGAACTCTACTGTCTTCTCCGTGTCTTTATGTTCATAGGCATCACAGGCATTGATGACAACGGCCTCAAGTGCCCTGATAAATATCCTGGGATCTGCCAGAACCCTTTCCTTCGGCAGGGAAGACGGGATCCTGGAGATCCACTTTACCTCATGGCTTTCGGCAAGCTTCATCAGATGGGGCTCAATATTCTCGAGCAGACATTTAACGGAAAGAGGCTCTAATTTCGGTTTATCCAGATTGATAAATTCATTGAGAGTGTTCAGCAGGAGTTCCAGGCGAGCTGATTCGTCAATAATTGCCTGAATATGTTCAGGTTTCTGGAGATCCATCTTGGCAAGGCGCCTTGAAAAACCTCCGATTGTCAGTACCGGATTCCGGATCTGATGGCTGATATCGTTCAACATCCGCCCCAGAAAGACCATGCGCCCTGACCTGATAAGTTCCCATTCAATGTTCTTGAGCCTGGTTATGTCATTGATGGTTATGATTACCTCTATGCCTTTTTCCCATTGCCAGGATGAAGTGGATAGAAATCCCATGAAATTGGAGCCATCCGGTCTGCGGAGCATGGCCTCTCCTTCGAATTCACCTTGGGAGCGGGTAATCTTGAGGATGTTGGAGAGAAGCACTTCCCGGTCTTCTGGCATAAAGATCTCAGACAGAGGACTGCCCTCAAGCTCTTTTTTCTCGGTTTCGAACATCATGGCAGCCTTGCTGTTGGCAAACACTATGCGGTCAAAGGTATCCACCACAAGGATAGCGCTGTTTATTATCTCAAGGATGTGAGCAATCAGCTTGGGCTGAGGTGCTTCAAATTCATTAAGCATGCCGGCTGCTTCTCCAATTATTAAAAAATACCTATTATTTCTTCTATAGGCAAATTATTCGTTCTTTTCAAGCTGCAGCAAGAGTGCCTTGATCTCCAGACCGCATGAAAAGCCGACAAGGCTTCCTCCTTTCCCGATTACTCTGTGACAGGGTATAATAATGGGAAGCGGATTAGACTTGAGTGCCTGTCCTACTGCCCTGGGCGAACTGCAACCGACTTCGGAAGCGATCTCGCTATATGACCTCAGTCCTCCAAAAGGAATACGAGCTGTTGCATCCCATACCATTTTCTGAAAAGCCGTTCCCTTTGCCTTAAACGGAATTGATGACCTGTTTAATTTTCCTTCAAGGATTTTCCTGAGCTTTTGGGCAAGGGGCGAAAAGGCCCAACTTTCCGTCTCGTTGGCAAAATCGAGCTTGATGCGGATCAGAAAGCCGTTCTCCCACTCTCCCCGGACCTCCAGTGTGCGATTGAGTATTTGAAGATAAAAGATTTTGTTTTTTATCATTCTATTATCTCAGAAATCCAAGACATGACATAGGCATCAGGAATCAAGTGTAGTGCTCATAACCCTGATAAGTGATATCTATGACGCCTTGAGACGTTTTCAAGAGTATCCCGTCATTCCGCACTATTTTTCCGATTCGGAACGGTCCATACCCCAAAACCTCTGCAGCAATCTTTCGCACTCCAGGCTCATTTTTTTTTGACACGGTCCAAAGGAGCTCAAGATCTTCGCCTCCTGTAACGGCAAGATTTAACGGCGATATTCCCAAAATCCTGGACGCTCTCTTTAGGGCGCCGGAAACCGGTATTTTCCTTGCCCAGACCTCGGCGCCGACCCCGCTGTTTTTGCATACATGAGCAAGATCTGTGGCAATGCCGTCAGAGATGTCTATGGCGGTCTGGACCATTCCGCTTGCAGCCAGGGCCTGTCCCAGCGCCACGCGGGGCTCGGGGTCCAAATGTCTGCTTAAAAGCCGTTTCAGGACAGCCCTTGATATCCCGTGCATCCCCTTTTGCCTTCCAAGAGATCTTCTCTTCTTCCGGTGCCTTTTTAACCATTCAAGCCCTGCCGCGGCTTCTCCAAGATTACCCGAACAGTAGATCAGGTCTTCTGGCTGTGCACTACTACGGCTCAGCCATTTGCCTTCTGCTACTTCTCCAATCAAGGTGAGGCCGAGCAAGAGACAGTCCGGGGCGCCTACAGTATCTCCTCCGATCAGCCTTACTCCGTATTCGGATAGTCGTGACAGCAGTCCCTCAGAGAAACTACTCCAAAAACTGTCAGCAAGTCCTGGACGCACGGCCAGGTTCAGAAGGGCCCAGCGGGGATTTCCCCCCATAGCCGCTGCATCGCTCAAATTTACAGCCGCCGTCTTTCTCCCCAGGTGCCACGGATCAAAATAGTCAAGATCAAAATGAATTGACTCAACAAGTGTATCAGTAGTGATTATTAAATGGCGGCCGGGACTTGGGGCTACCACGGCGCAGTCATCGCCTATGCTCACCAGTACGGAGGAATCCTTTATCGGCGTTTCAGCCAGACGCTGTATTTTAGTAATGAGATCTCTTTCCATTCATTCTTTTGACTATCCTACTATGTCCAGATTGCTGAAGAAATAGGCTATTTCTGTGGCAGCGGTCCCAGAGGCATCGGAGCCATGCACCACGTTTTTTTCAATATCCGTGGCAAAATCAGCCCTTATAGTACCAGGCTTTGCTTCCTTGTAGTTGGTAGCCCCCATGAGCTCCCGGACGCGCCTGATGGCATCTTGACCCTCAAGGACCATGACTATTATTGGTCCGGATGACATGAAACCAGTGAGGCTTTCGAAAAAGGGTTTTTCTCTGTGAACTGCATAGAAGCCTTCTGCCTCCTTCTTGGTCAGGCATATCATCTTCATAGCAACTATTCGGAATCCAGCACCTTCAAAGCGCCTGATGACCTCCCCGATAAGTCGCCTGGACACGCCGTCCGGCTTGATAATGGATAATGTACGTTCCATTCTGATTAGTTCTCCTTTTTAGTTATTCGAATTTCATCTTTGTCTGTAGTAAAAAAATGAGTGTAAGGCAAATATTGGCGGTCTCCTTTGTTCATTGATGATTTCTTGACTTCAATTTTTACCTTTATTAGATTATTTTAGTATTTTTTGTGCGAGAGTGGCGGAATTGGTATACGCACTGGACTTAGGATCCAGCGGGATCAAACCTATGCGAGTTCAAGTCTCGCCTCTCGCACCAAAAAATTTTTGCATAGTCTCGTGTGCTTGTCGTTGGCCCCTGCGATGCCTTTATTTTTCTCCTTAAAGATATTATTAAATAAATGAGCCCTCTGCAAAATTTTTGGAGCTTTGTGAACTGCTCAATTTGATCTTGTAAAGAAAGGTAAAAATTAATGAAGGTTTCAGTCGAAGATATTGGTCCTATTCAGAAACGTCTTTTAGTAGAAATACCCGCTGACATGGTGTCTAAGGAGTTCGACAGTGCGTACAGGCAACTGAAAAAGAGAGTAAATATTAAAGGTTTCAGAAAGGGTAAGGCCCCTCGCAGCATACTGGAGCGTCACTACGGTCCGCAGGTAGAAAGTGAGGTGCTTGAGAGCCTCATTAAACAGAGCCTGCCAGAGGCCCTTAAGGAGGCAAACGTTGAACTGTTACTTGATCCCCAGTTGGACTTAACTTCTCCCTTAAAGACCGCCGAGTCTTTTTCTTATTCAGCCCTTCTGGATCTCTGGCCTGAGTTTGAACTGCCAAAATATAAGGGCCTTGAATTGATAGAGCCCGTAGTGGAAGTCAGTGAAGAGGAAATCCAGGAGCAGCTTGAGGCCTTGCGACGCCATTTTGCAACAGTAGAGTCTGCGGGAGAAGATCGTCCTGTGGAAAAGGAAGACCTTGCCGTAATTGATTATGCAGGGGAGATAGATGGTGAGCCCGTAGATGGCTTTTCGGAAGAAAATTACTATCTGGAAGTTGGCGCAGGCTATTTCAATTCCGTGTTTGAAGAACAAATGCTGGGAATGACTAAAGGCATTGAGAAGTCTATTGAGGTCAGCTATCCTGAAGATGCTTTAAATGCAAAGGTCGCCGGCAAGACTGTCAAATTCAAGGTAGTGTTAAAAGATATAAAAAAGCGGATATTGCCGGAATTGAATGACGATTTTGCTAAGCAGGTCGGAGCAGACATCAAGACCGTTGAAGAATTGAGGGATCGTTTGCGCAATCAGCTGGAGGAGGACAAAAAGAAGGCTGCAAAAAGCAGCCTGAGACAGCAATTCCTGGAACAATTGAGGGAACAGGTGGATTTTCCCATACCTGATAAACTGGTTGATGCAAAGCTCACACAGATGGTTGATAACGTGAGAGGTTATCTTCAGGAACGGGGTGTGGACCTTGAGAGGGCCGGGATCTCAGAGGACCGGCTCCGCGCGAAGATGCGGGAAGACGCAGTTAAACAAGTGAAGACGGAGATTATTTTGGACAAAATTGCCGAAACAGAAAACATTGCCGTGGACCATGACGAGGTTTCCGAATATACTAAGTATATAGAGGGCCGATCCAAACAACTCGGTGTGGATAAGAGGCAGCTACAGAACGCAGTGGTACGGAACGTGCTTCCAAAATTGCGGACGAAGAAGACCGTGGATTTTCTTTTGAAACAGGTAGTTGTAAAACCGGCCTCCAGGGAGATTGATTAAATGCCATTGATACCTATTGTTATAGAACAAAGCCCAAGGGGTGAAAGGGCCTATGATATATACTCGCGCCTCCTTAAAGAACGTATAGTATTTTTAGGGGGTATAGTCGATGATGACATAGCCAACCTTATTATAGCCCAATTTCTCTTTCTGGAAGCAGAAGACCCCGAAAGGGATATAACACTTTACATAAACTCGCCCGGCGGAATGGTTACTGCAGGTTTAGCTATTTATGACACCATGCAGTACATCAAGCCTGATGTAAGCACACTTTGCCTTGGTCAGGCGGCCAGCATGGGCGCGATGCTTCTTGCTGCAGGTGCCAAAGGTAAACGTTATACCCTTCCCAACGTACGAATCCTGATCCATCAGCCCATGGGCGGATTCCAGGGCCAGGCGACAGATATTGATATCCATGCCAGAGAGATCTTGAAGTTGCGTGAAAAGTTGAATGAGATTCTGGCAGCCCATTCCGGCCAGCCTATTGAAACGATTCAGGAGGATACGGAAAGGGATTTTTTTATGAGCGGGGAAGAGGCCAGAGAGTATGGGCTTGTGGATAAAGTAATTACAAAACGTGATATCACCGCCCGGGAGGATAAGCCGAATGGCTAGGAAAAAAGATCTTGAAAACCAGAAAGATTTACACTGCTCATTCTGCGGGAAGGGTCAGGAAGAGGTAAAAAAGCTCATAGCCGGGCCCAGCGTATATATCTGTGACGAATGCATAGAACTCTGCAATGATATAATAGCCGAGGAATTTAACGATGAAAACGAGATTGGCAGCGCGGGGAGCAATATCCTCAAACCTGCTGAAATTAAAACCCTTCTGGATGAATATGTTATTGGTCAGGAGATGGCCAAGAAGATCCTTTCTGTTGCCGTACACAATCATTATAAACGCATCGACTCCAGGATCAATATGGAGGATGTGGAACTACAGAAAAGCAACATAGTACTTATTGGGCCGACCGGCAGCGGAAAGACCCTTTTGGCTCAGATTCTGGCCAAGATCCTTAATGTGCCATTCACACTGGCAGACGCCACCACACTGACAGAGGCAGGGTATGTAGGGGAGGATGTGGAAAATATTATACTGAAACTCTTACAGGCATCTGACTATGACGTGGAGCTTGCAAGCCGTGGAATCGTATATATAGATGAAATCGACAAAATAGCAAAAAAAACGGACAGCGCCTCCATTACAAGAGACGTGTCGGGAGAAGGCGTTCAGCAGGCACTTCTGAAGATCATGGAAGGTACCGTGGCCAATGTGCCCCCGAAGGGCGGGCGCAAACATCCACAGCAGGACTTTGTTAAGGTTGATACCACTGATATATTATTCATATGCGGTGGTGCTTTTGTAGGTCTGGATTCCATCGTCAAGACAAGAATGGGCAAGTTCTCCATAGGTTTTGGCGCTGATGTTCAGGGTGCACGAGATCTTTCGCTTGGGGAGATACTCAGGGAAGTTCAGCCGGAAGACTTAATAAAATATGGACTGATTCCGGAGTTCGTCGGCAGAATTCCGGTTATTGCGACCCTGGAGGAATTGGACGAAGATGCCCTGGTAAAGATTCTCAGGGAGCCCAGGAACGCTCTGATTAAGCAGTTCCAGAAGCTCTTTGCCATGGATGATATTGACCTGCACTTTACTGATGGGGCAATAAAGGCCATTGCCCAGGAGGCGACAAAGAAAAAAACCGGGGCCCGGGGATTGCGGGCGATTCTTGAGCAGGCCATGTTGAATGTGATGTATGAGCTTCCATCCAAGGAGGAAGATGTTAAAGAGTGTGTAATAACCGAGGATACAATCCTCAATAAGTCAGAGCCCATACTTCTCTATGAATCAAGGGCCAAGGCGTCCTAAGCAGGTCATCGGAAGTAAATATTCTTATGGACCCGCTATATCCTGCCTTGAATCAGTGTTGGATAAGCATTGATAATATGGAATGAGGATTGCTTGTATTTTTTTCAATAGGTCTTATAATTTATAATCAAATTAAACAAAAAACCAAATTACGGTCCGGCCGGCCTTAAAAGACGCAATAAATTTATGAGTGGAAAAAACAAAACACTGACTGTTTCACTACTGCCGCTTCGTGACATCGTCCTTTTCCCGCATATGGTGGTCCCTCTTTTTGTCGGGCGTGATAAGTCAGTAGAGGCCATAGAACAGGCCATGTCCTTGAGCCAGGAGATATTGTTAGCTACCCAAAAGGATGCCAAGGTGGATGATCCAATAGAGAAGGACATCTATCGGACAGGGACACTTGGCACAATACTCCAGTTGCTTCGTCTGCCTGATGGCACAGTCAAGGCCCTGATAGAAGGCAAACGACGGGCCGAGATCAAGCGTTACATTCCCAATCAGGAATATTTTATGGTGGAGGCAGAGCCTTTGCCGCAAATATCAGACCGCTCGCCTGAGATAGAGGCCCTTATACGAGTCACGGTTAATGCCTTTGAAGAGTATGTAAAATATAACAAGAAGATCCCCTCTGAAGTGGCCCTTTCTATTTTTTCCATAACAGATCCTTCCCGATTGTCAGATACCATTGCTTCCCACATACCGCTGAAGATCTCTGATAAACAGTCCCTGCTGGAGCAGGTCCATCCCGGCAGACGACTTGAGCGGCTTTATGAGCTCATGCGTTCCGAGATACAGGTCGTTCAGATGGAACAGCGGGTAAAAGAACGCGTTAAGAAGCAGATGGAAAAAAACCAGAGAGACTATTATCTCAATGAGCAGATCAAGGCCATCCAAAAGGAGATGGGCCAGAAAGAGGACTCCCAGGCCGATCTGAGAGATATTGAACTTCGTATAAAACGCAAGCGTCTGACCAGAGAGGCGGCGGCCAAGATCCGGCGTGAATTCAATAAGCTGAAGATGATGGCCCCCTTGTCCGCTGAAGCCACCGTGGTGAGGAACTATATTGACTGGATACTGGCGCTGCCCTGGTTTGAGAAAACCAGGGACAAACACGACATAGTTGAAGCAGAGCGAATCCTCAATGAAGACCACTACGGCCTGGAAAAACCCAAGGAACGAATTCTGGAATATCTGGCCGTCCAGAGCCTGGTAAAGAAAATGAAAGGGCCGATCTTGTGTCTGGTCGGGCCTCCGGGCGTTGGGAAAACCTCACTCGCGAAATCAGTGGCCCGGGCCCTGGGAAGGAATTTTGTACGTCTTTCCCTTGGAGGTGTGAGGGATGAGGCGGAAATCCGCGGCCACCGGCGTACATATATTGGCGCAATGCCTGGGAAAATCATCCAGTCGCTCAGAAAGGCCAAGTCCAGCAACCCTGTGTTCTGCATAGACGAGGTGGACAAAATGAGTTCAGACTTTCGTGGAGACCCTGCATCCGCACTCCTGGAGGTCCTGGACCCGGAGCAGAACTTCGCTTTTAATGATCATTATTTGGATCTGGATTATGATCTTTCCCGGGTGATGTTTATTACGACCGCAAATGCCCTTCATCGCATCCCGCTACCCCTTCAGGACAGAATGGAAATTATAGAACTCCCGGGATATACTGAGGAGGAAAAGCTGGAGATAGCAAATGGTTACTTGCTCCCAAGGCAGCTTGAAGCCCATGGCCTGAATCCTGAACAGCTTCAGATAAGTAATGGAGCCGTTTTGGAAATAATCCGTTCGTACACCAGAGAGGCCGGTGTCAGAAACCTCGAGCGTTTTTTGGCCTCAATCTGCCGCAAGGTGGCTATGGAAGTAGTGCGCAATCGGGAGAAAAACCAGGTGATCAAGGTCAACCAATCGTCTCTCAATAAGTACCTCGGTATCCCCCGTTATCGTTTCGGGCAGACAGATGAAAACGCACAGACAGGTGTGGCTACAGGTCTTGCCTGGTCCGAAACCGGAGGATCCCTGCTTCAGATAGAGGCCGTCATTATGCCTGGAAAAGGCGAGCTGACCATTACAGGCAAGCTGGGTGATGTCATGCAGGAATCCGCCCGTGCAGCTATGAGTTATGTACGCTCAAGAGCCCATGAGTTCAGACTGCCCTGGGATTTTTATCAAAAAGTCGATATTCACATACATGTGCCCGAGGGCGGCATACCTAAAGACGGTCCATCGGCAGGTATCACCATTGCCACGGCAATAGCGTCCGCCCTGCTAAAGATTCCTGTCAGGCACAATGTAGCCATGACCGGGGAGATCACCTTGAGGGGCAGGATACTCCCGATAGGTGGCCTCAAAGAGAAGCTCCTTGCAGCAAGACGCGGGGGTATTGAGCTGGTTCTGATGCCAAAGGAAAATGAGAGAGAATTGAAAGAAATTCCTGCCAAGGTGACACGCTCTATTCATATCCAGTCGATCGAGCATATGGATGATGTGCTTAAGCATGCCCTTGTCCTCGAAGATCCCGACAGCCTGTTTGCCGGCCCGGGGGGTCCCCCGGAGACCCCATGTTGGTTTACAGAGCAGAAGCAGCAAACCGAGATTCATGCACCTCATTAGTCTTGCAGGCGGCCCTTCTGATTAAACATTTCCGTCCTGCTTATCGATAAGCTCGCTAGGGCAGAGCCTCGGATCAATCTAATTTTAAGAGAGGGACGAAATATGTTAAAAGGAATTCTTTGTTCTATTTTTCTGGTACTTTTTCTGTTTATTTCTGCATTTGCTGCAATAAATCTTAATACCGCGGATAAGGCCGCTCTGGAATCCATAAGCGGAATCGGACCGGCAAAGGCGGCGGCCATAATAAAATACAGGGATGCGCACGGTTCGTTCAAGAGCGTGGATGAACTTTTGAACGTCAAGGGTATCGGGCCGAAAATGCTTGAAAATATCAAGGGACAGGTGGAAATTACACATTAGGTCCTGATCAATCAGGGATTCTCAGGTATAAAAGGACTGAACGTTTTCTCCGATAGGTGCTCTGCCCGCCAGTCTACCGACAATCGAAAACGGCCTCATTTTCTTTAATTCCTGAAGTACATGTAAATTCTCTCATTAACGCTTAAACTCGGGCAGGTACCCGCTTACTTCGGTAAGCATGGTATCCACTTCGCGATAGGTCCTCTTTAGTTCATTCAAGGCGCTGCCCATCAGAGGAATATTTTTGGATACCTTGATACGCCCGAGTTCCAGCAATCTCAAGGCATGCCCGACTACGCGATCAAAGTTGTTGACAGAAAGTATCAGCTTGGGGATCTTCTCCGCATCGTCCTCGCTCAAGTCCTGCTGGGAAATCCGGATCACATAACGGGAGATGGCGTCCCGCAGGCTGCCGACAGCCTTTCCATACTCTTCCACGCGGTTCAGGAGCCTCTCGTCATTATACATGAATCCATCCATGGCATACTTTATCATATTACGGGAGATTTCACCCAGCCTGACTATTTCCTTGATTGCCAGCTCAATGGCAATAACAGGTTCCTCAATATATCTGTCATCAAGATATTGCGGGGTCTCCATGCCGGGTTTTTCAACCGGCCCGGCAGGGACAATCCAGCAAATGAACCTTGAAAAGTGCCCCACGATCGGCAGGAACAAAAAGGCGTCCATTAACTTTATCATTACGTGAATGTTGGCAATCTGGTGGGCGAGGCTGCCACCCATTTTGGGAATTATCCAGAGATAAAACTGATAGAAGACCACCAGGGTCAGAAATGCGCCGAAGAAATTAAAAAAAGTATGCGAGGCCGCCGCGCGTTTAGATTCTACATCAGTACCAATGCTCGCAATAAGCGCTGTTACGCAGGTTCCGATATTGCAACCCAGGATCAGCGGAATTGCTTCTTTCAGATCACCCACCACGCCCTGGGACGCAAGCATGACCAGGATGCTCACTGTAATGCCGCTGCTCTGGACAATTGCCGTGGCAACTGTTCCCACTGCCAAACCTATCAGAATTCCCTTAGGGCTGCCGCTGCTCAACAGAAAGAGATCCTTAATAGTCTGGTGAGACCCAGCGGGGATCGCCCTTTTCATAAGAACAAGGCCCAGAAACAGTATTCCAAAGCCGAGCAGGACCAATCCGCCGTCCTTGACCCTGGCGTTCTTGAAGAACAGGTGCAGGACCATGCCCAGCCCTACGGCCGGAAGGGCCCATTGTTCAGGGTTAAAGGCAACAAGCTGGGCGGTTACCGTGGACCCTATGTTTGCCCCGAGGATTACCCCTATAGACTGGAAAAAGTCCATAAGGCCCGCATTGATGAGACCAATAACCATGACGGTGGTGGCACTGCTGCTCTGGATAATTCCGGTCACGATAGTGCCAAGCAGCAAGCCGTAAACAGGACGTCTCGTAATGGTTCCCAGCCCCCTTTTTATCCTGTCGCCAACCACACTCTGGAGGCTTTCGCTCATGAGGTGAAGACCGAAAAGAAAGAGCCCGAGTCCTCCAAAGACCTGAAACAGGACGGCCTTCACGGGGATTCAACCCCCTGGAGGACATCAAAGAAAATTTCTGTCTCCCGATCTTTCCCGGCCCGGAGGGAAAAAGTTTCAAAAGGCGGTACCGGAAAGGCCGTCAAGGCAGAGATAAACACTCAAATATTACCTTTTTGTCGTGCTTCATATCCTCTCTCGTATCACAAGGACATAGAGACGATCAGCCGCGTCTTCTATAATGTCTGAGATATCGGTAATCCTTCTGAAGAATCGATCCAATTGGATCTTGTTGGCAAGGGGAACATCAGAGTGGAAAATGGCTATCAACAGGGCCTCTTCCTTTTTGTCAATCTCTGATTCCATGACACCAATAGAGTTGATCTTTTCCTTAATGGCAGCAAGGACGTCATGTGCCTGTAAGGCGTCATAGGGTGCAAAAAGTCTCACGGCTTCTTGAAAAACACGAAACATCTCCATTATTATCTCAACGATCTCGCGGAGGGTCTCCACGTAGCCCTTCGGGACTTCCGGGCTCTGATATACCACCACATCAGAGGCCGTTTCGGCCTTGTTGGCAATCTCATCCACACAATCGGTCATCATATAGATATCTTTTCGCTCAATAGGGAGAAAGGCCCCGGAGAACAGGTAGTCGCCAATCTCTCTGCGCAGCGTATCGGCTTCGGTCTCAATATGGTCGCAGTTGTCATGAATCGTTTGGGCCTTGGCAAAATCCCCTTGAAAATAGGCCTCAAAACAATCCTGAAAACACGCCAGGCACTCTCCCACCTTTTGGACATGTTCATCTATGAGTTTTTTTACGTGTCTTTCCTTTTCTGTGAACATTTCAACCTCCGCTGTGCTGCTTTTATATAAAATATCACGGTTCCGGCAGGATATGAACAGGCCATTCAAATGGCAGGTTTTCCTGATATGACTGTTGAGTTAGCTCCGCATCATATGCTGATTGTGACGGATTATCGGGTAATCATACCTTGGAGCGCATTGCGGAAGTCCCGCAGTTTTCCCGGCTTTTGCAGTACGGGAAACCCCGGCTCCGGAGCGCAGCGGAGGAAAACAGGGAGGGTCCCATGCTGCAAAAGTCTCAGAAAACAAGGGACGAGAGCATTGGAGGGACAAGGGATGATTATCCAATAATCAAAGACTATATATCGAAGCGGAGCTAACTCAATAGTCATATTGTCTGAAAATAGACAAGCAGTTACTTTTCGGGTTTCAAGGCCCGTTCATTGCGGACCGGAGAGGCAGTGCAATCCGGCCCGCTATCCAAAACCCTGTAAAAGGCAAACCGCTTCCGCGGCAGGGCACGGATGGCAACTCCAAGGCGCAGTGGACCACGGACGGGTTCACTGAATATTTACATCTGTGGACAAAGCTGTCAAGAACGATCGATTAAGTGTTGTCAGTTTCTTGTTTTTTGTTGACACCGTAAGAAATGTTTTTTAATATTTATTAAATAGGTTGATAGCTGGAATCATCTACAGCGTCGATCTGTAAGACTATCAAGTGGCAGATCTGTAAATGAAGAGGCTACACTTAGTGCCTCTTTTTTTGTGATTAAGCACTTGAAGAAACATGACACTCTGTATGGATCAGAAATTACCTGCATTGCGGATCCTTTCCGTTTGGGCGTTTCGAACCCATGGCAAGTGCAACACATGGGTCTAAGAGCCCATAGTTTTTCAGGAAAGGAGGTAAAAATCATGGCAAAAGGAACTGTGAAATGGTTCAACGATCAGAAGGGCTTCGGTTTCATCTCTCAAGATGATGGTCCTGACGTCTTCGTCCACTTCAGTGCCATCGAGGGGAACGGATTCAAGTCCCTGGAAGAAGGACAGATAGTGGAATTTGAAGTGGTTGAGGGCCCCAAGGGCCCCCAAGCGTCCAATGTGCATTCTTAGTGCCGACGGTTGTTGAAAACCGGTACCGAAAAGCGGGTTGCTTTCGAGGGCCCGCTTTTTTTATTTTGCGCTCAGCGATGCACAAACGAATATGAAAGGCTGTAAGGAATTACAGTTGCTTGAAGGAAGGTATTCATGAAACTTTATATTGGGAATTTGCCCTTTAGCGCCACAGAAGCAAAAGTCCGCGAAATGCTTGAGCAGTATGGGACTCTCCAGTCCTTCGATTGGATTACTGATCGCGATACAGGAAGGCCGCGCGGTTTTTGCTTTGCCGAAATGGATAATGCCGATGCCGATGCCGCCATTAAGGCCCTTAACAGCAAGGACTTTGGTGGACGTAATCTAAAGGTAAACGAAGCAAGGCCACGAAATGACCGCCGCAGGAAGCGCTCCTGGTAAAAGGGTAAGGGGGTTGATTAGCGAGAAGCGCGATTACTCTTCAAGGCCGTGCCCTGTACCATATTCCAGGTCTTTTAGCACATTGAGGATACGATCAGCCATGGGCGCCATGGATGAGATGGCATCAAGCGGACTTTTCACCCTGGGCAGGACGCCGAAGACCTCTATCTGTCCCATCTCAGCGATTGTCCTCTGGTTGTCCCTCACAATGGAAGAATCTTCGCCTCCCTGGCTGTTAAGTAAGACACCCGTTATTTGAATGTTCCTGTGCCGCAGGGCCTCCAGTGTCAGGAGTGTATGATTCAGTGTGCCAAGACCGCTTCGCGCCACTACAAGAGCCGGCAGATTCAAGTCCGCCACCAGATCTGCCAGAAGCATTGCCCTGTTCAAGGGCACAAGGACCCCGCCGACTCCTTCCACAATAAGGATTTCGCACGATGATTCGAGGCGAAAAAGGGCCCCCCGGATAACTTCGGTCTCAATGGTCACGCCTGCCTTTTCTGCTGCAAGATGCGGAGAGGCGGGGAGCGAGAGGCAATACGGGGCCGCATCAGGACCAAAACCGGCCGTATCCCGTAACCTATGGATATTCTCAACTGACTTGCTTCCAAGCATCTCATAGATAAAGACACAGTCTTCGGAGAACTTGCTGTTACCGGTGCTGACCCATTTTTGCACCTTGACATCTATTCCCCGATCGACAAGGGCCTTTGCCAGAAGGGCGGTGATAAAGGTCTTGCCCACACCAGTGTCTGTACCGGCTACAAATAGAATCATTGGGGATCGGTTGATCGGGACCCCTCACAGATAAATATCTGATAGGTTGCCCTTATTGCACCAAAATGTTTTTTATAACTTCGCTCTAATTCCAAAAGCCTCGCGCCGGTACGCACTAAAGGCACTTTTGCCGTCCTGGGCGCAACGCCAGTATGCTTCAATCTCCTGAGGAGTGACAGCAGATCCGGATAGGTACGGCAGAGATGGAGTTCCCTTACGTTCCATTTATTAAATGCCCCTGAAAGGAAACCATGCAATGCGGTTCCGTTCGGGAAAGAATCGACCGGCAGACAAAAGCTGTCACCGCATTCATGCCTGAGCGTCCTGTTTAACTCAAAGAGTGTCTCCGGACCAAAGAGTGCAAAAAGCAGGGAACCGGAAGGAGAAAGGATGCGGCAGTATTGTTGTATCGTCCTTTCCAGATTCTCAAACCATTGAAGGGCACTGCTTGAGGTAATAAGATCAAAAGGACCGGAAATGAGAGCAGGGAGGTGCTCGCCATCGGCCCTTTCAAGACGCACCCTGGAATATCGGCCGAGTTTTATTCTCGCCCGGGCAACCATGAGCGGCGAGATGTCAACTGCCAGTATATGTGAGTTTACGAATTTCCGTGCCAGCATCAAGGTATAGGACCCTGTACCGCAGCCGATCTCAAGTATCTTATGATATTTCCTGTTATTGAGCCGGGCCATAAGACAGGCGGCCGTTTCAGGCTGGACATCGGCATAGGTATCATAGGTTGAGGCAGCCATTGAGAAAGACTGTGCCAACCGCGCCTTAATGCACACAGAACCTCCTTTCGAATTCTGACGATAGGAAGGGCAAGTGTCCTGCACCTGGTATTACATCAATGGCAACCCCCGGAGGAGGCTCGGGAACTTTATCCAAAGGTGCGATCACATCTTTTTCTCCATGAAAGATACGCATCCGGGTACCTGCATATCCGGACAAATCCGCTGTTTTCCCCTTTAACTTTAAATACATCAATCCCTTCCTGAGTTCGTGCATATCCCACTGTCTGATGCTGGATTCCTCCAGGGAACTGGAAAACCATAGATAATCGGTATATTGTCCCAGGAAACACCGCCGGTAAAATCGCTTCACGGCCGCGCAACGATCCGCCTCCAGGGCCTTAAGTTGTGATAAAATTTCTTCCCGGTCAAAGGCCCCTGGCAAGGAGATGACATAAACGGCCTCGATCATATCTGGATATCCGGCTTGGAAATCAAGGGCAACCCAGGCCCCCAGAGACCAGCCAAGAATACTCACTTTGGCTATATCCCTGCCGAGCAGAAAATCATGGAGCTCTGTTGAAATATCACGATACACAGGCCTCTTGGGCAGGATATAATTATAGGACAGATTAAGCGGAGAAAAAATATCAGAACAAAAGCTCCAGCCCGGTATCAGAACCAAAGATCTTTCATGGCCCCGGCGGATGAGCTCAAAGTCCACGGAACAAGGCCTCCAGAAGCCGGTGCAAATCACCCGCGCCGTGATTTGCGGTTATGGATAGACGAATCCTTGCCGTGCCCTCAGGGACAGTCGGGGGCCGAATCGCTTTTACAAAAAAGCCCGCATCCCGAAGGCTTTCCGCCAGACTGAGCGCACTTTGGCTGTCACCAACCATCACTGGAACGATCTGTGACTCGCTGGGGGTATTAAGACCCAGATCTTCCTTTAAAGCCTGTCTCAGCTCTGATGCCAGCTCGCAGACCCGGCTTCTGCGCTCCGGCTCCTCCTCAAGAAGCTTCACAGCCGCAAGGTTTGCACCTATAACCGCCGGCGGAAGGGCGGTAGAGAAAATAAAGGTCCTGGCCCGATTTAAAAAAAACTGCTTCATCCGGTTCGAGACAGCTACAAAGGCACCATAACCACCCAGGGCCTTTCCGAATGTGCCCAGGATTACATCCACTGCGTCTGCCCCGGTTTGGCTTATGATCCCCTCCCCTTTTGTACCAAATACCCCTGTTGCATGGGCCTCATCTATCATCAGCATGGCCCCATAACGCCCCCTTAGTTCCAGGAGCCCTGATACCGGGGCCTGATCTCCATCCATGCTGTAAACGCTTTCAACCACAATCAGGGCCTTGCGATATCTCGACCTGTGGTTTTTGAGCAGGTCCTCAAGGTGATTCAGATCATTATGCCTGAACCTGTAAAATCGCGCCCTGGATAAAAGGACCCCGTCCACTATGCTTGCATGGTTCAGGCGATCCGAATAGATCACATCGTCCCTTCCGCAGAGGGCCGGGATTATACCTGCATTTGCCAGGTAACCGCTCCCGAAAATGAGGCTCGCTTCTTTTCCTTTCAGAGCGGCAATCGCCGACTCAAGCCTGTGATGGATTTCCAGGTCCCCGCTCATGAGCCTGGAGGCCCGGGCACCTGCTCCCCATTTCTCCATGGCCTTTTTTGCTCCTTCAATAAGGGTGGGGTGGCCAGCCAGGCCCAAATAATCATTGGAGGAAAAATCGACAAGGGTCTTGCCGTTCGCCTTTATCACTCCTCTTTGCAACCCTTCCAGGGGGAAAAGAGATCTAAGAAGCCCGGTCTTATTTTGAACCCGCAACTCGTAGTCGACAAAATCTGTAATACTCTCGAAAGAATCCATATCCAGCCGGGCTAATAAAAGCCGGATTTACCGCTTTAGTGTTTTCCGTATCTTACTTCATCCGCTCCGGGGCATCTCAGTCTACCATGACTCCGGTTTGGAAAAGCAACTTTTTTTGAGCATAATGCTTTTATAAATATAGGTAAATATAGTTTATCAAACCTCATGTCGAGCGAGCATAGCGAGCGGGTGGCTAAAATTATTTTCATGCAAAGTATCTCTACACCGACATTTCACTCAGCACGGCCATCTCTTCGACCTTCTTTTTTCGATGCGACCGATATCCTGTACTGAATCCATCGCACCAATTCCAGCGCTTTATCCACGTCGAAAGTCCTCAAGGGCAGAACCACCTCCAAAAGAATCCTGAGCTGCGAGAGCGTAATGGCTGGAGCTTTCAGCAGAACATAGTATCAGCCTGTGCTCGATAGCGAGGGCTGCCAGATGAGCATCTGGAACCAGAAGTAATTACTTCAGGTGCAGCGTGTGAATTACTATCCTGTGCACTTCTTCTTTGCCTTTCATGGTTTTTAGTACATTTTCTGTGTCGAAACGACCGGGAACCATGCCTATGAATTGTATAAGACACCTTCTCCGGATATCATGGGCCAAGAAGACGGTGCCTTCAGAGCTGAGATATCTTTGGAACAATTCGATGATCGGTCCGATGAATGTCTCATTGTAAATTATCTCTGACCCGCAGATTTCAGATCCCTTTCCTAACGTCTATAGCCTGATCGGCTTATAACC
>Ga0209410_1000360_pt1 | contig 20707 bp, 23 predicted proteins | sample Mar14436cmmetaG_FD_184135 | JGI IMG/M metagenome (GOLD analysis project Ga0209410, IMG submission 184135) | Marine hydrothermal vent microbial communities from Guaymas Basin, Gulf of California to study Microbial Dark Matter (Phase II) - Marker... ... | reverse complement strand
GAGTTAGATTATTTGGTTGGCCCAATTGTTTACCATGTTGGTTTTGACGAGCTTGCTAGGGAAGGTTATGTGGCGGAATATGTTACAAAGCGTATTTATGTTGATTTAACTCCAAGAGAAATGGAGGAATACGATAAATTAATGAAAATATATGATCACTATGTTGAAAACTACGTTTATGTTCGAGATCCTCGGGAAGCTTTCCGTCAAGTAATTCTTCGCAGCAGAGTTGATAGAAAGGCTCATGAAGCGCTTTTAGCAAGGGAAAAGGCAAGACAATTAGCTTTGAATGCTAAAGGAAAAATAAAGAAGCTAGAAGAACTTCTTGAAAAATATAAAGATAAAAAAATCTTAATTTTCTCGCGATACACAGACATCGTTGATGACATTTCAAGTAGATTGTTGATTCCAAAGATAACTCATAAAACTCCGGAAAAAGAAAGAAAAACTATTCTTAAAGCCTTTAGGGGAGGAAAAATAACAAAACTTGTAACAGGAGAAGTATTGGATGAAGGTATAGATGTCCCTGATGCTTCAGTGGGGATAATTATCTCTGGGACGGGAAGTGAAAGGCAATATATTCAGCGTTTAGGGAGGATTTTAAGGCCAAAAGAAGAGGAAGCAGTACTCATAGAACTGATTACACGAAAGACAATAGACGTATCGCTATCTAAAAGAAGAAAACCCAGCAGCAATTAGATCGAATACGAGAGACAGAAAGCCAAAATGTTGAGAAGATCATTTTAGTGTTTGCGGTAACATTGATATTAATTGATCTTGTAAATTGTGAAATGAAATGCATAAAAAATAATATTCAGTTTCAATACTTAACATGTTTTATTGGCAAACGGTTAAAGGTAGGTGTATTTTACTATGGTTATGTCTTATGGCCATGTGGCTGATGCTCTTTACATAAAGTTTTCCGATGGGGAAGTAGCTGACAGCGAGGAAATATCAGAAGGCGTCATTATCGACTATGACCAAAACGGACGTGTTATTGGAGTTGAGATATTGAACTTTTCTAAAAGGAAAATAGATCTAAACAGATTAATAATGTTGAAGGAAGAAGAAATAATCGCAGAGGTAGCTGCATATTGATAAGACTATTTGGCAGTTAGTGTTAATTATTGCGGTGTTAGATTATGGGTTTGGGTTTCTCAAATTTGCAGTATAGAATCATTAAGGGTAAAATTTACCCCTTTTTCCTGGATCGTAGATATGAGGCTGAAATATCTGCGGCTATCAACATATTTGAAGAAAATGTGGGGAAAAAGGTTTCAGAGATTCCAAGGGAATTGATTGAAGATCTTTTTGAAGATAAGAGAGTTGGTAGGGGGGTTTGTCTTGTTTTAGAGAAGCTTTATGGAACAGAGATGCCTGAAATGGAAGATGTAGTAAGGAGAGAAGTTATTTCTCGATTGAGGGCAAATGGTATAAAGAGTTTGGAGGATTTTAAACTTGCATTCTACTCCTATATAAACGAAAAGTGGGGAGGATTCGTACCAGAAAAGTTTAGAAATAAAGCCGTAGAGGAATTTGCTGAAAAATATAAGTTAAGACCTTTTGATGTTGAAAAACTGTTAACCTTAGGTGAGGAAGAAAGTAAAGTTGTTGGCAGACCATCAAGTAAGCCTACGGTAGACGATGTTATAGGTATCTACAATTTTGAGGTAATAGATACATTGATAACAAATGGCAAGAAAGTTGAAGCTATTTTTCACGTGAAGAATCTGGGAACTGTAGCTAAGAGAATTATTAGGGAAGCGAAAAGGTTTTCGGTTTTATGCGACTTATATTTGGAGGACGGTAAACTTAGAGTGGAGTTTTATGGTCCTAGGGAGCTTTTTGGCAGAGCCACACGTTTTGGAAGAGCAATTAGCCACACGTTTTTCAAAACATTAACGTTGTTTGAAAGTTTAGAAGCAAGGCTTTTAGAATTTACTGTAGAAGTTGTTTTACGTGAAAAAACATATATTTTCCATGCAAAGCCACCGCTACCTTTGGTTAAAATCCCCGAAAAATATGAGGCCAAAGAAGCTATGTTTGACAGCTTTGTTGAAAAAAGGTTTTATTGGGCAATAAAGTCAAGTAAGCCGAGAGGCTGGGACATTATAAGAGAACCAGAGCCCATAATTCTCGAAGGGATGATAATTGTTCCAGATTTTGTGCTTGTAAAGAACGGCGAGAAAATTTTTGTTGAAATAGTTGGATATTGGAGGAAAGAATATCTTGAGAAGAAAAAGAAGCAATTTGAAGTTCTTAAGAGACATGGTCAGAAAATAGCGATTTTAGTTGACCATAAATATTTTGACGAACTCAAGGGATGTGGGTTACCAGTTTTCAAGTATAAAAGAAAACAAGAGAAAGTGGACATACCTTTTGGAAAAATATTAAATTTTCTTGACACATTTCACTAAAAGTTAAATTATGATAGCTGCGTGCACCGTAGTCATCCACTAAAACAAACACACACCACATTGTTAATTGCTGACTACATATCCTTAGCAATAAATTAAAAACTTAGAAATAATGTTAATATGAGGAAGGGAGGTGTAAAGTTGAAGCCGTTTTCTGAGCCCGGTAAAATATCTGACACAATTCTCATGTTAGACGCTTATGGTTGGAGAACAAGTAAGACTACATCCTCGTACGTTATTTTAGGTGAAAAAGTTGCTTTAATAGAGCCTGCGCATAGGAGCTCAGCTGAAAAAATCGTAGAAGGGCTGAAAAACTTCAACGTAAATCTGAATAAGGTGTTTTATATTCTTGTAAGTCATAGACATTTTGATCATTCAGCAGGAGCTCCACCGCTGTTAAAATATCTTCCGAACGCTGTAATAGGTGCACATCTATATACCATTGAGAATTTTAAGAACCCTGAAAAGTTAAACAGGGCTTCACAGCAAATGTACGGAGATTACGCAGAGCCTATAGAACCTGTGAGAGACGAGGAAAAACTACGTGTTTTGAAGGAAGGAGAAATCTTAGAATTGGGTAATGAACTTGAGATAGAGGTTGTATATACGCCTGGCCATACTTCAGATCACTATGCGTTTTATGAAAGAAAAAATAAGTTTATGTTTACAGGAGATGCGGTAGGCATTTTTGGGTGCAGATCGCTCTCAGTAATACCAACAGCTTTTCCGCCAAGTTTCAAATACAAGAAGTATATGGAATCGCTTGAGAAGATGCTTAACTACGATCTTGAAATTGTTTCTTTTGCTCATTTCGGTGGAGTAATGGGTAAAGATGCTAATGAAGTTATCAGGTTAGCCATTGAGACATTAGAAGATTGGAAAAGCATTGCAGAGGATGTTTGGGAAACAAGTAAGGACATTAGTGATTTAGCGAAGAAACTTAGCGAAAAATATCAGGAAAAACTTGAAGTGTTTCCAAAGCAGGTAAGAGGTTTTATATTTCAAATATTGGCAACAGGTTTAGCGAACAGTCTTTTCCAAAGAAAATAAAAACGACCTAAACATAAGTTAATACAGTAGTATAACGGTTATGTAGGTGTGGAAATGAAAAAGATTGAGGAAATCTTCTCAAAGATATTTAAGGAACCAGAGCAAAAGGTAGGCCCGCCTCCAGCATATAAACCTCACCACATATTATTAACGCTTTTTATCTTGCATAAAAGTGGAAAACCTGTTGGAAGATATGTTCTCATGGATCGGTTGGGTATTGGGGAAGCATCTGCTAGAACGTTACTTAAATTTTTGACAAATCTTGGACTAATAAAATCTGTTGATCGGAAAGGACATGTGCTAACCGACTTAGGAGAAAAAGTGGTTACAAAAATAATGGAAAAAATAGTGGATATAAAGGAGGTTAAAGGACTTAAAAACGTAACTCTAGGCCCTGTAAATGTTGCATGCCACATAAAAAATACTGCACATCTTATTAAAGATGGTTTAAAGCAGAGAGATGCAGCAATAATGGCTGGAGCAAAAGGAGCAACCACTCTAATTGTTCGCTCAGGGAAAATAACATTTCCAGGAGAAGACGTCAAGATAGGCGAAGAAAATGAAAAAGTTCTAAATAGACTATTTGATTTGAAAGAAGGGGATGTAATTGTCATTGGAACAGGAGATAGTCTTAAAGAGGCAGAAAATGGAGCAGTAGCAGCAACGCTAACAATACTTTCTCTTCCGAGCCTTAAATAATTCTAAATGTCAGGTTTTAGCTTTTATGGGGAACTTAAAGTTAAGAAGATTATTCACCTCATTTATTATGAAGGTATGAATGCGCGGTAAATTTCATCATGGCTGATTACCAGAAGCCAACAGCTCTTACTCCGTTTCTTTTCATCCATTTCTCAGAACTTTTTATGAAATGTAGAGCTATTATTGCCATTATTAACGCTTCGACGATCGAAATTATTAATGCTTCAGTAAATAGGGCTGACATGTTTATTGCGGTTGCAATTTTTGCTAAGTGGGTGGGTGCTACATATGGTATGCACAAGTAGGCTATTCTGATCGATTCTGGTAAACTTTGGACGGGTATCATTAATATGCCTACAACGGCGAAGTTTAGAATCTCAAGCATGTTATGTGGTATGCTTGTTCTAATCGATATGGCAGCGATGGTAAGTCCGTAAGATAATCCCTCCACTACCAGTAATAAGAGGGCTAGAACAAGTAATGGTAGGTTATTTACGAGTAGTACGTTAGTATTGAAAACTCCGTTGAGTATAGCAGCCATAAACAGTAGTGAGGCGGTGATGACTGAAAAACTGGGGATTATTCTGCCAAGTATCATTTTAAATGGTGAAATTCCTCTTAAGGTGTGTTCTTCTACCATTCCGATTGATATGAAAAAGTTCATCCAGCCTCCTATAAGTGAAGAAAACTGTGAAATAACATTCCAAGCAACGATTGTCCAGAAAGCCGCTTTAACAGCTATGCCCAGATATTCGCTGGGAACGAAGAGTAAAGCACCTAAGATGAAAAGGAAAATCCATGCTGTCTCTGCTAGTATCATGTTTAGAAAGGACCATTTGTATCGCCGCAGTCTTAGGGTGTGTAACCATAATATTGCTTTAATTCTGGTTATAGCCATTTAGATCGCTCCCTCCTTCATAGCTTTTTTCTCACCTGCATCGACAAACATGTATGCTAGAGCATTGTAGAATATTGTCATGCCGGCTAGTACTCCTATTAGGAAAGTTATAGCTGCAAGTTTTGGGGTCCCTATTATGGCAACAGTTCTAGCTAGTTCAATAGTGTAGGTTGAAGGTAGTAGTTGAGATATTAGCCTAGCCCAGTGAGGCAATAGATAAACAGGGTAGAAAGCACCTGAGAACAGCAGTATAATTGGGTTTAACCAGTCTAAAACATTTGATTCTTCCTTTATTGTTAAGAGAAACGATGCGAAAAGTGCTGAGAAACCCAGCAGCGGAAGCATACCAACAGTTGCTGCTAAAATAAATATCCCTATGTCGAGGATTCCTCGATAAACTCCTTCTAAAACTAAAATTAAGGGTACAAATTCCATTATTTGTATGAACGTGAAAAGCAAATATCTTGGAATATAGGTCAGAACTAAGGTTGATGATGTTTTATTTGGGGATAATAATATGTAGGGCAGCGTTCCAACCCATCTGTAAAAAAGCACATTTCCTCCAACTCCCCACATAACGTCCACCGAAGCCATAGCGATAAGAGTTGAAGCTATAAAGAAAATAATGGGATTCACCGCTAAACCTACATTTTCTTTAAATGCTTCAGGGCTTCCAAACATCATTCCCATACCAAGTATAAGGGCTAACATTAAATAGGGCCATAAAAGCATTGAAATAAAAGCTCCTCTATTATTTTTGTAGAAATATAGGTCTAACATTATGCCAGACTTTAAGAGGGATTTTAAGCCCATGTTATCACCTCTAAAAGCCGCTTTTACCTGTTAACTGTATAAAGACGTCTTCAAGGGAGGGTTCTTTAACTTCCACTTTTTTAACACTGCATTTATGTTCGTGAAGTATTTTTAAGACCTTGGAGGTTATTTCGTCGCTTTCCGTAGGTGGAATAACTAATTTTATTCTGAATCCTCCATTTTCAGCAAAAGCATCTGACACTATGCCAGTCTTGCCTTTAATGGCTTCAATTATGGATTTAACAGGCACGTTGGCTGGAAGAAAAGTAAATATTTCAAGTGCAACATTATTGGCTACACTTCGCTTCAGATTTTCAACAGTGTCTAACGCTATTATCTTACCTTCATTTATTATTGCTATTCTATCACACATGATTTCAGCTTCAAACATGTTGTGAGTGGTAACGAGTACGGTTTTTCCCTTTTCATGGGCTATTTTTACCAATAGTTCTCTAAGTGTTCTTGCAGAGGGAGGATCTAAACCCAGCGTAGGTTCATCTAAAATTAATACTTCTGGATCCGTGATTAATGCTCTAGCTATGCTTAATCTTGCCTTCATACCTAGTGAATATTCTTCATATAACTTGTCGGCTGCACCGAGCTGATTTAATCCCACTAGGTCTAGTATTTCTTCAACTTTTCTTTTAAGAAGAGGACCGTTCATTCCATATAACATACCAAAATAAATTAGGTTCTCTCTTCCTGTAAGTTTCCAAAAGAAGCCTTTTTCAACAGTTAAGGATACTCCTATTACTTTTCTAACCTTAGCAGCTTCCTTCACAACATCGTAACCTAATATTTTTGCTTCGCCACCATCTGGAAGCAGCAGGGTGCTTAATATTTTTACAGTTGTTGTTTTCCCTGCTCCATTAGGTCCAAGTAGTCCAAAAACTTCTCCCTTATTGACAGTAAATGATATACCTTTGAGAGCATTTACTATTTTCTTTTCACGTTTAAAAAAACCTTTTCTCAAATAAGTCGTATAGTTTTTTACTAAGTCCCTTACGAGTATAGTTGGCTCCCTGCTCATGTAAAACCACCTTTATATATTGGAAGAGCGGTAAAGACCCGATGTTTTAACATTTTCTGCTATATGCATTTTACCCCGTTACTTCAGATATGTGAAGTTTATAGTTGTAAACTTATATAAATTTTTTCCACAAAAGTGAAGAAAGAAAACAAACGCTTTCATTGATGCTTCACAGCCACAATAAGGAAGCATCCCCCCACATTGAAAACCGTCACCACAATAATTGCCCTCGGGTTTTTAAGCGTTACGAAAGACATTTCTACTTCAACTTTCATCGGTTAAACTTTTAAAGTTACCTCTGACATTATTTTGAGACTCCCGGAAGAATGGAAAATATGGAGATAAATGACAACAAAAAATACATTTACGAAGTGACAATCTAACAACTATAAAACGTGAAAGCAGTATTTTATAATTTATTAGTTTGGTTTCATAAATAATTTGTACCCGAGTTTTATTCCGAGATATAACCAGAGAGGATAAGTTAAGAAGATTGCTATAGCAAGGATGTTCATCGGTCCAAAGGGGTTTGCATAAGTTGGGGTAGATGTATCGACAAAAGGTTTTAGGCCGAGGAGTTCGATACCTGAATTCCACATAAAGTGGTTTCCTTTGCCGTATTCTCCTAGTCCCGGCATATTTATATAATCGAGATAAAGTAAGCCTGCAATTAGCCAGAAAAGCGTTATTACAATGGTGGAAGAACCTACGAGTATTTTCTTGGATTCCTTTTCACGTAAAATTTTAGAATATATGCCTACTTCAGTTATGCCGCAGAGTATTAGTAAGATTGGATCGATTAGGAAGCTCATATCCATCCAGCTCTCTTATACCAATCTATAGTTTCCTTTAAACCAATCAATGCATCTGGATAAACTAATTTATATCCTAAGGATTTTATTTTCGAATTATCCATAAGGGAATCGTACGTTAAATATCTGATGGCATCCCTCTCTATAAGTGGCCGTTTACCTGTTATTTTAGCGTAACACTCAGATAGACTTGCCAGTAAATTAAGTATCCACATTGGAATATGAATCCTATAGATTTTCACGTTAAGTATTTTCGTAGCAGCTAATAAAAGCTCTTCAACGGTGTAATTTGAGTCATCAGCAATGTTAAAAATTTCCCCTATTGCCTCCCTTTTATCATGTAGGAAATATGCTGCACCAACAACGTCTCTTACATGAACGAGGGCTGGTCTCGATTTACCGTCACCAGGAATTGCTCGAAGCCGCCCCTTAGCCAGTAAAAAGAGTAAAATTGCTGTGCCATATTTGCTTCTCGGCCCATAAATGGAAGCAGGCCTCAAAATTACAATTGGTAAACCGTTTTCCTCATAGAATTTTAATGCAACTTTTTCTTGCAGTGCTTTAGATTTCTCGTATTTATTGACAGGTGCTGTCTTATCTGTTTCTTTGACGGGAACTTGCTTTGGAACACCGTAAACTGCGCCTGAGCTCCAAATCACCATATTTTTAATGTCGAAGTCAAGAGCAGTTTCGCAAAGGTTTTTTGTACCTTCAACATTTACTTTGTAAAGTATTTCCCATGGAGCCCAGTAATCAAATATGGCAGCAATATGGAAAACATAATCTACATTTTCAAAAAGGCTCTTCAACGTTTCTTTACGTGTTAAGTCCGCTTTAATAAACTCTATTCCTAACCTATTTATAACGGGTGATTTTGCTTCTAGATCAGTTGCTCTTACAGCATGCCCCTTGGATAAAAGAAAATCTACCATATGCGATCCAACAAAGCCACATGCTCCCGTAACTAAAAATAACTTGTCTGACATTCTTATTCATGTTTAAAAGCGTTTGCTGATATTTAAATTTCTCGAACAGGAATCTGACATCATAAAACAAGTTAAATTGTAAATAAAAAAATATGATGATTGTTTTTATTCAGTTGCTTTGCCTTCTTTGATTTTTATGAAAAGGTACTCGTAGATGAAAGCTGCAATTACTGCACCAACTATTGGACCTACCCAGTAAACCCAGTGAGCAGTCCAGTTACCAGAAAGTACTGCAGGTCCAAATGTTCTAGCTGGATTTAAAGACGTGCCGCTTATAGGTCCACCCCACCATATTAAGGCTCCTACTACTAGACCAATGGACCAACCTGCCCAGCCTTCGGGAGCTTTCCCGGAAACTGCTACACCCATTATTGTAAACATTAGAATAAATGTCATAACTATTTCGTTTAGACATGCTATTGCAGCGTTGTTGCCTATTATATCTCCTGGAAGTGTAAGGCCGAAGTAAACTTTTTGACATACATCTTTACCGTAGATTGCCAGATGTGTTGCTGATGCAAGTACAGCGCCAATTAGCTGACAAACTATGTATGGAATAACTTCCTTGGCTGGGAACCGTTTTATGGCTGCTAGAGATATCGTTACAGCGGGGTTTATGTGAGCCCCAGAGATATGCCCAGTTACGTAGATTGCCACTGCGACCGCTATTGCGAAAGAAAATCCTATTCCAAAGAGAGCTGCGGCTGGAGATTCGAAACCTAAGGTGGAAGAAAATGTTATTACGCTTCCCGGGCCGATGAAAACTAGGATGTATGTTCCAAGTAGCTCGGCTAGACATCTCGTGGTTAAAGGATATTCTTCACCCATATTTTAGTTCACCTTTCGAAAATTCTAGCTATTTTCCCCTAAAATAAAAAGAAAGGGTAATATGTTATGTTAAGGCGTTTAAATAGCTCTGTACCATTGGCAGTATGTGCATCGAGAAGGCATCATTGATGTAACAGCGCAGAATTTACGAGCTCTTAACGGCGCGAATGGTGTATCTGGGTGCAATGCAGTTACATGTGTTCCTAAGGTTGCTGTTACTGGTTCACTTGTAAGTAGACATGGAAAGTCCGCTAGTCTCATTAAGGCTGAAAATCTAACGGTTATGGCGCAAGCTGGATACGTGTATCTTTGCGGATTCATTAAAACTTCGTTTTCATCTATCGGTTTAAGATCGATTTCTATGCCAGCTACTTTGGGTTTTTTACCTAAATGTATCGGGTCAATGAGTTTTGCTCCTCTGTTAATCATGTCTAGGAAGTCTACATTGTGTAATTCGGCTGCCGCTCCCCTAGCTGGATTCATGTTAATTAAGCTGTAGTAGCGTTTGAAGAGTAGATCTATTACCATCGCAGCAGAAAATCCGTCTTTTTCTAGAATGTATGCTGTGGCTGCTGCTGTTGATCCAGTTGCTGCACGCAGAACAGCATATTCGTTCTTATACCCTGTTTTTAGCCCTGATCTTAGGGTGTTGTCGAGAACTTGCGTTACAGCTTCTAGAATTGCCATTACGACATCGTCTTTGCACATGTTGAACATTGATTGAGCTATGTGGTGGCCGACATCGCCAACACAGTAAGCTGGAACTACAACAATATTGCCATAGTGGACTCCAGCGTCAATGGCCCTCTTGATGACACTCTTCATTCTATCTTTATATTGGGACATGTATTTTCTAACATCAAAGGATGTGTGACCTGCTTTGTCCATAAGTTCAGCTTGGGCTTCTGTTGGTGTTGCATAGATTTTCTTAAGCCATGCTATTTCCTCTGCAACTGCTTCACTAGCTGTTTTGCCTGCTTCGAGCGCCTCAACAAAGGCTGCACCGATTCCATAAGATGTGTTCATTCCCCATGATTTAGCTGCAAGAATCGCTTTCTTATATTCAACATCTATATCGGTTTTCTTTAAGATTTGATTTACTACGTTGCTTGTTGAACCTGGTACGAAAGCGAAGTCTACAACGCATGTTGGCCCGTAAAATCCTCCGTATCTTCGTATACATTCCCTAGAAATTAGAGCTTCCGACTTTCCAATCTGGTCGATGAATTTATCCATGGCTTCTTTAAATTTTGGATCCTCTTCGTAAAGAATTTCAAGGATTGGAGGTGTTTGATAATGTTCTACAAATGGATCGTCCTCGGGCCTGATCGTTCTCGTTAAACTTTTCAATATTTCATAGTGAGCAACAACTGATTCTTTATGTAATGCAATTACTGTAGGTTCTTGATCACCTACAGCTTCCATTTTCTTTACTGCTTCAACATATGGTGCTGCATCTTCAATAACGAACGGCCCGCCACGTTTCTCTTTAATTACATTTATATCTGCCCATTGAACTGCAAGGGCATCCTCTACCATTTTTTCATATAGCTCACTTTTTGACAAAATCCTCGCCTCTCTTCTAATTTTGTATTACTCCTTAAAAAAGAAGTAATACGAATACATAATAGGCTAACATTGTTATATAAAGTTTATGCAGCAAACTTTTTTCTAAATATTCCACCGTTCAAAATAGCATTAATTCGCTCTAATTCAATTAGATCGTGAAAGGAGCTATTAGACGTTATATATTGCCGATTTATTGTTTTATTCATAATTTAAATTTATTTTAACGATATACTTTTTTATGTCAACATATTACTAGCGGGAAAAGAAATTATTTCTCTTAGAGATCTATGTACATGTAACGCGCGAGGTGTTGAAGGACACGATGTTACATTGCTTCTTGACAAGTTTGAAAATATTGCTGTGAGATCTGGTCTTCATTGCGCTGAGCCTTTACGTAGAAAACTAGGTGTTCAAAGCTCTGTGAGAGCGTCTTTCTATCTTTATAATACGGAGAAAGAAATAAATTTGTTCTGTGGCGCCTTGGGAAAAATAGTTAACTCACTATTTTATTTTCTATTTCCAATAATTTAATATTTTGATGCTAATATGTGATTCTTGAAGTTTCTGTTTTTTTGTTTTTATTCGCAAAGTACAGAGCAATAAAGGCACAAGTGATTCCCATAAAGTTTGCAAACAAGTCGCTGAAATCGAAAACTCTCCATGAAACAAATAGCTGTAAGCCTTCATGAAACACGGGATAGACTATTAAAAACACCTTGTTTTTGAAACTGTACAAAAACAAAATACCTAAAATGAGAAAGGCAAGGAAATGCTCGAGTTTATCGCTGAAGCTGGGTGCTTCAGCAACCGTCTGAGTTGGAATAATAGCTAAAATAGTTAAAACGATGACATAAAAAATTGTGATGACCTTTAATTTGCTTATCATAGTTGAAGAATAAGGATGGTTTTATTTAAAGCTAATGTTACAGGTCTAACTTTTATATGGGTCTCCTCTTGTTATAACAGTGTTAAACTTATTTTAGAGTTTTAACTTAAAGTTAATGATGCTTTCGGGGGACTGTGACCTTAAACGTTAAGATGTCAGGTTTTGCAGACGCTTAATAAGAAACAAGATTTACATGTGAAAACTTGCTGTATAAACAAGTTGTATGTGTTTTTCAGATGCTTGCCGCCAAAAATGGCTTAGATCTTGGCTACTAAGGCAAATTAATTCCAAAATAACATAATAGCTAAGTCTTAAAATGAAACATATTTTGAAACTTCGTTATTTACCAGTTTATGCTAAGTTACCAATACATGCAGCTTTAGGTTTGTTAAATTTACACGGAGACTTGTATAAGTACATTTTTAATTAATGATTGTGAAATCTAGACTTCCACAAACTTTCTATAAAAGTATTTTTGTATGACTCTTGAAAAGTTAATTTGGTGGTTTCATGGAAAGGGAATTTACGATAATAATTGAAAAGGATGAAGACGGATATTATGTTGCGAGTGTAGTGGAGCTTCCTGGCTGTCACACTCAAGGAAAAACATTAGATGAATTAGTGAAGCGCGTTAGAGAAGCAATTGAACTATATTTAGAAGTGGAAAAGGATTTTCCGAAGCTAAATTTTGTAGGGATACAGCGGATCAGTGTAGAGGTATCTAAATGAGGTTTAGACCTCTACCAGCGGAAAAAGTAGTAAAGGCACTTACAAAAATTGGCTTTCAAGTGATTAGGCGAAGAGAGAGTTCACGTATTTCTCCGTCATCCTGATGGAAGGACTACAGTAGTTCCAGTTCATAAGGGTGAAGTAATTGGGAGAGGGTTGTTATTAAAAATTATAAAGGACGCCAGACTAAGTAAAGACGAGTTTATGAAAATTGTTGAAACCATATAAGAATCAAAGATTGTTTCTGTTTTTCACTTTTAATATTATTCGATCTAGACTGCCTGAAACATAACCTTCCAGTTCCATTGTCACGTAAAGAAAACCTAGTTCTTTAAGTCTTTTAGAAATCTCGTCTAAAAGCCTTTCATCGAATAGCTTTTTTCTTTCTTCTCTGGCCACTTCTATTCTAGCTATGTCTCCATGGTCTCTAACCCTTACAAGTTTAACTCCTGCTAGCTTCTTTATCATGGTTTCTGCTTCTCCAACTCTTTTAACAGCTTCCAATGTGATTTTCCTCCCGTATGGAAATCTTGAAGCCAAACACGTTACAGGGGGTTTATCAGCTGTAGGTAAGCCTAACATTCTAGATATAGCCCTAATTTCATCTTTTTTAAGACCTACCTCGGCCAGAGGACTCCTAATACCTAATTCTTTTAAGGCTTTGATGCCCGGCCTATATGATTGCATATCGTCAGCATTTGTTCCATCAACAACTATTTCAAGTCCTTCTTCTAGGGCAATTTTTAGAAGTGCTCCCATAAGTTCCTTTTTGCAGTAGTAACATCGATTTGGAGGATTCTCCACTAAACGTTTGTTTTCAAGCTCATTTACCTCTATGATCTTATGTCTAATACCTATAAGTTTAGCCAATTTTTCCGCTTCTTCAAGTTCTCCAGGCGGCAGGAGAAGAGAGTTAGCAGTGACAGCTAAAGCTTTATTGCCTAAAGCCGTTTTGGCGGCGTAGGCTACAAGTGTGCTGTCTACTCCCCCGGAAAAAGCTACTAAAACTCCTTTCTTACCCTTAAACCAATCTAAGAGTCTCCGGTATTTTTTCTCCAAAAACCTCACCGTCCGAAACTAAACAAATATAACCCTGTTATAAAAATTTCTTTAGGAATCTAGCTCATAACTCCACGTCAGACTTACATGTGCCAATACGCATTGAAATGTAACAAACTTAGATTTATGTTAAACAGCTTAATTAAATTTAAGCAGTTAGCATTTACCTACTTACTAACAGAAACATAATTTGTTCTGAATAGTCTTATATAATCTAATAGAACTTTTTAGTATTGATAAGGTTCTATGAGGTGCGCATTAACATGTCTGGATATCTGCCGCTAAGAGTTCCTGAGGAAGATTTGAAATATCTTGAGGAAAGAGCAAAGAAAGAAAAGGTTCCAAAGGCTGTTTTAGCTAGAAAGATGCTGCATGAAAAAATATTGGAAGAAAGATTTAATGAAGCGGTGCAAAGATATTTAAAGGGAGAGGTTTCGCTTGGTAAAGCTGCTGAAATCGCGAATTTATCGATTAGAGGGTTTATTGCTCGTTTAGCTTCTCTCGGCATTGTAATTCGCTACTCAAAGGAAATGTTGGAAGCTGATTTAGAGGCTGCAAGAAAATGGGCAAAGAAAATAAAAAGGAAGTAATTCTTAATGCAACCCCCGTAATATATTTGGGTAAAACTAACATTTTAAAGAAAGTTGTAGAAGCTTTTAATGAAATTTATATAACCGAGGCTGTTTACGACGAAGTTGTCGAAAAAGGGAAGGAAATAGGGGCCGAAGAGGTACATATTGTGGAAAAATACATTAAGGACGGGGTAATTAAAGTTATTGGAAACCCCTCTGCGACTGATGATTTTTCGGAAACTTATCAATTAGGAAAAGGAGAAAGCTCTACAATACTGGCCGCAATGAATAAAAAATGTATCGCCATTATAGATGATGAAAGAGCTAGAAAAATAGGAGAAAAATGTAACGTAGAAGTTCATGGCACATTATTTCTCTTAAAACTTCTATTTCTCCTCAAAAAATTGAACAGAACAAAAATAGAAAATGTCGTAAAGGAAATGACAAACAAGGGTTTTAGATTAGATACACATATTATCTTAATCTTCGTAGAGGATATAAAGATTGAAAGCTCAGAAAAACAGTAGGAGTTGTAAAATAATAGATATGTTAACAGTAAGAGCGAATAAAACCAGAAAAAGAATATTACAAGAGGGATGAAGACTTCTAGGAAGAAAGTTTTACTAATAAATATGTGCAAGGTAAAATTACGGTAAAAGTTTCTCGGAGATTTCTCTTAAACTTTTAAGACTTTCTTTTAGGAGGTCTTTAAGATCTATTTCTGATTCATATTTTATTACAAGTTCTTCTTTTGCATGTGTTACTGGTTTTGAAGGTCTAGCCCAACATCCTTTGATCGAGGCGCAACCGGTGGTAACTTTCATACATGACGCATCATATGTCCCTATTTTCTTGGCTAAAGCTATGCTTTCCTCTTTATCAAAACCTATGAGAGGTCGAAGAACTGGTAGTTCTGAGGCTTTATCAATGACGCTGAGATTTTGAAGTGTTTGAGAAGCCACTTGAGCCAAGTTTTCTCCTGTAACTATGGCTTTTGCTCCAAGTTTTTTAGCTAGTTCGTTGGCCACTCTATACATCATTCTTTTACATAGAATACAGGTATATCTTGGGGCTGTTTTTCTAAAAGCTGCTAAGTTTTGATCGTGTCTAAATATATACACGGGCATTTCCTCGCCTATGTGCCATTTGCGAAGCGTTTTAATTACTTCTATGAAGCGTTTTAGATCGGATTTGTCTCCATCTCTCGGGAAATATGCGAATAGAGGTATTATGGAGCAACCTCTTTTCATCATAAGCCAAGCTGCTACAGGTGAATCTATACCGCCTGATATTAAACATACAACTTTACCTGCTGTTCCTAGAGGTAGTCCACCGGGACCTGGAATTTTCTCAGTATATAAGTAACAATTACTATTTCTAACTTCTACAAAAACTGTTTTTTCGGGGTTTGTTAAAGAAACTTTTAAACCTGTTTTTTCTTTTATTATGGATCCAAGCTTTCTTTCAAGATCCAAGCTTGTAAATGAATGTTTCCCAGTTCTCCTAACCCTAACAGCAAAACTCTTCGCATCTCCTAAGATTTCCTCGGCGTTTTCAGATATGAATTTTTCAAGCTCATATAGGGTAACGTACTTGTAGGGGCTCATGTAAACTATGCCGAAAATCCTCTTTAAAACGTTTATAGCTTTATCTATTTCAGTTGTTTCTACAAATATTCTAGACCACTTATGGCTTATTTTCGCCCTTATACCCTCTTCTTTTAAACCGCATCTTATGTTAGAAATAAGTTTTTGTGTAAATATCCTTCTAACAGGTGTTGATTTTAATGCAATTTCTCCGTAAGCGACTAACACGCCGTCTATAATCAAGATAAAATCCTCCGACGTAGCATAAAAACCTTTTAGACTTACCTTATTTATGTTCACATTTTAATGGCTTGGTCAAGGGTGAGAATCTTTAGTTTGTTTTTCTTTGCATAATTAATTACCCTTTTCTTAAGTAAATGTTCATCTTCCGTGATTAAGTCGACTTTCTTATGTAGTGCTGTAGCTAAAATTACTGCGTCTGAAGCGTAGAGGTTTAACTTATAGATGATTTCAGATGTCAACTTTCGAACACTTGAGATATTAACGATTTCTACAAATCCTCCGGCTTCAAGCCCCAGTAAAAATGTCTCTGTATCCTTTATTTTTTCTTCGGGATACCTTATTTTTGTGAGTGCTCTGATTACTTCTAACAGTACCCATTCACTGCATATTAAGGAGACTTTTTCATCTAAAACGTTATCCTTTAATTTTAGAGCAAACTTTTCTTTAGCTTCCCCCTTTTTAAACCATTTGACGACAACAGATGCGTCTGTGCATATTTTCAATCACTCTTTCTCCTCGTGCATTTTAATAATTACATCGGTTGGCGAAGGATACTTCTCCGTTCCCTGCCTTATCTTGTCAAGTTTCTTTCTTAAAAACTGTTTAAGACAATCTTTTATAAGTCGATTTAAAGCAACAAGAAAAGCTTCAGTTCTATTTTTGAAGAACCCCTGTCTAACAAGCATATCAACCTTTTCAATCAAATCTTTTTCGATCCGTAAATTTACTTGCACTTTTTCCATATTAATTCCCTTGAAAGTATAGATGAAAATGAATATATTAATCTGTCTATACAACAACAAATATACAAGAATCAAAACAAGAACAACAATAGCATCTTATGTTAGAAGTAAACTTTGACAAACATCTCCCTAGCAGGTGGAGATTTTAAAGCTATTTCACCATAAGCCACTAATAGACCATTCCATAATCAAATTAGCATTTCCTCCACTTAATTCTTAATTTTAAATTTAATACCATTTCAACTAGTTTAGATTTTGGTGATTTTTCGAGATTGTAGATTTTTACTTTATTTTTCTTTGCATATTCAATAGCGCTTCTTTTAAGTAGAAGCTGACCTTCAGTAATTAAATGCACCTTCTTACATATTGCTGTAGCCAAACTCACAGCATCTAAAGCATAAAGATTCAATTTACGTCTTCTATTTTCTCTTCGGAGTACCCTGCCTTTGTAAGAGCCCTAATCACCTCTAATAAGACCCATTCGATGTAAATTACAGATATCTTCTCATCTAAGATGTCATCTTTCAACTTTAAGATAAATTTTCCTTTTCTAAACCATTTAACAATAACAGTAGCATCTGTACAAACGATCAGTTAGTCTTCCTCCTTATGTAGCTTAACAACTATATTAGTCGGTGAGGAACAGTTGCTTGTCCCCTGCCTCACCTTTTCAAGTTTTTCTCTTAAAAAGTCTCTAAGACTTTCCCTTATAAATTAGAGTTTCTTGTTCCCTTTAGAATAAATTTATAAGCGATAAAAACCATTTTATACTTAAAATATTTTGAGAGTTAACTTTCGGGCAAAATGTAGTTTGCTTGGTGTCTGAAATTGTTAAGGGAAAACAGTAAAAAACTTCGATTATGCAATTGTTTTTCCGACGAAACCAGAAATTGTAGGTGGCCTAATAATCAATTAAGACTTCAAAAAATAAGAATAGCTATTTTGACCTTCTTTCTGTTTTATTCAAAGTTACTTCTCCTTACTCGTGGAAAATACATTTTCCTTTTCCCATTGGTATCTGTTTTAACCATGATTTTGTTGGTTTGCTGGCTTGTTCCTACATTTTACGATTATCAAAGAAGAGGGAAAATGAAAACAGCGTACCTATACGTTCTATATTTCCTAATAATTTCCATTCCATTTACATTCCTATACTTGTTTACTCATCGATAGCTTTACACTCGATATCGTGAGGTGTTAGTTATGGGCAAAGAGGAAGAAATTGCTGGAGGATTTTTAGGTTATCCTATATCTCGACTAGGCTACCCGGTTGTTCTTCTTAGACTACATTTTGGTTTAATAATTGTTTTACCTTTCTTCATTTTTCTCGCCGTTATGGCCCACATCAATTTTGGTTGGTTTAACTTTACCAGACAACTTTACCTAATTTCAGGACTGTTCATAGGCATTGCTGGCGGGATTTCCGAGGCTTTCCTTGTGATAAGGAAACTTAAAGAGGAGGTTGAAGTTGTTGCTTGGTTTCTGATACCTTTAAGTTTTATTTTCTGGCTCCTGCCAACAGCCTTTATCTACTTATATTTTGGATCAAAAGAGTTTCTTCCATTTTGTGCATACTTTTTGCTTCCCTCTTTCGCTGTGGCCTTGGTTACAAACGGTTTTGTGTTCTACAAATTTGAGAAAAGGGAGAAGGTTAGAGTTTTCACATTTTTCTTATCTAGGTATGTTCCTTACCCAAAGTATTGGATGGAGTTTCCTGAAACCTTGGAGATCAAGTTTTACGGATTTCTTAATGCGGTAGCCGAGAAAGATTTTTCTTGGATGCTTTATTACGGCAGGTATGCAGATCAGCTGAAAATTCTTATTGAAGAATTTTCTAAAAGAAGCGATGAGTTTGGAAAAGAAATTCTTGGTGTTAAAGAGCTATTAAAACGGTTTTTAGATGAAATTATAAGTTTCAATCAGGATCAACGTAGGGTATCTTTGATTTTTGTAGGGAGTTGTTTTGTCTGGATAGCCTTTTTGTTTTATGTTGCAGCTAACAACTGGTTTGGTGTACTTCAAAAATATGGTAGTTATGCAATTTTCATATTTTATTTACCTCTTTTCTTAATCTTTGCATATCCAGCTATGAAAAGAAAGACTCTCATGAAAAACTATTATAAAACTATTAAAGCAATATTTGGAGAAATTGACCCTAAAGTTCAAAGCAAAATTAAAAACATTTTAAAATCAATTACTAAAGAGAAATATAGTTAAAAGAACGAAGAAGATTTGCAGTATTATCAAAATAGGATTTAGAAATTAGTTGATTTTCTTCTCTAACGGCTTTTCATGTCCTTTGTTCTCTAATTAGGTTTATAATGTTGATTGCGATTTCTTCGGCGTTTTTGAGGTTTTCCATATTTATGTTTTTTATGTTATCTGTGTACCAGTGGTAATCGACAGGCATTCCCTTTTCGCCGAATGCCATGATGCTTTATAGCCTTAAGTTTGTCTCGCATTAGTATTGTTGCGTCCGTAGGTAGTAGTCTATATTTAAATGAGGGAACACCAAGTTTTTCGCCCACTTTTCTAGCTGCTTCCAACAGCTTTCCTTCTTTGCAGCAGAAAATTTTAATTAAACCTTCGTAAGTGGTATACACGAGATTTCCTTTCCCAGGATTGTCAAAATTTATCGTGTAAGCTCTAGTTAAGATGTTTTTGTATTGTTTTTCAAAGTTTATCATGCCTAGCATTCCAACTTCCTCAGAACCTATAGCAACAAAATATATCTCTACATTTTCAGGTTTCTCCTTTGGTATCCTTTCCACTAAAGATAGGAGAACAGTTGTCCCAGAGCCGTTATCGTTTGCCCCCCTGGGACATAGGTGTGTTTAAGTTCTCTCTCAAAAAGTTAAGTAGCGTTACTATTAACGGTATTGAGATAACTAGGGCAATAAGATATAAGAGCAGATTAAAATTGATGAGCCTAAATGTGATGGTTGCGGTCTATGTATTCCTGCTTGTCCAGAGGGGCCCTTCAAATAATAGATGGGAAAGCAAGGCTTGTGGATGAGAGATATTGTGATGGTTGGGTGCATGTATCGGAGAATGTCCTAAAGGTGCGATAACAATTGAGGAGAGATAACACTTTAATAGTCGATCTTTGCGAACATCCTTTAGAGAATTTAAGGAAGAAATGGAGGAAATTGAGGAAGTAGAGTTTTTCGGCTATGAACTTGAACAGAAATGTCCGAGTTGCGGTACTTTGGTACGTAGAGAAGCTAAACCTTCCTGCGTTACTTGGTGCAATTATGCGGACAAATGTATAGATGACCTTAAAGCAAAAGGATTAATTTCAAAGGAAACTGCTGCAGAACTTAGAAAAATTGCTAAAAAACCTAGCCTTATACGATGAACCGATTGAAAAATTACCTTTAACCAATTAATAATGAACTCTTCAAATTGATTGAAACTTGCATCAAAGATACAGGGTTGAACTTAAATCTACTTCAGTATTTTTCCGGTTTCAATGTACCATAAGTATAGATCTAATTCAGCTAAATTTAATTTCAACTTTTTTCCAATTTCTTTCAGTAGATTTTCAATTTCAAGATACTTCCTTCTAGTTAGTGTTTTTGGTTTTTCAATTAGCTTGTGTTTTGCTAATATATCAATTATGTGGAAGTCTATGATGGCAAAATCAGTGAAACCTATATTTCTAAGGAAGTGGCTTGCTTCTTTGTATCCAATCCCCTTTATGTTCTTAACTAGCCATTCTCTCAACTTGCTTCCGTCATCAAAAGAATTAATGATATCTTTTAGCGAATCCTTATATTTTCTTGCC
>Ga0209410_1000359_pt1 | contig 20750 bp, 20 predicted proteins | sample Mar14436cmmetaG_FD_184135 | JGI IMG/M metagenome (GOLD analysis project Ga0209410, IMG submission 184135) | Marine hydrothermal vent microbial communities from Guaymas Basin, Gulf of California to study Microbial Dark Matter (Phase II) - Marker... ... | reverse complement strand
CCCTTCAAGAAATATCCTCCTCTTTTTTTCGAGGATCCCAAGATCTATTTTCCATTCCATGACAATTCACCTTCTTCCTGAATAATTAATTATAGTAGTAGTATTATATACCCTCTCTGAAGTGGTAAGTTTTGTAACATAAACTCCGAAATCCCCATGGAATCTGTCTTTCAAATGTTACAAAACTTACCACCCGGGTGGTAGGTTTTTGGTAACTTGTGGTAGATAACTCCCGAAACATACTTCCATAGGGCATTTCAGAAATTAAATTTTTCATTTCCACCTTTACGGAAGGATTTGAGGAAAAATGTTTTCTAAATATAAATAAGTTTTTATTATGTCAAAACACCTCTAGAAAAAGGTTGAGAAAAACTTACCACTTGAAAATACCGTAATGATGCTGCATTTAGTCTCATAAAACATGAAAATGGTAGTTTTTGTTTAATCTAAAAAAGTTTTTGCACTATATATAGTATCTGCGAATAAAAAAATCCTACTTGTTGAAAAGAAATTTACCAGTTATCTACCACTTATCTACCACCTAACATGAGAAACCTACCATGTGAAATTGTGAAATTCCAGATTTTGAGAATTTTTGTCAAAATCGCGTCATTTAATCCTGATTTTTATCCTGCTAACGTCGCTTTCTATCTTCAAATCCACTTTAAAATTAGCCGTATCCCAGTTCTTCGTATAATACACTCCTTCCCTGTTTTCAAATCCTTTCATTTCTTTCCAACCAACAGAATCTGTCACGACCGCTCTGACCCCAACATCGTTTGGTATCTCTAGTTCTATATTCGAGACATCCGATCCTATAACGACTGTTGAATTGTACCTCGGAAGCCTTATCTTCAAATCAGTAACATCTCCTTCCAAAAACAACGAGGATATTTTGAGCTTTTCGAGATCCATTTTAATACTCGAAACGTCCATAGAAACATCGAAGGAGATCTCCACACTCTCATTCAACGATAAATCCACTTCACTTTTGGATATGAAGGGGATACCTTCTAATTTCATAACTAGGTTCCCTGTATCTTCCTGTCTGTCGAAGTAAACATGGGGATTTCCTGTGTAGACCACTCTATAGAGTTTATTGGCACAACTCTTTACCCTTAAAATAACATTTTCCCCTTCCACAGTAACATTAAGTCTCTTAATACCATCTGGGCTCTCTTCGATGGTTTTTCTAGCACCTCCTCCGAAAAAAGGACCACCTGCGATCCATCTAACCCAAGGTCTCCTTCCAAAACCTAGAGCGAACAATCCGAGCTCTATGAGACCTACTCCTACGATTATGGCAATTGTTTCCCAGAATCCAAGGGAATAGTAACCAAGTCCCACTGTCACCAGAATCACTGAAAGAACTAAGGAAACCAATCCATATGGGAAACCCCTTTTGAAAAGGGCAGACAGGCCGGTATATGCGAAAACTATGGCGAAAACCCATGCAAAGAACCTACCAACACTCATTTCGAGTATCCCAAGAAGCGACAGCACAATAACAGCCCCTAGAAATATTAAGAAGATGCCAAATATCTTCACTCAACGATCCCTCCTTTTAAAACCCCAATTCTTTTATCAAACGTTCTGCCTCCTCCTTTGATATCTTTCCTTCATAGAGCATCTTCAATATCTTTTTCACATACTCATTCTCACTCGTTTCACTTCTTAATGAAAGGTCACCGGAGGCACTTTTGACGGATATCCTTAATTTCCCTTCACCAAACACGTATTCTTTTCCCTCAAGTATGTAAGGAAGGCTCGTTACTATATCTCCTCTCATCGTTCTGGGTAGAATCCGCGCGTTGGGATATCCAGGAAAAATTAGTTCTATATCTCCACTGGTTGTGGTTATATCCCATTCTTTACCAAAAGAATGCCTTATTTTAACATCTCCACTGACAGAAGACAGGACAATTTTATCTATCTCGGAGGAATTTATCCTTATATCACCACTCAGTGTTCTAAAAAAGGCTTCCCTTGAAGAAATCTTATCTATTTCTATGCTACCGGACACACTGACCGATTTGATGTTTTTAAGACTGAGATCTTCACAAGTAGCATCCCCTGATACAGTGTTTATCTCCAAGAACAGGATACCAGAAGGTATTTCAGCTTCAAGGAGCCCTTCTTCGCTTTTTTCAACTGATACGTTGAATGTGTTAAAAAAGGGTAACTCCGTTTTGAGAGATTTCACAATGATTCTTATTTCCTCTCCTTTCAGTTTTATCTCAGGTCTCCTAGGTGACTTTATCACCATCCTTCTATCTGACCTTTTAATTTTGATGTCCCAAGAAACGCTTTCCAATACAGCTTTTTTGGCTCCTTTTATATCAACCTCTTCTATCACAATTTTCCTCCTCTCATAAATCGGTGAAGAAAAGAATAATGAAGGCTATTATAGCGGATCCTATGGTGAAAAACAGTAAAGGGAAGAACTTCCCCAGAACGACTAAAAAGGTGAAAACTCCCAAAGATATCGCGTAGATGAAGTTCAAAACCTTTATTTTCAGAGGTATGATCTTAACACCTATATACAGCATCAGAAGTGCTTCGATCAATACTATAACCCATGTCACCCTTTCAGCCTCCTGATTTCCTCTATAGCTTTTTCAACAGATATCTCTCCCTTATCGAGACGATCCAATATCTCCAAGACGTCTTCTTTGGTCTCTTCCTCTTCTACCTCGTATCCTAAGGTTCTTATTATATCCTCGAGCCTTGCACGAGCCGTTGGATAAGATATTCCAAGCTCTTTCTGAACTTCACTCAGATTCCCTCTATGTTTTATGAACACCCTTAAAAAGTTCAATTGATCAACAGACAGCCTGAAGAATTCATCCAATTCAAAGTTTCCTCTGATGACAGTCCCACAGGATTTGCAGGAAAGCTCCGTTATGGTCAAAGGATTACCGCAAACAGGGCAAGTTGCTATGACCCTTGCCATTTCCATCCCTCCTCATCCAGTGTTATCATATCTATATAAAAAGATCCATCAGAAATACTCTTGCTCTTCAATATATTTGAACATTTATCTCAAAGAATGTCAAGTTTTAGATTAAAAAATTTTATAATGCTGAAGGGAAGTGAGTTTATGAAAGTGGGCATTGGTTACGATGCACATCCTTTGGTGAAAAACAGGAGGTTGATAATAGGAGGAGTGACTATTCCCCATGATAAAGGACTTCTTGGGCATTCCGATGGAGACGTACTGTGCCATGCCATCATGGATGCTTTGCTAGGTGCTGCCAATTTGGGAGATATGGGAGAATTTTTTCCAGAAGAAGACAGGTACAAGGATGCAAAGAGTATATCTCTTCTGAAAGAAGTCGTAAGTATGGTGGAAAAGATGGGTTACAAGATAGTGAACGTGGATTCAACGGTAGTTGCCTCCTCCCCTCGTTTATCTGACTACAGGGAGAAGATCCTTGAGAACTTGAAAGCAGTCCTCAATACCGAGAACGTTTCTGTAAAATTCAAAACGGGAAACAAGCTAGGGTTTGAAGGAAGGGGAGAAGGAATTTCCGCAATGGCAGTATGCATGATAAGTGGAGGTGAGGAACGATGGAAGGCGTGATACTACCGATACCAACACCCTTCGATGAGAAGGGAAATCTTTCTCTGGATAGTTATCAGGATTATCTGGATTTTCTCATCGAGAAAGGCGTGAATGGGTTCATGGTGGGAGGTACGAACGGAGAATTCCATGTCATGGATGTCGAGGAGAGAAAGGAGCTTCTTGAGTTCGTCGTGAGGGGCTACAAGGGGAAGGTGGGAATAATAGCACACGTTGGAACAACCCACATGAAAGAGACTCTGGAACTTCTTGAACATGCCATGTCTTTGAATGTAGATGCTGTTTCCATAGTATCACCCTATTACTTCAAATACGATGAGGAATCCTTGGTATATTACTTCTCAGAAATCGCAAGATCCTTCCCTTCCGCAAAAATCTTGCTTTACAATATACCGAGCTTCTCGGGAAATGAATTGAAATTGAAGACGATATTGAAAATCAAAGAAAGGGCAGAGAACGTGATCGGATTGAAGGATACTGACAGAAGGCCCTGGATCGTTCCCATAGTCAAAAAGGAATTGGGAGAAGAGTTCTGCGTATTTGGGGGTATGGACTCTTTCGCTCTTTCTTATCTTGCAAATGGAGCGGATGGCCTTATAACGGGAACTGGGAACGTTTTTCCGGAGCTTATGGTGAGTCTCTACAAAAGTTGGAGAGAAGGAAATATAGAGAAGGCAAAAGAACTTCAGATGTTGTTGATAAAAGCTATAGAGAATGTATCAGGTCATGCGGCCTTCATGATAACCGTTAAAGAAGCCATCAGAATCAGGGGGTTTCACGTGGGATACCCTCGATCTCCATGGAGAAGGTTGGGGAGTGAAGAATTGAAGAATTTGAAAGAATTCATCGAAGAATTTCTGAAAGAATTATCCAAGGTTACAGGTTGAATTCTATTTCAACTCTTCCATGACCTTCGAAACCTTTCAAATGCTTCAGCATACCGATCAGAGAATCTCGTATCATGCCTTGTATGAAAGGCATAAGGGGTATCTCCTTTTCTCTCAGCTTCACCTTCAAAAAACTTCTCAGGACAACACATTTCGAGTAACCATTCTTTCTTTCTATTTCCTCCCTGACGATATCCTTGCATGTGGCCCCACACAAACCACAATTCAAATTCGGAATGGGAGGTAGAGAAAGATTGATGACGATGTTTACGAGTTCTTCTTCATCTCCCGGATCGAAATCTTCTCCGGCAACGGCCACTGTGAGTTCGTCTATATTTTCTTTTCCACCGAAATAGACTTTTGGCATGGGGAAGTCGGGATTCCCCTCGAATATCACGTATTCGCTGTTCACAAAGCTCAACACTTTCTCTATACTCCATCTTTCAGGAGAATGAAGCACCGTTTCCTTCTCTCCCAGCGTTACGACCATCCCGGCTCCAGATTTTAAAAGTCTCTCACTATCCTTTCCGTGTTTATCAAAACTCAGATCTGAATGTGCTAGCTTTACGACCGTTACATTCTTCAATTTTTTCACGATCTTTTCTATCGCTTTCGTTTTACCAGTCTCAGACGCTCCATAGAACGCTATGAGCTTCATACACTCCTCCTTTCTAAATTTCAAAATTCTCTTTGAAAACGTTCGTGGTCTCTTCATCAATGTTACATATTCTCACAAGTTTGAGTGATGTATCGGGATGGTCATCTAAAAATTCTTTAATGGCTTTTGCAAATATGGGAACCGCTCGTTCTTTAGGAAAACCAAATATACCTGTACTTATAGCAGGAATGGAGAGACTTTCCAATTTCAACTCGTGAGCTCTCAAAAGAGCGTTGTATACAGCATTTCTGAGTTTTTCATCTTCACCACTTTTCCCACCCTTCCATACAGGGCCAACTGTATGTATCACGTATTTTGCCGGTAATTTCCCTCCACCGGTTACAACGGCCTCTCCTGTGGGAACAGGACCATTTTTTCTCACTATTTCATCGCTTTCCCTCTGTATCTCGTATCCTCCCGCTCTAACGATTGCCCCGGCAACTCCTCCCCCATGTTTTAAATGCTCGTTCGCTGCGTTGACGATTGCATCCACCTCCTCTTTAGTGATGTCTCCTTGAACGATCTGCACTTTCAAACCTTTGTACACCATCTCTTTGACAACCATAATCTCACCTCCGTACTTCTCGGGCCATAGTTTCTTCAAAAGCTTCAAAAATCTTACTTCCTCTCCGGCGACTTTCGGTTCGTAAAAAACAGCATCTTTTAATCTTTCTGGTAGGTAATTCATTTTAACAAAACCGCCGAAATCGTGAGGATATAAGTAACCTTCACCATAGCTTCTTTCCTTCATTAAGTCAGTCACCGGGTTTCTGAGAAACAAGGGTACAGGCTCCTGGGGATGTTCATTGAGTGCCTCCTTGACTTTTTGAATGGATTTATAGACACTGTTACTTTTGGGTGCAAGGGAAAGATAGATCACAGCTTCAGCAAGGTTCAACACACATTCGGGGAGTCCAACGAGTTCCACCGCCTGGGCAGCGTTGACCGCTATGATGAGAGCAAAGGGATCTGCAAGTCCTATATCTTCGCTTGCAAGTATCACCATTCTTCTCGCGATGAACCTTGGATCTTCCCCGTTTTCTATCATCCTGACCATGTAATAGAGGGCAGCATTTGGATCACTCCCTCTCATACTCTTTATGAAAGCCGAGGCCAAATCGTAATGCTCCTCCTTTGAGTAACTGTAAACCCGCCTGTCGATGAGAGAAAGATCTTTTAACGTGATCCTACTCTTATTCATGGATCTGGCCATTTGACAGACTATTTCCAAAGTGTTCAAGGCGATCCTTGCGTCTCCTCCAGATGTTTCCGCAATTCTTTTCAAAGCCTCTTCATCAACCTGAATTGACGATAGCTCCTCATCCTTCTCCAAAGCTTTTTGAAGGATAGCCATGATATCCCCAGTGTCCAAGGGTTTGAAAAACAGGACTCTACATCTTGAAAGGAGAGCTGGTATCACCGAGAAACTCGGATTCTCCGTTGTGGTGCCAATCAAGATGACAGTGCCCATTTCGACATGATTCACAAGGACTGTCTGTTGGTTCTTGTTGAGCCTGTGAATCTCATCTATGAAGAGATACGTTTTTACCCCGTGCCTTTTGAGTTCTTCAGCTCTTCTCAATATCTTCTTCAATTCGGAGACACCATGAACAGCGGCGCTCACCCAGTGGATTTCCCCCTTCAAATACTTTTTCATCAAAATCAAAACGGAGCTTTTCCCACAGCCAGGGGGGCCATAAAGTATAGCGGGGAACATCTCCCCGCTTTTCAGCATCTTCCTCAGGATACCGTTTTCTCCGAAAAGATGGTCCTGTCCCAGAAAATCATCGAAATCCTCTGGTCTTACCCTTTCAGGAAGAGGTTTTAAAGTGCTCAACAGTCCTCCTGAGCCCTTCTTCAAGGCTCACCTCTGGCTCCCAACCCAGAATCTCCTTAGCCTTCGAACAATCCAGGATACTTTTTCTAACATCACCTTTTCTTGGCGGTGCGTATTCAGGTTCATCCGAATATCCTGTTATGCTTTTTAGCATCATGAAAAGCTCATTCACCGTTGTCCCCCTACCCGTGCCTATGTTCAATACCACATTCTTCCCTTTCTCCATGGCTAAAATATTGGCCCTCACGACGTCATCAACGTAAACGTAATCTCTAACGTACTCACCATCTCCAAATATGGTGACCTTCTCCCCCTTGAGCATTCTGTTTGTGAATATAGCAACAACACCAGCCTCTCCATAGGGATCTTGTCTGGGCCCGTAAACGTTGGAATACCTTAAAGACACGTATTCCAAACCGTATTCTTTGCTGAAGAAATCAAGGTACTTCTCCACGGAAAGTTTCGCTATACCGTATGGAGATATCGGATTGGGGATCTCCGTTTCAGGTGTTGGTATCTTCACGTTGTCCCCGTAGATTGCTCCTCCTGTGGACGAGAATATGAACTTTTTAACCCCGTACTTAACGGATTTCTGGAGGAGAACCAATGTTCCCAGTATATTTGTTTTAGCATCTTCCACAGGATTTCTGACGGAAACACTCACGCTGGATTGTGCTGCAAGGTGAAAGATGTATGCAGGCTTGTGAAGCATGAAAACTCTTTCCATCATCTCCTCATCTTCAATACTTTGCTGATAAAAGAGAGCGTTCGGGTTAAGATTTTCGATTTTTCCTGTTGATAGGTTGTCGACAACAATGAGAGAGAGACCTTCTTTCAACAATCCTTCAACTACGTGTGATCCTATAAAACCCGCTCCCCCCGTTACCAAAACGTTCATTCTTCTTCCTCCTCTTCTTCATGCTCGACTTTCTTGACCTCTTCAGGAACTTCGGATATCTTCGCCAATCTTCTACTTTCCTCTATAAACTCCTTGAGTTTGTACGCTTTGTCTTCATCGAAATCTATAATGACGTTGTAGAATTTCCTCATTCTCTCTCTTATCTTAGTATCCATAAAATGTGAAAAATGCCTTGCGAGTTTTTCAGCAACTGGAAGTTGTATTCCCATTATGTAATGGAAGAAATTTTTCAGCCTTTCCTGGGTCGCTTTTATGGATCTTGCCTTTCTCTTCCCCTTTTGAGTTAAAACGATCAAACCGTACTTCTCGTATTCTATATACCCAAGCTCTGCCAACCTCTTGACGGCGTTGGTAACACTGGGTAGACTCACTCCCATTTTCTTTGCTATTGTACTGACACGCGCTGCAGGTTGCTTTTGCTGGATTTCGTAGATCACGGCCAAATAATCCTCAAGAGCTGGAGTGAGGCTCTTCTTTCTTCCTCTTGGCATTCGCAAAACCTCCTTTCTTAGGATTTCCTCCCAGCGATTTCTTTCACTTTTTTCAAATCCTCGATCATGACTTTGTAGAGATCCTTCCGTGTTCCCGCCCTCAGAAGATAACTTGGATGAAAGGTTGGAAAAAGTATCTTCCTCCCGATCCATGGGATTTCTCTTCCTCTATACGAACTTATCGATACGTTTTTCTCCAAGAAAAATGAAAGTGCAGTTCCTCCTAATGCGACTATAACCTTGGGGTTTATTATCTCTATTTGTGCATAAAGAAAATGAGCACACATCATTTGTTCCTCCTTCTTAGGTGTTCGATTGTTTGGAGGTCGACACTTCACAACATTACATATATAGACCTCTTCTCTTTTCAATCCCACCTCCTCCAGCAATTTTGTGAGAAGTTGCCCAGCTCTCCCAACAAAAGGCCTTCCCGTTTTATCCTCTTCCTCTCCAGGTCCCTCTCCAACGAACACGATCAAGCTGTCCAGGCTTCCTTCACCAACGACAGCGTTCGTTCTCGACATGTGAAGGGGACATGCTGTACACTTTTCAACCCTATCTTTAACGATCTCCATCAATTCCTCTTTTGTAAACACCAACACACTTTCTCCCTTCAAATTTGATAAAATCGAAATGGCCTTAATCGAATTCGCTTTTATTATTCTAACACATAATTTCGAAAATAAAACAGGTGGTGATCGTCGTTTTCAAATTCAGATTGGGGAAAATTCTGAATTTGAGAAAAAGGGAGGAGAACTTACTTAAACATGAGATCTTCGATATCAGAAATCAAATACTCTTGATGGAAAAGGAATTAAGTGTGACAAGAAAAACGTTCAGAGAAAAAGCTGAGAGTTTTTTAAATGCTCTGAAAGAGGGACTATCTGGCGAGAAAATAAAGGAGCATCAAATCGAGCTCTATTTATGGGAAGAGCGTGAAAAGGAAATTTTAAAAAAGATAGAATCCCTGAGAAAAAGGGAAGAAGAGCTTTTGGACATCTACAAGGAAAAGAGAATGGAGAGAAGAATGATGGAAAAATTGAAAGCAAGAAGGTATAAGAATTATCTCAGAGATATGGATCGTCTTTCAAGGAAACATATGGATGAAATTGCGGAAAGAAGGTTCTGGTGGGGAAACAAGGGATGAAAGGAGGTGTCTCTGTGAGGGAGATATTGGAGGAAGTGATCGATTTTCTGAGGAAGGAAAAAGTCGATTATGCGGATGTGAGGTACGAAAGACATATTGAAGAAGAAGTTGTCAATGAAAATGGGTATTTGAAGACTCATACCTTCGGTGAAAATCAAGGAGTAGGAATCAGAGTTCTGAAAAGCGGAGGATGGGGCTTTTCCTCCACAGATAGATTGTCCAAAGACAGCATACTAAAATCGGCAAAGCTCGCTCTGGATATAGCTGAAACATCCTCTAGAAGAAAAGGAGAAGGCAGAGTAGCAGAAGAACCACCTTATATTGATTCTTACAAAACACGGTATGAAAAAGATCCATTCGAGATTTCTAAAAAAGAAAAGGTTGAGCTTCTAAAAGAAGCTGTGATGAAGATGAAGGAAGTCAGGGGAATTGTCAAAGCCAATGGTAGCCTACGTTTTAGGAAAATTCAAAAACTTTTCTTGAATACAGATGGATCCGTGATAGAGCAGGAGATAGTAATTTCCGGAGGAGGAATAGAGGCGTTCTCTGCAGGAAAAGAAGGATTCCAGAAAAGATCGTATCCGAGCAGTTTTGGAGGAGATTTCGCTACCAGAGGATGGGAATTCATAGAGAGTATGGATCTCATAGGAAAAGCAGAAGAGACTGCGCAAGAAGCGGTATCACTTCTTTCAGCCCCGGAAATAAAACCAGGAGAGTACGATATCATCATAGGAGGATCTCAACTCGCTCTTCAAATACATGAATCTTGTGGTCATCCCTCAGAGCTCGACAGAGTTTTCGGTTCTGAGATAAGCTTTGCTGGAGGAAGTTTCTTGACACCTGACAAGCTCGGAAAGCTCAAATACGGGAGTGAAATAGTGAACATAGTGGCTGATGCAACAGTGGAAGGTGGCCTTGGAAGTTTTGGCTACGATGACGAGGGAGTCAAAGCTCAGAAGAGTTTCATTGTTAAGGAGGGAGTCTTTGTAGGATATCTCATGGATAGAGAGAGCGCCGCTAAACTGGGTCTCAGATCTAATGGGGCAGGTAGAGCCTCCAGCTGGAACAGGATACCCATAGTCAGGATGACGAACATAAACCTTCTACCTGGGAATATGACGCTGGATGATCTGATATCAGGAATAGACTACGGATTCCTTCTTGAAACCAACAAGAGCTGGTCAATAGACGATATGAGAGTCAATTTCCAATTCGCTACGGAAATAGCATACGAGATAAAGGGAGGAAGATTGACAGGAAGGATTTTCAGGAATCCCGTTTATTATGGCACAACTGTCGAATTTTGGAATTCATGTGATGGAATAGCTAACGAGAAGTACTGGAGGGTTTGGGGAATTCCAAATTGTGGAAAAGGACAACCGATTCAGGTTATGCATGTGGGACATGGTGCGTCTCCTGCAAGATTCAGAAAGGTGAAAGTGGGGGTTGCAAAATGAGAGGAGAAAACTTCTATAGAGGGTTACTCAGAATTTTGAATGAAAAATTCGCTGGTTTGGAGTTTCTGGCAAATGCCTGGGAGAAAACCTCTGGACTGACGAGGTTTTCGAAATCGAGAATCCATCAGAACGTCTATGAGGAGGAAATAACACTCACCGTTCTTGTCACCAAAGATAACAAGATAGCAGTTGGTACAACTAACGACCTTTCAACAGGCTCTCTCGAGAGACTCAGAGAGAATCTCGAAGAGATTCTTAAAAACACAGAAGAGCTCGGCTACAAATTCAGATTGCCATCGCCCAGGATGGATTACCCTTATGAAAAAGTGGCAGAATCCGTGAAAAAAGCAACACCTGAGGATAGAGCGAAGATATTCGATGGGATAGTGAAACTGGCGGAAGGAACAGATGTTTACGGATACATCGAAACTTCCTTGGACGAGTTCTGTGTGATGTCTTCGAATGGTTTATACCTTTACACATGCGTTTCTAGTTCTTCATTTAACACCGTTGTGATGTGTGAGGATGGATCGGGTTACACATCGGGATCATCCTGGGATTTGAAAGAACTGGATTGGGAGGAAAAGGTGAAGAAAGCGGTGGAAACAGCTAAAAGGTCAAGAAAACCGGTTGATATAGATCCGGGAAAGTACACAGTTATACTGTCACCGGAAGCTGTTTCAGAGATCGTACAATACTTCACTCATTTTGCAGCAAACGGTTACTATCATGAGACCAAAACCAGTCCTTCCATTAGATTTCTTGGAAAGAAAATAGGTCCAGACGATCTGAACATCGTGGACGATCCGAACTATCCAGGGCAGATTCCTCTGGTTTTTGATATGTGTGGAATGAAGAGAGAGAGTTTTCCGATAGTGGAAAAAGGGGTTTTCAAGAATTTGATGTACGCTTACGGAACAGCTCTGAAGTTTTCGAAAAAACCAACTCCTCACACCATAACGCTTGACAATTTGGACGTGCCGTATCCCTTCAATCTCGTGATAGAACCGGGTGAAACCTCATTGGAAGATCTTTTGAGGAGTGTGGATAGAGGTCTTTGGATCACCAGATTTCATTACGTTAACTTAGTAGATCCTATGAACGCAGTCTTTACGGGTATGACCCGTGACGGCACTTTCCTGATAGAAAAGGGAGAAGTCACAAAGCCTGTGAAGAACATGAGGTTCAACATCGGATTTTTTGATATGACAAATAACATTTCTGGTATCTCTAAAGAGTGTTCAGCTGTTGCCACGGAATATACTCCAATAATTGCTCCATACGTTAAAGTAGAAGATTTCAACTTCACTTCTAAAAGCGATCATTGATCCATGCGGGTGCATGGCACCCGCATTCATTTATACTCTTTCATCAGGAATTCGATGGTTTCAGTTGATTCCGGTGTGAAGAATGGTGGTTCATTGAGTAAGAGATAAGAGTATCTTCTACCTTGGAATGTTATCTCCAAGGTTGAGGGGGTAGTCCACTTCAGATCATCTGCGTAGAACTCGACTTTCAAAAGATGTTTACCAGGCTTCCAGAATATAACGTGTTCTGTCTTTTCATCAGAGAGTTTTATATATACCCTTGGAACGTCATCTTTTACCAAAAACACTTCACATTTATCGGAAAGTGCCGGTATTCTGTCGATCACATCTCCCTCAAATACGATCTTGATTTCGTTTTTCTTTCCAGAAAACAGATAGAAATGCTCGGGCGATCCATCTTGATCCATATCCAGGAAAAGATCGACAGGAACATCGAGCTTCTCCATGCAAACTGCTGGGGGTTCTTCGTAAGGTAGATTTCTTGCAAGGTAATTCATTAAAACCACACCGGCTATGAAAGCCGATGCTATAACGAGACTAACGACCAATGCGTTTCCCATAATCTCCCCCTTTCACTCGAGTTCTGTTTTTTCGGAAAGTATCAATTCTTTCAACCTTTCCAGATCCTTCAAAACTTCTTCTTTCGTTTTCGCTGGTTTATCGAGTATCAGATCCTTCTCCCAATCTCTCAATATATAGGGCCAATCCTCTCCTGAAGCTTTTTCATAGATTTTCACAACGGTGCTCCTCATGTAGTCAAAATCGTTGAGAACGAGCTTGTAATGTGCGTCGAACCTGAGATATCTTTCGAATATGTTCAAAACGGTGTCCTGAGAGAGTTCCTTTCTCAACAAATTGAGTACTTCTCCCTTTGCTTCTTCATCTAGACCCTTCAAAACCTCCTGATACGCTTTCAGCTTGTTTTCCAATATATTCCTCCAAGGATCGTATCTGATACTTCTCTTTTCGTTTATAAGAGCTCTCATTTCCTTTGCCACGAGTTCGAGCCAGTTGTATGAAGCGAATTCTTTCACCATATCGGAGAACAGGGATTTGAATTTCGAGATGTATATGTTCAAAGTTTCACTGCTTAAGCCCCGTTCCCTCAAAACACTTTTCAGATCCTCAGAAACCCTTTCCAGGGCGTATTCAAACGATTTTGAAGCTTTGTCTAACCATTCACTTCTCTCTTTTAAGATCCTTCTCTCCGTATTCCTATAAATGTTCAGGATCTCTTCATAGATTCTCAATGCTTCCTGCCTCATACCAGCTTTGTAAAAACTGAAGGAAGCTGCGTGAAGAAAATCCATTACCATGTCCGGAACTCCCCAAACTCCCACTCTATCCATCATCTCACACGCCCATACTTCGTTTTCAGCAAGCCATTTTATAAAACGATAGTTTTCGAGGACGGTGAGAGGTTGCACATCGAAAGCTTTCTGAGCGAAGTATCTGTATATATCTTGACCTTTCACGGCAACTCTTACGTTCGGATTCTTCCAATCTCTGAACCTGTTCCAGGCACCTGGAAGATTGTGTATCGTTTGTTTTGCGTATTTTACAAATTCGTCAAAGTACTTCAGGATATTCTCCTTCAAAAGATCCTTCTCCTCTATGAACTCATCGGGCAAGCGTGTGTAAAGTATTTTTGAAACTTTGTGAAGATCGTTGTATCTCGTTGCCAGAGCTTTGTAAGTGTTTCTCTCGTTAAAGTACAGAAGAGATGTTCTGTAAAGACCTACAGAATCGAGAAGTGCCTGCGTCGTCACGACATCAGCTATCTTCAGTTTTTCCTTCAATACATCTTCAGGGAGTTTTGACAGAAACAGAAAATCCTTTATCTTGTATCGCTCGTCGATCATCTTTTGGAACGCGTCATATTCTTGTTTTAAGAGTTTTTCCAATTTATTTTTGAACTCTTTTCCCTTAGAATTCATGAGGTCAGAAACGATTTCTTCAATTCTGTAGGGCTGAAGGGAAAGAGAGGCCAGGTAAAAATAGGATTTCCCATAAGTGTGGTTGAGATTCAAGCATTTGAGGAAGCAATTTAGAGCTTTCTTATACTCTTCAAACATCCTATCGCTCAACTCTTTCCTGACATTCTCCACTTTTTCGAGATTTGCCATTATCTTACTCCTCTGAGTCTCTATCTCTTTCAATCTTAAAGCCTCTACCTCCTCATCACTTATGGTCAAACCCTTCTTTTTGAACTCCTCTGTAACTATTCTCTTGAAGTTCTCCGGTTTCAAGAAGGAGTATTGCCCTTCCATCTTCTGTAAATCTTCCAGAGATTTTCTGAAATTTCTTTCATAGGAGGAAAGCTTGTTGAGTTCATTTCTGATCTTATTTATCAATGTATAGGAACTGTTTCCTGTTTTGAAATAGACTTCAGATACGAAGTAGTTCCATCTTAGATAGGTGGAAGTGAGAGTTAAAGACATGAGAACCAACCACAGGACTACCAAAAGTTTCCCCTTGATTTTTACCTCCCGAGAAAATGGTTTTCCCTCAGCGAAATATCTTCCAACTGCTGATGAAGCGAGAAAGAGAGCCGCGAATCCATTGGGAAGAAGATGTCCAGGAAAGCTGAAGAAGCTCTGCATCGCAAACACCGAGAAACCGAACGCGAGCGATAAAAAGAGCAGGGCATCATCCCTGTCCTTTATATCTTTCATAACTCTGAAAAGGTAATACACCAGGGAAGACAAAAGGAAAATTATCGATAGAAAACCTAAGATCCCTGTCTCTCCTAACACTTGTAGGTAATCGTTGTGGGTTCTTTTGAAGTTGTTCCAGCCGTAGATGAATCTTGGATGGTCCTTTATGATATCTCCCATGTAGCTTATGGTGAGAACCTGGTAGGTTCCTATACCGGTACCTAGTATTTTGTGATCTCTCCATTGATACACCGAAGACAGCCATGACAGCATCCTTTCATCCCAACTTGAAACGCTTGTAAAAGCTTGGACTCTTCTTGCTATACTCATCTTTCCTCCACCTGTTAGAGGATTAGGGGTGTTGTAAAGCACTATGAACAGAGCCGTGAAGATTATAAGAATACTTGAGAAGAGGACTTTCAATCTGGAAAGCTTTTTTGCGTAATCTGGATATTTCTTCTTTAGACTTTCTTCAGCCTCATCCACAAGTTTGTTCTTTCTCCTGTACACCTGGTAAAAGACGAAGAACAAGACGAAGGAAAGAAACACAGACATGTATTCAGATCTTGTCTGGGCTATGATGACGGTTATAAGCATCAAGAGAAACGAGATCATGGAGAAGGTTTTTATCAGAACAATTTTCATGTAGGACCTTTCTTTCCATCCAAAATCGTAGCTTAGTATGAAGTAGACAGCTATGGGAAGAAGTATTCCCATGTAATCAGCAACGAAGATGGGATTCCCAACGGTTGCTTTTATAGCAGCTCTTGAAAAGGGTGCCCCCACTCTCCCCAGAAAGATATCGTATCCTTTGTAGAAATTGAGTATCGCATCAAACGCCACGAAAGTACCTGTTCCTAATATTGTTAGAAGGAATCGAGTGATCGAAGCTTTTGTTCTGAAAGTGTTGGATATGTAGACGGATACAAAGAAATTCAGAAGGATGAAGAGAGCTATGTCTATGGAGTATCTGAAATATGAGGGATTATCTCTGTAGACGTTTATTGTGGAGAGAAAAGCGGATAGAGAAAACAGGAACCATCCAACGTGTGCCATGTTGAAATATATCTTTATTTCCTTCTTTCTCAACCATTTGAAGATGAGATAGAAAAACAAGATCGATATCATGAGAGAGAGTATCGCATACTTTGGAACGCTGAATTCGTAAGTTAGTCTTTTATGAGCAAAGAGTGCAACCACGACTACCGTTATGTGAAGTAATATTTCCTCAAATCTGCTCATTCCGCTACCTCCTCTCATCGTAATCAAATAGGTTCAGGGTTTTTACAAGGAGGATGCTGTATGTCAAAGCCAGTACCAAAGCAATTATTAAACTCGTTAAATTACTTTTGCCCAGTATTCCTAGAAGTGGAAAAGGTAAAACAGTTATGTAGGTTAAAAGTGCTGTCATTCTTTTTCTTTTCAAAACATCACCTTTTATCCTTCTGAATATCTTATCATAGAAATGATCCCTATCTCCCTCAAAAGGTGATTGTCCACTTTTTATCCTTCTCAAAAAACTTGCTCCAAGATCGAGAGCGAAAAACCATACTATGAGGACTGAGGGGAGGAACCTTTCAAATTGAAATACTCTGTTGTTCGCAGCGAAGTTCAGCGAAAGTAACATTCCTAAAAGATAGCTTCCCGCATCTCCCATGAAAACCTTCGCTGGTGGAAAGTTATATAACAGGAATCCAAGGCATACAGCAACTGTGGTGAGTGATAGGTCTTTTGAAAAATTATCCAGAGAAAGGAAGAAAAAGAAAAGGGAGGCTATCCCAACGGATCCTGCACATATTCCGTCCAGTCCATCTATCATATTGACGGCGTTCAAAAGGCCTGTGAATCCTACAACCAGAACGAATGAGTAAAAAGGATTCTCAAAACCAACGAATCTCCAGACTATCGCGGAGGACAGTACAATCTCCACTGATAGTCTAAGAAATGGATTCAGCCTGAAGATATCATCCAAAAGACCCAGACTGACAGTGAGTGAAACAATAACAAGTGAGAAGGAATCTTTCCATAAGACAGGTAAAGCTCCAAGGAACATTCCCAAACCACCGAGATATGGAATCACCCTCTCGTGGATTTTGAGAACGCCATCGGGGATATCTACAAATCCCATCTTTTTTGCCACATATGCAAAAAATGGTACCGCAGATAGAGTTATCAAAAGGGACAAAAGGAACACGTTCTACCCCTTCCTAAGAGTTAGGGTATGTAAAGTTCCCTTGTTGAAGATTGCCAGCTCGACGGTTTCAAAGTATCTCAAACGATCGATGACTTCCCAGATACCTTCTCCAACCTTCTCTGCATGATGGGCATCCGATCCCAGTGCGATTAGCCTTCCTCCCATATCGAAATACATTTTGAGAATATCGAAAGATGGATTTGGTTCTCCCTGCTTTTTGATGGGATCACAATTCACTTCAAGAACTTTTTCGTGTTTTATGAGAAATTCCAGAATTTCCTCTATTTCCTTCTCACAATACTTTAAAAAAGGTTCGTTCGTGTATCTTCTCGGGAAATCCAGATGGGCTAAGATGTGAAAGTGCGGGAAGTCCTTAATAACTTTCAGTATCCTTTTTAAATAGTTTGGATAACATCTCTCTGGAACACACGGTTCATCCATTCTGTGAACTGCCAGGGTTACGAAGTCAAAATCATTTTTCAATTCTATCTTTCCCACTCCATCCCAACCGAGTTCAACACCAACCGTTACACCGTATTTTCTCAAAGTATTCACATACTCCTTCACATCAAAGCCTTTCTCTAGATTCCCATCTCGGTACTCCATGTGATCCGTTATGGCCAGATATTTTATCTTCCTTTTCATCGAATATACCAAAATATCTTGGATCTTGGAATTTGAGTCGTATGAAAATTCACTATGAACGTGGTAATCCTGCATTTTCGTTCCCTCCAATTGCATCCACGAAGGCTTTGAATATCGGATGGGGTGCTCCCACCTTGCTCTTATACTCGGGATGAAACTGTATTCCAAGGAAAAACGGATGATCCTCAAGTTCAATAGCTTCGACGAATTGAGATCTTGCAGAGACTATCAATTTGTACCCTTTCTCATTCGGCCTTTTGAACATATAGGGATAGCTATCGAAATTCACTTCGTACCTGTGTCTATGTCTTTCGGATACTTCACTCTCACCATAAATTCTCCAAAGAAGGGTATTGGGAACTATCTCTATCCTCTGAGCTCCGAGGCGCATGGTCCCTCCAAGTTTTAAAATCTTTTTCTGCTCTTCCATGAGGTCTATAACCGGATGAGGTGTTCCGGGATCGAATTCCGTTGAATTTGCGTTCTCAAGGTTGCAGACATTTCTTGCGAATTCAATCACCATGAGCTGCATTCCAAGGCATATTCCCAGTATCGGCTTTTTTTTCTCTCTAGCAAACTTTATGGCCTTTATTTTACCCTCTATCCCTCTTTTTCCAAATCCTCCCGGTATTATCAAAGCATCGAACTCTTCCAGAATCGATGCTACTTCTGAATCTGTGGACTCCTCCAGCATCTGTGAATCTATAACCGTGGGCCTCTCAACGCCGGTGAGAAACACGGATTCGATGATGCTCTTGTACGCATCATCTGTTCCCAAATATTTCCCAACGAGGGCGATCCTATAGGGTTTGAAGACCTTGGGGTAGGACCATTTGAACTTTGAGTCGTTTATGTCAAAGCGAAGTTTCCTGGCTACCTTCTTGTGAACTTCCAGATTGTACAGTATTTCTGGTATCTCGTAAACGTTCTTCGTATCTGGAAGATTTATGACCATACTCTTTGGAACCCCCCCAAACAGAGCGACCTTGTTGAGACTGCTCACATCGATGGGAAATTCGCTTCTTACAACGATCATATCCGGATTTATCCCAATCTTTCTCAGCTGTTGAACCGACTGTTGTGTGGGCTTAGTTTTGAATTCGTTGGTGGTTTTCAAGTATGGAACGTACGTTACATGCACGAAAAGAAAATTTTCTTTCCCTTCTTCAAGCTGGAGTTCTCTGACTGCTTCCAGGAACACTTCCCCTTCTATATCACCAACCGTTCCTCCTATCTCAACTACCAAAAGATCTCCTTCCATCTCCTTTATCCTTGTTTTTATCTCACCTGTAAGGTGCGGAACTATCTGGACGGTGGAACCAAGGTATTTTCCCTGTCTTTCCTTTTCTATGACGTTCAAATAGACTTGACCCGCCGTCATGTTGTTCTTTCTACTCATGTTCGTTCCAAGAAACCTCTCGTAATGCCCGAGGTCAAGATCCGCTTCGTACCCATCGTCCGTTACGAAAACTTCTCCATGTTGATTCGGATTCATGGTGCCGGCGTCCACGTTCAGGTACGGATCTATCTTCAGAACGTTCACGTTGAGCCCGCATTCCTTCATGAGACAGGCTATGGATGCCGAGAATATACCTTTTCCTATGCCACTTATCACTCCTCCGGTAACTATTATGTACTTCTTCATCTAAATCCCTCCGGCAATTATTTTACAAGAGGATATGGTACCACTTTTTCTTTTCGAAATTTTTTCATAAAAGATGATCCCATCATGTTAATATAAATCCAAAGAAAAACTAAGGGGAGGTGTTTCCATGAAATTGGAATTCGAAGTTGTCAACGTAGAGATTCCTGAGGGTACTAACGTAATCCTTGGGCATTCTCATTTCATAAAGACGGTGGAGGATATATACGAAACCATAGTCACAACGAATCCTAGCATGAAATTTGGCCTCGCTTTCAACGAAGCCAGTGGTCCATGTCTTGTAAGATACGAGGGGAACGATGAGGAGCTCGTCTCTAAAGCGATAGAAACTGCGAAAAGGGTTGGAGCAGGACACATTTTCGTCTTATACGTCAAAGACGGCTATCCCATAAACATTCTGAATCAGTTGAAGAATGTTCAGGAGGTGTGCAGGATATATACTGCAACGGCGAATCCGTTGCAGGTGATAGTGGCTACAACCGATCAAGGAAGAAGTGTGGTGGGCGTTGTTGATGGTTTCTCACCTAAAGGTGTTGAAGGAGAAGAAGATAAGAAATTCAGATGGAATTTCCTGAGAGAAGTTGCAAAATACAAAAAATGATCCCGCTGACAGCGGGATCGTTTCTAGTGATAAAATCTCGAAAGGGTGATCAATTTGGAAGAACTTAGGGTGATATCTCAATTTCACAGAATACCAGGCAGTGAGGACTTTTCGAAGGCGATAGAGTTTGTAAAAACGTTGTTCGATGAGCTGGGAGCCTGCAGTACGAAAGTTTTTGAATATGAAACCGGCAGAAGATACGAGAATTTCGAGGTACCTCTATCTTGGGATGCCAGAGATTCCGAGCTGTGGCTGTTGGAGCCAGAGAAGAAACTTCTATCTTCTTTCAAAGCATGTAGAACATCCCTTCTTGTTGGAAGTCATTCGACGGAAGGTTTTGAAGAGTACGAGCTAAAAAGCGAAGATGATGAAGATTTGAGAGGGAAAGCTGTCCTTGCAGAAGGAAACGTGCGAGACAAGTTCGAAAAATTGATCGCTGAAAAAGGTGCAAAATGCCTTTTAGTTTATTACATGAGGGAAGAGAGCGAGGAAATAGGAAGAACGCCAGAGAACTTGAAAGATACTGTGAATTATCTTAGCCTTCCCAGAAATGAAAGGAGCTTGGGGTACAAGCCAAAGGGATTTTCCCTCAGCTACAACCAATACAAACTCTTGAAGAACCTTCTAAAAAAGAATGGGAGTGTGAGAATAGGATGTTACATAGATGCTGAGGTTGGAAAAAA
>Ga0209410_1000358_pt1 | contig 20774 bp, 13 predicted proteins | sample Mar14436cmmetaG_FD_184135 | JGI IMG/M metagenome (GOLD analysis project Ga0209410, IMG submission 184135) | Marine hydrothermal vent microbial communities from Guaymas Basin, Gulf of California to study Microbial Dark Matter (Phase II) - Marker... ... | reverse complement strand
CTTGTCCATCACCTCCGCCTTACCTACCACCCCGGAAAGGGGCATCCCCCCGGCGATGGATTTGGCGAAGGTGATGAGATCGGGCTCCACTCCGGAGTGCTCCGAGGCGAAGAACTTGCCCGTGCGGCCCACCCCGGTCTGGACCTCGTCGCAGACCAGAAGGAACCCGTGTTTGTCCGCGAGCTCCCGCAGGAAAGGGAGGAAATCCGGCGGGGGAACAATGAACCCCCCTTCCCCGATCACCGGTTCCACCACCATGCACGCCACTTCCCGGGGATCCACCAGCGAAAGCATCCGGCGCTCGATCTCCTCTAGGGGGATCGGGTTGCGGTATGGATACGGATAAGGCAGGCGAAACACATCCGGGGCGTAGGGGCCGAAACCGGCCTTGTAGGGGATGGCCCTGTGGGTCATGGTCATAGTGAGCAGGGTCCTGCCGTGGAAGGCGTTCTCGAACACCAACACCGCCTTGCGGCCCGTAGCGGCCCGGGAGATCTTGACCGCGTTCTCCACCGCCTCTGCCCCGGAGTTGAAGAAGGCACACTTCTTGGGGGAAGGACCCGGGGCAAGCTTCGCGATCCGCTCCGCCAACTCCACGAAAACTTCATAGGGCACGGCGGAAAAATCGGTGTGGAGGAACAAATCGGCTTGACGCTTCACCGCTTCCACTACCTTTGGGTGCCCGTGGCCCACGTTGAGCACACCCCAGCCGCCGGAGAAGTCAAGGAAGCGGTTTCCGTCCAGGTCTTCAATTACCACACCCTCGGCCTTGGCTACCACCGCGGGGACCAATGGAGAGATCGCCGCAGGCACATAGGTCCGCATCTTCTCCAGCACTTCCCGGGATTTGGGGCCGGGAAGCTCCGTGACGATACGCACGAAACGTTTTGAATACATCTCCCTCCTTTCCGGCTCAACCCCAGGTGAAGAGTTCGCCCGGGGGAATGAACGTAACCTTAAAGGGGAGCTCCATGGCCTCGATCTTCTCCTTGACCTTGGGGAGATCGCGGCGGTAACGGCTGGAAAGGTGAAAAAGGAGGAGCTCCTTTTTCACCCCTGCTTCCTTCGCTACTTCAATCGCCTCCCATACGGTAGAGTGTTTGTATTCCTTACGATCGGAATCGTCCAAGAAGGTGGCCTCGTGACATAACACCTCGGTATTCCGGATAAACACCGGCTTCAGGGGAACCGAGTCCCCTCCGTAAGTGAAGATCCGTTGGTCATATTCCTCGGTGATCTCCTCCTTTTTGCCCGCACGTACGAGCTCGGCAATTTCCCGTTGGGAAAGGTCACGATACTCGGGCTTCAGACGCCGCCTCCTTTCCACGATGTTGTAGCCCAGGGAGATCTCGTTGGAGGAATGCACAGTAGCAAAGGCCTCGAGATACCTTCCGTGGCGTTTGGCTTCATGGAGCGGCACCCGATCGCCCGGTTGCATCGGCACCCATTCGAGGTTGTAGCGGAGTTTCCTGTTGGTTCGGGAAAAATAAACGATAAGCTCTGAGATTAAGTGATTGCCCGCGGGGAAGTAGATGGTGAGGTCCTTTTCGCGATCACCCATGGCGTTGTTGCGGATGTTGATAAGCCCCATGAGCCCCGAGACATGGTCCGCGTGGCCGTGGGAGAGGAAGACCCGCTGGATGGCGTAGACCTTGTTTTCGAGAAAAGAGCTCACCCCCTCCCCGCAGTCGAAGAGGATCCTGTCGGGGGCGTAATAGAGCCATGTTGAATAGAGGGCCTTGGAATACGCGATAAGCTTCATCCATCTCCTCCGTAATTCAAGTGGGGTTTTTTGTGATCCAAGCCAGAACCCATACCGATTATAACCTGGGCATCACGGCGCTTCTAAAGCTAAAATAGCACGTCATGCTGGATATCCAGAAGATCCGTGAGGATCCGGCAGGGGTGGAGGCGCGGCTGCGTCGTCGCGACCCAAACATTTCCTTGGACCGAGTACTGGAGCTGGATTCCCGACGTCGAGAGCTCGTCCGCGCGGTGGAGTCGCGGCGCCACGAGCTCAACCAAGGCTCAGAAGAAGTGGCAAAGCTCCAGCGCGAAGGGAAAAAAGAGGAAGCCCAGGGACTTATTGCCCGGCTGAGGGAGGTATCGGCGGAGATAAAGGCCCTGGAACGGGAGCTGGACGGGGTGGAAAAGGAGCTGCGGCACGAACTCCTCTCCCTCCCGAACATTCCGCACGACTCCGTGCCCGAGGCCGAGGAGAAGATCGTCCTGCGGGAGTGGGGGACGAAACCGGAATTCGATTTCCAGCCCAAGCACCACGTCGAGCTCGGTAAAGCCCTTGGAATACTGGATTTCGAACGGGCGGCGGTGATTACGGGGGCGAGGTTCCCCCTCTATGTGGGCCAAGGGGCACGGCTGGAGTTCACGCTGCTCCTTTGGATGTTCGAGTTTCACGTACACGAACACGGCTACATCCCGGTGCTTCCGCCGATCTTGGCCAATCGGAAATCCTTCGAGGTGTCGGGGCAATTGCCCAAGTTCGCCGACGAGCTTTACCACTGTCCTGCCGACGACCTTTTCCTCAACCCCACCGCGGAGTCGCTCTTGGCAAACCTCCATCGGGACGAGATCCTGGCGGAAGAGGACCTTCCCCTGCGGTACGTGGCGTACACGCCTTGCTTCCGGAGAGAGGCGGGGACCTGGGGCGAGGCCCAGCGGGGCCTCATCCGCATGCACCAGTTCAACAAGGTGGAGCTCTTCCACTACACCACCCCGGAACGTTCCTATGAAGATTTGGAGGAGCTCGTGCGCCATGCGGAGGCGATCCTCCAGCGGCTGGGGCTCCACTACCGGGTGACCCTCCTCCCCGCCGACGATCTCGCCCACCAGTCCGCCAAGACCATCGACCTCGAGGTGTGGCTTCCGGGCCAGGGGAGGTACTATGAGGTCTCCTCATGCTCCAACTGCGAGGACTTCCAGGCCCGGCGGGGGAACATCCGCTTCCGCCCCTCGACAGGGGGGAAGCCCCGTTTCGTTCATACCTTGAACGGATCCGGCCTCGCCACCTCCCGGCTTTTCGCGGCGATCCTGGAGCAGAACCAACGCCCCGACGGCACGGTGGCCCTCCCGGAGGTATTGGCCGAACGGTTGGGGATCGAGGTCCTCAGCAGAGCCCCCGCGGGGGAGCCCAAAAGGAGCAACCGGTAACGGTGGTCACGGAAGGTTGTCCTGCGATTCAGGCCTTTCGCCCCTGTAGAATGCCCCGTTGGAGAACGCCCGAAAAAGGAGGGGATGTGATGAGGAGGGTTTTATCGCTGTTTTTGGGCGTGGCGCTCTGTGGAGGCCTCGCTCTTGCCCAATGGGTCCCCCACGATCCCATCTACATCTATGGAAACAAGGACTTTACGTGGGAAAATGGGGTCGTCGGAGGATCAGGAACGCCGGATGATCCCTATATCATAGAAGGCTGGATCATCGATACCCTGGGGTACGATTATGGGATTTACATCAGCAATACCACCTCCCACTTCGTGATCCGCAACTGCCTCATCCGCTATCCACAAGAGAAGGCCGGTATCTTCCTCTCGGCAGTGAAGAACGGGGTGATCGAGGACTGTGCCATCTGGGGCGGACGAGTAGGGATTCAGCTTCTGGCCGCAAGCAAGATCACCATCCATCGGAACGCGGTGGGTTACTGCGACTACGGGATCCTCATCTCTACCGGTTCGAACGACAACATCATCTATGAGAATTCGGTCATTGCGTGTGGTCTCCCCGCCCGCGACGAGGGGCTGAGCAACCGCTGGTACCACGAGGGCAAAGGCAACTACTGGTCCGACTATCGGGGTATGGATCGAGACGGGGACGGGATCGGGGACTCCTCCTATGAGGTGGTCCCGGACCGCTACCCCTTGATGGAGCCGGTGGCGGAGCTCCCGCCCGAGGCCCGCCCCATGCGGACCCTGGATCTTTCTGCCGTGGAGGAGCGGGGCATCGTGGCCCTGGCACCCGGGAGCCTGGTGCGGCTTACCGCGGTGGACGTGGGCGTGGGTGTGGACAAGATCTTCTACCGGATTGCCGGACAAGATTGGCAGGTCTACTCCGAACCCTTCCCGCTGGAAGGGGCCGCGGTGATCCGGATGGAGTACTACGCCGTTGACAAGCTCGGCAACCGGGAACCCACCAAGACCCTGACCATCTACCTCGATGCCGCGCCGCCGGTGACCCGGATCGTGCCCGGCGACCCTCACTACTACGCCCCCGACGGAAAGCTCTGGGCTACGTCCCACACCCCATTCGAGCTCCTGGCGGAGGACGACTCCGGGGTGGCCCACATCTTCTTCCGCATCGATCAGGGCAAGTGGCGGGCCTACGAGGATAAGTTCTACATCCCAGGGCCCGAGGGGCCACACAAGGTGGAGTATTACGCCATCGACCTCTACGGGAACCGCGAGGCCGTCCAGTCCGTGGTGATCTGGAAGGACGACAGCGCACCCGAGACCACCAGCGCCCTGGAGCCGAAGGAGGAAGAGAGCCCTTTTGAGGAAAAACCGGCCCCCGAGGAGGCCCGGGGTATAATGCCCCAGCCTTCCCCCGAGGGGCCGGCCCCCACCGGGGGACCTGAGGAGAAAGCGGCTCTCTACAGGGTGAACCTGGTCCGGGCGGAACTCCTGGAGAACACCGGCGTGGGGAGCGACTGGTCCTTCGCGGTGAGCCTTGACGGGACTACCATGGAGTTCGCGCCGGGCTCGCTCCCCCTCCTCCTTTACCAGGGCGAGGCCCGGGAGCTCCGGTTCGAGTTCACCGCCACGGAATCCGACGCGGGCACCTCGGATGTGGGGTCGGCCAGCTTCGCCCTAACGCCTCCTTGGAGCCCCGGCTCCTATACCCTCGATCTCATCGTATACGAAGATAACCTCCAGACCGCAGCCGCAAGGGCCCTATGGCGCCTGAATTTAATGGTGGAAGAAAAGTGAACAAAGGTCGGCGACGCAGGGGGGCGGGGGATCCCGTCCCCCTTTATGCTTTTCCGGAAAAAAACCGGATGCCATTTTATCCGTACTCTTTCGGCTACGTTTCGCCGGTTTGCCGAGGATCCCCGGCTCATCCTCGACCCGGCCCCTTTTTGAGCCCGCAGGGTAAGATCTGCAGGAGCCCGGTGGGCTTCCCGCCTCACCTTAGCCAAAATGAAGGGCTTGAGCCGACCTTTACATTCGCCGGTTTTTAACCAAGACTGTCCGGGCCTCGTAGAGGGCTTTGGCGATGGCATCAGGGAGTTTATCCGCATTGGGACCGCCGCCCTGGGCGAAGCTCGGACGGCCGCCGCCCTTTCCCCCCACCGCTTCCGCCGCGGCCCGTACAAGATCCCCGGCGGATAACGGCGCGCCCACCACCTTCGCGATGAGAACCGCTCGTCCCTCCTTCTCCGTCCCCAGGATCACGGCACAGCGGCCCAATCGCTCCGCCAGGGTGTCCACAAGCCTTTTGGCCTGTTCGGGACCGCCCTCCACCACCGCCCCGAGGAGCTTGATCCCGTTTATCTCCTCGGCTCGGGAGACGAGGGCGTCCGCCATAGAAAGAGCTTGTTCCTCCTCCAAGCGTTTTATCTGGGCACGCAATTCCTGGATTTCCAGCAGTTTCCTTTCGACTCCCCCTACCAGATCTTTTTCTGGAACTTCTAACAACCCAGCTGCTTTTTTTACCCACCAACGCAGTTTACGTATATGTTCCCACGCCTTGAGGCCAACCACTGCCCGGATCCTCCGCGTGCCCGCGGCTACACCCTCTTCCGCCAGGATTAGAAAGAGCCCGATCTCCCCGGTGCGGCGCACGTGGCAACCGCCACAGAGCTCCACCGATACCCCGGGGACCTCCACCACACGCACCCTTTCCTTCCCTCGGTATTCCTCCTCGAAGTGGGCGATGGCCCCATAACGCTTGGCCTCTTCCAGCGTCATCAGGTGAAACTTCAGCTCGATATCCCTGACCACCGCCTCGTTGACGGTGCGTTCCACGTCATCGAGTTCGTTCGCACTCAGGGGAGCGAAGTGGGTGAAGTCGAAGCGGAACTCCTCCGGCCCCACCCAGGAGCCGGCTTGGATCACGTGCTCCCCGAGATGCTTCCTCAACGCGGCGTGTAAAAGGTGGGTGGCGGTATGGGCCCGCTCGATGGCCCGGCGCCGGGCCTCGTCCACGATAAGGCGACACCGGTCTCCCACCCTGAACTCCCCGGAGGTGACCCGCACCACATGGAGGAAGGCGCCCTCGGCCTTCTGGACGTCCACCACCTCCGCCTTCCCGGGGCGGGAGAGGTTCTCGATCACGCCGGTATCGGCGACCTCGCCCCCCGCCTCGGCGTAGAAGGGGGTCTCGGGAAAAATGAACCTCCAGGTTCCGTGACGCGTGACGGGTGACGCGTGACGGGCTTCCGTGTGGCTTTCTCCTTCCTCATCCAGGATGACGAAAAGCTCGGCCTCGAGCTCTAACTCCGTGTGGCCGCGGAAAAGGGTGGGCTCCAGGGCGCTTGGGTCCTTCACCGCGAACTTGGCTTCATAAGCCGCGATCTTCCGGGAGCGGGCCCGCTGTTCCTCCATCTTCCGCTCGAACCCCTCCCGGTCCACCGAGATCCCCCGTTCCCGGGCGATTTCCTCGGTGAGCTCCACCGGGAAGCCGTAGGTGTCGTAGAGCTCGAAGGCCACCTCCCCCGGGAGAACCTCCCCCTCCTTGAGCTGGGAAAGGACCTCCTCGAGCAACGCTTCTCCGGCCCGAAGCGTCCTCCTGAAGGCCTTCTCTTCCTGGGAGAGGACCTCTTCTACCAGGCGGCGGCGCTCCACGATCTCGGGGTAGATATCCCCCAGGGTGGCCACCACCGGCTCCACCAACCGCACCAGGATCCCTTCGGGAAGCTCCAGGCGATCCGCGGCCCGCACCGCCCGCCGCAATACCCGCCGCAGAACGTATCCCTGTTTCTCGTTCCCGGGGAGGACCCCGTCGGCGATGAGGAACACCAGCGCCCTTATGTGGTCGGCTAACAAATTCCGGTAACGCGCGACGCGTGACGCGTGACGAGGCATCAGGGCCTCGATTTCCTCGCAGATAGGGCGGAAGAGGTCGGTCTCGAAATCGGACATCACCCCCTCGAGGACCGCCGTGGTGCGCTCGAGGCCCATGCCGGTGTCGATGTTCTTCCTGGTGAGCTCCTTGAGTGTCCCGTCGGGCTGGGCATCGAACTGCATGAAAACGAGGTTCCAGATCTCCGAGAAACGGTTACAATCGCACGCGGGGCCTTTGCAATCAGGGCCACACGAATGCTTCTCACCCCAGTCCCAGAAGATCTCGGTGTCGGGGCCGCAGGGCCCCTGCCCCCCCACCGGCCCCCACCAGTTATGCTCCTTGGAGAGCCGGACGATCTTCTCCGGGGGGATCCCGATCACGTCGCGCCAGATCGAATAGGCCTCGTCGTCCTCCTCGTAGACGGAGACCCAAAGGCGTTCGGGGGGAAAGGAGAGGACCTGGGTGAGGAACTCCCAGGCATACCTTATAGCTCCCTCTTTGAAGTAGTCGCCGAAAGAGAAGTTCCCCAGCATCTCGAAGAAGGTGTGGTGGTAAGCCGTGGTCCCCACGCGCTCGATGTCGGTGGTGCGGAAGCACTTCTGGCAGGTGGTGACCCGGGGGTATTTCGGGGGAACTTTGCCCCAGAAGATGTCCTTGAACTGGACCATGCCGGCGGAGGTGAAAAGCAAGGTGGGGTCGTCGGGGACGAGGGAGGAGGAGGGAAGGATCACGTGGTCCTTGCCCTCGAAGAACTCCAGGAACGCCCGCCTGAGCTCGCGCGAATCCATAATCATGAGAATTTTAGCGTAAGTTCCCGGAACCTTCAGCCGTACCGTTCCGAACTGCTGAGTCGCGCACCCGAAACTATAGCGAGGTCAAGGGAGAACATTCACCGAACGCCCCCTCAACCGCGGGGCTTCATCCCCGGGAAGGGAAGACCTTCGCGAAACGACGCCTACCCACCCGCAACACCACGGGTTCCCGCAGCGGTATCCGGGCGTCCCGGGACGCCACCTTCTCCCCGTCGATCCACACCCCACCCTGCTCCACCAGCCGCCGGGCTTCGGAGCGGGAGGAGACCAAGCCCGAGACCGAGAGGAGGTCGATGATCCACACCGTCCCCGCATCGTCCACGAGTTCGGGGGGCACCCGGACCTCCGGCATCTCCTCCGGAGGCTTCTCCTGTTCGAACACGCGCTCGAAGTGGCGGCGGGCGCGATCGGCGGCCTCCTCCCCGTGGAGCCATGCCACGATCTCCCAAGCCAGGCGCTTCTTCGCCTCCTTGGGGTGGAGCTTCTCCAGCTCCCCCCAGTCGAGGTCGGTGAGGAGCGTCACGTACTGGGGCATGAGCTCGTCGGGAATGGACATCAGTTTTCCGAACTGCTCCTCCGGGGGCTCATCGATGCCGATGTAGTTCCCCCGGGATTGGGACATGGCATGCACGCCGTCGGTGCCGATGAGGAGCGGCATGGTGAGGATCACCTGGGGTTCCTGGCCGTACTCCCGCTGGATCTCCCGACCGATGAGGAGGTTGAACCGCTGGTCCGAGCCCCCGAGCTCCACGTCGGCCTCGATGGCCACGGAATCGTACGCTTGGGCCAACGGATACAGGAACTCCATGATGGTAATGGGGATCCCCTCCTCGAAGCGGCGCTTGAAGTCATCCCGCTCTAGCATCCTGGCCACGGTGTACTTGGCGGTGAGGTGGATCACGTCCTCGAAGGTGAGCTTTCCCAACCACTCGGAGTTGTACCGGACCTCGGTCCGGTCGGGATCGAGTATCTTGTACGCCTGCTCCTTGTAGGAGGCCATATTGCGTTGGATCTCCTCCGGGGACATGGGGGGCCGGGTCTTGGCCCGCCCGGATGGATCCCCTATCCTGCGGGTGAAATCCCCCACCACCAGGACCGCGGTATGGCCCAGATCCTGGAACTGCCGTAGTTTGCGGAGCACCACGGCGTGCCCCAGGGTGAGGTGGGGGGCCGAGGGGTCGATCCCGAGCTTCACCCGGAGGGGCTTCCCCTCCCGATAGAAGCGCTCCAGCTTCCGCGCCAGGTCCTCTTCGGGGATCAGGGTCTCCGCGTTCCTCCCCAGGGCCTCGATATCCCGGCGGACCTTTTCGGCTATGTCCATGGGGCCTCCCTTCAGACCACTACTACCGATGCCACCCGATCCTCGGCGGAAAGGCGCATCAGCCTCACCCCCCGGGCGTAGCGGGAGAAGACCGAGACCTCGTCCACGGGGAAGCGGATCACCTTTCCCATGGCGGTGGAGACCAGGGCCTCCGCGCCCGCGTGCGCCGGGACCACCGCCACCAGGGGGCCGGAAGTGCGATCGAGCTTGATGGCGATGACCCCCTTTCCGCCCCGGCCCTGGAGGGGGAACTCCCCCGGCTCGATGCGCTTCCCGTACCCGTTCTCGGTGACGAAGAGGAGGTAGTCCGGGGGTGAGCCCTTGGGCCACCATACCATCCCGATCACCGCGTCGTCCGGGTCCAGGCGGATCCCGATCACCCCCTTGGAGGGGCGGCGGGTGAGGCGGACCTCTTCCTCCGGGAAGCGGATGGCCTTTCCCTTGGCCGTTGCCACCAAGACCTCGCCTCTCCCGGCGCTGATCAGGGCGTCCACGAGGCGATCGGCATCCACGGCGGTGTGGGCCATGATCCCCTTGGAGTGGGCGTTAGCGTAGTCGGAGAGAGGGTTTCGGTTCACGATCCCCCGCCGGGTGGCGAAGAGGCAAAAGCCCCGGCCGTAGTCCTCTACCGGAAGGGCCGCCCGGATCTCCTCGTCCTGAGCGATCTCCAGGAACTGCCGCAGGTTCTTGCCGGTGGAGTCGCGGTTGCCCACCGGAAGCCGACCCAGGGGGAGCTTGAAGACCTTGGCCATGTCGGTGAAAAGGAGCAAGTCGCAGTAGGTGTGGGCGGGGACCATCACCCGCAGGAAATCCCCCTCCTTGGGGCGGATCCCGATGACGCCCTTCCCGCCCCGGCCCTGGGCCCGGAAGGCATCCCGCTCGGTGACGTTGATGTAACCCTTGGCGGTGACCGCCACCAGCACCTCCACCTTGGGCCGGAGGGGTTCCTCCAGCACCTCCTCCGCCTCGGACACGATCTCAGTGCGGCGGTCGTCGCCGTACTTTTCGGCGATCGCGGCCAATTCCTCACGGATGAGCTGGTCCCGTACCTTGGGATCGGCGAGGATCGCCTCGTATTCGGCGATCTTGGTCCTGAGCTCCGCGAGCTCCTTCTCAATGGACCGGCGCTCCATGCGGGTGAGCTGTGACAGGCGCATCTTGAGGACCGCGTCGGCCTGGCGGTCGGTGAGGCCGATCTCGGCCACAAGCAGGACCTTGGCCTCCTCGGGGTCCTTGGAGGTCCTTACGATCTCGATCACCTCGTCCAGGCGGTCCAGGGCCTTCCGGAAGCCTTCCAGGACCTCGGCGCGCTCCTTGGCCTGGCGCAGCCGATACCGGGTGCGGCGGTCCACCACCCCTCGGCGGAAGTCCAGGAAGACCTTGAGCAGAGCCGGGAGGGAAAGGACCCGGGGCGCCCCGTCCACGATCACCAGGAAGTGGCAGGAGTAGGTGCGCTCGAGGGGGGTGAGCTTGAAGAGCTTGTAGAGGACCGCGTTGGGATCGGCCCCCTTCTTCAGCTCTACCACGATGCGCAATCCTTCCCGGTCCGACTCGTCCCTGAGATCGGAGATGCCCTCGATCTCACCGGACTTCACCTTGGCCGCGATGGACTCGAGGATGGAGGTCTTGCGCACCTGATAGGGAATCTCGGTGATCACGATGCGGGAGTCCTCCACGAAGGCCCGGGCCCGCACTCGGAACCGCCCCATCCCGCTTTCGTAGGCCTTCTTGATCCCATCCCGCCCCACGATGAGGCCTCCCGTGGGAAAGTCGGGCCCCGGGATCAGGGGGAGGAGCTCTGCCGCGGTGGCGTCGGGGTGATCCAGGACGTAGAGGGTAGCCTGGATCAGCTCCCGGAGGTTGTGGGGCGGGATCTGGGTGGTCATCCCCACCGAAATCCCCCACGCCCCGTTGGCCAGGATGTGGGGGAACTTGGCCGGGAGGACCTCGGGCTCCTCCAGGGAGGCGTCGAAGTTGGGGAGGAACTCCACCGTCTCCTCGGCGAGCTCCTCCAGGAACTCCATGGCGATGGGGGCCAGGCGCGCCTCGGTGTAGCGCATCGCCGCGGGCTCGTCCCCGTCGATGGAGCCGAAGTTGCCCTGGCCGTCGATCAGGGGGTAGCGGGTGGAGAAGGGCTGGGCCATGTTCACCAGCGCCTCGTACACCGCCATGTCCCCGTGGGGGTGGTACTTACCCATGGTCTCGCCCACGATGCGGGCCGACTTCTTGTGGGGACGGCCGGGGAGGAGGCCCAGCTCCCGCATGGTGTAAAGGATGCGCCGCTGGACAGGTTTCAGGCCGTCTCTTACGTCGGGGATGGCGCGGCCGCGGATTACCGAGATGGCGTAGTCGATGTACGACTGCTCCATCTCGTCTTCTATGTAAGCTACCTCAATTTTCCCCATCGCAACCTCCGCCAGATGTTACGGAATTTGCGATGGGATGGCAAGTTCTTTCGTTCGCAATTCCGCGCGGAATCGGTGCCGAGCCGGATGGCCGGCGGAGTTGTGAAGGACAGAACAAGCGGCTAACTTTAGCGGTAATTCCCTAGGGTAAAGGGGGATGCGATGGCCAAAGTGGTGTTGCCGCAGGGCGATGTCATCGAGGCTTCGGGGGTGAGCCTCCTCGAGCTCCTCCGGGAGAGGGGGCTCGCCGACGGGATCGTGGGAGCCCTCCAGGATGGGGAGCTCCGCGACATCCGGGATCCCCTCCCCACGGATGGGGAGGTAAAGGCCCTCACGATCACGGATCCCGAGGCCCTGGAGATCCTGCGGCACACGGCGGCCCACATAATGGCCCAGGCGGTGCTCAGGCTCTTCCCGGGGACCAAGCTCGCCATCGGCCCCTCCATCCGCGACGGCTTCTACTACGACTTCGAGTTCGAAAAGCCCATCTCTCACGAGGATCTCCCCAAAATCGAGGAGGAGATGCGGAAGATCGTGGCCGCCGATTACCCCGTGGAGCGGGTCTTCCTCTCGCGGCAGGAGGCCATAGAGCTCTACAAGAAACGCGGCGACGTGTACAAGCTCGAGCTCATCGCCGAGATCCCGGACGAGGAGATCTCCTTCTACAAGCAGGGGGAGTTCATCGATCTTTGTCGCGGGCCGCACCTGCCCTCCACGGGGATGGTGAAGCACTTCAAGGTGCTGGAGCTGGCGGGGGCGTATTGGCGTGGGGACCCCAACAACCCCATGCTCACCCGGATCTACGGCACCGCCTTCCCCACCGCCGAGGCCCTGGAAGAGTACCTCAAGTGGCGGGAGGAGGCCCGGCGCCGGGACCACCGCACCCTGGGGCAGCAATTGGACCTCTACTCCATCCACAACGAGATCGGGGCAGGGCTCGTCCTCTGGCACCCCAAGGGGGCCAAGGTCCGGCGCATCATTGAGGAGTTCTGGGTGAGGGAGCACGAGCGGGAAGGGTACGAGCTCGTGTACACCCCCCACCTCGGGAAGTCGCGCCTGTGGGAGATCTCGGGGCACCTCGAGTTCTATCGGGAGAGCATGTACGCCCCCATGGACATAGAAGGGCAGGAGTACTTCATCAAGCCCATGAACTGTCCCTTCCACATCGCCATCTACAAAACCCGCACCCGCTCCTATCGGGACCTCCCCATCAAGTACGCCGAGCTGGGCACCGTCTACCGTTATGAGCGGAGCGGGGTATTGCACGGGTTGCTTAGGGTCCGGGGCTTTACCCAGGACGACGCCCACATCATCTGCCGTCCCGACCAGGTGGAGGAGGAGATCCTGAAGGTGCTGCGGCTTGCCCTCAGGATCCTGCGGACCTTCGGGTTCACGGAGTTCTCGGCGCACCTCTCCACCCGGCCGCCCAAGTTCGTGGGGGAGCCCGAGGCCTGGGATTTAGCCACCGAATCGCTGCGCCGGGCCCTGGAGGAGGAGGGGATCCCCTACGACGTGAAGGAAGGGGAGGGGGCGTTCTACGGGCCCAAGATCGACATCGATATCGAGGACTCCCTGCGGCGCTCCTGGCAGCTCACCACGATCCAGTTCGACTTCAACCTGCCCGAGCGGTTCGACATGAACTACATCGGGGAGGACGGGAAGAAGCATCGCCCCTACATGATCCACCGGGCGCTCCTGGGTTCCTTCGAGCGCTTCTTCGGGATCCTGATCGAGCACTACGGGGGCGCGTTCCCGGTGTGGCTTGCACCGGTGCAGGCCGTGGTGCTTCCGGTGACGGAGGAGCAAGGGGCCTACGCCGACTCCGTGGCGGAGAGGCTCCGGGAGGCGGGGATTCGGGCGGAGTCCTGGTCCCGGGGCGGAAAGACCCTCCGTTACCTGATCCGGGAGGCACAGCTCCAGAAGATCCCTTACATGCTCGTGTGCGGTCCCCGGGAGGCCGAGGCGGGCACGGTGGCGGTGAGGCTCCGTACTGGGGAGGACCTGGGGCCGCGACCCCTGGAGGAGGTCATCGCCCGTGTCAGGGACCGGGAGGCCACGCGAGCAGAGGAACTTTGAAGCCGGCCCCCTAGAAGCGGATGCCCGACTCCACGCTCTTCGGAATCCAGGATCCCGGCACTGGGGGAGGCCAAAGGATCCTTGATAGCCTGGTTAACGGGCAAGGAGGGTGCCCCCGGTGGAAGAACGGGATCGGAAGGAAGTTGAGCGCTTGGTCGCCCGGATCCGGTTGGATGAGCTCTTCCAGCAGGCCATGTCGTCGAACCTGGAAGAGGCCCGGGGTGCCTTTAGGACCCTGGAGGCTCTGTGCGCCATGGGGAGGGTGGAAGCCAAACCGTTCCTGGTGGGGCTCCTCCTCCTGGCTGGGGACGACTGGAGGCGGCGCGAAGAGCTGGTCCGAGTGATGGGGAGGTTTACCGAGCCGGGCCTGATCCATTTCCTTTGCAACGAGCTTCGTCGGGTCAAGAACTCCAACTCCACCCGTCGCTATCTCGGGGCCATTCTGGATGTCTTGGAGCGGATGCCCGCTGAGGCGGTGGAAGGGGAGCTCGAGGCGTTGCTGGAATGGGAAGGCCTATCGCGAAAGATTCGGGCCCGGGTTGAGCGGATCCTCTGGGAGATGAAGTACGGGGGCCCTCACTCCTGAGGGAGCGCCGGCCGCGGGCCGCTCCAGGGGGCGCGCTTCAGTCGTCCCCACGCAGGCGGTGGATGCCGCAGAGGATGTTCACGTTTCGTCCCGATCTATGGCGCTCCAGGATCTCCGCGGCCCGGTCCCACAGACGATCCCGCTCCGCGGCCGAGGTGTAGCGGACGCGCATCCGAATCATGTTCTCCCCGGATTTCGTGACCAAAGCCTCCAACACGTACTCCCGCCCACACTCCTCCAGGAGCCGGTGGATCTCCGCCAGAGTCCCTTCCAGGATCTCGCGGAGCACCGGGTCCGCCGCGGCCCGAGCTCTGATCCTGGGCTCGCCGTACCGCTCCAGCCACATCACTCGCCCCAGAGCTCCGGTTGCTCGGCGATCAGGGCCTCGGCCTCTTGTTTGGCGATCCTGTTCCAGAAGGGCCAATCCCCGATGGGGGCCTCGAGCACGTGGCCCAAAAGCTCCCGGAAGAGCTCCCCGTCCTCCTTGGGCACGGCGTAGTCGCGGGCGTAGACCACGTAGTTCTCGAGGTAACCGGGACAGAGCTCGATCGCGCGCTCGAAGTATTCTCGCGCCCGCTCCAGGCTCGCACGCATGAGGAGGTTGATGATGGGCGTCGTGGCGATGTTGGCCTCGAACGCCCCCAGGGCGTGGATCGCCGAACAGCCCCAGAAGGTCTCCTCAAGCTCCGCCACCCGCTCGTAGGCCGCCTTCACCGGCTTCATCAGGCGGAAGGCGGTGAGGGGGTTGATCATCCCCAGGAGTTGCCCCTGGGCCGCGGCGTACCAAAGCAGCGCCGCCACGTCGTCGGAGGCTTTTATGGCCTCCACCAGGCCTTCTTTTCTCTCGAGCTCGGCGAATCCGGGGTCGGTCCGCAGGGCGGCCAGGGCGTAATCACGGGCCCGCTCGAAGTTTTCCTTCTTCTCCGCCTCGTCGGCCACCAATATCCCCCGCTCGTACCAGAACTGGGCCAGCCGCGAGAAAACCGCTGCATCCTCCCCCTTTTCCGCCAAGGCTTTCTCGTAGATATCGATGAGCTGCTCCAAAACGGAAAGCTCATACCGCTGGGGGTAGAGTTCCGCGGCCGCGGGTAAGAGCCCCTCGTGTTCTCCCGAGGCCAACGCCCCAACGCCGATACAACCCAATGCCATTAAGGCCACGAACAGGCGTCTCATCGCTTGTTCCTCCTTTTCACAGGCCGAGGTCGCCCCGGATTCCCTTCATGGCCGAAAGGACTACGTCCACGAACTCCTCCAAGCTCATCCCGAGCCGCTCGCACTTGGCGATGGTCTCGCGGCTGGCGGAGCGGGCGAAGCCCTTTTCCTTGTAGCGGTTGAGGACGTTCTTTGTGGTAAGACCGGCGAGCTTTTCGGGATGCACCAGCGCCGCGGCAACGATCAGCCCCGTGAGGGGATCCACCGCGTGCAGGGCCCACTCCATGGGGGTCTCGGGTTCCTTCTTCTCCGCGTGGGCGAGGATCGCGTTCAGGATCTCCTCATCGTCGAACCCGAGCTTCCGAAGTTCCTCCACCGTGATCAGGGCGTGTTTTTCCGGGGTGTCCTTGGTCTCCTCGTAATCGAGGTCGTGGAGGAGCCCGGCCAGGCCCCACCTTTCGGGATCCCCGCCGAAGCGGGGGGCCAGGGCCCGCATCCCCGCCTCCACCGCGAGGCAGTGCTTCACCAAGTTTTTGTTCTTGATCCTCTTTTTGACCAGCTCCAGAGCTTCTTCTCGGGTCATCCTTCCTCCTTCACTCGAGCTCCACGACAGTAACACCCTCCCCGCCTTCCCCGGGCGGGGCGAGGTAGAAGCGCTTCACGTAGGGGACCGTCTCCAGGTACTCGTGGATCGCCCGCCTGAGGGTCCCGGTGCCCTTGCCGTGGATGATGTGGCCGGTGCGGATCCCCGAGAGGAGGAGCTTGTCGAGCCAGGCTTCCACCTCCCGCAAAGCCTCCTGGACCTTCATCCCATGGACGTAGAGCTCCAGGTCCACCCCGCCCTTGATGCGGACCTCGGGTTGGGGCCGGAATGGGGCCATGTGGCGGGAATCGGGAGCGGGCTCGAGCTCCCGGGGATCGGTCCAGATGCGTTTCCCCTTGATCTCCACCTCCACCCGCTCCCCCTCCACCGCCCGCACCACCCCCAGGGCCTTGGTGGTCCGGAACCGCACGGTCTGTCCCACCTCGAGCTTGGGGGCAGGGCCCGTCTTCCTCGGGGACAGGGTTTCAAGGCGTGCGGAAAGTTCCTCCAGGCGCTTGAGGGCTGCCCGCCGAGAGGAAAGACCCCCCTCCTTGGCGACGGAGATCAACCGCTCGATCTCCCGCTTGGCCTGTCTCAGCTCCTCTTCGAGCCTAACAAGTTCCCGTCCGAGTTCCGCCTTCCTCCTATCCTTTAGGCGTTCGAGTTTCCTCTCGTACTCCTCCCGCAGGTGCTCCGCCCGGGAGAGTTCTTCTCCGGCCTTTCGGCGTGCCTGCTCCAGCTTCGATCGCTCCTCCATCAGGGCGCGAATGATCTCCTCGGCCTTAACCTCGCCGGCGGTGAACTTGCCCTTGGCCCGCTCCACTATCTCCGGGGAAAGGCCCAGACGTTCGGCGATGATCAGGGCGCAGGAGCTCCCCGGCACCCCCTCCAGCACCCGGTATGTAGGCGAGAGGGTCTCAAGGTCGAATTCCATGGAGCAGGACTTCACCTCGGGGTGCATGATGGCGAAGTTCTTGAGCGGGGTGAGGTGTGTCGCCACCGCCACCGTGGCCCCGGTGGAGAGGAGGTACTCCAGGATCGCCAACCCCAGCGCCGCCCCCTCCTGGGGGTCGGTCCCGGCGCCGAGCTCATCGAGGAGGACCAGGGTATCGGCATCCGCCTCGCCCAATATCCCCACAATGTTCTTCATGTGGGAGGAGAAGGTGGAGAGGGATTGCTCTATCGACTGCTCCTCGCCGATATCGGAGCGGACCTTCCGGAAGACCCGGAGGCGGGTCCTGGGCGAGGCCGGGAGGGGAACCCCGGCCTGGGCGAGGAGGGCGAAGAGCCCGATGGTCTTCAGGGTGACCGTCTTCCCGCCGGTGTTGGGACCGGTGATCACCACCATCCGCTGGGGATCGCCAATGGAGATGGTGATGGGGACTGCCCGCTCCCCCAAAAGCGGATGCCGCGCCTCCACCAGTTCCACCGGGCCCCGCTCGTCCAATGCCGGGATGACGGCGTCCTCCTTCTCGGCATAGCGGGCCCGGGCGAAGAGGGAATCTATCCGGGCGAGGATCTCGGTGTCGCGCAAAAGGTCCCGCTCTTCGTCGTGGAGCCGGGCCACGAGCTCCACCCGGATCCGGCGGATCTCGCGCTCGATCTCGTCCTCCAGCTCCCGGAGGCGGTTGTTGTCCCGGACGGCCGAGGCGGGCTCGGCGAAGACGGTCTGTCCCGTGGCGGAGGTATCGTGCACCACCAACTCCACCAACCCCTGGGCCCCGGACTTCATGGGAACAACAAGCCTCCCCCCCCGCTGGGTGATCACCGGGTCCTGGACCAGCTCCCGGTGGGAGTCGATGAAGGAACGGAGGTGCTTGGTGAGGGCACGAACAAGCTCCCGACGCTGGCGGTGGAGGAGCCGAAGCGTGGGGGTGGCGTCCTCACGGATCCTCCCGTGTTCGTCGATCATCCGGCGGATGGAGGCAAGGAGGGAGCGCTGATCCGAGAGCTTCTCCACCAAACGCGAGAGTTTGGGATAACGGGGGCTGGAAAGCTCCATCCGTACCCGCATCGCTGCTTCGATGAAATCGGCCACCACAAGGAGCTTCTCGGGATCGAGATCCCCGTGTTCCCGGGCCTCTTTGAGGATAGGGCGGATATCGAGTAACCCGCCGGGGACGAACCCCCGCCGCACCGCCTCCCGCATCTCCTCCACCAGGGCGTACTCCCTCCCGATCGCTTCGAGATCCTCCAGCGGCTCGAGGGCGAGGACCGCCTCCCGGCCCAGGGTAGAGGCGGCGTGGGAGGCGATGAGCTCCAGGACCTTCCCGTACTCCAGGTCCCGCAGCGTCCGCTCGTTGACGACGCCCATCTAGAAATCGAGGCCCCGGGAGAGGATCCCCCGGGCCTCCTTTACCATGTCTTCGATGATCTCCCGTACGGGCTTTATCTCGCGGATGAGCCCGGCGATTTGGCCCGCCATAAGCGACCCCGTTTCGAGGTCCCCGTCGTACACCGCCCTTCTAAGTCCCCCCACCGCCAACGATTCGAACTCTTCCGGGTCGCGGCCTTCGGCCTCGTAGCGGGCCAGGGTCTTGGTGAGCTTGTTCACGAGGCACCTGACCGGGCGACCTAGGGTCCGGCCAGTGACGATGGTGTCCCGATCTTTGGCCTTGAGGATCGCCTGCTTGTAGTTAGGGTGAACCGGTGCCTCCTCCGAGGCCACGAACCGGGTCCCCACCTGGACCCCCTCCGCCCCCAGGGCGAAGGCGGCGGCCATCCCCCGGCCGTCGGCTATGCCTCCGGCGGCGACCACGGGTACCTTGACCGCGTCCACCACCTGGGGCACCAGGGCCATCGTGGTTATGGTGCCGATGTGTCCCCCGGACTCCATCCCCTCGGCGATCACCCCGTCCGCCCCGTACTTCTCCACCCTCACCGCCAAGTTCACCGCGGGGATCACGGGGAAGACCTTTATCCCCGCGGATTTGAGTTTGTCCATGTACTTGGCGGGGCTCCCGGCGCCGGTGGTGACAAGCGCCACCCGTTCCCTCACCACCACCTCCACCTGCTCCGGGACATTGGGGTCCATGAGCATGAGGTTCACCCCGAAGGGCTTATCGGTGAGCCTTCTCACCTCGGCGATCTCCCGTTCCAGGTCCTCGGGGGACATGCCCCCTGCTCCGATGATCCCGAGCCCCCCGGCCTCGGAGACGGCGGCCACCAACGGGGCCCGCGCCACGTGGGCCATCCCCCCGGAGAAGACGGGGTATTTGATCTCCAACATCGCACAGATCCGATTCGCCATGGTCCCGAGAGTATATCCCACCCGTCGTCGAGATCAGCCGCTTCACTTATGTTATGGCCATCTGAAGTTGTGACACGGAAGAAAAAAACGGATTAGAAAAGAAGTGGCCGACAGGCTGCCAGGCCTTCTCAAGTCCTTCCAACCGACCCCTAGCGACCCAAGCGTCGCCGGGAAGTCTGAGCATAATCGTGAGGATGTCGCTTCTTATGTCCCGAGCTCAGATAAATGTCTCTTAGGCCTTTGCCGCGCTCGAGCTATACTGTGTAAGAGATGGGGCTAGAGCGAAAACGCGAGCGGACCATTTCCACCTACACTCAACAACTCAAAAAGGTCCTCGACGATCTTCTCCCTGAAGGGCCCAATGAAGCCACCCTGCGGCACCGAGTTGAGCCCGTCTTGGCCGAGTTCTGTGCCGAGGTGGAAGTGTCCCAGGCCATCCATGATGAGTACATGGTCGCTCGAGGAAAGATCGCTGATGCTGTCTTCGATCGTCTAGTGATGGAGTTCAAGCGCCCGGGTATCCTTTCATCCCTCCAAACGCGCGCCAAGGCTATCGAACAGCTCAAGGAGTATGTAGAGGGCTTGGCTAAAAAAGAACGACGCAAACGCCTGGCCGGGGTGGTTTTCGACGGAGAGAAGCTCGTGTTTTTGCGATTTCGCTCCGGCCACATAACGGTCGAGCCCCCATGCCCTGCGGATCGAGTGGCCCTGGAAAAACTCCTTCGTTGGTTGGCCGGCCTCTCCTCTGGCACGGCCCTCACCGCCGAGAACCTGGCCCGCGATTTCTCCATCGACCAACCCCGCACCCAGGCCGCCATCGGCGCCTTGTACCACGCGCTCACCGACCATCTCCTCTCCGAGCCCGAGGGCATGGTGGCCAAACTCTTTGAGCAATGGCGTCTTTTCTTCTCCGAGGCCATTGATTACAAAGAGGCCTTCGGCGGCCGCAAGCTCGAGCCCCTGAAGAAGTGGGTGGCCAAGGCAGGAATCACCGTCGATACCCCGGGGGAAGCCGAGCGGTTTTTCTTCGCCCTTCACACCTATTTCGCCCTTTTGGTGAAGCTCATCGCCTGGCTAGCCCTATCGCGGCATTTGGGGCCGAAGGTGGGCGTCCCCCTCTTCACCACCTTGGAGGCACTTTCCTCGGGAGAGCTCCGTGAAAAGCTTCGGGAAATGGAACAGGGTGGCATCTTTCGCGCCTACGAGATCGAGAATCTCCTCGAGGGAGATTTCTTCGCCTGGTACCTCTATGGCTGGAACGAGCCATTGGAACGGGCGATCCGGGAACTCATTTCCCGGCTTGCGCAATATGACCCCACCACCCTCTCCATTGACCCCGACGAGACCCGCGACCTCCTGAAGAAGCTTTACCATTACCTCCTTCCACGGGAGATCCGCCACAACCTGGGCGAGTATTACACCCCGGACTGGCTCGCCCAGCGTCTCCTGGAGCAGGTGGACCAAGAATTCTTCGACGATCAAGAGGTCGCGGTGCGGAAACAGCGTCGCCGGATCCTCGAGCTTCGCTGGCTCGACCCAGCCTGCGGCTCCGGAACCTTTCTCGTGCTCCTCATA
>Ga0209410_1000357_pt1 | contig 20828 bp, 20 predicted proteins | sample Mar14436cmmetaG_FD_184135 | JGI IMG/M metagenome (GOLD analysis project Ga0209410, IMG submission 184135) | Marine hydrothermal vent microbial communities from Guaymas Basin, Gulf of California to study Microbial Dark Matter (Phase II) - Marker... ... | reverse complement strand
CATAATCTGTTAAGCCGAGGTTATGGAGAGCTCTTCTAAGTTTTTCTTCAACATTGATCGTCATTACGTTTAAGAGTATATACTACTGCTATATCAAATTATGTTTTAGCTCGAGCCTCAAAAAAGATGGAGTTTATGAAGGTTTATTCAAAACTCGATTCAGGTCCGCCTTTCCCAGGCTTTGTCTCCTTACGCCTAGCTGCAGCGATCACATCATCTATTCTTAGGATCATGGCCGCCGCCTCGAATCCGCTCTTCAACGCCTGCTCTTTCACTTTCAGAGGCTCTATCACTCCAACCTTGAACATGTCTTGAACCTTTCCGGAGAATACCTCAATTCCATATCCATGCTGTCCGCTCTCATGTTTGGTTCTAAGCTCGGTTAAGATCTCAACGGGCTCAAGACCTGAGTTCTCGGCGAGGATTCTCGGAATCATCTCTAGGGTTTCAGCGAAGGCCAACATGGCCAGCTGTTCTTTTCCAGGATATTTTGGAGCTTCCTTCTTTATCACCGACGCCAAGGCCATTTCAGTGGCCCCTCCTCCTGGAACATATTTCATGTTCTGAATCAACGAGATTAGATTCATTATTGCATCGTTCAATGCTCTCTCGGCTTCGTCTAATTGTCTCTCAAGTCCAGCTCTAATCAATATGGAGACGGATTTAGGATTCTTACAGTCTTTCACGAAGACCATCCTATCTTCTCCGATCTTCCTCTCCTCAACGACTCCTGCAGTTCCAAGATCGTTTGGAGTTAAGTCATCGAAGTTAGTGACTATCTTTGCTCCAGTTGCTCTTGAGAGTTTCTCCATGTCGGAGCTCTTGATTCTCCTCACGCCTAGTATTCCAGCCTTGGCCATGAAGAATTGCGCGACGTCATCTATACCCTTCTGGCATAGGACTACGTTTGCTCCAACACTAACAACCTTATCGACCATCTCCTTCAGAATTCTGGTCTCCTCATCTAAGAACTCCTTCATCTTTAATGGGTCTCGAATCCTTATCTCTGCGCTGAACTCCGTCTTTTCGATCTCGAATGGAGCATTTATCAAGGCTATCTTAGCATTTACTATTCTCTTCGGCATCGCTGAGTGAACTACTTCCTTATCGATTACTACACCATTTATGAGCTCGCTTTCAAGCAAGCTCCTACCCATCTTCTTAACTATCTGAATGTTATCCTTATCCGCGTATAGTCTTCCATCTCTCTCCTCAATTATTCTTAAGACAGCTTCCAATGCGAGATCTGCGATATGCTCTTTTGCGAATCCAAGAGATTTGCTAGCGAGAGATGTTAGCAAGATCTTCTTAAGGGTCTCTTTATCCTCAAGCTTCACCGGCTTGGCGATCTTCTCAAGATGCTGCACCGCTATATCAAGAGCTCTCTTGTATCCTGTTATGATTGTGCTCGGGTGGATCTTCTGCTCGATTAATTCCTCTGCACGTTTAAGGAGTTCTCCCGCCAAGATCACGACCGTCGTCGTCCCATCTCCCACCGTGTTATCCTGAGCCTTAGCGGTCTCTATGAGCATCTTCGCAGCAGGATGTTCGACGTCCATCTTGTCTAGGATAGTTGCTCCATCGTTCGTGACAACGACATCTCCGATGGTGTCCACAAGTATCTTGTCCATCCCCTTAGGCCCTAAAGTCGTCCGAACGATCTCAGAGATTATCTTCGCAGCGGCTATATTATTTCTCTGAGCAGCTTTTCCTCTAGTTCTAGTAGTTCCCTCTTTCAGGACTATTACAGGCTGACCGCCAGCTCTTGAAACGTAAGCCATCTTTCCACCTCCATTACATTATCCAATTCTATATTACCATAGGATGGTGAAGTTGAGGCAAATATAAACCTTAATTAATAATGCTGATTTTCACGAAAATATCCGGGCGATCGGCGTTCTCTGGGCAGGTTTCAGACGCCTTAGATCCGTTCCTTTTTCATCTGCCTATTTAGCTGACAACGATCCAGTATATTTACTAACGATTAAGATGGACGCATACTCATCCATTGGAATGGATTCTCGGCGACGTGAAGAATTTTTTAGGTGAAATCGATTCCTTAATGCAAGTTAGGGGGATATTGACGGAGGCAGATATCTTTCATAGATCGGCATGATTACTATTGTGAGGAGTAGTAACCGCGTAGGAGGGTTCTAGCAGCTCTCTCGATATCCTCTCTTCTCACAGTTCTCCTGCCAGCATACTGAGCTAAACTGTAGGCCTCTCTCGCTATTGCTAATCCAAGTTCCTCGAGGATTTGTCGAAGAGCCTCAGCAGCCTCTTCACTTGCTCTCGCAGCTCCAGCCTTCTTGATCAGCCTGTGGACGGGTGCTAGAGAAAGCTCGTTCGAGCCCAAGCTCAGGTTCACCAAGATAGCGTATCTCTTGACATATTTAATAGTTTATTAACGGTCCTCGGTCGCCGATGATATGACTCACGGCATTTAGAGATATGCCCTCGGATGATGCTTCAGGGGAATTTTTAGAAAGTTTTATTAGAGAAGGTCGAGCAGTAGATTTGGTCTGAAGAGATGTGGGAGGAAAAGATCGTATGCCCGCATTGTGGAAGGTTGACCAATAGAGCGCCATATTGCAAATATTGCGGAAAGCCGTTAGACTTACCGGACGTGGAATCGTCTGAAGGAGGAGAAGAGGAATCTAAGAAAACCGAGGAGAAGATTGTGATAGAGAAGGTCGGCGAAGAGGTCTTGGAGAGAAAGCCCCCGGTTCAAGAGATCTCGGAGGAGCGTAAGATAGTTGAACAACTTGCAAACGTGTATAATTGGAGGAATAGATTGCTTGAACTCTTCTTGAATAGTGAGGCGTCAGCGGAGGTCTTCATAGACATCTACAAGGAGTATAGAAACAGGATCAAGGCGGTTAACTCTAAGAGGCTTGAGATGATAAAATCGCTTGAAGACAGGATTAGTGAATTGAACTCGAAGCTTGAACAGCTTAAGATAAGACATGAGATAGGTGAGGTTCCAGACAAACAATACATAACCGAGAAGCTTTCAATAGATAGGGAGCTCTCCAAGATAAAGCCCAGGCTAAATATACTTCACAACGCCTTCGACGTCAAGCTCGTGGATATTCCAGAGTATGAGGCGAAGATAAGGGAGTTTAGAGATAGGATAAGTTCTGAGGGAACCTCGAAGGGCTTAAGCGATGAAGACGTCAACATGATAGTCTCAGATCTCGATGAGACCCTCGAATCTCTGAAAGATTTATTGGAGCTTCATAAGAAACTTAAGAGAGAGCTTGAAAAAATAGAGCTTAGATATAAGGTCGGAGAACTGACAGAAGAAGAATATCTCGCTGCCAAGCAGAAGATCGAGCGTCAGATGGAAATTTAGGAACCGAATCCTTAAGTCGAGGAACAATCAATTAATCTCACATGGTTAGGGTAGTTGTGGTCGCGGTTCCTGGAGCTGGAAAGACCACGATATTGAAGAAGCTCCTTGAGAAAGTCCCTGACTTAAGGGTTGTGAACTTTGGGGACTACATGTTCGAGGAAGCCAAGAAAGGTTTCGGGATCTCTGACAGAGATGAGATGAGGAGAAGGCTGAAGCCAAGGGATTATAAGTTTCTTCAGGAGAAGGCAGCTGAAGCAATAGCGAAACTCGATGGAGATTTGATAATAGATACTCACGCGGTGATAAAGACCTCTTTCGGATATTATCCCGGCTTGCCTTCAAGGGTTGTCGAGATCTTGAACCCAGATGCGATAGCTGTCTTGGAGTTTAGACCTGAAGACATACTTCAAAGAAGGCTTAAGGATCTAAAGGCAGAGGAAGGAGTGAAGCGGCTTAGGGAGATAGAGAAGATTGAAGATGTTCAGGAACATCAGGAGATTGGAAGAGAGATGGCGATGGCCGCGGCAAATCATGTCTGCTGCTACTTTGCATGCTTCAAGTATCTTGAGCCGCAGAAGTATCCATATCAACATGCTGAGGAAGCTGCGTCGGCTTTAGCGGAGGTCGTGAAGAAATTTAGAGAGGCTGAGAGAGGTTAAAGTTGCCTAGGAGACGTTTATTGATCGGATGAGTTGACTACCGATTTGCGAGCGATAGTTATGTAGACCGTGTGAGCATGCATTAAATGTTCCGGCCTAGTCATTCCACGCTTAACTCTCATATTTCTCAATAGGATCTCAACTGTCGATATGTCGGCGAAGCCGTTTTCCTTGAGCGCCTCAACGGTCTCTATTACCTGTTCTATGGTTGGACTTATGGAGATGAATATTCCGCTATCCTTTAAGGCGTCGTAAGATGTTTTAACGGCGAGCCATGGAGTCGGTATATCGAGGATCACGGCGTCAACCTCTCTCTCGTCGATCCTCTTCGTCAAATCTCCGTGCTTCAACTCCACAAAACTCCTCAGCCCTAGGGATTCGAGTCTCTTCTCGGCGTTCTTGAGATACTCCTCATTGACATCATAACTGTAGACTTTTCCATGCGGCGCAACATAATATGCGAGAATGGTCGTTAATACAGCGGCACCAGTGCCCCCTTCAACGACCCTGCTTCCACATCTAACTCCGCTCATTAAGATTATATAGCCGAGATCCTTCGGGTAAACGATCTGAGTTATTCTTGGGAAATTTAAGACGTGGTCGAGTATTGTTGGCTCCGATGCTATCCAGATGGATCCTATATTCGTCCTAACTCTACTGCCATATCTCTTCCCGATTACATCGTCGAGATCCAAGTATCCCTCCTGGTGTGAAACTTCTCACCTCTTTTAACAGATACGAGGTATTTCTTCCCCTTTTGAGTTATGAACAGTATCTTATCTCCTTCTCTTATAGTTCTCATGACCTTCAAGTTTAGATAGAAAATGGGGGTTTTTAGGGTTCATCCAAAGAGAAGGGCGAAGCTCTTAACCTTCTTCTTATCGACGACTACGTGGGCAAACTGCAAGACTCCATCTGCGTATGCGCTTCCCGGATTTAGGCAGAGGGTTCTCCCGATCCGCTCAAATCCTCTTGCCTCATGGATATGTCCATGTAAGCCGAGTAGTGGCTGATATTTTTCGATGGCCTCTCGTATAGCTTTACTCCCCGCATGAGTCATCATGACATGGGATCCCTTAATCTCTATACTTAGATCTTCTCTGAGCTTTGGAGCTTCATCGAGCTTCGTCCCATACGGTGGACAATGGAAGCAGAGTATAGCATTCTTAACATTACTCACCTTTGAGAAGAGGTCTTCAACGATCTTCCCAAGCTCATCTTCAGTGACATCTCTCGGACATTTCCAGGGAGTCATGACTGTGTATGCCGTCCCTATGAGTTCATGGTGGTCGTCCAGCCATACAACCTTACCATCAGGGTTAATCACATAATCTGAGGAAGCTATTATGTCATCGATCTCAAATATGTCGTCATTTCCCGGCATGAAGAAGAACTTCGTCTTAGTATCTTTATAGTGCTTCTCGATGAGTTCTATCCAATTCTGCATTCTCTCCAATATCAGTTGCTTGAATAATTCCATAGTTTTCTTTTCATCCTCTTTAAGATCGTCGTATTCCTCCTTGGTTAAGCGATAAGGATATAATCCTGCGTCCTCTATCATCTTCTCAAGCTTCTTCACCTCTTCCTCGGTTCTAGCCCTATGAGTGGTGTTGAAGAAATATGCCTCATATTCATCTCCTTGCTTCACGACGGGGACGACGGCCTTCCCAGTAAGATCTCCTCCAACTATGAGAACGTCAGCCTTATAGATCTTCCCAGCATTCAGGAACTTTCTAAAGACTAGAGTGGATCCATGAAAGTCTGAAGTGAAAAGTATCTTGGTCATCTTCTCACCTCAACCATAAACTTTCACCCCATATCTCGGATCCGTTCGAATCTCCTCAAACTTTCTCATGAGCTCCTTTGTTATCGGACCTGGTTTTCCGTCTCCGATCACCCTACCATCTATCTTAGTTATGGGCACTATCTCGGCGGCGGTTCCGGTCACGAAGACTTCATCCGCATTATAGAGGTCGTGAGACGTTAGATTTCTTTCCTCGCATTCGTATCCAAGTTCTTTAGCGAGTTCCATCACGGTCTCCCTGGTGATTCCTCTGAGAATTCCCGCCTCAAGCGGTGGAGTTATCAGCTTCTTATTCTTGACTATGAATATATTCTCCGTGGATGCCTCAGTGACGTAGCCATGTTCATTCAACATGATTGCTTCATCAACTCCAGCATTAATGGCCTCTATCTTGGCTAGGACATTGTTTAAGTAATTCAAGGTCTTTATTTTGGGATCGAGAGCCCAATTCGGCACTCTTCTTACAGAAGCTATTATTGCTTCAACTCCTTCCTTCTTGAGGAAGGGTTTCCTAGGCTCAGCTATAATGATTATAGTTGGCTTCTCGCAGTTTCTGGGATCTACTCCCATGCGGCCAGCTCCCCGCGTTACGACGATTCTGATATATGCGTCTCTATAGCCATTCTTCTTGACAGTCTCTATTACGAGTTTCTCCATTTCATCCTTGGTTATTCCTAAATCGAGTTTGATCGACTTCGCGGATTCAAAAAGCCTATCTATATGTTCTCTGAGCTTGAAGATCACTCCATCATATTCTCTAATCGCTTCATAGATTCCGTCGCCGTAGAGGAGGCCATGATCATAAACAGATATCTTAGCTTGAGACTTGGGATAATATTCACCATTCACATAGATTAATGGCTCTTTTGTTTCAGACACTTAGATCACCACCATCCTCCCAACCACACCCGGTATCTACACGTATCATAATATAAATAAATATGGTGATGAAGTTTTGGTTTTAGAGCGGCGGGATCTCCTTGTAAGTCAATAGTAGGTCGAAGCCCTCGGTTCTCATCCTATACCAACGCATGATCAAGAAGATGATCACCCCGCCTATGAAGAATGCTAGGAACCATCCGATTGTCCATGGACCGATGACTCCGCCTACCGCTGGATAAAGCCAGCATGCTAAGATCATCCAGAGTAGGAAGGCCATGGTTGCGCAGCCGATCAGAGTTATTCCTGGAATAGGTCCTACTTTGAAGTTCACGAGCTTTGGAGCCCTCTCAAATTCCTCTTTTCTCACAAACGGATATATTATAGCCGCCGCTACGGGGATCAGCTGAACTAGGCAGACGTAGAGGACGAAATTGAACTGGACGAAGATCACGGTATAGACGCTTAAGGCGACTCCAACCGCCGCAAGGATCGCACAGAGAGTCATGGCCTTGACTGGGCTCCTAAGCTTTGGATGAACGTCGGCGAACATCTCTGGAAGAGCTCTGTCGAATGCCATGGCGAAGAAGATCCTACTGTTGTAGAAGAAGTAGGTCATCGCCAAGTTTACGAGCGTATAGATCCATCCAATCATTATTATCGACACGGGTACTGGATGAGGCCAGAGAATTGATGCCCAATAAGTCGTGAAAGGTAGAGACCATTCAGGGGTATTGTAGTAGAGGTATCCTGCCGCCGCCATCCATTCAAGTGGCATGAGCCTTGGATATAGGAGTACTGCGCCAAGAGTGAAGATCGCCCAAGTATAGATTAGCGCGCCCCATCCTCCCAGCAATAGGGTCTTAGGAGCTTCCTTAAGCTCTCCGGCGAAGAAGTTGGGTATATAGTAGCCATAGTAGATCCAGAAGCCCATTATCGCTCCTGCAAGCGCTCCGAACCACCATGGATAAATCGGATATTCGAATCCATACTTCTTAGCAGTTGGGATTACTTGGTCATAGGGCACTCCTCCAGCGGCTACTGTGAACTTGTCCCATGCGGCTTTAAATGCTTCTGGTCCAGGGGTCATTAAATAGGCGACGTAAACCAAGATCCATGCAATAGTTCCGAGCCAGAATCCAATAATCATCAATCTAACAACCCATTTGGTCGGTAGGATGCATGCGAGCCAGGTGACGAAGACGAAGAGCAATCCTATGACGAGAACTCCAGTTGGGCTAGCGACCCATTTTGATACGGCGAAGAGGTGTGGAGCGTTAAAGAGAACTGCCCATGTATCGAGGAAGGATGGTAATACGCTGGATGGAATCCATGCTATCAGGGAACCGGCGGTGAGACATGTGAAGACGGTGAAGCTGAAGCTCGCCCCGAACTGCAAGACTGGATTGATGAGCCTGCTGCCGAGGATGTAGTCCGCTCCGGATCTCGGATAGATGGATCCTATTTGAGCATAAGTTGTCGCGTGGATCAAGCAGAGGAGCATGGAGAACGTCAGTAGAGCTACGAGATCCGCTCCTGGCCAGAGCCAAGGACACCATGCATATGGGATTAAACCGGATGAGGAGAGACTTATGCAGTGAACACCGAAAACCATGGCCGCGAACGGACCGATGATCCTTGTTAGACCTGAGGCTCTTCTAACGAAGAGTCTTCTTTCACTCATCTCAAATCACATAACATACTTTAGTATTCGGTAGGTATATTTGCTTTATGGTTCATGTCGGATATTGATTGCCATGGAAAGTTTATATTCATATATAAAGCGCATTTGAACGGTGAGCTAGGAGGGTTGCAAAGTGAGCTTTGAAGAAATCGTAAATCTTGCTGTTAAAACCGTTCAAGCGGCTGAGGCTGAGGGAATAATTCTTAGGATAATAGGAGCCGTGGCGATTAACATACACTGCCCAGCCTTCAATAAAATTCAGAAACTTCTCGGCCGCGAGCTTTCAGATGTCGACTTTGTCTCCTATTCAAGTTATCGCGACAAGATTGCTCCACTCTTCAAGAATTTGGGTTACAGGTATGAAGAACTTTTATCGAAGATCTATACGATAGAGTTCGGACATCTGCCGAGAATGATCTTTGAGAAAAATAACCTTAAAGTCGAGGTGTTTTTCGATGTTCTCGAATTCAATCATACAATACCGATTAAGGGAAGGCTTGAACTGGATTCTCCTACACTTTCCTTAGCGGATCTATCTCTCTTAAAACTCCAGATAGTGAAGATAAATGAGAAAGATGTGATTGATTTGATAACGCTCTTTAGAGAGCATGAGATTGGAGATAAAGATGAGAAAGAGATAATCAACGCCAAATACATCGCCAAGCTTTGCGCCAAGGATTGGGGTCTATGGAAGACTGTTACCGATAATCTACGCCTCATAAAGGAGATGGTCAACAAATATGAAAAACTATCGAATGAAGATCGAGTAAACGTTAAGGAAAAGATCGACAAGATTCTAGACTTCATAGATAGGGAGCCTAAGACCATGGGCTGGAAGCTGAGAGCAAAGATAGGTACCAAGAAGAAGTGGTACAAGGAGGTCGAGGAGATCTCTCGGTGACAAATCGATGTCTGAGAAACGCTATATATTGGCCATCGATCAAGGAACCACCAGAACTAAAAGCATAATCTTTGATGAGAATGGAAATATCGTTGGACAAGGATATAGTAAGGTTGAATCCATATATCCGAGACCTGGATGGGTTGAGCAGAGACCCAAAGACCTCCTCCAAAGCATCTTAGATTCCACAAAACAGGCTTTGAAGACCGGAGGAATAGATCTATCGAGGATCGAGGCAATCGGGATGGCGAATCAAGGAGAAACTGTGATCGTATGGGATTCCGAGACGGGTGAACCAGTCTATAACGCTATCAGCTGGCAGTGCAGAAGAACCGCTCCCCTTTGCGAGGAGCTGAAGAAACTCGGAATAGAAGATAAGATAAGGGAGAAGACGGGGCTCATAATAGATCCATATTTCTCGGCGACGAAGATAAAATGGATCCTAGATAACGTTGAGGAAGCTAAGAGAAAGCTGAAGCAGGGGAAACTGCTTTGCGGAACATCGGATGCCTGGCTCCTCTGGAAGTTAAGTGGAGGAGAAGTCTTCGTAACCGATTACACGACCGCCTCTAGAACTATGCTATTAAATATCCATAAGCTAAGTTGGGATCGCGAGATACTGGAAGTTCTCGAAATACCGAGAGAGATTCTTCCAGATCCGCAACCGAATAGTAAGGTAGTCGGCCATACGAGTCGGAAAATCTTTGGAGAAGAGATCCCGATAAGCGGATTGATAGTGGATCAACAAGGAGCACTCTTCGGGCAAGCATGCTTCGATTCTGGAATGGTCAAATGCACCTATGGCACAGGATGCTTCATCTTAATGAATACTGGGGAGAAACCCGTTCTATCTAAGCACGGTCTCCTCACAACGGTAGCATGGAAGCTAGATGGAAATGCAAACTACGCCCTAGATGGAGGGATCTTCATAGCTGGAGCAGCGATAGAATGGTTGAAGAGAATTGGTTTGATTCGAGATGCCGCGGAGACCGAGAGGCTCGCGAGAAGCATAAAGGACACCGGAGATCTATTCTTCATTCCAGCATTCGCAGGACTAGCAGCTCCATATTGGGATCCATATGCTAGGGGGACGATAGTTGGGATTACTGGTGGAACTGGCAGAGAGCACATCGTTAGGGCGCTTCTCGAAGCCATAGCGTTCCGAGTCCACGACATCATCAATTGCATGGAGATCGATTCAGGCTATAAGATCAAAACACTGAGGGTAGATGGTGGAATGGTTGCAAATAAGTTCTTAATGGAATTTCAAGCAGACATCCTCGGAATCCCAATAGAAGTTCCGAAAGTCTCTGAGACCACTTCTCTAGGCGTCGCATATCTTGCAGGTTTAGCGACTCATGTATGGAGAGATTTGAGAGAGATCGCGGATAACTGGGAAGTTAAGGAAGTTTACAAACCCAAGCTGTCAGAAGAGAGGAGAAAGATACTTCTAGAGAGATGGAAGGAAGCTGTTAAACGTTCCCTTAAATGGAGTAAGATGTGATACACCAATTATCCGCCGGCTGATCATGTGCTTGAAGGCTAGCCTCAAACTCTCACAGGAAATGGGCTCTTCTTAGAGGGACTCCTTATATCATATTATGATGAACTCTATCTTTGGGGAGCTTGAAGATTGGAAGGAGGGATTTCCTAACGTTGATCATATCCACGCTCATAGCAGTAGGGTTGATAGGTTTAAGCATATTTTGGACAAGATTTAAAATCGAGAAGGAATCCAAGAAAATAGAGTTGAAGATCAAGCTTCCCCAGCCATCTTATAAGAGTAAAACCTCGATTGAGGAAGCGTTGAAGAGGCGAAGGAGTATAAGAGAATATGAGGATAAGCCATTAACGATCAAGCACGTCTCACAGCTCTTTTGGGCAGCCCAAGGAGTGACGAAACCGGATCCATGGTTGCGAGCTGGAGGCTTTAAGACAGCTCCGTCGGCTGGAGCGACTTATCCACTTGAAGTCTACATGGTCGTTAAGAAAGGTGGAGTTGAAGGACTTGAACCTGGAATATATCATTACCTCCCGAAGACTCATGAGATCGAACTCATCAAGAAGGGCGATTACAGTAAGGAGCTTATGAAAGCGGCTCTAGATCAGGAGTATGTTGAAGCGGCGCCGGTGAACATGGTTATCACGGCGATCTATGAGAGAACTACTGGGAGATATGGAGATAGGGGGATCAGATATGTTCACATGGAGGTCGGGCACGTCGGCGAAAACATATACCTGCAATGTGTGAGCCTAGGCTTGGGATGCGTGGTTATAGGAGCATTCCATGATGATCAAGTCAAGGAGATCTTGGGGGTGGATGAAGCCCCACTCTACATAATCCCAATAGGATTCAGAAAGAGTTAAGAGCGCCTCCGACAGCGATCATGTCTATATAGCTAACTCTAATCAGATCTTCAGATCTAAAGCTGTTGGAGCTAAATCTAAATAAGGTCTCAATGATAGGTAATGTTTGGCTGTGAAGAGTCAGAGTTAAGCGGAATCGATGAAGTGAAGGCATTTGACTGAGCCATCAAATACATTATTCAACCAACCAATCCATAAACGTTGAGAAATGTGAATAGATTTTAAACACCAGAAGTCTTCATTCAATGATGGTCAAACCCAGACCTGTGAGACTGAGTTGGCTGATAAAAAGCGGGAGATTATCAGAATTATCTCCAACCGCGTTGATCTCCGAGAAGCTGGGAATAAGATGGCTGATGATGTTCGACGAATACATCTATGGTCCTGGACCAGGGATAATTGAGGCGCTCGATCTAATCTTAAAGCGTGTCAAGCCTAAGAGTTTTTTAGACTTGTTTGGTGGAAGTGGAGCTCTATCAAAGCTCGCATATATCAGAGGAGCGAGGAAGATAACCTATGTAGATCTCTATCCAGAGGCCGCGATCCTCAACCTAAAGAGATCGACTAAGATTGAGATTATCAAAGGGGATGCCATGAACTTTTTGAGATTTGGCCCACATGATGTCGTCGTAGCAGATCCTCCAAGAGAGATGATTGATGAACTACTCAAGAGAATCGGAGACTTAAGAAAGATCTTCAGAAAGATTTGTCTGATTTGGATCGGAGATGTCGAGGAGCTGGAGAAAAGATCATTTTTCTTCAGGAACAGACGAATGATGGAAATAGTCAGAGTATGGGGAGATTGTTTCGCAGTTTTATGGAAGCCCGGATTCAAAGAGGTCGTCAAGTATGTGAAAGAGATTCTCGAATATAGTTAAATTCGAGGATATCCCAAACTCTTATGGTGATCTTAATGGGTGGAAGGCAGGTGAACCCATACCTGCCATATCTTCACACAGGCGAGGAGAAGTCGGAGAAGAAGGAAAGAAAGAAGGGTAGGAAGTAATCTTCCCATTTTTATTAAAACTGAGTTAAATATCATATACACTTACCTTAAAGCCTAGACGAATCTAATCTTTTGGTGAAGATGATGAGGGTCGCCGCCGTCGGAGACAGGATCTTCGTATCGGTCTTTGGGCTAGTCGGCGCAGATAGGTTTAAAGTAGAGTCTGATGAGGAATTCCTCTCAACGATCACCGATCTCGTTAGGAGAAGAGAATACTCGATGATAATAGTTCCTGAAAGATATCTTGATTTGACGAAGGAGATTAGATCGAAGCTCGTCGCTGAGGGGAAGATCGAGCCTATATTTGCGTTCGTCCCAGAGAAGGGTTTGAATAAAAGAGTGAACGAACTTAAGGAGCTGATAAGCCTGGCGATAGGGCTCAAGCTTGAGATTTAGGTGAGACCATGAGCCTCTCATCCCTCCTAGTTGAAGAGAAGAAGGCCATGCTCTTCGTGGAAGAGGCTAGAAAGAAGGCTGAAGAGATCTTAAAAGAGGCTAAGGCTGAAGCCGAGAGAATTCTGAAGGAAGCGTCGAATGAGGAGAAAATAAAGGAGATCTTAAAGCAGTATGAGAAGGAACTTCAAAGAGAAGCTGAGAGAATAATTGAAAAATATAGGAAGGAAGCGGAGCGGGTAAAATCTGTTCCAGAGGAGCTACTTGAGAAAGCCTCAGACATCATTGTTAAGGAGGTGATTGACCATAAGTTCAGAAGCAGTTGAAGCGCTTAAAGAAGAGATCTGGAAGAGGGCTCGGGAGAAAGCTGACAAGATCTTAAACGAGGCGAGAAGCGAGGCTGAGCGAATACTTAGAAATGCTAAGGCTGAAGCGGAGAACTTCGTGAAGAATAAGCTCGAACCTGAGAAGCTCATCATGAGGAGGAGGATCATAGGTAAGGCGATGATGGATGGTAGAAGACTTCTAATACTCACAAAGAATGATTTAATCAACGAGGTTTTCTCTAGGGCTGTTGAAAAGCTGAAGAGATTTAGGGAGAGCGAGGAGTATGAAAAATTTCTGGTAAAATGTTTAAAGGAAGCTGTTGAGGCCATGAATCCATCCGATGGAGATGAATTCATAGTGTATGTGGACAAGAGGGATCTAGAGCTTCTCAAGAAAAAAGTTGGAGAGATCTTCAAGCATGATCTCAAATTTAAGTTTAAGGAGGGAAGCTTCATGGGAGGAGTAGTGGTCATGGACTCAGAGGGAAAGAGGATCTTCTATAACACGATTGAAAGCAAACTTGAAAGTCTAAGACCACTTCTCCGAGAGAAGATAGCGTCTATGCTGTTTAGGGAGGTAGAGATGGATGGAAAAGATAGGTGAGATTAAGAGGGTTAATGGATCTCTCATTATAGCCGAGGGACTCGAGGGAGTTAGGATAGGAGATATAGCCTATGTAGGAGACCTAAGATTAATCGGCGAAGTTGTGAGGATAAGCGGAAGAGAAGTAGCATTACAATGCTATGAAGATACAAGTGGTCTAAGACCAGGAGAACATGTCATAAGCGCTGGAATGCCTCTCGTCGCCGAGCTTGGACCGGGATTAATCGGCGGAATCTTCGATGGACTTGAGCGATCTGAGATAGAATTATGGAAGAGGACAGGCCCATTCATTAAGAAAGGTTATAGAGTGATCCCCTTAAACAGAGAGAAGAGGTGGCATTTCAAGCCTAAGGTGAAGCCCGGGGATAAAGTGCTTGAAGGAGATATAATTGGAGTCGTTAAAGAGAGTAAGGTAATCGAGCATAGAATATTGGTTCCAATCGGGATAAATGGTGTGGTTGAAAATATTGAGGAAGGAGACTTCAAGGTCGATGAACCGGTCGCCGAGATAAAGCTTCCAAACGGCGTCAAGAGAGAGGTAAAGTTGATGCAAACTTGGCCTATTAGAGTTCCAAGACCATATAAAGAGAGGCTTCCACTGGCTCAGCCACTCTTCACGGGTCAGAGGGTAATAGATACATTCTTCCCAATAGCAAAAGGTGGAACTGCGGCGATACCGGGAGGCTTTGGGACAGGCAAGACGGTTACCCTTCACTCCATCGCTAAGTGGTCTGATGCTGATATCATTATCTATGTTGGGTGTGGTGAGAGAGGTAATGAGATGGCGGATATTTTGACTCATTTCCCTGAGCTTGAGGATCCTAGAACCGGTGAAAAGTTGATCGAGAGAGCGATCTTCATAGCTAATGTGAGCAATCTCCCAGTCTCAGCCCGTGAGGCCAGCATCTATGTCGGAATAACGATGGCGGAATATTATCGAGATCAGGGATATGATGTCGGGATAATAGTGGATTCCACTTCAAGATGGGCTGAAGCGTTAAGAGACCTATCTGGAAGACTTGAAGAGCTTCCAGCAGAAGAAGGATACCCCGCATACCTAGCTGAGAGGATCGCGAAGTTCTATGAGAGGGCTGGAAGAGTGGTCACCCTTGGAAGTGAGCATAGAATAGGGTCGGTAACGATTATGGGAGCGGTCTCGCCTCCTGGCGGAGATTTCAGCGAACCCGTCACCTCGACAACTATGAGATTCGTTGGAGCTCTTTGGGCTCTCGACACAGAGCTCGCTTTTAGAAGACATTTCCCAGCTATCAATTGGCTTAGAAGCTTCAGCAGATACGTGGATCTCCTAAAAGAATTTTGGGAGAAATATGATCCGAATTGGCTTAGATTTAGAGAAGAGGCTTTGAGACTTCTTGAGGAATCCTCTAGGCTAGAGGAGATCGCGAGAGTGATCGGCGAGAAAGCTTTACCAGATGAACAGAGATTGATACTTCTAGTCTCGGAGATCCTGAGAGAGGGCTTCCTAGTTCAAAGCGCTTTCCACGAAGTAGATAGATATTGTCCTCCTGAGAAGCAGGCCAAGATACTGAGAGTTATCGTGGAGTTCTATAATAGAGCTTCAGAGCTCGTCAGATTAGGAGCTCCAGTTGAGAGAATTAGAGGATTGAAGAATCTGGTCGAGTTATTGAGGCTTAAGGAGAAGAGGAAGCTTGACGAGATAGATGAGGCTGAGAAGAGGCTGGTCGAGGAGATGGAGGCGCTTAAGGCAGAGTATAGTCGCTAAAACAACGCATAAAGGATGATTAATAAAAAGATATTTGCTCGATTTTGGAGAGAATTGGTGAAAAGGCTTTTCAGAAGGTCTCAGAACAATGTCTCTCTAAAAATTGAGGTTTGATCCTTGATCGATGGAGATATAAGGTGGCTTAGATGAGATCTTCACGACGATGAGCTTCGATGAGAAGGGATTAGAGAAGGCTGGAATGGTTTACAGAACCGTTACGGAGATTCGGGGGCCGCTGCTTTTAGTCGAGGGAGTTAGGGGAGCCAAATATAATGAGGTTGTCGAGGTTAGGCTTCCAGATGGATCTGAGATCATCGGAACTGTGCTGGACACCTATTCAGATAAGGCGATAATCCAAGTATTTGGAAAGACTGAGGGACTGGGGCTTGGAGTAACGGTTAGATTCACCGGGGATGTTATGAGAATACCTCTCTCAGACGACCTCCTCGGAAGGGTCTTCAATGGAAGCTTTAAGCCTCTAGACGGCCTCCCAGATCCAATAGGCGTTGAAAGAAGGGAGATATTCTTCTCCGTGATAAATCCGGCTGCAAGAGAGCCTCCAAGCGAGTTCATCCAAACAGGCATCTCGGTCATAGATGGGATGAATTCCCTTGTAAGAGGACAAAAGTTGCCGATATTCTCGGAATCAGGTCTTCCACATAATCTCATGGCTGCCCAGATAGCCAGACAGTCAACGATCTTAGGTGAAGGTGAGGAATTCGCGGTGATCTTCTGCGCCATGGGGATAAGATATGAGGAGTATGAGTTCTTTAGGAGAGAGTTTGAGAGAACGGGGGCACTGGATAGATCGGTCATGATCCTAAACTTGGCCGACGACCCTGTCATCGAGAGGATAATCGCCCCCAGAATCGCGTTAACCATAGCAGAATACTTAGCATTCGATCTGGACATGCATATCTTGACAATCCTAACGAACATGACGAACTATTGCTTCTCAGGGGACACCGAGATAATAACTGGGGATGGAGACATAGTTCCGATAAGGAGCTACGTGATCTCGCACATGTTAAATGGAGGAGGTGGTGGATATACGTCGAGAATACTTTCATGGCGTAACTGGAAGATATCTTCATCTCCGGTAGCGCTGGCGGAAGTCATAAAGCCACGTGATAGAAGGATGATATACATAAAGACGAGGAGCGGGGCAGAGCTAACGATAACTCCGGACCATAAACTTCTGGTAGACGGATTGAGAGGGCCGGAGATGAGAGAGGCACGTGAGCTAAGGCCTGGGGATCGTCTCTACTCGATAAAAAAGCTTGAGCTTCGAGGGACTTGGAGACCCAGTTTGTTAGAGTTGCTTTGGATGAGCGGCGATGAAAAGATTTACGTGCACTTCAAGGACCGCTTAATCGAAAATGCCTTAAAATCCTCTTTCAAGAACTTGAAGCGAGCCGCCCATGTCCTTAAATTGAATTATGCTAGGATGACTAACTCCGCTAGAAATAGGTGTTATACAATCGAGGATGTAGCTCGGATCTCAGCCAGACTCGGGATCTCTATGCAAACCCTCTCAAAACATGTTGATAGAATTACTTGTGGAAAGAAGTCTTCTACGAGATTCAGCTGGAGCGTGGTGGGGAGAGATCTCCTCCGATTAGCTGGGATGATAGCCGCGGATGGAACTGTTGGAATATATCCGAAGAAGCATGTTTACTATGCGGCAATATACTCCTCGAGGGATGATATTATTGAGAGCTATAAGGCGCTCTTCCATAAGCTATTCCCAGAGACGAAAATAAGGATATGGAGTGCTCCCTTCGGAGTAAAGCATTTACGCGTTAACAGTAAACCCATAGCTCTGATATTCAAATCGCTTAGCGTAGATTCAGATCTAAGCCGGATCATCAGAATGCCTGAAGAACTGATAAGGGAGTTCTTGGCCGGATACTTCGACGGTGACGGTCACGCGCGGGATAATAGAGTTGTCTTTACAACAGGCTCCAAGCTTAGGGCGAAGAGAATCCAGCTCCTCCTCAAGAGGCTTGGCATACCGTCAACGATATCCGAGAGGAGGACGGGATTTAAGAGGAGCGCGATATACGATGTCATCGTATGGGGGCGGCGATACGTTAAGGAGCTATTCAAAGGCGTCAAGCTATATGATCGCCATAAGGATCAACGGATAAAGAGAATAGTCTCCGAAGGAAATGGCATAGCGACGGAGTTTGATCTGATGCCGAGAGCCTTTAGAACGATCCTGAGGGATTTGAGGAAGCGTTACTCCATTAAGTTGAGCGATATACGATGTCAAAGCATCATTCTACGAATCGAGAAACATGGACGTAACATTACTAGAGAGACGGCTGTAAGAATAGTTAAGCGGTTAAGAGAGCTGGTTGGAAATTTGCCGGAAATTAAGAAGCTGGAATCGATGGCATGCGGCAACTTCATCTTAGATAAGGTGGTTGAGGTTAAGGAGTTGGAATGCGACGATGGAGATGAATATCTCTACGACTTAACCATACCATTAAGTCACACGATAATAGTTGAGAACGGGATAATAAGCTCAAATTGCGAGGCTTTGAGATCGCTCTCGATCGCTAGGGAGGAGGTTCCGTCTAGGAAGGGTTATCCGAGCTATATGTATAGTGATTTGGCGACGATTTATGAGAGGGCTGGAAAGATTAAGGGGAAGAAGGGCTCGATAACCTTGATGCCGATCTTGACCATGCCTGGAGGAGACATAACTCACCCGATCCCGGATCTTACGGGATATATAACTGAGGGACAGCTCATAGTCAGCAGAGAACTTCACCTCAAGGGAATCTATCCGCCGATCAATCCGCTTCCATCGCTCTCGAGATTGATGAAGGACGGGATTGGAGCAGGGAAGACTAGAGAAGATCATATGGAGGTCTCAAGCCAGCTCTACATGGCGTATGCTGAGGGCGTTAAGGCTAGAAGTCTCGCGAGGATTATTGGAGAGCTTGGCCTAAGCGAGAGGGAGAGGAAGTATCTGAGGTTCGCGGATGAATTTGAGAGAAAATTCATCAATCAGGGGATCTATGAGAATAGAACTATCGAGAGAACGCTTGAGATAGCTTGGGATCTGCTCTCCATGCTTCCAGAAGAAGAACTAATTAGAATAAGTGAGGAACATATCAGGAAATATCATAGGAAGTATAGGCTTCAAGCTCGGTGAAGAAGATGTCTCTGACCGGGATCAGATATACTAAGGGTTTTCTACTGGATCTGAGAAGGAGGCTTGAATTCATTAAAGATGCGCATGAACTTCTCGAGATGAAGCGCGATCAGCTCATAATCAAACTTAGAGAAGGTCTTGAGAAACTTAAAGAGCTTAGGAGAAAGGTCGAGGGTGAAGCAGAAGAAGTCTATCGAGAACTTTCACTCCTCCATTCAACACTTGGAAGCGCGGATCTCGAGACTTATTCAGCGTATCTTAGAGAGAGCATGGATGTAAAGATAGTTCCAAGAGGCGTTATAGGCGTGGTCACCCCTATGGTGAGAGAGGTGAATATCCCAGACTACACAAACCTTTATCCACCTCAAGTCATACCCTTAGCCGAGAAGATCTCAGCTTTAATGAAGGATTTGGTGAAGCTCGCTGAGCTTGAAGCTTACATTGAGAACCTAGCTGAAGATCTTAGGAGGACGAATATCAGAGTTAATGCCCTCGAGAAGGTTGTGATTCCAAGCTATGAGGAGACGATAAAAAGAATTCAAGACATATTGGACGATGAGATGCTTGAAGAGATCATAAGACTGAAGCTAATAAAGGAGATCCTGATGAGGAGGAGAACTACTTGATAACATATCTGATATGTAAATGCCATGTATATGAGAGCAAGCTTCTTCCGAAAAGGTTAATCCTAGAGCTCGCATCTGTCTCAAAACTTGAAGACTTTGTCGGGATCCTCTCCGCCACCATCTATGGTCAAAGGATTTCCGAGGCGAAGAATGTTTGGGATGTCGAGGCCACCTTAACGGAGATATTCATTGATAGGCTTTCAACCCTGCTTAAGATTTCCCCCGAGAACGTCAAGGAGTTTCTGATCCAATACTATAGGAGATTTGAAGTTCAGAATATGGTTAGGATTATGAGGATGAAGCTCGCCCACGAGCCCATAGAGCCGATTGAAGAGTTAATCATACCTTCGGAGAAGCTTGGTGGAATGGATCTGGATCCATTCATGAAGGCGAGAGACCTCAACGAGTTCATGAGCCTCTTAGCCGGAACCACTTATAAGAGGATCTCCGAGATGAAGATCGAAAATCCACTCATACTCGAAAGCATGTTTAGATGGATCTATTATCGCGGAGTATTCGATAAAGTCTCAAGGATCCCGAGGGATGATAGGTCGGATGTCATGGAGATCCTCGGAATAGAGCTCGACCTCCATAACCTTAGAGTCTGGATGCTCCCAATACTCTACGGATATGATAGGAAGCTCGCTGAGAGCCTTCTCATAGATAATCCCGCTGGAAAGTCGAAGAGGCTGTTGATGGAGTTGAGGAGTGTTAAGGAGTTTCTTGAAGAGTTTCCCAGATATAGGGGTTTCATCGAGGCGTTGATCAGACGAGAGGAGTGGAGAGCTGAGATCGAATATTTCAAGATCTTGAAGGATGAGGTCGATAAGAGGAGGATCTCGAAGTACGTGAACTTCTTCTATGTCTTGAAGTATATCCTCGACTGCGAAGTGGAGTATAGGAATCTTAGATCCATCGCCATCTCCATACACTACAATCTACCGATGGATGTTAGGAGGAGTCTGCTGATCCTACCGAGAGTCTAGACGATTTGGATGAATCTCATGAACGCTAAGCCCAGAATTATCGGTAAAATTGTTCCAAGGAGGATCGCCAAGATTATCCCCTTACGGAATCCGGGCTCAATCAAGAAGTGGAGTAAGCCTATCGCTTGGATACATATCAAGATTATGAAGTAGAGACCCAGCGCTTTTCTCGCCCCTAACTTAACCTTCACTTTCTCACGTTATCCATATCAGGAAAGCGACTAATAAGCCGTAAATAGCAATACCCTCAGCGAGACCTGCGAAGATTATAGTCTTGCCGAAGACTTCAGGCTTCTCAGTGGCGCTGGCTATCGCTGCGACGCCTATC
>Ga0209410_1000356_pt1 | contig 20836 bp, 46 predicted proteins | sample Mar14436cmmetaG_FD_184135 | JGI IMG/M metagenome (GOLD analysis project Ga0209410, IMG submission 184135) | Marine hydrothermal vent microbial communities from Guaymas Basin, Gulf of California to study Microbial Dark Matter (Phase II) - Marker... ... | reverse complement strand
ACACTCGCCTGACCCATGCAAAGGGGGCATAAGGTTACTTATGCTTATGGTCAAAGGAAAGCTTCCTCGCCTTTGCCTATAACACAGGGCGAGTGAGGAAAGGAGGAAGACGGTGCATGGACGGTGCATCGTGGAGACAGAGGACTGGATGATGAAGCCTTTGAATATGGCTGATAAATTTTCAATTTTTTATTTTTTTGAAGGAGCTGTGGTCAGGCGCCCTACCCAAAAACCGTCTAAAGCTCTTCATAAAGCGATTTTATAAGGGTGCAAGGGTTCGACTCCCTTCTCCTTCATCCTCTTAGGAGGGATAGAAATGGAACTGAATCGGATTTTGGAATTGGCTTGGGGTAGTGAAGAGCCCGAGCCTATGGATCGTATTGAAAGTGAAGAACAGCGAAAGCAAGAAGAGAACCGAAAGGTTTTCTTCTTAGGGAGGGAAGAGATACCGGTTCGGAGCGATAGTATCATAGTGTTTAGAAATGAAGAGTTTTTTATAGAGCTGATATCTGGGTCTTCGTTTGTAATAAGACCCAGATATGAAAGAGTATACCTACGGATAAAAGGAAGAAGGGGAAACAAGAGGTATGTGAGGTTCGTTAAAAGAGCGAACCCAATAGTGATAGCACCAATGGCAACAAGAGAGAATCCAGAGATATGGTTCAGGGAGCAGTATGTTAGTAATGCAAAGAGAAATATGCAGGGAACATTTATCAGAAAGGTCTGGAAGCACAGAGAGGAGTTTATGGGATTACTGTGCATGGGGTGATTAAAATGGAGGTTGCAGAACTTCTGGAAAGATTCATTGAAGAAGGTTTCCTTACTATTGGCGATGTAACTGATGAAGGAGGTGATGATAGTGAATAACACTGATAGCAGGAAGGAACTCAGAGTTTTTATTAATGGGGAACAAGTGACTCGATGGATATTTCTTGAGAGGTTGAGACTTTGCTTTAGATTTAAAGCAAATAATGGCGGAGAATGGCAGAATATCGAATATGACAGAGGGATTGAAATATGTAAACGGATAGTTGCGAATGCGGGTAATAACAGTGTTAAAGTTGAAGGTTCATTAGTTGAGGAGTTACAGAAAGAAGCGATGATTTCAGAGTTGTTCAAGGAAGGAAAGATTGTATTAGGAGGTGTTCAATAAAGTATGAAATTAGAAGATGTTCCATGGTATCAGCAGAACAGAATCAAAGAAGAATTGGAGTGGTTATGGAATAATGAATGGTTTACAAGGGAAATGTTGCAAATATTAGCGGGAGAACTACTAAGAAAATTACGAGAAGAATAAAATGGAGAAATGATTAGAATGGCGGTGCGGGTGCTGGTGGGAGTATTATGACGAATACCCGTGCTGTCTTCATGTTTGCCAAGAACATCAGAGAAAATACGGATGCCGATCAGTATTACGGGTTGAAGTTTTTGATGAATCAAGACTAATAGAACAGATACAGGAAGAACTTGAAAAAATAGGGTATAAAGATTAAAATTTCTAAGGAGGTGATAAAAGAAAATGCAAAAATTAAGTGAAATGAAACCAAGTGAAGCTTTGAAATTCATCTCAGAATCATATATTAGAGAAGATGAGGGGAAGTTTCACAGTTTCGACCGCCGAGGTTTCGTATATTTGGTTGATATTGACAAGGGAGAAATGATTGTTTTTTGTCCATCCAGTGATTTTGGACGAGCAATTGGAAAAGGAGGCGCTAATGTAAAGCGCCTCCAAAGAAATACAAGGATGAAAGTAGTAATCAAGGATTTCCAAGAACTTCCAGTAGTCCCAAAAGGTTATCCAGTGCTTTTAAGGAAGGATAGAAAGCTTTATGAACCCAAGGAGAGTGATGATGACTGGGGCGCCGAAGATAAGTGGATGGAAACAGAAAAACCTACTGAGGAAGATATTAAGAAGGTCATTGAAGAAATCAAGGGAGGGAGGATATAAGATGATTGTGCAGTTAAGCAATGGAGTGCAGGTAATAAACTGCACTCCGCATGAATTAGTGTTTGAAGACGGAACAATTGTGCATCCGAGTGGGTATCTGTTGCAAGCAAAGATGCAAGAAAGGCGGGTGTCAGAGTTTATTTACGAGATAGAGGTGCTACCAACACCAGAAGGTGAGCAAGAATTGCGAGAGATTGAACAAAAATATGGTAAGGATATCATTATTTTAGGCAGTTCAATATCTGCTCAAGCATATCCGACAAGGGTCAAGATGGTTGTGTTGACAAAGAGCAGAGCGAAAGTTACGGAAAAGGTCTGTCGGATAGACAAGTTTAGTATTTATGGAAGGTGAAGAACGGGAATGATAAGTAAAGAGGAGGCGGAGGAAATTGCAAGGAGAGAAGGAAATGTATTCTTCATAACAGACGCGGGCTTAGACCATAAACTCTACATTTATGTCCGTCCGCACTGGGAAGAGGCAGATTATCCAGATTATTTCTCCGAAATAAGGGAGATAATCTTTGAATGGGAGGATAGAAAGGATCAGAGGCAGAGAACATTGAAAATAAGAGAAAATAACCTTGACTTCATGGATGTTCCTGAGCAAGTTCAGGATGCATATCGTAGATGTTTTTTTAGAAAGTTTCAAGATTAGAGGACCAAAGGGAGTATTGATATGATAAAAGTGAAGGAAGGAGTAAAGAAATGAGGTGGGTAATCGAAAGGAGCAGGGGAATGGAGAAGGAAGAGGCAATCAGTTACCTTCAAAACCTTTTGCAAAGTGAAACAGAGAGAAAAAGAAAAATGAAAGAGAATATCAGGTGGTTATCAAGAGTCATTAAGGATTTGAGGAAAGAAATAAAAAGAAGAAAAAAGGAAAAATGACCGAAGAAGACATAAATGAAACAATAGTGAAAATTAGGATTGATTTCCTACAAAAGCGAATAATGTCTCTTCAAGACCAGATAGGTGTATCGGTGTTGGATACGAGATTTGCATAAGTTTTTGGGTATAGAAGGCAATGAGCCGAAATTGGTGCAAGATTTATTACATGAGAAGGAAAAGGGGGAATAAAAATGAAAGTAAAGTGTAAATGGTGTGAGTGGATAAATGGAATGTGGAGATGCACGCATCCTGAGTCTGGAATGTTTGCATCAGAGTTTTGTAGCTGGAGCGATAGAGATGATGCCATTCAGGTAGGACATGATTATTGCATGGATTATGAACCTGAGTATGAAGAGTAAAAATGAAGGATACTGAGCAAATAACAAGATTGAAAAAATTATTAGTAGTCTTCAAAGAAGAGAAAGAGAGACATTTGAAGGAAGCTACACATTTCAGCGGGACTAAAGCAGAAGTATATCACTTAGGTTCTGCTGATGTTTTGGAGGATGTGATAAAGCAGATAGAGGATATATTACAAATTAAGGAAGGATAAATGAACCGAGAAGAGATGTTAAAGAGGTTAAGGGCAGGTGAAGACCCACTTGACCTCTCAATTGAGAAATGGGAGGATATTGTAAACCATCTAAAGAGTATTCACAGAGCCAGTGATTTTGATGATAATCTTGAAGCTCAGGGAGACAATTGTGCGCTCTGTGAAGTTCATGAAGGTTGTCAGTCTTGTCCGGTATATGAGCGGACAGGTAGGGGGGATTGTGGTGGTACTCCATATTGGGAGTTCAATGTTGCTTGGAGACGCTGTGATTTGAAAGCAATGCGGACTGCAGCTGAGCGAGAGTTGAAATTCTTGATAAGTTTAAAGAAAGAATTGAATAGAGAAGGATAGGTATAAATGATAGAAGAAATAGAAATAGGCATAGAAGACTTAGATAGAGCAATAAAGCGTTTACAAAAACAAATAAAAACAAGAAAGAAATTTGAAGATATCCTCAAATTTCTTGAAATTAAGCTCAAATCAGGCGAAAAGCTAACTGATGATGATATAAGCCAGCTAATAGAAATTGACCGTTTCGCAGAAGAACATAACCTATCGGAATTGCATGAAAAAGTCGCCAAAATCATAGTGAGCATTGAGAAAACAATACCAGCAGAGGAGATTGAGTTAAAAGAAGGTGAGACTAAAAAACTCACTGAAAATGTAGTTATTCGGAAAAGAAAGGGTAATATGATTGAAATAGAATGGTAAAAATGGAATTAAATGAATGGATTGATAAGGCTGTAAAGAAGGAGCTGGAGAACCTTGAGCGGTTGAATGAAAGGCGATATACTGAAACAAAAAAGATAATAGAGGAAATAAGGAAGTTGCTTGAAAAATGAAAGTAAGGGTAATCTTTAGGGATAGAGAAGAACAGGTATACGAGAGAGTAGTTGTAAATTGGAACACAAGAGTTATAGAGCTCTTCGATAAGGAAAGTAAAGAGGGCTATGGATTTATACCTTTTGAAGCAATTCTTGTAGCTCTTAAAGAAGAGTAACCAATGATACGAGGTTACTATCTATTTTTTGTTTCTCATCCTAACTGATTAAAAACTACAAAAGGAGGTAATAGAAATGCGTTATAATAAAATAATGGAAAGATGGAAAGCATTTGGTGAGTTATGTATAGAGATTGCACAAAGAATCAAGGAAGAAACGAAAATTAGACACTGTGATGTTGTCTACTGGGAGAAAATACCATCTTATATCTATCTTTACAACTATCCCAGAGTTTTGATAAAATTTTTCAATGCTTTTCTTGAGATAACCAGTTTGGGTTTGTTAGACTATGAATGCAGAAGTGAATTCTCTGAAATAATGATTAATATATATGGACACGGTTCTGAGCGAAAAGAAACTTGGTTCTCAATAGATATAAAAATTCGGAGCAGAAAGCCAGAGCAATATTATTTTCCTGTAAAGCGTGTGCTATATGAGTTCAAAGAGAAAATTGATGAGTTTTCATTGAAGTGGAACAAAGATGTGAAAGTTAAGATATATATTCCTGATTTGGGTGGAGAGGAGTTGCGAGATGGCACAGAATGGAATCAGAGTCAAGAGCAAACTTATTTATTATCAGTTCATTGAAAGTATTAAAGGCAAATCAGTTGGTAGAGGGGAGCTAATAGAGTTCATGAAGAATCAGTTTGATTGGTGGGATAGCTTAGTAGCTTAGATTTGAAAATGGAACAAGATTTAAAATTAGTAATAGTATTGGTATTTATAGCGATGGGTGTTTACTGTGGTGCTTTTATCTATGATATCTATCACAAACCTAATATTGAGGAAAGGAGCATCATTGTCGTTAATAAGACAATAAGTCTTGTCCCAGTAGGGGTTAGTTGGGCACAAGATTATCATGTCATTGGAGATGATAGTGTTGACTATCGTACAGACTGGAAGATATACGATTATATGGAAATAGGTAAGAAGTATAATATTGTAGTGATAAAAATTCATAGTTGCTATGGAGAATATTGGAAAATCGAAAAAGTATGGGAAGATAAATCACAAACTAAAGGAGGTATATAAAATGAAAAACAAAAATGGCACGGCTATATTTTTAGGTATTATAGTGTTTTTCTTGTTATTTGCTTATTTTGTCGTATTTCATTTTGTTTCAGATATACAGCATGAAATAGATTCGGGTATGTATACAGGGCAAGCAGTAAAAGCATTGTTTTTAGCGCAGGGTTCAGCAGTTTGTATTTTTATATCTGTAGCTTTGTTGTTAGCCATTGTCATTTACTTATACTTTCTTTCAACTGAAATTTAGAGTGATTAAATATAAGGGGGTGGTATAAAATGAATAAAAAAGTGAGTGAGTCCTATAATAGAAGAGATACAATATGTGTATTTACTGCCTCAGTGCTTTTATCAGTTGTTTTTAGTGTTATACTGATTGACCCAACACTTCAAAAAACTTATGAGTTTTTGCGTCATGGTAACACAGAAATGGTGACTGCTCCTATCTTTAACTTTATTTCAAATACACCGCCATTATTTTTAGTGATTTTAGCAATTGTGTTGATACTCGATATGTGTATTATTTATATTACATATCAGATAGACAAATATGGCTTCTAAAACATAAGCAAAAACGAGGTGATACAAAATGAATAACGGATTTATATTATTAGTACTGATTATATCTTTGGGAGTAGTTGGCTTAATTTATATAGATACTCATGTCATGGCTCCAGAGGAAAGAAGTATCGTCGTTATTAATAAAACCACAGAAATTACTCCGTATGGAACAGAGTATCTTATCCTTGCCGACGATGGTGTTGTCTATCGCACAAAGGATTGGAAAATATATCTGACCATGGAAATCGGTAAAAGATACAATATCAGTGTAACACCCAGTCTTTCTCATAAAAAATATTGGATTGAAAAAGTAATAGAGTAATGAAAGAATTAGAGGAACGATATATAGAGGAGCGACAGAAATTAATAAAGGAGGATGGATATGACTTGCATAGTGCAACAAAGGAAGCATATAGAAGAGTGTTTGGTAGTGTTCAGGTTCGACCTGATAGATAATCTACTATCAAAGGCTTATGATTTTTGCGATAAGCTGATTAGGTCTTATTATCATGAATCTCTTATCAATGAATATTTTGGGCAAGAACAATTTATAGGGGTTCTGCAAGAATATGAAGATAGTTTCGTATCTGCCCTGATGCCTTCTATGAAATCTTCTATCGTTGAATATCGAATGCTAATTGAGCTAATTGATGCCTGTGAAGAATTTTTGCAGGAATATGAACGAGAGAATAATAATGGGCATAAGAAAATAAGTGAATATCGAGAGACATTACGACTGAAAAAGTCATATACAAGAGTTTCTAATAGAGTGGTAAAGGAGATTGAAAGAACTATGCGAAGGATAATTAAGAAAGAATTTCCAGAACTCGTAAAATCAGTGCATGAGTATGTAATTTCTCAAACAATCCCTCTGGATAGCGTAATCAGAGAATTTGAAAATCTTGTTTCAGACCTAATGGATGATATGAGAAAAGCTCAGCGAAGATATGATTTTAAGGCAGTAAGAATACTGAACAGTGAATTCAATGAAAAGGTTCGTAAGTTTCTTTACGAAAAGAAATCCGAGATTTTAAAGGATTTAGGATATGAGGGGTATGATAGCTATGAAGAAGGAAGAAAGAGTAAAAGTTTTGAAAAACGAGTTGCTGGAATTGAATAAGAAATTACTGGAGAAGCAACAGAAAAAGCTTACTCCGGGTGTAAAACGATATATTCAAAGTTTAAAAGCTCAGAGAAGGAAGATTGTTAGAGAGTTGGTTGAACTTGAGGAATCTGAAGGAGGAGATAAAAAATGAGTAAAAAAATAAATGTAAATCCAAAAATTGCAAGAGAATTGGGGTTAGTGAAGTTTGCAAAGAATACAGAAATACAGCAAGTAGGCATAGACCTCACAATAGCGGAAACTGTTCGGCTCAATCATGGAGAGCATAAGGCTGTAAGGCTAAATGAGGTGGTTTCAGTGCCTGATGACATGTTTGCATTGATATTCAGTAGGAGCACATTCAATCGTCAGGGCGTGCTGATAACTGCTACGGTGTTTGAACCAGGCTGGAAAGGGATACCAACGGTTTCAATTTATAATTTCTCAGGTGTTGATATTAGCATAGCAAAGGATACAAGGATAGTTCAGATAATTTTTTTCAAAGCAGATGCAGCGAGTGTTTATAATGGGCAGTATCAGAATCAATTTCTGGATGAAAAGAGGTGAAATAAAATGAATTGTTGTGTTTATTGTGGGTCAGAGGATGTAGAGATAAAAGAAAAAGCAGAGAATAAAATCCTTGAGATTTGTAATATCTGTGGTAAAGAGCTAATCTATGACAGGATTAAGGTTAGCAAGAAAGCCAAACAGAGTTACATTGGAGCGGTTATTTATGCTCTGGAGGCTCAAAAACAGTTAAAAGTAATGATTACAGCAGCAGGAAAGAGAAGGCTTACACTTTTGGATGCCTTGTATGCCTTAAATGGAAGAGTAAAAGTGGTGGAATGGAATCAACAGCAAACAGAGTTAGGGGGATTAGAATTAAGGGTAATTTTGGAGAGGATGTAAAATGTTAGAAGGAATAAAAATTGATAAAACAGGTATATGGACCACAAGAGACGGAAGGAAAATACCTGTTACTGAAATGACTGATAACCACCTACTGAATGCTCACAGAATGGTTAGAGAGAAATTAATTGATATAGAGAACTTTCAGCGAAATGCGTTTATTTTTGCACCTAATGAAGATACAATGGCTTATGATGATTTTGAGACAGCATATTTAGACAGCTTTGAAAGATACGGTTGCTTGTTTGTATGGGCTGAGATATTGGCTAATGAAATAGAGAGGAGAGGATTAAAACCATTAGAGCCTCGAATAAAAGAAGTAAAGATAAAAGTAAAAAGTATTAAGTATATGGGGTGTGGACGAATAATAGAGTTTTTGAGAGAAAAATGACTCTTCAAAGAAAATACATTCCGAGCTCTTGGGATGAGATATACGGGCAGGATGAAGTTGTGAGGACTCTTAAGAAATACAAAAATATCAGTGAGTTGCCACATCTTCTTTTTATAGGCTCACCTGGGGTAGGCAAAACAGCTTGTGCCTATGTTCTTGCAAAGGAGTTAGATGTTCCACTGGTAGAACTGAATGCCAGTGATGAACGAGGAATTAATGTTATCAGGGATAAAATCAAAACCTTGCTATTTACAAGCGGGGCAAGGATTATTCTTCAAGATGAGGCGGATAATTTAACGACAGATGCGCAGGCTGCTCTCAGACGACCAATGGAGCAAGCGTTGCAGAGAACAAACAATCGCCTAATCTTAACTGTGAATCGCTCTTGGAAAATCATTGATGCTATCAGTTCACGATGCAGTGTTTTTTATTTCAACTCTCTCAGTAAAGAAGCACTTACAAAGATAGCACTGAGAATATTAAAACAAGAAAAAATAAAATTCAATGATAAAGAGGAGGTGAAAAAAGTTATTGAGGTTCTTGTTGATTATTCAAGAGGAGATGCAAGAAGGCTGGTGAATGTAATCAGCAATTACTCGCATAACAAGGAAGATTTAATAGGGTATATCCAGAAAAAAAGTGCCGAGATTAACCGAGTTAAGGAGATATTTGAAGCCAGTATTAATGGAAACTGGGAAGAATGCCTGATGAAGCTGGAAAGTTTTATAATCCAGAATCCTGCAGTGGATGGCTCAGAGATTGTTGAGATGTTTTATAGCGAAGTAAAGGGGCTTGATATACCACCTTTGAAAAAGTTTGTAATTTATGAGAGGTTGGGAGATGTGGAAAGAAATTTAAAACTACAATGCTCACCACTTGTGCAACTCAGTTCATTTTTAGCGAGTGTTATGGCTATTATCCATTATAAGTAACTCTCATCTAATTTATTAGATGAGTAAGGTAAGGTTTGGTATGATATGGTTAGGTGAAGTAAGGTCTGATGCGATGAGGCACGGTGAGGTTGGGTGCGGTTTGGTAAGGTATGGTATGGAATGATAAGAGGGGAAAAAGAAACATTTTAAAATAAATTCTAAGGAGGTGATATAAATGGATTCTGATAATATAGTTATTATATTAGCAATATTAGCAATATCTTTCTTTGCTATAATGTATTTTCCGATATCAAATTTTGTTTCAGATATACAACATGAAATAGATTTGGGTATGTATACTGAGCAAACAGTGAGGAAATTAGTTTTTATGCAGGGGTGTGCAGTTGGTGCTTATATGTTCGTAATGATTGTCGTTTTTTATATATGCCTTCTTCTATTTAAATAATTTTTAGGTGGGTAGATGAACAAAGAAGAAATTGAAATAGGAATAAGATATGGATACAGGAGCAGGTCTATTCCAATACTTGAGGCTCTCAAATATCAAGCAATGAAAGAAGGATATTACGACTTAGCAGAGAAGGCAGTGAGATGTATCAATGCTTTACAGAATCCTTTTATATGCTATTGTTAGGAGGTGATATAGAATGAAAGAGGATTTGGTAGGAAAAATATCTGAATCAATTTTATTAAAAATAATTGATACCTTAGATTATTACGAGAAAGAGCTTTGGGAAGCGGTTTTAGAGGCAGATGATAATCCTATAAGTAAAATATTGGAACAAATTTTAGAACAAATTACAAAAGAAAAAATATTGCAAGAATGGAAAAATAGCAAGAAATGGTGATATAAAATGAAAAGAGGAGCATTCATATCCCTTGTTTTGTGGGTAGCAGGCATAATGATTATATTTCCTACGCTTCTAAGCATCTCTGAGATTGAAGGCAATACAAAACTATTGGTTTTATTAAACATAGTGAATATTCTTTTTGTAATGATGCTTTCAATGCAACTATTGATAAGTGAAAAATGAGAGCAGGTATTTTTCATTTTTATTCTACAAAAATTATTTATTAATGATGAAAAAGAGAAGAGATTACCATAAAAATCTGTATGGCATAGGAGATAAAGTAAGGGTAGTAATGCCATATTCAAAGTATCATGGAAAGGAAGGCATAGCAATAAGGTTTGAGCCACCTAAGATTGTTGTGGTAAGACTAAAAAATGGAGAAATTAAAAAGTTCAGAACAACAGCAGTTGAGAAGATAAAATGACAAAATTAAAAGAGTATCGTTGCAAGCGTTGTGGATATACCATAATAGCTGATAGCAAACCTTATGGATATTGTCCTATTTGTGGGACAGATATGAGTATTTTCTATGAGCTTGTTAAGAAGAAAGAAACAAAGCCACAAGCTAAAAAACCTGTGAAGGGGGGATATAGAGTTCATCTTCATTGGACTGATCCTACTTTTTATTTCAGAAAATATAAGGATAAAGTAATAATCTACTTGGAATATGGTCTCCAGCATCCAAAACGAGAGAGAATTGGTGAGATGCCATACAGCAGATATGAAAAAATAATGAGATTAGAGAAGAACAAAAGAGATTCAATGCTGGCTGATATAGCAGGAAAGTTTTTAAAATGAGAATGGAAATTTTTCCTCTCTCACCTTGGAACTTCTCAACTTTTCTTCAGTGTCCTTTCAAGTTCTGGTGTCAGAAAGACCCTGAGATAAAGCCTCTACCAGAAAGAGAGAATATCTATGCTATTTTCGGAAAAAATCTACATAAGATTATCTATAACTATTATCAAAAAGTGAAGGAACGAGAAATCAGCACAGGCAATATTCATTGCTTACTTGAGGATGTAATTAATGAACAATCACCTGTTTTAGGTATAACTGATATAAAAAATTATACTAACCACCTGAGAAACTTTGAGGAATTTGAAACAGATAGGATAAAGAAAGGTTGGCAAATCTTAGAAGTGGAAAAAGAGGTTGTTAATAGCAAATTGAAGGGAATTCTGGATGCTATCTTTAAAGATAGGAAAGGAGACATAATCATTATAGATTGGAAGACAGGCAAGTGGCGAGATGATTTTCTGATGCAGGGGTATATCTATCAAAGATTAATAAGGGCTGATAAGGTGCTGTTTTACCAAACTTTGAATGGCTTTGAACATGTTTTAAAAGAGAAAGAACTGATAAAAGGTAAAAATATGGTTATAAGGATTTTAGAGCAGATAAAGGCTGGTGTAAATGAAAAAAGACGAAATAGGTTTTGTTGTGATTGTGAATATTCAATTGCCTGTGGTTTGGATGATTTAGGATTTGGTTTGGAACAAATTTAGATTAAAGGAGGTGATAGAAGAAATGAAAGAAGAAGAAAAAGAAAAAATTATAGGAAAAACTGTGAAAGATGTAATTCGTAGTCCAGAAGCTACAAAGATAATATTTACAGATGGGACAGTATTGTGGCTTACTCCTGTGTTAATTGAAGATATAGAAGAGAATGGATGTGAAGAGGAAGATGAAGATATAGAGGAGGTATAAATGAGGAATGAGAACTACTATTGGAAACACTATCGGAACAGTAGTATTCATATTATTCGTAATATCAATAACTTGCTCAATTTTTGCTATTGTAGAATATTATTTTAATGCTCTTGCAGAGGAAAAAAGCATTACTGTTATTAGTAAAACCACAGAGGTTGTTTCACATGGTTTTACATCAGCAACAGAGTATCTAATTCTTGGTGATGATGGCAATGTCTACCATACAAAGGACTGGAAGATATACTATAATATGAAAATTGGCAAAAAATATAAGATAAAAACAAAAAATCTTCGTGGTTGGGGTTATCCTTCAGATTACTGGGTAATTGAAGAAATGAAGGAGGTGGTGTAAAAATGATGAAAGAAAGTGAAATTAGGTTATTAGAAAAATTTTGGGAAGAGAAACTTGAAGAAGCAAAGAAAGACCCAGATAGAAAAATTGAAGGGTTTGGTGTAACACTCGTTAATGGAGAAATCATTACAGAACATATGATAGAAGCAAAGTTGGAGATACTGAGAGAGATATTACATGGATAAGAACAGAAATGAAACTAATTTCAATCGAAAATCAAATTAAAGAGGCTACCTCATGGCTAAAAAACTGGAAACAGCAACAGAAAAAAGGTTTAATCCTTTGGGGTTATCCAGGCACAGGGAAGACTACATTAGCTTATCAACTGGCTGAGAAGTTTGGATATAGTGTGATTGAGTTCAATGCATCTGATTTGAGAGACAAGAATTTTTTAGTGAGATTGAAAAAACTATCATTACAGAGCACTTTTGAACCTTCGCTATTGCTATTAGAAGAGATTGATACAAGCGAAGCAAGATTGAGCGAATTAAAGAGTATCATAGAGAACACGAAAAAACCTATTGTCTTAACTTCAAATTATTACCAAAAAATACGAACCATAACAAAGGTATGCAAGACAATTTATTTCCCAAAGCCCAGCCTGTCAGATTTTGCAAAACTTCCTGATTTTGACTTTAACAAGCTATCAGAGGCTAATGTAAACGATTTCAGGCAGGCAGTAGCGATTATACAAAAAGGTTCACAGGGATATATTTCTAATCCTGACAGTAGGAAAGAAAAAGTGCTGAGGATGATAAGAACAGGCAATTATGATAGGCTGGATATGATAGATTTGTATTTTTTACTTGATTCGAGCGTTCATCTATATGGTTTTGAACTATATGAATGGATTAAAGCCTTAGAATGCTTTGATAGAACAAAGAAACCTATTGTATTGGAAGGATTAAAACCTAACATTGAAGAGGTCGAGGAGTTTTATTTTACGAAGAGGCGTATGGAAAGCGAATAATGAAGAAAAAAGAACCAACGAAAGAACAAAAACAGCAATTCGCTAAGGGTTTCTGGTGGGGTAGGCAAGAGCACAGATTTGAACGATATACAACCTATTTTCTGGTTGTAGGGTTTTTATTTCATGTTGCTGGATTATTAACTAAGCGTTGGATATTGGAATTAGTAATGACACCATTTCTTGGGCTGGCTTTGATTTTTAGAGGTTTGGCTGGCTTTGCACACAGGATGGAAAAATATTATAATGATAAGTTGAGGTATGGAAGATGGAGGAAAGAGGTGAAAAATGAAAGAGGATAGTATCCCAGGAAAGGCATTAGAGAGGTTAAAAATGGTCAGTGAGAAGCGAGGAATACCGTTTGATAAGGTTCTGGAAGAATATAAGCGAGTATTAGGTTCAAAAAAGGTGCAAAAACAGAAAGGGGATGAAGAAGCCAAAAAAATCTGGGCAAGTAGGATAGTCTTTACAAACTATATGACGAAAGAACCAGCATCTGTGCATTCATTGGTTATTCCATTTGGAATAATTGAGCCAAGATTGAAAAAAGGGGCAGAGAACAAGGTAGAGAACATGCGAGCATCATTGTTTGCAGCGGTTAGGGATGATAACAATAAGAAATTTGAAGTTAAGGAAATTATTTTCAGTGGTAAACTTGCATCACTTGTTCAGAAAATTAAATTATTAAGGGCTTACAAAAATGTAAAATTGTATGACAGAGGTTATTTCATTGAAGCAGGTGAGGATACAAAGTTTGAGAATCCACAGAAAGTCAAGATGACAGAGGAGCAGATTATAACAGGAATCTGTAAATTCCCGAAATTGGAAAGGCTGATAGATACAGTAAGTCATAGGTCAGAATACAACGGTGGATACATTGACAGAACAGATATGTATCTGATTGAGGGTATGGTCAAACGAAAATTCGGAAAGGGATATGGAATCAAAGATGAATCATTACCTCTTGAGGAAAAAGCTGTTCAGGTTGGAGATGAAAAAGTTGTTGTGCCACAGGTATTAACAGTCTGGGTCCCAAAAAGATTTTATAGGTGGGATACTGATGCGGAATTAGCATTCTTAGGCACGATTGATATTGGTAGAGATGATAGAAGACCTTTTATGAACGCTGTTCTTGTATATGTAACAGGTTTTGCTCCTGAACTTTAAATTAGGAGGTGATAAAATGGATGAAGAAAAAGAAGTAGAGAATGAAGAAGTAATAGACGAAGACGAGTTAGAAGATTTGCTTGAGGAGGTGAAAGGAGAAGAACCAGAGAAAGAATCAGAGGAAACAAGCGAAGAAGAAGGTGAAATAGAGATTGAATTAGAACCAGAGACTCAAGAAGAGAAAGAGAAGGCTGAGATAGAAGAAAAAGAATTAATGGAAGGAGAGGTTAAACCTGAAGCAATCCAGCCAGTAGCTGCACCAACTATCCAGCCTCAGAGTGGTCTGGTAGCGCCAGTGTGTTCGATAGAGGATTCAATTAGAATTTTTAGGGCATTTGAAGAGGCGAAAAAGCGAATACTCTCGAAAAACGATATAATGTGGATAGGTGATGATGGACGACCTACTGCTGAGGGTCAAGGAACACCATACATCAAGCGAAGTGGATGGCGTAAATTAGCAAGGTTTTTTGGACTGAGCTGGGATATATTAAACGTTAAGAAAGTAAAAATGGAGAGCAGGGGCTACATGTATGTAGCAACAGTAAAAGTATGGCATCCAGCAGGTGCTTCAGTTGTGACGGAAGGAGTAGCAACATCAGAGGATAAATTCTTTACGAAAGGAGGCAGAAGAGAGGCGAATGAAGGAAATGTATTAATGAAGGCAATAACAGTTGCTATAAACAGGGGAATATCGGACATTTTAGGAAGTGGAGAAGTTTCAGGAGAGGAGACTGAATAAAGCAGGTTATCAACTTTGATATGAGTTGACATAGTGACATATAGGCGTTTTACGCCAAATTCTTTCAGTTTCTATACCAACTTCCTTTCCCAATATTTTTAAAAGAAAAATGAAAGAAAGGGAAGAATATAAAACAGTTCAGTATTCTGATATTGCACATGAACTTGCACAGAGAATAGCTAAGTATGCTGAACAACGAAGAAAATCTAAATCTGGCATGGAAGTAAATTTTATCGTAAAATTCCTTCCTGATAGTGCTGAGGTTATATCTGTAATTCGGAATTGTAAACTACCTTGCCAGTGTAAAGAGTGTGCATTTAGAGAAATCTGTGATAGCATCAAAAATCGGATTATCTCTACTAATAAACAAAACAGACAATAATTCTTTTTTTTTATTAAGGTTATGACTTACAAAACAGTGTATGAAATGAGGCAAGAGCTTGAGAGTGTCAACCTGAAAATAATACGATACGATAACAAACTGAAATATGAATGCGAGGTAGGGAGCTATGAATATCACAAAACATTGAAAGAGCAAGAGGAATTAATCAAGAAAAAGAAAGAACTTGAAAATGGATTGAGATTGATAAAGCAGTTTGAAAGATGATGGATTATACAATTGAATACTATATTAGGATGATGAGCTATGGACTCCAGAGTTTTAAGCCTGTTCAATATCTTTCCGAGAGATATAGGTATTCCAAACCCTATACGAAAAAAAGATTTTTATCGCAGAGAAGTTAGTAGTTTTAAGGAGTTTTATCGTTATTTAATTTTGATGACAGGTAGTAATAGAGGAGTATACGCCTCTGTTTATGATAATAATCCTGAAATAACACTTGATAAAGTAGTTTTTGATTTGGATAATGAAACAAACTTAAATAAAGCGCTTGAGGATACAATTAGCCTTGTAAACAGGCTACAAGACCGAGATATACCTTATGCAGTTACTTTTTCAGGCAGAAAAGGGTTTCATGTTTATGGCTTGTTAAAACCTGTAAAACTATCACGAGATGTTGGTGCTTATTATCTGGAATCCTTACAAGAGGAATTAGCAGAGGGGATAGAAAGCATTGATAGGCAACTAATAGGCGATATAAGACGAATGATACGAATTCCTAATTCTTTGAATAATGGATATTACTGCTCACCACTACCTACGAATTTTCAAAAAATGAGTATAGAGGAGATATTAGATTATAGCAAGAATACTCATAGGTTATCTTTCAGTCATGGGAAATTAAAGCCAATCCAAGAGCTGGTAGGTAATATAAGAGCACCTGAAAAGCCTGATAAGAACAATGAAGATGAAATACTCCAAGATAATGTAGGTTCAATACCAGATATGGACATTCTGGCAGAGATTGTCCGTCCTTATGTTCTTGAAGCGGTTAGAAAGCCTAATCCACCCCATATAGTAAGGCTGGATTTTGTAAGCGAACTAATGTTTTTAGGGCTTACAGAGCAAGAAATCTTTGAAATTATCAAAAGATTGAATTGGAAAGATTTTGATGAAGGAGCGACAAGATACCAAATTAGAAAAGTTTTTGAAAAGAAATTAAAACCATACTCGGCTTCAAAACTTTGCCAGGTTTTAGGTTGTGATAGAGGAAGAGAATATTATTGGTGGAGTGGAAGATGAAAGGAATATTGGTTTCAACACATCGTAGAGGTTCTTTAGTTGACCTTTGGATACGGGGAGAGAATAATAAAAAATATCAAATCACAGTCCTCGATTTTCAGCCTTATTTTTATGTTGAGGATAAGAATGGAGAATATAGAGGTATTTATGGCGAGCGATTAAAAAAGATTTTCACCGATGACCCTTCTCAGGTAAGAATAGAACGAGCAAAATACCTAAAGACATGGGAAGCAGATATAATCTATACTCGGAGATTCTTGGTGGATGAGGAGATTTACAAAGGTATAGAATTTCCAGAAGAGAGACAAGTAAGTAAAGATGAAATAAAGCCCTGTGCAGATGTAGATATTGAACCTTTAATTTTATTTCTGGATATTGAAGTGCTCCAGAAGGAAGGCTTCCCTGAAGCTGATAAGGCAGAACAGCCAGTAATAAGCTTTTCATTCAGAACAAACAAAAATGGAAGGTATTTTACATACATTCTCTCCAATAATAACAGTGAGAAACTCATCAGGCATGGAGATAATATCGTAATATACCAAAAAACAGAGGAAGACTTGTTATGCAGTTTTTCTAATGTAATTGAAAAGCTTGACCCTGATATAATCACAGGCTGGAACATTGTTAATTTTGATTTCCCATATCTTAAAAACAGGTTTAAAAAATTCCATCTCAAATGGATAGATGAAAGAAGATTTGAAGTATTTGACATGCTTGAAGGCTATAAAAAGATTTTTTCTCAGCCTTCCTATACTCTCAAGCGAATAGCTGAAATTGAAGGAATAGAGGAACATGGAAATATTGAAACATTCAAAGATTCAATTGGATTCTATGAAACCAATATAGAGAAATTTGTGGAATACAACCGAAAGGATGTAGAGTATGTTTATGAGATTGATAAGAAGCATTCACTAATCAAATATTTTTTGGAATTGAAATGGCTTGTGGGGTTGGAGAGCATTGAGAACACCTTAATAAGCTCTGTTCTGATAGATACTATGCTACTCAGGATAGCAAAGGAGCGAAGGATTGCACTACCAACAAAAGCTGAGACCAGAGAAAAGGAAAAATATGAAGGTGCTTATGTAATGGCAGAGAAGGCAGGGTTGTATGAAAATATAGCAGTTTTTGATTTTTCAAGCTATTATCCTTCAGTAATTTTGAATTTTGGATTATCACCTGAGAATATTGGAAATGAAAAAACAAATCCAAATAAGAGTGGAATAGTTCCTGAATTGATTAAAAGATTGATAGCTGAGAAGAACCGAATAACTGAGCAGATGAGAAATGCACAGGCAGGTTCACAGGAACACAAATCCTTATACCTCAAGCGTCAGGCAGTAAAAGGTGTTGTTAATGCTACCTATGGTGTTTTAGCATTCAATAAATTTCGGCTTTACAAACCAGAGTTGGCAGCGAAGGTAACAGAAATCGCCAGAAATGGGATAAAATATCTCATTTCGTTTGTTAAGGAGAGGGGTTATAAGGTTCTTCTTGCTGATACTGATTCGATATTCGTTCAGATACCATTTGAAAAAGCAGAAAAATTCTGTGAGAAATTGAATGAGAGCATCAATGCTTATTTTAAAAACCAGTATGGCATCCAAACAAATTTCAAACTTGAGTTCGAGAAATATCTAAAATATTTATTACTGACAGGGGTTAAAAAAAGGTATGCTATGAGAATCATCTATAATGGTAGTGGATGTGATTACATTGATACAAAAGGATTTGAGAATATCCGCACAGACCAGTCAATCTTCACAAGAGAACTGCTTAATGAACTCTTTGAGATGATTTTTCATGGCGCTACTAAAGAAGAAATCCGAGAGTTTATCAGCAATAAACTCAGAGATTTTACAAAAGCACCTCTAACTGAGATAGGGATTAGTAAAGGCATCTCAAAGCCATTTGATAAGTATAAAGCCAATACACCACATATCAGGGGGGCAATTTATAGCAACACCTATTTAGGAACAAATTTTCAGTATGGTGATAAGGTTCAGTTTCTCTGGGTAAAAGGGGTTGAAGGATTACCTCCTACCAATGTCATCTGCTTTGATGAAAATACCGATTTAAGCAAGTATAACATAATTGTGGATTACGAAAAAATGAAACAAACCACCGTAATTGGTAAGGTAGAGCCAATTTTAAATGCTCTAAACATAGATATTGGTTTAAATACCAATTCTAAGCAAGCAAAATTGTTATAATGCTCCAAATAGGAGGATAGAAAAATGAGAATAGATTTGGAACTTGAAACCACAAGGTTTCAAAATTTAGTGAAGGCAGTGAGCATAAATGGGACAATAGAGACGCCCATGCTGAGATTCCAAGCTAACAGAGTAAAAGCAATAAACAAGGATATAGCAAATGTTGTCTTAGCTTGCGCAATTTTCAGAGATAGGTATTTCATTAATTACAGCGCAGAAATAGGTAATGAAGAAGAGCTAAAAGTAGGGTTCAATGCAGAAAAACTGCTAAAAATAGCCAGACAACTATCAGATGAGACAACAGTAGTGCATATTGAACCAGAAAGTCATAAGATTGAAATAAAGACTGATAGCCAAGAAGCGAGCGTGCCGATAGTAGAGAGTTTTACAGAGATGAAAACTGTGCCGAGTATGGAAATAAAAGAAGATACGATAGAGTTCACTGATTCACCTATGTTGATAGAGCAAATACCAGTGCTAAGGAAGGAGATAGAGAGCTTAGGCGAAAGCGAAACGAGGTTTATCGTTAAGGGAGGTGAATTATCAGTCCAGCAAGAGAGCGTAGATGGTTATAGCTTTGCACAGAAACTCAAGAAGGGGGTTAATGTAGAGGACTTTAGCGTGTTGGCAGCCAGTGATTATCTGAGTGCGATTTTCAGTTCAATGATAACCAATGATATGATAGAGATACGGCTAACGAAGGACTTTCCACTTGGTTTTATGGATAGAGATGAAAGCTATGTCTATGCAGTGCTTTTAGCGCCTCGCATTGAGTAAAAAATGATAACAATAAACAAAGAGGAGATAGAGAAGAAGATAACAGAGATAGAACTTGCAGAGGATATTGATGAGTTAAAAGATGCAATAATCAGGCTTACTCGAACTCTGGTTGATGAGTTAAGGAAAGCAGATTGGGAAGAAGGTCTTTATTATTAGGAAGGAGGTGATAAATGGCTGAATCTAAATTCTATGCAAAGTGATATGCAAAGTGAAAAAGATAAAATGATAGTAGAAAGGAGACAAGCGATGAACAATGGAGATAAGTATAGAGGTGATACAATATGGTATATGAAGAGATTTTAAAAGAATTGGAAAAAGGGAGAATAATGAGTAAATCAGATATATTAAAAATGATTGATGAAGAGATAAAGAAGCTTTGGGAAAAAGTAGGCGAGATAGATGTAGAAGTAAGGGATATTAAAGGAAGATTAGAACAGTTGGAGGCACAATGTGATACATACAAAGATGAATAAGATAAGATATGGTGGTGGAGTAAGGATAAAGGAGGTGAAAAGATAAAATGCCATTTCGAAAGTTTTTTGAAGGTGGTAGTGAATACGAGAGTTTGGAGGAGTTATCGAAACTGCTTACGAATCCTACTGTGAAAATACTATGGAAACATGCTGAGACTCTACTGATTAAGAAGGATAAAGGAGGTGTTTATGGAAAAACTATCTTCTATGTCTTCTACCAGGATAGGAAAGAAGAACTGAAACGACAATTGGATGACTACTATCGTAAGAGGATGATAGCTGAAGAAGTGAGCATGGATGAACGATACTTCAGCCTTAAGAACCAGAGACAACGAGAGATGTTCTTGTTAGCTGAGTATTCCTTAACAAAGGATGAAGCACAGGATGTTATTGAACTACTGAAACCAGAAATGGCTGAGATTGTCAAATCCATTGAAGAGGAAGAAAAAGTTGCAGTGGAAGGTTATTAGGAAGATTGACTATCAATCTTCCTTTATCAATCTTTTTTTGGTAGTTCAGTAAGGAAAAGTTTTTCTTTTTCTTAACAAAAACTTTTCCTTAACAAAGACCTTAGTAAAGAGATTAACAAACTCTCTGTTAAAGAGATATTCTCTCTGTTTAACAAAGTTTCTCTTTAACAAAGTCTTTAACAAAGAGTTTTTGTAATAGAAAATTA
>Ga0209410_1000355_pt1 | contig 20872 bp, 18 predicted proteins | sample Mar14436cmmetaG_FD_184135 | JGI IMG/M metagenome (GOLD analysis project Ga0209410, IMG submission 184135) | Marine hydrothermal vent microbial communities from Guaymas Basin, Gulf of California to study Microbial Dark Matter (Phase II) - Marker... ... | reverse complement strand
CCATATGGTAGCATATGAGCATGGTATCTCACATCGCTTTCGATTTTGAGGTCCCTTAAAAATTTCCTAAACACGGATTCTGGATTCTTAAATTCCAATAATCTTCCAGCAACTCCAACTGATAGATTCTCCCTCTTTGGAAACACCCAACCATAGCCCATGAATGTGTATCCAAAATAGGCACTCACTATGTCTAAGTCTCTAATTCCACCTACATTGTTATCAATCGGAATTTCTGCCTCTAAGCAGAGTGCAAGTTCCTTCGGCTTGAATTTTGCCCTTACATACTTGGCAACTAAACTATTGACACCATCGGCACCAATTACCGCCTTTGCTCTATATTCATTATTTCTCGTTTTAATAATAACACGATCCTTCCCTATACTCAGGGATTTAACCTTCTCGGAGTCCCTGACCTCGGCACCGGCATCCATCGCCTTTCTCAATAGAAACATATCGAATTTATCCCTGTATGTAAGTGTTACCATTCTGAATTTCGTCTTAGCACTTACAGTATATTCATTGTAATATATCCTGATCCCATTGCATTTTCTCTCAATTAATTTGTCATCTATTTTAAAATCAAGAAGTGATACTGCCCTTTCTGTAATGCCCCCAGCACATACCTTATATCTTGGTAGTTTCTCCTTTTCAATAATTAATGTGTTTAGTCCGTTTAGTGCACATTTCCTCGCGGCAGTTGTTCCCGATGGACCAGCACCAACAACTACAACATCATATATCATCCTTATTAAATATCCCCATTAAATATAAATAAAGATGCTGACACAGAATCCAAGAATCATACCTGCTGCAATTGGTGGCAATGCTGGAAGTGTAATGTCCCTTCTTTTTGTTATATAGATGAATAAGAATATCAGACCAATTAGACCCCCAATTACAGCAAATACGGAATTCATCAGTGAGTAATTTGATTTTATTATTGATGTTGAAAAAACAACCGGCAATGCCAAATCGCCGGTTCCCAAGCCAAGAATCCTCTTCTCTACCGGGATCGTAAACATCAATGGCATCTTTCCCTTTACACCATCGGCAAGTTTTACCATGTGCTTTGTTCCAAAGACGGAGATTATGTCATAGATCGAGAGAATTATCAGCAATACCAATGCTGGAATTAAGGAGAGAGATGCTCCAAGCCAACTTCCGATCCCCGGGACCGTGAAGATCAGGATGATATTCATAACCAATAGATTTTTCCTTTGCCATATCCCAATCACAAGTAATAGGACCGCTACCAGGATTCCGATATCCCCGAGAAGATTCCAGAATGTGAATGAAAGCCCAAGGAGAAACGCCATGCCCACAAATATCTTTATGATTAATTCAAATTTATACCTTAATAAGAATAGTAGCATAATCGTAACAATAATAATATAGAGGAATATCTGTATTGATGATTCAACCCTCTCTGGATTCTGAACAACTGGCTGTATCTCGCCCCGTTCTACCTTTTCAACGACCCCTTCCTTTACACCAAATCCGCCATGACTTATCCAGAGTCCAAGTCCTTGGACGATTAAGTATATAAGTATTGTCAATAGGAGTGGTTTCAAGTAATTCATTTTCATCATAATTCTAACCCTCTGTAAACATGAATCTTCCATGCCTTGGCTCATAGATTATGCCCTTACTCTTCAATTCATTAATTATCTCCTCCGTCTTGAATTTATCAATATTATGCTCTCTCGCCTCCTCTATTATTTCATCTAAACCAGCCATGCCATCATCACTTCTCTCAATTAATTCTCTAATTATATTCTCGATTATCCTTATTCTGTCTCTGGCGGATTTTGGATATTGTGTGATGACTCTATCAATGTCAATCTGTCCCGTTGATTCGTCATATGCAATTTCTCTTAAAACAAATTCTGTAAGCCTTATAGCTCTTTCGGCATCACTCACAGTTACCTTATCACTTAATCTTATCTTTGCGGATGCCTCTGATAACCTTATTAATGCCTCTAATTGTCGCGGGGTTGCTTTAACTGTCTCCTTACTGCTTGCTCTGAGTGATACATAGAAATTCTTTATCTTTTCAGCAGCATCCTCTGTCAGTATGGGAAAGACATTCTTTCTGGAGTATGCGATATATTTCCTAAACAATTCGGGGTCTATCTCTGGTTTAACTTCTTCTGCCTCCTCGCCACCCTTATGAACCCTCAGCATGTGTTCCGCTATTTCCGAATCCCTCTCTTTATCCAGTATATCTCTTATTGGAAATATAAGGTCAAATCTACTAAGTAAGGTGGGAGGTATATCAAATTGTTCTCCCAATGGTTTGTATGTATCAAATCTACCAAACTTTGGATTTGCTGCGGCGAGGATTGCCGTATTTGCCAAGAATTTCGTAACTATACCAGCCTTTGCAACCGAAATGGTTTGTTGCTCCATTGCTTCATGCATTGCTTCTCTATCATCCTTACTCATTTTATCAAATTCGTCAATTGCCGCGATTCCACCTCCAGCCAATACCAACGCACCTGCCTTCAATGTCCAACCACCCTCCGCAAACTCATCCTTCTCGGCAGTTGCAGTAAGTCCCGCTCCAGTTGTTCCCTTCCCAGTTACATATATGCTCTTTGGTGCTATCTGATTAACATATTGTAGCATTCTTGACTTGGCAACCCCGGGGTCTCCAACCAATAATATATGTATATCGGGTCTCAATCTCGTACCATCCGGCAATGTCTTTTTTGGTCTCCCACCAAATAATTGCAGTGCTATGGCTTCTTTTACCTCTCTGTAACCATAGATCGTTGGCGCTATCGAATCTATAATCTTGTCATAAATCCTTGGGTCACTTGCCAGTTCCTTTATTTTCTTTTCATCCTCTTCAGCTATCTCAATCTCCTCGAATTCGATCTCAATTCCCTCGATATTATTGGCTTCGATAAATTTATAATAAATTGCACCCCTCTTCTTTGGTTTTAATAACCTCACAATTCCAGTAACGGTTATCTTATCCCCCGGCTTTACCAAATCTGTTATGTCATCCTCAGCCCATATCTCTATTCTCCTCGCCTGTTCTCCTCCCTTCAGAATTTCGAGCGGTTCCTGAATCTCCAATCTCTGTATATCCGTCCACAAGCTCTCATCTGGGATAAATCTGAAATCCGTCTTCTTCCTGCATGTTTCACAGAATGGAGGCTCATATAGGAATCTCGTTTCTTGATAGACATCGTGTGGTGTATCACATTTATTGCATACGAATCTCGCAACAAGAACCTTTGGCAGGACATCAGTTATCTTCGTAACAGTTCCATCAATTGCTATCAATTTTCCAACATAGTCAGAGGTTATGTCCCTGACAAGGAGTGTATAGCCTTGCTCTCTTGGAAGATTATAGAATCTGACATAGCATTTGTGCTCGTTAACAAATTCTGAAATTGGTTTTAATTTCTCAAATAGAATTTTTCTGAATATTGGGATTATTGTATCTGGGTTCTGGATTAATTCCTCCGCCAATTCGAGATCAAATCTTGATAATTCATCATAATCAATGAACAGGCTTTTTTTCTCTGGGTAATATTCTGCAATATCATTTATTTCCCTTGTCTTTCTTTCGAGAAACTCCTCAATTCTCTCTCTCATTTTAGAGGATTAATTTATAGGGAAGACTACTTAAAATTCCATTTTTAAGTTCTCCTTTCACATTATTTTTATAACATCTTTTATAGTATGACTACCTATTATATTTTGTTTATATTTTGTCATTTGCATTCATAAAATATCATAAAATTAATAGCAGGGTGATTTTATGGAAGCAATTGTTAAAGAGGCAATTAGCCGAGAAAAAGAAAAGGAGAAGAAAAAACCGGAAGTTGGTGCATCATTGGCATCGGACACCGACGAAGAGTTGAGGAGGATTGTCGAAGAGATAAAGACATCAATAAAGGTCGTTGGAGTGGGAGGTGCAGGTGGAAACACAATAAACAGGTTAGTTGATATGGGCGTGGAAGGTGGTGAGATAATTGCAATTAATACGGACGCGCTGGATTTATTATACACAAAGGCGATGACAAAGCTTCTTATTGGTGCGTCTATAACCGGCGGTATTGGAGCGGGAAACGACCCAGAACTTGGAGAGCAGTGTGCCGACTCAGACATAAAGAAGATAGCACAGGTATTGACTGGGGCCGATATGGTATTCATCACCTGTGGTTTGGGAGGTGGCACTGGAACTGGTGCTGCTCCAGTAATTGCAGAGGTATCAAAGGATATAAATGCACTAACAGTAGCAATTGTGACACTACCATTTTCTGTAGAAGGTAAAGTAAGGGCAAGAAATGCAATTAACGGCTTGAAAAAATTGAGGAAATTCGCAGACACGGTTATTGTCATACCAAACGACAGACTCCTCGAGGTTGCTCCAAATCTCCCATTGAATGATGCATTCAAGGTTGCCGATGAACTCCTTGCGAATTCTGTCAAGGGGATTACGGAGATGATAACAAAACCGGGTCTTGTCAACCTCGACTTCGCCGATGTCAGGGCGGTATTGCAGGAGGGTGGAACAGCATTAATAGGTCTGGGAACATCAACTCGGGACACACCAATGGACGAACGAGCCCGTGAATCTGTAGAGAGAGCACTTAGGTCGCCTCTTTTGGATACAGATATCTCTAATGCAAAGGGTGCTCTCGTCAATATAATAGGTAGCAAGGATATGACATTAGAAGAAGCAGAGGAAATAGTTAGAATTGTTTCAGAGAATATAAGTCCCGATGCGCAGATAATATGGGGCGCACAGATAGATGAATCGCTTGATAGAAACATAATAAAGACCCTTGTAATTCTTGCGGGGGTCAAGACACCGGCATTTGAGGAGGAGTTGGAAGAGAAGGTAGAGGCATTCGGTGAAGAACACGCAGATCTAGGACTTAGAGAGATCTAGGGCAAGATGATAAGCTTAGGTAAGGCGTATCGTGAGACGAGAAGAATATTAAGACTCACAAGAAAGCCAAAGATGTCAGAGTTTATAGAGACTGCAAAGATAACGGGTTTGGGAATGATAATAATAGGCTTCATAGGATTTATAATCCTTATAATCGCAGAAATTCTTTTTTAATCTTATGAGAAATTATGAGTCCAAATATATATGCCGTCAGAGCAACTGCGGGGCAGGAACAGGTTATTGCGAGGCTCTTGTATCAGGAAGCACTTAGTAGGGAGAAGAAAAAAGAGAACAGATCCGAGAGGGTTTATTCAATTCTATACACCACGGGATTAAAGGGTTATGTTCTTGTTGAGGCAGATAATCCCGGCATAGTTGAGGATCTGATAAGAAATGTTCCAAAAACAAAGGGGTTATTGCTGAGAAAAAGGGGGGATATAGGGTCCGCCGGCTCAATTTCTATAGATGAGTTAGAGAAGATATTGACACCAAAACCAGCGGTTCAGGAGGTTAGCAGAGGGGACCTAGTTGAATTAATTTCGGGACCCTTTAAAAAGGAAAAGGCACGGGTTGCGAGGATCGATAAAGACAAGGATGAAATTACTGTCGAATTAATTGAGGCTGCAGTTCCAATACCGATAACCGTAAAGGGGGATGATATAAAGATAATAAGAAGAGAAAGCGAAGAAGAGGAGGAATAGAATGGCAAATGAAGTAATCGAATTACTAATTGAGGGTGGCAAGGCAACTGGAGGACCCCCACTGGGGCCAAAAATCGGACCCATGGGTCTAAATATAAATGAGGTCGTTAATGCAATAAATGAAAGAACTTCAGAGTTTGAGGGAATGAAGATTCCAGTTAAGGTAATTGTAGACACCGAAACAAAGAAATTTGATATAGAAGTTGGCACACCTCCAACATCGGCACTCATAAAGAAGGAGTTGAACATTGAGAAAGGCTCCAGCAATGGGAATCCGGTCGGAAATTTGACACTGGAACAATTATTAAAGATAGTTAAGATGAAGAGGGGACAGTTACTTGCAAATTCACTAAAGGCGGCAGTTAAGGAGGTAATCGGCACATGTATAAGCATGGGTGTTACAGTAGATGGAAAACACGGGAAGGAAATACTGAAGGAGATTGAAGAGGGAAGGTATGATGACAAACTCTCACAATAAGAATTTTTAAACATCTAATATAAAATAGATATTCTATCCCGAACCTCTATCGTTCTGTTCCGCTTTACTACCATTTGGTAGGAGGAAATCAAATGGATAAAAAGAATGTGGTAAGGAGTGTTAAGGAATGCCTGAAGAAATCTAAGAAGAGGAGATTCACACAATCCATTGACCTGTATATTAATTTTACGAACATTGATATAGAAAAACCCGAGAATAAATTAAATCTTAATATTCTATTGCCGAAGGGTAGGGGTAAGGAGATAAATATAGGAGTCTTTGCCGATGGCGATATGAATCTAAGAGCAAAAAAATTATCAAAATATGTTCTTAGTAGAGAGGAGTTGGAGGAATATGCGAGGAATAGAAGAAAGATGAGGAAATTTGCCAATTCATGCTATAGTTTTATTGCTCAGGCAGACCTAATGCCAATCATTGGAAAGAAATGGGGGATAGTGTTGGCTCCTCGAGGAAAGATGCCACAGCCAGTTCCAGCAACCGCAGACCTCGAGCCAATATTCCAAAGGTTAAGGAATAGTATCAGAATAAGGTCAAAAAAGAATCCCACGGTTAATGCCCCAGTTGGAACAGAGGACATGAATCCAGAGGATATAGCAGAGAATATAATTGCGGTTATAAATGCGATCGAAAAACAAATTCCGAGGGATAAAATTAAATCACTATATGTTAAAACAACAATGGGTCAGCCGGTTGAGATAAAATTGGATTAGAAAAATGGTTCAGGAATGGAAGATAAGGGAGGTTGAAGACCTGGCAAATCTAATCTCGAAATCAAAATCAGTAGCATTAGTTAGCATCTCCAATATCCCATCCAAAAAATTACAGGAAATGAGAAGGAATTTGGGGGAAATTGCAACACTCAGAATTTCGAGGAACAACCTTATCAAGAGGGCTCTTGAAAAGGTGAAGATAAAGGATATGGACAAATACATTAAAGGTCCGACCGGTTTGATATTTTGCAATACCGACCCATTAAAATTAAAGAGGATTTTAGATGATTGCAAGACAACCGCTCCCATCAAGGCAAATGCAATCGCGCCATGCGACATCGTTGTACCCGCCGGTGAAACATCACTGACCCCCGGACCCGTACTCGCCGAGATACAGAATGTTGGTATAAAGGCAAAGATAGATAAGGGAAAAATTGTCATAGAGGAGGATTCTCTGGTCGCAAGAAGGGGAGAAAAAATCTCGGAGGAACTTGCAAATGTCTTGGCAAGATTGAGAATCGAGCCGATAGAGGTCTCTCTAAAAATAATGGCGGCGTATGAAGATGGTATACTCTACACCCCGGATGTGCTACAGATAAACGATGAAAAGTTATTTTCTGATATAAAGAATGCTCATCTCAACGCATTTAATCTTGCAATTAATTCAAATATAATAAATTCATTTACAATCCAATTCATCATAATCAGGGCATTTAATAATGCAAGAAATTTGGCACTAAATTCTGAAATAATAAACAGAGATACAATTGAATTTCTATTAAGGATGGCTTATCAGCAGATGAATTCCCTGAAGTCCAAGATTTCACTTTAAATTTTAAATTTTAAAATTTTATATAGGTTTTAATTCATCGACATTCAAACCGATCTTATACCTTGAACCCTGTCTCGTTCCTCTCAGCATTAGAATCTTTTCCAGTTCTGGACCTATTAAAAAGCGATGTGTATTCCATTCCGGAGCGATCTTTTCATCAACGCCGGCGTCCTTCGAAATTCTCTGGATTAGAATGTGGGGTGATAGATTCTCTATAAAATCCGCGAGAATTGAAAGATATTCGATCTTACTTATCGGGCGATATTTCCCAGAAAGATACTCATTGACGAGTTGTGTGCCCTTCATAACTAATAATGGATAAATCTTTACAGCATCTGCATTAATTTGTGAGATTATCCTTGCAGTCTCGATCATCTCAGATGGCGTTTCATATGGAAGACCGAGAATTGTAAAAATTAAAATTAAAATCCCCCTCTTATGCGCCTCTTCAACAATATTTAGAATTTCGGCAATTCCGTGATGCCTGTTAATCCTCTCGCATGTATGATAGTGCATGGATTGTTGTCCCAATTCGAGCCAGATCTCATATCCTTCTTTTACATATTCGGAAAGAAGGTCAAGAACCTCTTCCGGCAAACAATCCGGTCTTGTGCCAATTGAAAGACCAACGACATCTTCATGCTCCAAGAGGATATCGTAGATTCTTCTCAATTCATTTGGGGGTTTATATGTATTGGTTGCAAATGCAACATAAATTAGAAATTTTTCTCCAGCCCCAGTCGCCTTGTGATATTTTATCTGCTCATCAACCTGAACCCTTAAATCTCTTCCCAAGACTCTCCTGAAGCTCTCGTGAGTAAATTTCTTTGCAAACCACGGGCAGAATATACACCCCTTGTCATCGAGTCGAGAATCCCAATTTGGACATGTAAACCCGGCATCTACCGGAATCTTGAATATCTTATAGCCGTGGGTTCTCCTGAAATATTCACCAAATTTTGCGTATAGATAGCCATCTCTATACATCTCATCTATCACTCTCCTATCTATTCTCCTCTCCGTCACAACACCCTTAACCTTCGCCCTCGGTTTCACTCTAAATAAAATTTATCCCTTTAAATCAATAAATTTACAACCTTTGGGACTGTGGGGTAGCTTGGCGATCCTTCCGGCTTAGGGAGCCGGAGACCGGAGTTCAAATCTCTTCGTCCCGTATTAAATTCAAGTGCGATTTCGTTGGAAATCGCACCCGCATGTGAACTGGGCGTGACAGTTCGTTCAAATCTCTTCGTCCCGTATCAAATTCAACATCTCTACCAACACCAAATAAATCCTCGAATTCGACCCATAAATCCACCATGAACGGAAAGCTCTCTTTGCCACTCTTTCTTAATCTGAGAGAACAAATTAGATGCTTTAGCTCCGACAGGTCAATGAATGCAATTTTGTGATTTTTCTCACTTACTCCCTTTAAACCTCGTGAACTCTCCTATCCCCATAACATCCTCAACCTTTATCGTTTCCCCTTTAAATTCTATTTCTCCTTCCCAGGAAATAAATGCCCTTCCCCAGGTTCTTCTTCCTTCCGGATCCCACCAGGTTCCTTCAACTCTTCCCCACCCTTTCGGTGGCCAGTACTCAATTACCTTTCCTTTCAAATTTACACTTCCCTCTTTAAATTTTCCCTTGAGTTCGAAACTTGAGGGTTGAAGATGCTCTCCAAAACTCTTTAAAGTGAAATCATTGAAGGGATAGCTCTCATTGAAAATGTAATTTATTCTTCCTTGATGCTGGAATTTTGGGAAATTAACCGGAGTTGGGTTTTTTGAATCGCAAAGGGTAATCATGAAATCATCATCAAATATTCCCATACAGGAAAATTCAACCACGCCACCCCTTGCCGGACAAAGAGCTTCTCTGCAATACTCTCCTTGATAGTCCTGCTGGGCATAGTAAGCGATGTGGGTTGCTCTGTCAAATAAAAAGTGGCCGGAAAATTCCTTCTCTTCTTTTTGTTGAGGAAGCTTCACTTTACCTTCAAATTTTCCCACAACCCAGAAGCCTCCCCAGGCATCTACATCTTTTGTGCCACTGAAGGCTCCGTGAATTATATAAGGTCCTTCTTGGGGTCCCATCCAAAAAGGTATACCCAAGGCTTCAGCTTTAATTTTAATCTTTAACCCCTCATCATCTGGTGGGATAATTTCGTGATACCAGGTTTGATTTTCCTCATCGTAAGATAAAATTTCTTTGTAGCCATTTGTTCCGTAAACCAAGACTGTTGGATAGGGATAACCCTCTACGCCATCTTCATAATAATACATTCCCCCCTTAAACACTGGAACTTTTCTTAAATATTCTCCGTTAATGTTAATTCTTGGAGCAAAACCGCCTTCAAACGGCAATCTTCCCTGATAAAACAGGGTATCTCCCTCTTTGCTTTTTCCCAAGGCAACGAAGATAAAACAGCTTTGTTGCCATGGATAACCGGGGATGTATCTTAGAAGATTACCCTCCTCTAAATTATAAGTGATACCAATTGGTACCCAATCTTTTATCGTTGGAATTTTTTCAATAAGAGTGTTTGGCTTTTCTGTAATCTCCCATCCCTTTTCTGGAATTTCCGGCAAAGAAAACTCTATCTTTTCCGCTTTCTCTAAAGCCAAAAATGCCCTATCAAGATACTCTCTTGCTTTCTCATAGTTTCCCTCAAAATACTCTCTTCTCGCTTCCTTAATCCACCAAACCGCTTCCTTTAGATCATAACCTTGGTTTTTCTTTTCAAGATATTCTTTTTTAAATTTTAAATATTCTTGTTTTAGGTCTTGGGGTGCTACTTTTTGCTCTTCTTTCAAAAATAAAAACACTCCCAGGGCCGAAATCAGTACCAGTCCGCAAAAAATTATGATTAATAATTTTTTATCCATTCTCGGGACATAAATTTTTTTACCACATAATAAAAGATTATGACTACAAATTTATAAACTTTCCATTCATATCATGATGCATTGGATTCTTGAGTAATCTATTTTATTAGAATCTTCTTTCCAGTTTTTATCATTGCAAGAAGTGTTTTTCCATTTGATGTGTTCCTCTTTATCTTTATGTTCCCCGCCCTGTTTACCTTAGCATTGAAGAGATATTCATTATCTGCAAATACCTTCACAATTTCATTTCTGAAGATTCTTGATTTTAGAATTATCTGCTTTTTTGTTATAGAAATTTCAACCTCTTCGGGAACTCTTGACCTTCTCAATTTTTCCTTTATTGGAATCACAACCACCTCTTCGCCATAGGAATAGAGCTCATATAATGGTCTTTCGGTTTCAAAGTCAATGACCTCAATAACAGGTCTTGCCAAGTCTGCCTCTCTCATGCCGTGAGGAATCTTGACATTCATTCTCAATTCATATACCTCCTTTATCTTGCCCGCCTCTATAAAGATTACAGTATCTACGATGTGCGGAATAACCCCCAATTCAACCCTACCTATCAATCTCTGAATCGCATCAATAGCCTTGTTCGCATGAGTTACTCCGATCATACCCACCCCGGCAAGGCGCATATCTGCAAATACCTTGAAGTCAGATGTCTTCCTTACCTCATCAAATATCGTATAATCTGGTCTCACAAGAACGAGAACATCGCCGGTATTTTCCATGGAGCCCTCCAATGGAGAATACTGCGTTATTATATCTGGCACCTGCAGATCCCTTGGATGCTCCATGGTCTTTACAATCTTTCCCTTTTGCATATAAAATTCAGCCAACGCCTGAACAAAGGTTGTCTTTCCGGCCCCAGGTTGACCAGCAACAAATATTCCCTCCGCCATCTTCTCCAATCTATTCAGCAATCTTTTTGATAAATTATAGTCTGAGAGTTTCGTCTTTACCAATGGTCTCACAGCAGTTATCTCGAGACCATCGCTAAATGGTGGTCTTGCGATTACAATTCTATATTCGGATATCTGAACTATTGTCACGCCCTTCTTTTCCATCTCAATCTTACCACTTGGATCGGAATGAGCCCTCTCAATGATTTCCTTTGCATATCTCTCTATCTCTTCCCTTGATACCCTTTCGTGGATCTCAACCAATCTAAAATCCCCAACTCTCCCCTTCTTTGCGAGTATCGGAGTATTCTCCTTCATATGGATTGATGCGGTTATATCATCAAAGAGGTCAAATATCCTTGGTCTTATCTCCCTTATTTTTGGTCCAATATACTTGACTCTTATTCCCTTTATCTCCGATGTCAGTGCCTGAACCTTGTCACTCGTTATAAGAATGGCGCCGTTCTCCTCTGCAACCCTCCTTATCAATTCATCCAATTTCCCAGACCTTGCAAATTTTATCTCCTCTATCTCCGGAGACTTTCCATAGAATCTCATTGAGAATTTTCCATTCGATTCCTCTGAGATTCTTCTTAGGGAGATCAATTCATTTAGACCATCAAATCCGGTCTCTCTTCCACGGTTTGCCTGAAATTCAAGTTCTGAAATCACAACCTCCGGGATTATTATCTCCGCACCATCCCTAAACTCGTTTAGTATTTCAGATATTCTGCCATCAACAATTATTGATGTATCTGGAACAATCTTAACCTTCATTTTCAGTTAAATCGACATTTAACGTTTTCTACTCCAACAATTTATTAGTTTAGAAATTCATCAAAGATTAAATAAGATAATTTAAATATTAATTAAGAATTCTAAAGAAAAATATCTAAAGAAAAATATGGGAAAAACTAAAGGTATGGAACCATTGGCGAGGAATATTGCTGGTGAGATCGTTATGTCAGATAAACCAGGAGAAGTGATGAGGAAATGGCGAGAGATATTTGGAATAAGGCAGAGAGAGATCGCAACTTCATTGAATATATCGCCATCGGTAATCTCTGACTACGAAGGTGGTAGAAGAAAATCCCCGGGGGTTGAATTTGTGAGAAGATTCGTGAAGGCACTTCTGTCAGAAAATTTTGGGTATAGTAGTGAACTCATTGAAAAATTCTCAGAAATGGAAAAGGGGGAGGGGGCCATACTTAGCATTAGGGAATTTCTATCCCCAATAAATTGTATCGATTTTATAAATACGATCCATGGCAAGGTAATCGCTGGGAATAACCTAAGAGATATCGAGCTGTGGGGATATACCGTGATTGATTCTATAAGGGCAATTCTTGAAATGTCCCAGAATGAATTTGTTAAGTTGTATGGCTTAACACCAGATAGAGCACTCATCTTTACAAAGGTTCATCTCGGTAGGTCTCCAATGATCGCAATAAAGGTCACGAAGCCGAGACCGAGGCTCATAGCCCTGCATGGTCTTCATCCGAATAAGGTTGATAAACTTGCGGTAAAGATTGCAAAATCGGAGAAAATTCCATTAGTTGTTTCCAGATTAAGAACAGAAGAAGAATTGATAGAGAATCTAAATAGATTGAGATAACGATGAAGGGGATAGGAATTATAGGCTATGGTGTTTATATACCTCGGTATAGGATAAGGGTAGATGAGATCGCCAGGGTTTGGGGAGCCAATGCAGAAAGTATTTCCAATTCATTGATGGTGTACGAGAAGAGCGTTCCGGCATTAGATGAAGATACTGCAACGATATCAGTTGAATGTGCAAGAAATGCGATTCAGCACTCTAAAATAAACCCAAGTGATATTGGAGCAATATATGTTGGCTCAGAGTCCCATCCATATGTAGTAAAACCAACATCAACAATTGTTGCCGCGGCGATAGGAGCGACATCAGAACTAACAGCGGCAGATTATGAATTTGCATGCAAGGCCGGAACCGCCGCAATCCAGACATGTATGGGTCTCGTTGCACTGGGGATGATAAGATATGGTCTCGCAATTGGTGCAGACACCGCCCAGGGAAAACCGGGAGATGCACTTGAGTACACGGCATCTGCCGGTGGTGGAGCATATATAATCGGAAGAGAGAAATTAATCGCAGAAATAATTGATACATATTCATTCACAACCGACACGCCGGACTTCTGGAGAAGAGAGGGTCAGGAATTTCCAAGTCATGGCGCAAGATTCACTGGACAGCCAGCGTATTTTAGGCATGTTATAAGTGCCGCCAGCGGGATAATGGAACGAAATGACCTAAAGCCTGAGGATTTTGATTATGTTGTCTTTCATCAGCCAAATGGTAAATTTCCGTTAAGAGTGGCAAGAATCTTGGGATTTAAGAGGGAGCAGGTGATGAGGGGCTTAGTAACGCCATACATTGGAAATACATATTCTGGCTCGACATTAATAGGTTTAGCCAACATATTAGATGATGCGGTATCTGGGAATCTAATACTTGCCGTGTCATATGGCTCTGGCGCGGGCAGCGACGCATTCATAATAAAGGTGAAAAAGGAGAATGAGAGAAGGAGAAATAAAAAAACCGTTAAGAAATTTATGGAGGATAAGGAATATATAGATTATTCAGTATACGCAAAATTGAAGGGTAAGATAAAGGGTGTAAAATTACAGAAATGAATTAAAGATAAATCTTTGAAAAATTTAATAAAATGCCAAAAAGGGTTGGGATTATTGGTGTTGGAAGCACAAAATTCGGTGAATTATGGGATTACAGTTTTAGGGATTTGATCACAGAGGCTGGAACAAAGGCAATTACAGATGCTGGAATAGATGGTAAGGATATAGAGGCTCTCTACATCGGCTCAATGTCTCCGGGATTATTTGCAGAACAGGAACATATCTCAGCATTAGTTGCAGATTATGCTGGACTTTCTGGAATCCCGGCAACGAGGGTTGAGGCAGCATGTGCGAGTGGCGGATTGGCATTAAGAGAAGCGTATATAGCAATAAAATCCGGATTATTTGATATAGTCGTTGCAGGTGGTGTTGAGAAGATGACGGATGTCTCCACAGAATCTGCAATGATAAATCTCATGGGTGCTGGTGACCAAGAATGGGAGGCATTTAAAGGTGTTACTTTCCCTGCATTATATGCATTGATGACCAGGAGACACATGTTTGAGTATGGAACAACAATTGAGCAAATATCGATGGTTTCTGTTAAGAACCATCACAATGCGACACTAAATCCAAATGCCCAATTCCAATTTGAGGTTTCCATAGAAGATGTAATGAATTCGCCGATCGTTGCAGACCCATTGAGATTACTGCACTGCTCACCAATTACGGATGGCGCATCGGCAGTAATCCTCGCAAGCGAAGAAAAGGCTAAGAAACTTAGCGATGAAGTCGTATGGATCTCTGCATCTGCACTGGCAACAGACACAATAGCACTTCATGACAGAAAAAGCCTATCCAGAATTAATTCATCCGTAATTGCCGCTAGAAATGCATATGAACAGGCAAAAATAAAACCAAAGGATATCGATTTTGCGGAGGTTCATGATTGCTTCTCAATAGCAGAGATAATGGCAATTGAAGCCCTCGGTTTTTGTGAATTCGGCAATGGTGGAAAAATAACTGAAGATGGTGAGACGGCATTAGATGGTAGTATACCGATAAATCCATCCGGTGGCTTAAAAGCGAAGGGGCACCCAGTCGGGGCCACTGGAATTGCGCAGGCGGTGGAGGCGGTTCTACAACTCACAGGAAGAGCGGGAAGGAGACAGGTTGATGATGCAGAAATTGGTTTGATACATAATGTTGGTGGTTCCGGTGCAACCTCCGTAGTTCATATCTTAGAGAGATAAAAATGGCAAAGGGGATTGCATTACATTGGCGGTTAATACCAAGAAGATACACCCTGCTTGGAACAGAATGTAGAAGCTGTGGGGAGAAGTTCTTTCCTCCGAGACAGCTATGTCCAAATTGCAGGAGAGGCGCCAAGATCAAGGAGTTTAAGTTCTCTGGAAATGGTGAGATTTACTCATATACGATCGTTCATTCTCCACCAAAGGGATTTGAGTTTATGAAGCCATATGTCCTGGCGGTGATAAAATTAGATGAGGGACCATTATTGACGGCACAGATTGTGGATTCTAAACCCGAGGATATTGAAATCGGTAGGAAGGTGGAGATGGTATTTAGGAAGGTAATCGCCGATGGCGATTCGGGAATTATAAGATATGCATATAAATTTAGAGTCAAGAGAGAGTAGATTAAGTGATAAATGCGGTGCATCCAATAAATCATCAAAATTCATTTGATGGGCAGGGATTTTTGATGCCTTTCACTTCTCGTATCAATACCATAACTAACAGAATGCGACTCTGGGGCAAAAATAGTTAATCTCCGAGTATCACGAGATAAAATCGCTCCCCAGATACTCTTTCGGGCGATCTACCCCGCTCCGTTCCGAATGGGTGATCTCCTTCTCAATGATGATGTGTTTAACTATGTGGGGAACGAACCCGCCAAAGATTGGATCGGCTGATAAAACAGCTCCGAGAAAGATAAGTTCAAGTACACACCGAGAGAGGACAAGGAAATCGACTGGGAGTAATTATTAATTCCTTCCCTAAAAAACCCAACTTTGAATCGGAGTTGGGACAAACCACTATTCACCAAAATAAACTCTCACCAAGCGAGGACTCCACCATAACCAGCCATCCATCCTCATTTTGGATTTGGGAGTGTTCATGTTGGGCGGGGTTATTCAATACCGTAGAGCTATCTCTTTGTGTTTGTAACGCTCTTGTGAAATGTAAAACATTTTTTCAAGAATTAATGGGTTATGTGCCAAAACCCCTAGAGATGTATTGAATTCATTATAATTTCTTTCTCACTAATCTTAGCTTTGGTTATTTTTACTGACATGCTTAATAACATCTCCTAAGTGAAATACGGGAAGTATTTATTCATGGAACTCAAATAGATAAAATAGAAAGAAATAATTGTGATGAAAAATGGATAGGTCAAAAGATTCTAGAAGATTTACATATTCCCTGAATACTATAAATAGGTTTGGAAATATTTTTTTGATGAGATTGAAATTGAAGGACAAGATACTTAGGGCTATTAAAATACAGGATAAATTAAGAGAAAAATCAAAGGGTTGGAATGCTGTCCTTGAAATCAGAAAATGGAGGGATCAAAGATACAGATTATAGGTACTTTTGTTCTAGATGCTTCTGTAATAATTAAATGGTTTTCTAAAGAGGAATTTACAGATATAGCATTAAAATTTAGATCAAAGTTCGTAGAGAAGGAAATTGAAATTGTTGTTCCAGATCTGCTATTGTATGAGATCTCAAATGTTTTAAGATATAATAAAAATTTTTCTAGGAAGGATGTTAAAAATGCTATTGAAACTCTGATCGATATGGACATTTCGATTCTTGTGCCATCTCAGGATATTATAAATCTTGCAATAGATTTTGCCTTTAGGTATGATATAACCTTCTATGATGCATTCTATATTGCATTAGCTGAGACATTAGGTGTGTATTTTGTAACTGCAGATAGAAAGCTCTATGAAAGTGTTGCCAGAATTCCTAGGGTGAGATTCTTAACAGAATTTCTAGAATGAAAAAGAAGGAATGATATAATTATTAATCCCTCCTAAAAAACCCAACCTTAAATCGGAGTTGGGACAAACCTCCTATCCACCAAAATAAACTCTCACCAAGCGAGGACTCCACCATAACCAGCCATCCGTCCTCATTTTGGATTTGGGAGTGTTCATGTTGGGCGGGGTTATTATGATATCCTTGTTTTATTCCCAAGTGTAGATGACCTTTGATTTGCCATCTGAATCTAATCTAATTCTTATGTGATTGTCTACATAATTCTCCAAACCAGAAAGATGGGAAATAATAAATATCTGCTGGAAGGTCGATTCTAATGAGCGTATAAATTCGAGAAAGGATGATCTTCTGTCAGGATCGAATGAACTTAGTGGTTCATCTAGAAATAAAAATTGTGTAGAGTATTCTCCAGACTCTGGAGTCAGTGCTTTAGCAAATGCTAATCGTAGCGATATTAATAATTGGTCTACTGTGCCTCCACTTAACACACTCAAATCAACATAATCGTGCTTTTCTTCAGAAAATACTTGAATATTAAAATCAGAATCCATCCTTACTTTTTTATACCGATTATTAGTTATTTTTGGTAAAATCCATGAGAAATATGATTCAATCTGTGGACCTAAACGTTTTCGAATATTATCTGATGTTTCTTTAAATACAGATTCAAGTTCGTTATAGACTTTTATTTCCCATCCTATCTCATAGAGTTCTTTTTCTAACTTTGAAAGTTCTTCTTTAACCTTGGGCAATTTTTTAAGATCAGATTCAATTGATTTTAGTTGTCCTCGGTAGTCTTTGATATTACCTTCAATTTCTCGTATCTCTTTATCTAATTCGTCCTTTCTCTTTTCTGTATATTTCAATTCTTCTTCCGAATATTTAACATCTGGGAGTTTAGTCCTTAAATTAATTATCTTCTGATCAATATCTTTAATTTCTTCAAATAGTTTTGATAGATCAGTCTCTAATCTTTCCTTAGACTTTATATTCTTCTTTAAAACTTTAATCCTTTCTAGAATCTTTTTCTTCTCCATTAGTTTTTCATTAAGATCCTCTATTTCTTTTTTCAATTTTTCTTCGAATAAATCAATGGTCTCATTAATCGTTATAAGATCTGGATATTTGTTAGTTATATCAGATAGTGAAGTTTTCAATTTTTCAAGAATGGGATATTCCCGAACATCTAAAAAATCCAAGGATTTAGAGATTTCTTGGAAAGTAGTAAAATGTAACGAATCAAGTATGTGGTATAACTTCCTCTTTTCCTCTAGGTTCTTCTCTAAATCTTGTTTTTTATTTTTTAGTACTTCTAACTTTTTCTTAATTTCACTAATACGTCTTTTTTTAAATTTGAGATCGTGTATCTCCTGACGCTTATCTTCTATCTCTGATTCTACGGAGCTCATATATTTGTATGCCAAAAATGTTTTGTAAATGAAAAATAAAACAGGTAATATCAATACCATACCTATTGAATGGAAAAGTGACAAGAATATTGTTGCAATACATAACACTAAGGTTATTATAAAATTGTTCTTTAAATTAGATTTTGCATCTTTTTTCTTGCGCTCCAATTCATTAAGTTCATTTTCATTCACATGGATTGATATTACGTCTTTATATTCACCTTCAGATGTCTGTATATCTTCCAAGACATTTTTGAGTTGCTCACGAAGAGATGTTACTTCTGAATTTATATCTTGTTTGAGTGATAAATAAAGATCTTTAACTTTTTCCAAATCCCTCTTAAAATGTCTAAGTAGGTTTTCGGTTTCTTTTTTCAACTTGTATTTTTCTTCTATCTTTACAAATTCGTCCTGTTTTAATCTATCTTCGAGAAGAAGAATCTCTTTTTCATTTTTTGATATCTCCTCAAGGTTAGACTTTATGGTTTCTACGGTTTTCCTTTTTTCCTCTTTGACCCTTTCTTTATTTCTTATATCATCATTGATTTTTTTATAGGTAAGTAGGTTTTCAAGATTTACTTTTACACTTTCAAATTCTACTCTCTTCCTCTCCAAACTCTTACTTAGTTTATCGATTTCATTTGTAAGTGAAGTATGGTGTTTTACTTTTTCATCAAGATCTTGTTTCTCTCTTAATTTTTCATCAAATAAGCGTTTAATATCGGATTCTTTTTCATTTAATTCTCTTTTTATCTTTCTCGAGCTTTTTCGTGCTTCTTCCAGATCGAGTATACCAAGTAGTTTGTCAATGACTTCTTTTCTATCTTGTTTTTTGTCTTGGATTAAGCGCAATTCTTTCTGGGCTACATAGGTGGAATACCTAAACTCCTTAAAACCAAATCCAAGAATTCTTGAAATTTCAGCATCAGTTGCTTTTGTGCCAACACCCAATATTTTGTTTAATTTTAAATCTATTAGTTTAACCTCGGGTGAACCTTTTCTTCTAATTTTCCTATAAATAGAATATTCTCTATTATTGACTTTAAAAACCATCTCAACAAAACAGGAGTTTGCACCATTCCATGAAATAATTTTGTCTTTTTCACCTTTTGGTGCCTTTGTTGTGACGCCAAACAAAGCGAAAGATATAGCTTCACCTATTGTTGATTTACCTAATTCATTATTACCAAATATACCTATAACACCTTTTGGAGGTATATCCTTTATATTCAACTCATCATATTGCATAAAATTCCTTGCTTTAATACTCTTAATTATCATTTCTCATACTTTCAATAGATTTAAGTTCCTTAACACCATATTTAAGAACATCATTGTAAAGTTTAACGTACTCCTCATTACGCTCCTTCTTAAAGAGTTCAATTTTATCTTTCACAAACCTTTCAAATTCTTGTATTGGTGTTAAAATCTTTAAACTACTAAAATCGTACTCACTTGAAGTATCTTTGATGTTAAGTTCATTTTCTATTCTTAACGCAAAATAGGATTTTCCAAGTTTACGTTGAATCTCATTGATCTTATACTTTCTATAGACATCAAATAAAACCTCACCCCTTAGAATAATCCTGAGTAATAGCTCAGGATCCGGATCGTCTAGATTCTGAATCACAAATCTATTGATATCATCAATTTTTGGATTAAAAACGATTTCTTTAGTGTGCATTTTACGTACCTCTAATTTCTGGAAATTTAAGTCATCAGAGGATAAATCACTATCAAGATCGAACCAGACAAAACCCTTATCATACTTTTCTTCAGTAAATGTGTATCGTTCCGTACTACCCGGATAGCAAAAAATAGAATTTTTATTCTCTTTATACTGAAATTTATGAAAATGGCCTAATGCAAAGTAGTTGAATCCTTTATCTATACAATCATGAATTGAAAATGGAGCATATTGAGCATAATCAATATAAACAGGATTTAGTTCCTTTACAGATCCATGAATCATAACAATACCAAAGTCTTCAGTAGATTTAGGTAAATTCTTTACTGGATTTATATTAGCTCTGAAAGCGTAGAAACTTTTACCATAGATGCCCAAGCTTTTACCATCTCTCTTCAAAGTGAACTTCTTAAACTCTATCTTATTGTCAAATACTCTAACATTGTCTAAAGCCTTTAATGTATCTACAGGTGTTTTGGCATCTTCTCTACTCTTAGAGGTATCATGATTGCCTGAGATAATTAAAACCTTTGTATTCTTTGATTTCAGATTAAGTTCCTTAAATCTCTCAATTACATGAACTCTAGGATCATTTCTTGGCAAAATTTTATCATAAAAATCGCCACTAATCAAAAAAGCGTCTGGCTTCTCTTCGATACAGAAATCAATGATTTGATCAAATGC
>Ga0209410_1000353_pt1 | contig 20938 bp, 14 predicted proteins | sample Mar14436cmmetaG_FD_184135 | JGI IMG/M metagenome (GOLD analysis project Ga0209410, IMG submission 184135) | Marine hydrothermal vent microbial communities from Guaymas Basin, Gulf of California to study Microbial Dark Matter (Phase II) - Marker... ... | reverse complement strand
TGCGCTGGGCACTTTGCTGACACAGCTGGCTATGATCGTCAACAGCATCTGGGGGATGCCCTTGCACAGCATCTCCCACATGATGGCAGTCCTTACATGAGACAACATGAATTGTGCTCCCCCCTCACTTAATTGTCCAAGGAGGGATGGATATGTCTCGGACAACTTTGAAGTACAAGAAGTGCAGGAGGGAGGGAAGGTAGAATTTAAGGTTCCCTTCCCTAAGGGCACACGGGTAGCTGTGTTCGTTGTGGAGGAACTTGAAGATGATATCGGTGACCTGCTGTCGGCTGCCCAAAGTAGGCTGGATTTCTGGGACAATCCCATAGATGATGAGGTCTGGAACGATGTTTAGGCAGCGTGATTTCGTACCCGACGGCTTATCTGCCAACTGCTTAGCGAGCTTGCAGTAGCCCAAGATGAAGAGGACGAAGTTCTACATAGAGACCTTCGGATGCGAGATGAACAAGTTGGACTCCGAGGTCCTGGGGGGGATCTTGGAGAGGGAGGGGTTCTCCCCGGCCGCCTCCCCAGAGGATGCGGATGTAATCCTGGTCAACACATGCTCGGTGAGGGAGCACGCCGAGAGGAGGGCCCTGGCCAGGCTGGGGCGTCTCCTGGGCTTGAAGTCCGAAAGGCCCGAGGTAGTCTTAGGCGTCGTGGGGTGCATGGCCCAGAGGATGAAGGAGGAGCTTTTAGCACGCCTCCCAGGGATCGACCTCGTCGCCGGGCCCGACAACTACAGGAAGGTCCCGGAGGTCTTAAAGGACGGGAATTTCCCTGTGGTGTTGACCGAGCAGGACGAGGAACTTTACGAGGGGGTGGAGCCCCGCAGGGAGGGAGGGGTGAGGGCTTGGATGGCCATCATGAGGGGGTGCAATAACTTCTGCTCCTACTGCATAGTTCCCTACGTCAGGGGGAGGGAGAGGAGCCGTCCCCACAGGTCGGTCCTAAGGGAGGTCGAGGAGCTGGCCGAGGAAGGGTACAAGGATGTGACACTACTGGGGCAGAACGTCGACTCCTACTGCGACGGGGAAGTTGACTTTGCGGGGTTGTTGAGGTTGGTGGACCGGGCGGGCGTCCCGAGGGTGCGGTTCCTCACGTCCCATCCCAAGGACCTCTCGGAGGAGGTGCTCAGGGCGATATCCGAATGTCCCTCCCTCTGCGAGCACCTCCACCTTCCGATACAGTCGGGCTCCGACAGGGTGCTCGAACTTATGCGCAGGGGGTACACGGTCGAGAGGTACATAAGGATCGTGGAGGAGGCCCGGAGGCTCATACCCGGCATAAGCATAACCACGGACATCCTCGTGGGCTTCCCCGGGGAGACCGAGGAGGACTTCCGGATGACCTTGGATGTGATGCGGATCGTCCAGTTCGACGATGCATACATGTACCGTTACTCCCCGAGGCCAGGGACCTTGGCTGCGAGGTTCCCGGACGAAGTTCCCGAGGAGGAGAAGCTCAGGAGGCTCGACGAGGTCATCCGCCTGCAGAGGGAGATAACGAGGAAGAAGAACGAAAGGCTCCTCGGCTCCGAGGTGGAGGTGCTGTTGGAGGCCCCGGCGAAGAGGGGGGGGATGCTGGGCAGGACCAGGACCGGGAAGCCGGTTGTGGTCGAGGGGGAGGACCTCAAGCTCGGGGAGTTCGTCAGGGTGAGGGTCACGGGCACCACCGGTCCCACGCTCTTAGGGGTCGTCGGCTGAGGAGGTTCGCTCGATGAACGGCCTCGTGGTGGACGGAGAGCCCCACATACACGTAACCCTCGCCACGCCAGGGGGAGCCTTGGAGGAGGGGTGTACGGCCTACATGCGGGTATTCTTCGCGGAGGTGAGCGGCGCGAACCTGAGCCACAGGAGGGTCAGGGTGAATGTGCCGGGGATGGGCGAAGGCGAGGTCGTAAGGCTGGAGTTCGGTTGACCGGGGAGAGATGTCCGACAAGGTCAGGCTCGCTGCTATACAGTCCAACCGCGTTCCGAGCTGCGAGGGCCTCAGGACCAACCCCTTCGGCGAAGATTTCTCCATGAAGGACCTGCTCCGCTCGATAGAGCTCAGGATAGCCTGGTACGAGGAGCTTCTGGACCGTGCCGGGAGGGAGGGGTGCGACCTCGTGGTGCTCACCGAGGACTTCACGAGGTTGAGCTTGTGCATGACGTTCTTGGACGACAGGTCGGTATTTCGCACCGCGGTCGAAAGGCAGACATCGCTCGTGCCCGAGCGTTTGGGGGCGGTTGCCAAGAAATACTCCATGTTCATCGTGGCGTGCTACTACGCCCTCGAGGGGGACAGGATATACAACGTGGCCGACCTCTTCGGCCGCAGGGGCGAACTGGTGGGCAGGTACCGCAAGGTCCACATGCCCCAGTACGAGCTCTGGCAGGTTACGCCCGGCGACTCCTTCCCGGCCTTCGAGACCGACATCGGGTGGGTGGGGATGCTCATCTGCTACGACCAGATGTGGCCCGAGGCGGCGGCCTGCTGCACCATGAACGGTGCTCAGGTGATATGCCATCCGAGCGCTGCCGTCCTTCCCGAATACTACATGAGGGCGAGGGCCAAGGACAACCAGGTGCACTACATCTCCTCCACATGGCAGAACTCCATGATAGCTTCCCCTAAGGCGGAGATACTGGCAGATGCTGGGAAGGAGGACCCGGCGATAGCCTGGGCGGATGTGGACTTGAAGGGGGCGACCCTCGCGGACGAGTTCTTCTATGAGTACCTGTATTCCAGCATAAGGGACCACAAGGAGAGGCATCTCAAGTTCAGAAGGCCCGAGGCGTACCGTGTCCTGACCGAACCACGTCCTCCGCTTGCGGACCAGTATCCGCCCGGAGGTGTCGCGAACGCACCCGAGGCGATAGAGGAGGTCTACCGCAAGCATAAGGAGATACAGCAGAAGCTCCTAAGGGGCGAGGAGGTTCCGTACCATTGGAGGTGGTGATGGAGCCGAAGGTGCGCCAGCTTTTCTTGGACGAGGAATTCGTGGACCGGAGGGAGGGCTATTAGCCTACGCCGAATCGAAGGAGGGGACATGTTCATAGTGCACGTGCACGTCCACGTTAAGCCAGAGTTCGTGGAGGCCTTTAAGGAGGCGACCATCGAGAACGCCAGGAACAGCGTTAAGGAGCCCGGAGTGGCCCGCTTCGACGTGATCCAGCAGGCGGACGACCCCACAAGGTTCGTGCTCGTGGAGGTGTACAGGACCCCAGAGGACCCGGCAAAGCACAAGGAGACCGCCCACTACAAGAAGTGGAGGGATAAGGTGGAGGAGATGATGGCGGAGCCCAGAAGGAGCGTCAAGTACACCAACATCTTCCCGGAGGACGAGGGCTGGGGGTGAGGGCATGAGGTTCGAGTTCGCAACTTCATCCCGGGTCGTGTTCGGCCCGGGGACTTTGGTGGAGCTCGGAGGGCTCGTCGCCGGGATGGGGAGGAGGGCCCTCGTCGTGACGGGCCGCACCCCCGAGCGGGCAGGGCCACTCTTCGAAATCCTGAAGGGGGAGGGTATAGATTACGTGGTCTTTCCTGTAGAGGGCGAGCCCACGACCGAGACGGTGAGGAAGGGGACGCAGCTTGCGAGGGAAGCAGGCTGCGATATGGTCGTGGGGTTCGGCGGGGGCAGTGCCTTAGATGCTGGAAAGGCCGTGGCAGCGCTCCTTGCCAACGGGGGCGATCCCCTGGACTACCTCGAGGTCGTAGGCCGAGGAAGGCCCCTTACGAGACCCTCCGCGCCCTACGTTGCCGTCCCCACCACCGCCGGAACTGGCTCCGAGGTCACCAGGAACGCCGTCCTCCTCTCGCCGGAACACAGGGTCAAGGCCAGCCTCAGGAGCCACCTGATGCTTCCGAGGCTGGCCCTCGTCGACCCCGAGCTCACCCGCACCCTTCCACCTGAGGTGACCGCCTCCACCGGGATGGACGCCCTAACGCAGCTCATAGAGCCCTACGTTTCCAACAGGGCGAACCCCATGACGGACGCCATATGCAGGGAGGGGATGAGGAGGGTGGCCCGCTCGCTCCTGAGGGCGTACGAGCACGGGGAGGACCCTGAGGCGAGGGAGGACATGTCCTTGGCGAGCCTTTTTGGAGGAATGGCCCTTGCAAACGCAAAGCTCGGCGCTGTGCACGGGTTCGCAGGCCCGATAGGAGGCACCTTCGGGGCTCCTCATGGAGCCGTGTGCGCCGCTCTCCTTCCCCACGTGATGGAGGTGAACATAAGGGCCCTGAGGGAGAGGGACCCTGAAGGCCGGGCGCTCGTGCGCTACGAAGAGGTGGCACGGATCCTTACGGGAAAGGAGGACGCCGGGCCTGAGGACGGCGTGGCGTGGGTGAGGAAGCTCTGCGAGGCCCTGAGGGTCCCACCGCTTTCGTCCTACGGGATAGGGCCGGAGCACTTCAGGGCGCTCGTAGAAAAGGCCTCCGCCTCAAGCAGCATGCAGGGCAACCCTATAAAGCTCACAAGGGAGGAGATGGAATGGGTCCTCGCACGGGCGGTCGGTCAGCTTCACAGGAGGTAAGGATGAAAAGGCCTTTCGCCGCTACGAGGGGGAGTTCAGCAGCGACATCAGAGATGGGAACGAGAAGTTGGTGCTCCAGTCGGAGTTGCTTTCCTTCGGTTCGGGGACCGAAAGTGTGCTCGGCTCGTTTTAGGGCGCTTCACCTTTGAGGAGGTAAGATGAAGGACAGGATGCCGATAGCGGTGACCATCGCCGTCGTGATGGGATTCCTGATCTTCCGGACGGCGGGAGCTGCCGAGGACGTTCAGCCGCCCGCCGGCATAATCAAGGTGATGATGGATCAGGAGATAGGGTTCTACGATAAGGATACCGGCTCAATGTGCGTCTATCCTCCCGGCGGCAGCGTGTCGTATCCAGGTCTCATAGGAGAACCCGAGGACATCACGTTCGGGGACTTCGACGGCGACGGGAAGGACGACTTCGTAGCCTTATATTGGGCCGTATGCTATATCCAGACCGCAGGCGGGGATGTACATTATCTTAGCGTCCCCCATAGCTCTCGGAGGGTCACAGCAGGCGACTTCGACGGCGACGGAAACGTGGATCTGGCCGTGCTATGGGGACCTGAGGGGGACCAATGGGTGTACGTATACTACGGGGACGGAAGCTGGGGCTTCACCCGGGACGAAAGCTACCATCCTCACTTCCAGGCCGTCTACTGTGTGGACATAGATGCTGGAGACTTCGACGGAAACGGGCACGACGAGATAGTCTACGTGGGTTACTACAGGGCGCAGAAGGGCAAGGTGGGCAAGGTATCGAACGCTGGTAAGGCGGATGCTATTCTAGCGGTGCTCGACCCGAATGGCGATTTCAGGTTCTCCGCAGACTGCTGTAAGGAGTTCCAGTACGAGGAGCGCTACGGATTTACCGAGGACATCTCCTTGGTCATAGCCACCCACACCCTCCACGCCCTCCCTTTGGCCGTTGGAGCAGGGGACATAGATGCGGACGGTATGGACGAGATAGTGGTGCTCAACGACTTCCGGAAGAAGAAGCACGACATAGAGCACGACAGCATAGACAGGGTGAGCGGGGGGTTCAGGAAGAACTTGGAGTTCTTCGATCCGGGAGGGGGGACCGCTCCTAAGCCTTACTTCCTAGACAAAGGGAACCTCAAGGACATAGCCGTAGGGAACATAGATGGCCGTTCCTACGGTGGGGATGATTACGCCGAAGTATTGGTATTGGCCACGGACGGCCACATATACTACGCTAAGGGGCCGGACTACGACAGCTTCGTGTCCTACACCCCACTGGGAACGGACAAGGACGTACTCGGTCCCCGGATCGCCCTGGGGGACTGGGACGGGGACGGCGTAAGGCTCAAGTATGTGGGCTGCAGGGACTACATCTCATCGCCCCGTGTGATAGCTTACCTGAGCCAGCCTCCTTACGAGGCCCAGCTCGTCCGCAACTTCGGGGACCCCTCGAATCCTTATTGGTTCGTGGGGCCAGCCATCACCATGTTCGGTCAGGGGAAGGGATTTCAGATCACAGAGGAGACTTCGGCTTCGATCGGGGCATCTTTGGAGATAGCTGTGGGGGGTGGGGTGAACGTCCCGTTCGTCGGCCCCTTGGCCGGGAAGGTGAAGATGGCCGTCGAGAGGACGATCACGGCCACCCAGTGGTGGACGAAGTCGTACGAGGAGAACCTGAGCTTCTCCACGACCTGGGACCCACATCCTGAGGGCATCCTCATGGGCGACGACGCCGTGGTGTGGATGAGGACGGGGTATAAGGTATACACCTACGTGGCCTTGGGGGATACATCGGCGAAGGTGGAGATATTCAGGCCCACGGGGATACAGCTCCAGGGAGACAGCGTGGAGAGGTACAACCAGTTGGCCGAAAGCGACCCGGACGACGAACTCTATCCCTTGGATCTGAGCAAGATACCCCACAGAAACGGCGACATATCCAGTTATGCGGACGACGACAGCAGGCCCCCTTCGGAGGACGAGAACATACTTATGGAGGTGTCCCGTATACTCCCTGAGGGACCGTGGACCGGTCTCCTTCCGAAGCCCAAGCTCATATGGAAGAGGGACAAGCCCATAGATGTTGGGACCATAGACGTGGAGAGCGAATGGTCCATGACGGACGAGACCGGGGCGGGCGTGAGCATAAGCGAGCAGGTAAGCCTGGGCTACGAGGAGGAGATAGGGGAGGAGCTGGAACTTACCGTTTCTGCCACCTTCGGCTGGGAAGCAGGAATAAGCATATCCACCTCCACCACTACGAGCGTGGGTGGGACGGTGGGGCACTTCTACGGCTCGGACCCGGACGGCGAGGGGCCTTACCAGGCCGGCTGGGTGGAGGACCTCTACGACTTCAAGTATACCCCCTACGTGTGCTGGAGGGACGACCTCTTCTACTGGAAGGATAAGGAAGGGCGCACGCATTACTATCCTGTGTTATATGTGGACTACTACGTGGACGAGCTTAACGATGGCCACAGGTGGACCTTCTCCCTCTCCTGTCCGGAGCCGGAGAAGGAGGTCCTTCCCGGGGAGGTGGCCTCGTACGATATCCTCGTGAAGAATACGGGGACGGAGTACAACATCATCCGCCTCTCGGTCTCGGGGGAGGACTCCTCCTGGGCCTCAGTATCCCCCGACTCCGTGGGCCTTGGCTCCGGGGACTCCACGTGGGTCACCCTTACCGTGTCCGTCCCCGAGGACGCTCCCCTGGGGCTCGTGGCACCTGCCGGGGAGCACAGGTTCGTGTTGACCGGGAGGTCCCTGCGCCCCGGGCTCGCCGACCTCCCGTACCAGATATTGGACAGGGTGGAGGTCGAGGCCGTAGTGAAGCAATCCTACGATGTAGCCTTGGAGACGCCAGTTCCCGAGCTCGTGAAGGCGGGGGAGGGGGATACGGTCTACGTTCAGTTCCCCGTCAAGAACACCGGAAACGGCACGGACACCTACACGCTTCAGGTCTCGTCGTCCTCGGGCTGGCCAGTATATGTGACCGACCCGGTAGGAAGCCTTACCCTCTCCCCCAACGATGTGCACAACGCGACCGTGAGGATAGAGGTCCCCGATACCGTGCACCTGGGATATGTGGATACCCTTATATTCGTCGCCACCTCTCAGGACCCCTCTAAGTACGCCTCCGCAAGGGCCAGGGTCCTGATCGTGGACACGACGCAGCCGAGACCTCCCACGAACCTCCTGGCCGAGGACGTGCCGGACGACCAGGGGTACAAGATAAGGCTTTCGTGGATACTCTCCGAGGACGACGGAGGAGGGGACGACGATGTGGTGGCTTACCGTATCTACGGCTCAAATGTTTCGGGGATGTACCAGTACATAGGCCAGGTGGAAGCGGGGGTGGATACCTACATCTACACCACCGAAGCTAACGGAAGGCCGTACTATTTCGTCGTGAGGGCCTTCGACGGGAGGAGGGAGTCGGAGAACTCCAACGAGGCCGTCGGGACCTCCCTGGACAACCTTCCACCTTCGCCTCCGAGCGGGCTTTCGGTCGAGGACGCCGAGACGGGGGACGAGCTCCTCTTGACCTGGAACCCCAACGCCGAACCCGACCTCGCAGGCTACAGGGTGTATTGGGGGACGTCCAGCGGAAACTACACGGGGCAGGTCGACGTCGGGGACACCACGGGATGTGCCCTTAGGGGTCTTACGAACGGAACGACGTACTACATCGCCGTCACGGCCTACGACTCTTCGGGGAACGAAAGCGGCCGTTCCGTCGAGGTCCACCTCGCCCCGACAGTCCCCGTGGCGACGGCCTCCCCCTCGGAGGTGAGCGTGGTCCTGACCCTGAACCAGACCAGGGTCGAGACCCTGAAGGTGAAGAACGTGGGGTACGATGTCCTCCACTTCACCGCATCGATATCCGATACGTCGTCCCACGGATGGGCCTCCGTGAGCCCGAGCTCGGGTTCGGTGGACCCCGGGGACAGCCTGCTCCTTAAGGTGACCGTAGACGATAGGGGAGTTCCCGACGGCCACTACGACGCCACCCTGAGGATAGAGGGCAACATGCCCGAAGGGGGCCTGTCCGTGCCCCTACACCTCTGGGTCAACACCCTGCCTCCGGCCAGGCCGGCCGGCCTTTCCGTGGAGGACCCCGGCACTGGAGGAGTGTTGGAGGTCGGGTGGAGTGCCAACCATGAGCCCGACCTCGCCGGGTACAGGGTTTACTACGACACCGACGGAAGACCCCCGTACCTCGGGTCCGGGGCCTCGGAAGGTCCCTCTCCCGTGGATGTGGGCAAAGTCACCCACTTCCGGCTGACGGGGCTTTCCAACGGCATAACCTACTACATAGCTGTTACGGCGTACGACGTCGCAGGGAACGAGAGCGAGCTTTCCGATGTCGTACTTCGGGTCCCCCACAGGGTCGTAACCCTCTCCAGGAGCGTGACCATAACAGCGGATACGACATGGAAGTTCGGGGACGTATATGTTCTCAAAAGGACCCTGACCGTTCCACGGGGCATAAAGTTGAGCCTCGAACCGGGGACCGTGGTGAAGTTCGATGGAGGGAACCTCCGGGTCAGGGGCGAACTCGAAGCTTCGGGCACTTCCCGAAGGCCGATAGTCTTCACCTCCATCAAGGACGATTCCTTGGGAGGGGACACGAACGGGGACGGAGGGGCCACAAAGCCAGTGGCAGGCGACTGGGGATACATCTACATGGCAGAAGGAAGCATCGGCAAGTTCCAACACTGCGTGTTCAGGTATGGAGGTTCGATTTCTTCGTATCCTGGGATGGTGTATGCCGACAGGGCGAACATATCCTTGTCCTCTTGCAAGTTCTACCACAGCCTGAGGTATGGCGTCTGTGCCCATGGAGGGGAGCTCGAGGTCGTCGGATGCCGTTTCGGGGACAACAGGAGGGCTATGAAGGTTCCTCCCAACTCCGTGAGGAACATAAGGTCCAACGAGTTCGAGGATTCTTGGGATGGGATAGAGGTGGACGATGGGAAGATATCCTCCGACGGAGTCTGGACCGACCAGGGTGTGCCCTACATAGTTTCGTCTGGATCCGTGAGGATATCCAAAGGCGTGAAGCTTTCCCTTTCTGGGGGCGTGATCTTGAAGTTCGTTGGGAGCCTCCATGTCGAAGGTGAGCTCGAAGCTTTGGGCACCTCCCGAAGGCCGATAGTGTTCACCTCCATCAAGGACGATTCTTCGGGAGGGGACACGAACAGGGACGGAGGGGCCACAAAGCCAGTGGCAGGCGACTGGGGATACATCTACATGGCAGAAGGAAGCATCGGCAAGTTCCAACACTGCGTGTTCAAGTATGGAGGCTCGAGTTCTTCGTATCCTGGGATGGTGTATGCCGACAGGGCGAACATATCCTTATCCTCTTGCAAGTTCTACCACAGCCTGAGGACCGGCCTTTATGTATACGGCTCGGGGGCATCTGCGACTGCCACGAACTGCACGTTCTCGGACTGCGGGCAAGGTGTCCACGTTGCTTCCGGGTCCCCGAGTGTGTCCTTGGCCTACTGCACGATATCCGGCAACTCCGAATACGGGGTGCTGAACAGATCCTCCAGCACCGTGGACGCCGAGCACTGCTGGTGGGGGGACGCCTCCGGGCCGTACGACCCGGAAGGGAACCCCGATGGGAAGGGCGATAAGGTGAGCGCTAAGGTGGACTACACCCCATGGCTCCAGCGTCCCGGCGGCAACGTACCACCCGTAATAACCCTGACCACACCACCGGCCGGAGGAGCTTCGGTGGATGCGTCCTACACCGTAAGGTGGGTGGACGGGGACCCGGACGACGATGCGAGGATAGCCCTCTTCTACGACACCGACAGGTCGGGGTTCGACGGGAGGCCGATTGCTGAGGGGATCTCGGAGGACGATCCATCCGACAGCTTCACATGGGACACATCCGAGGTCCCGGAGGGCAGGTACTACATATACGCCGTGATATCCGATGGGATCAACCCTCCGGTCTGTTGCTACGGCCCCGGCTGGGTCCTCGTAGACCATCCAGAACCCACGGGATGGAAGATAAGGATAGCCGCCCGGGCGATGGATGTAGTGGACTCCCTCTGCTGGGCCGGCGTGGACGAGAACGCGACCGATGGATACGACCCCAGATACGATGCTCCCAAGCCCCCGGGTCCCCCGAGCGGAAAGTACATCAGGGTCTACTTCAGCCATCCGGAATGGTACGCTCCCTTGGGGGACGAATTCTCCAGGGACATAAGGAAGGAGAGGAACCTCGCTAACAGCAGCATAACCTGGGACTTCGTGGTGGAGACGAACATCTCGGGGTATGTTTCGGTGTACTTGGCGGATTTCTCCCAGGTGCCTCCTTCGTACTGGATAAGGCTCCAGGACCTGGAGGGAGGTACGGTGAGGGAGCCGAGGGTCGACCCTTCTCCCCTCAGGTATTACTCGTCCGGCAGGACGAGGCACTTCAGACTTTCGGTCGGACTTTCACAACTCAGCCGCTATTTCTCCGCAGGCTGGAACATGATGTCCGTACCTATAATACCCTCCGACCCGAGGACGTCGGCGGTGTTCGGGGACGACTATCCTCAGTATTACCTTTACGAGTGGGACGGCCAGTACTCCGTGCCCGTGGGCGTGGAGGTGGGGAAGGGCTACTGGCTCGGGCTTCCGGAGGGGGGGAGGATGGATGTGGACGGGCTGTTGGTCGATAGGACGAAGCCTTATGTCCTATCCCTGGCCCGTGGATGGAACATGATAGGTGACCCGTTCAACGTTCCCGTGGACTGGGCGAGGACGAAGGTATGCCGCTGCGGGGACACCCTCTCCGTGTCCCAGGCCGCGGCCCAGGGATGGGTGATGGACGCACTCTATTCTTACTCGGGCGGCAACTACGTCCTCGCATCCACGTTGAGGCCCTGGAGGAGCTGCTGGTTCCCGGTGATGGTGGACTCCTGCAAGCTTCTGCTCGCCCCTTCATCGGGCCCGCCCGCCAAGGTCGCAGCAAAAGCGTCACCTGTGGACGAAGGAAACTGGCTGGTGGAACTTGAGGTCACTTCGGGCGAACTGGTGGACCCGCTGCCCCGTTTCGGCGTGAGGGAGGATGCCGCCGACAGTTTGGACCTCTACGACCTGCCCGTACCTCCCGCACCTCCGGTAGGAGGTCACCTTCGTCTGTACTTTCCCCATCCGGAATGGAGCTGCCCTTTAGGCGACGAATTCGCATGGGACATCAGAGCTCCCGTACCTCGGGGTGGGACGAAGCGGTGGGAATTCAGGGTGCGGACGAACCTGGAGGGCGTACCGGTCAAGATACGCTGGCCGGGGCTTGAAAGGTCGGTTCCTTCCGGGTACGATTTCATCCTCGTGGACGAGGATGAAGGGACGAGGGTGGACATGATGGAGGTACCGGAGTTCTCCTTCGACGCCGGACAGTCCCGTCGCTTCGCCGTAGAAGTAAGGAATCGTCCCTCGGGAGTTCGGATGTCCCAGGGGCGTCCGGCTGCCCACTTCCTGCTTCAGAACTACCCCAATCCCTTCAACTTGGAGACCAAGATAGGCTTCGTCCTGCCGGTCGGGGGTCGGGTCCGGCTGGAGATCTACAGCCTGCTCGGCCGTAGGGTGAGGGTGTTGATGGAGGGCTCCCTTAAGCCCGGCCTTTACCACCTCAGGTGGGATGGGAAGGACGAGGTCGGCAGGGAGGTTTCCAGCGGGGTCTATCTCTGCAGGTTGGTGGTGGACGACGACCAGGTAGCGGTCAGCAAGATGTTGCTCCTGCGGTAGCTGCCTTTTCTTCGGTTGGTGACCATATTAGAGTTTAAGGTGGTGTGCAAGTTGGAACATCTCTGAAGGGAGGTGAAGATGAGCGAGATAGTGGAAGTGCGAGCCAGGGAGATTCTGGACTCCAGGGGAAACCCGACGGTGGAGGTGGACGTGGTGCTCGAGACGGGCGCTATGGGGAGGGCTGCCGTGCCATCGGGGGCTTCCACGGGTACCAGGGAGGCCCTGGAGCTGAGGGACGGGGACAGGTCCCGCTACCTCGGCAAGGGGGTGCTCAGGGCGGTGGAGAACGTGAACGAGCGCATAGCCCCCGAGATAATAGGCATGGAGTCGGAAGACCAGGCTGAGGTGGACAGGAAGATGATAGAACTCGATGGGACCGAGAACAAAAGCGAACTTGGAGCCAACGCAATACTCGGGGTCTCCATAGCTGTCGCTAAGGCTTCGGCGGAGGAACTCGGGGTCCCCCTCTACAGGTACCTCGGGGGCCTGGAAGCCAGGGTCCTCCCCGTGCCCATGATGAACGTGATAAACGGCGGCAGGCACGCCGACAACAACGTGGACCTTCAGGAGTTCATGATAGTCCCCTTAGGGGCCGAAAGCTTCCGGGAGGCCCTTAGGATGGGGGTCGAGACCTTCCACAACCTGAAGGCCATCCTCAAGGAGAAGGGATGCTCCACCGCCGTGGGCGACGAGGGAGGTTTCGCCCCGGACCTCAAGGACAACGAGGAACCCCTGAGGATCATAGTCCAGGCCATAGAGCGTGCGGGGTACAGGCCCGGGGAGGACCTGGCCATAGCCCTGGACCCGGCAGCGAGCGAGTTATACAGGGATGGCCTCTACCACCTGGACGCCGAGGGCAGGAAGCTCACATCCGAGGAGATGGTGGCCCTCTACGAGGATTGGATAAGGAAGTACCCCATAATCTCCGTAGAGGACGGCATGGCAGAGGAAGACTGGGATGGATGGAAGCTCCTTACGGATAGGCTCGGTGACAGGATACAGCTCGTGGGGGACGACGTCTTCGTCACCAACCCCAAGATATTAAGGGAGGGGATAGAGAGAGGTATAGCGAACGCTATCCTCATAAAACTGAACCAGATAGGAACCCTCACCGAGACATTGGACACGATAAACCTCGCCCTGCGCTCCGGATACAGGGCCGTCGTCTCCCACAGGTCCGGCGAGACCGAGGACGCCACCATAGCCGACCTCTCCGTGGCCTGCAACACGGGCCAGATAAAGACCGGTTCGGCGTCCAGGACGGATAGGATGGCCAAGTACAACCAACTACTGAGGATAGAGGAGGACCTTGGGGAAGGTGCCGTGTTCCTGGGAAGGGCCGCCTTCGGGAGGTAGGTCATGCGCATAACCTCCTATAACTTCGGAAGGATAATCGTGGACGGAGACCCTTACACCAACGACCTTTTGATCCTTCCCGACGGGGTGAGGCCGAACTGGTGGAGGGAGGAGGGACACGAGCTGAGACCCTCGGACCTGGAGGAGGTCCTGATGGCCAGGCCCGAGGTCTTGGTGGTGGGAACCGGCTACTACGGAAGGATGCAGGTCACGAAGGAGGCCGAGGAATACCTCAGGAACGCTGGGATAGCCCTCGAGGCTATGGAGACCCAGAGGGCCTGCGAGAGGTTCAATAAATTGGCCGAGGAGGGGAGGAAGGTGGCCGCTGCCCTCCACCTGACGTGTTAAAGCCCTCTACTCACATGGTCCCGGGCAGTCGAGCCCAACCTTCGTACGAACCCGACTATCTTCCAGCTCTTCCCCTCCTTCTCCAAAATCCATAGGTCCCGATGTTCGGCGGAAAGCTTCTTACCTGTGAGCTTGTGGGTGGTGGTGGCCTTTTCTTCGGTCACCGCCAACGCCGATCCCTTAAGGGCCTTGACCGAAATGACCTTCCGGGAGATGGTATAGCTGGTCCTCGAGAGCCTCTTCCTGCAGAAAGCCCGGAAGGGAGCTAAGCCGGAGAACGATATCCTCCACTTCTCCGTGTCGCCCCTGTCGTAGCCCTCGTATCCCACGAAATCCGCCCCGTAAAGGCCCGCAACCTTACCTGGGTCGCCCTCCTGCCATGCCCTCGCCTCCCCGAGCAGGACTTCCCTGACCCCGTCGGAATCCCGTAGGCTTCCCCTATCCCACCCCGGCAGCTTTCTGAGGAACCCCGTGATCTTCCAGCTTCCTCCCTCCTTCTCCAAGGTCCATAGGCTCTTATACGAAAAAGTTATGCGCCTTCCGGAGGCCCTTTCCACGGCCTCCCCTCCGTCCTCTGCCACCACGAGGGCCTTGTTCTTGTATATGTCGAAGTATATGGGGTTTCGGGAGAGGTCGAAGCGGTATCTGGAGACCGCCTCCCGACAGAAGGCTTCGAACTCCCCGAGGTCCCGAAACCCCGGCTCCCAGGTGGCGGGGTCCCTTCCAGCATCCCCCCTGTACCCTCTGAAGTAAGGAGCGTACTGGAGCACGATCAACTTGGCGTTCCCCATGTTCCAACCCGCAAGCTCGTCTCCTAAGACCTTCCTTATCGCTATGGTTTCCACGGTCTCGCCGGCCCACCCAGTGCCCAGAAGGACAGAAATCCAGAACAACATGCTCATCCCTTCCTCCTGTATATCTTCTCTATCGCCCAGTTAGCGTAATATGCGACCGTGGCGTCCGGGTCCTTCGCAAGCTTCCTGAGGGCCGAAAGGGCTTCTGGGGAACCTATCTTCCCCAGAGCTACGGCCGCATCCACCCTGACCGAGGCCACGGAGTCCCCGAGGGCCTCGATCAGGTCCGGGACCGCCTCCCTAACCTTGTTCTCCCCCAAAACGATGGCCGAACCACATCGCACGAGGAAGTTGGGGTCCCTCAGGCCCTTCCTCAGCTCCGGGACCACGGCATCCCCGGCGTCCACCAACGCCCTTATAGCATGTATCCTTACCACCTCGTCCCTGCTCCCGAGGGCGGAGAAGAGGAATCTTATCCCCCTTCCGTCGCCCATCTTGCTCAGGGCGGTGGCAGCTGCCATCCTCACAGAGCGGTCGCGGTCGCCGAGCCTTTCCGCCAGTGGGTCGGCGGCCCTTCCGTCCCCTATCTCCCCCAGGGCCTCGGCTGCCTTCCTCCTGAGGTTCCTGTCCGAACCCTTGAGGGCCTCTATGAGGTCCCCGGTCAGAACGTCCAGGACCTCACGGGCCTTCTTCCTCACCTCCTCGGGCCATCCGTCCTTGAAAGCAGAAAGCAGGGGTCCTACGGCGTGGTACCTCGCCTCCCTTAGCCCCTCCCTCGCCCTACGGGCCACCTTCTCGTTCCCGGAGGCGAGCGAGGCCAAAAGCACGCTGTCCCCCCTCCCATCGTCCATCTTGCAGAGTGCTATGGCCACCTCGAGGCGCATGTACGGGTCGGGGTCGCCAAGGTGGTCAGCCAAGGGGTCGGCATGGGCTCCTATCTCCCCCAACGCCCAGGCCGCCTTGATCCTGAGGCCATCGGGGTAGCTCCGCTTCAGGAACTCCTTCAGCCCGTCCGCAGCAGCCTTGTACTTCATCCTCCCCAAGACCTCGGCCGCCCCGAGCCATATGCCGTACCTCTCCTCGGGGTACTCCCTGAAGGTCTCATCCCTGAACCAGGCCTCGTCCAAGGCCGCCTTGAGGGTCCGTGCCGCCGTCCTTTCTAAGGACATAAGCTCCTTGATGGCCTCCCCCCAGATCTCGGAACCGGGCTCGGCCCATGCGAGCTTGTCCATCGCTTCTTCCAACCTCTTCCCCGCCCCCGCACATCCTACCAGGAGCATCCCGGCTATGAGGGTCACCGCCTTTCTCATCTCAGCCCTCCTGACGAACTATCTCGAAGGTATCCTTGGCTATGAGAAGTTCCTCGTCGGTCGGTACGACCAGCACCCTCACCGGAGAGCCCTCCCTGCTTATGTCCCCCTCTTTTCTGCCCACCGTGCGCCTGTTCCTTTCGTGGTCCAAGGCTATCCCGAAGACCTCCAGGCCCTCGCATATCATCTCCCTCATCCTGTAGGAGTTCTCCCCTATGCCGGCCGTGAAGACCAGGGCGTCCAGCCCTCCGAGGACGGCAACATACGCACCTATGTACTTCTTAACACGGTATGCGAAGACCTCGAGGGCTACCTTCGCCCTCTCATCTCCGGCTTCCGAGGCCCTCTCCACCTCCCTCATATCGTTGCTCACGCCCGAAAGCCCCAGAAGGCCGCTCCTTTTGTTGAGGACCTCCTCCACCTCATCTGCGGACATCCCTTCGGCCCTGGCTAAGAAGGGGATCACGGCCGGGTCCACATCCCCGCTCCTGGTGCCCATCACCAGTCCCTCGAGGGGGGTGAACCCCATGGAGGTATCCACCGACCTTCCGCCCTTCACGGCGGCCATGCTGCACCCGTTGCCTAAATGACAGGTTATGAGCTTAAGCTCCTCCGAGGGCCTCCCCAGGATCTGGGCGGCCCTCAGCGTCACGTACCTGTGCGACGTTCCGTGGAAACCGTACCTCCTGATGTGGTAATTCTCGTAGTACTCGTAAGGTATAGCGTAGAGGTAAGCGTACCTCGGCATAGTGCCGTGGAAGGCGGTGTCGAACACCGCCACCTGGGGGACGTCCGGGAGGAGCTCCCTTGCAGCCTCTATCCCCATGAGGTTCGGAGGGTTGTGGAGTGGGGCTAAACTGATGAACTCCCTGACGGCGTCCAAGACCTCAGGGGTGATGAGCACCGAGCCCGTGAACCTCTCACCCCCGTGCACCACCCTGTGGCCCACCGCATCTATCTCGGAGGGGCCCCCGATGGTGCCGTGTTCGGGGTGTAAGAGTGCTTCCACCACCCACTTCAACCCCTCCCTGTGGTCTGCCACCTTTCCCTCCACCCGCACCTTTCGGCCCCCGGCCCGGTGGGAAAGCAAGGAGGTCTCCTCCCCTATGCGCTCCAGAAGCCCCCCTGCCAACTCGCCCCCATCGGGCATATCGAAGAGTTTGTACTTGATGGAAGAGCTGCCGCAGTTCAACACTAAGATGTTCATATATCTCCTCCTCTCCGAAGGTCTCGTATAGCGCCTGAAGTAATCTTCCTAACACCTCACCTGAACTCCGGCAGGTATTCCTTCTCCCTTGCGAGCATCTCCTCCATAAACGCCCTCGCGCGGTCTATGCTGTCCACCGTAGGGTCTAAGGCCAACGCCTGTAGCAGAAGCTCTTTGGACCTTTCCCGATAAGCATCCACCAACAGCTTCTGGATGGAGATCTGCAGGCGGCACATCGCCGCTATGGCCTCCGGGAGGGCCCCGACTTTAACGGGGTGGACACCCTGTCGGTCCACCACGGCCGGCACCTCCACGATCGCATCCTCGGGCAGGTTCTCGACCGCAGGCCCCTCGTTGGGCACGTTCACCGAAAGCTCCCTCTTGCCCCGGTCCAACTCTATGTCGCATATGATAGGAACCGCCAGCTCTTCGGTGGGCTTCGCCATATCCTCGGTCAACGGCTCCTCGCCTTTCGCCACACGCCGGATCCGCTCCACTTCCTCATCTTTCCATCTCGCAGCCTCGTGGCTCCAGGAAAGCCAGTAAGGGCCGGTCACATCGTATCCAAATCCCACATATTCCCCCGTATGGCTCTCCGCCGGAAAGGGGAACAACCCGAAAGTGTGGTATAGCTTCCAGGTCAGCCCGTCTAAGCCCCAATCCGACTCCGCCATCCTTCTTCGGAAGAGGGGATACAGATCCTCGCCGGTATTTCTGTCCCAGATCTCTAAGACCCAATGGAAATGGTTTATGCCTCCGATGGTGATCTCTATCTCCTCCTTAGACCTTCCCAAGATCCTCGCAACTTCCCTTAAGGTGTCGAAGGCGCCGTGGCACAGGCCCACGACCTTCACCCTCGTGAGTTTGGACACCCCCAAGCAGACCCTGCTTTCGGGGTTGCTGTAGTTGATAAGCAGCGCATCCGGGCAAAGTTCCTCCATGTCCCGAGCTATGGGCACCATCAGGTGCAGACTTCTGAGGGTGTGGAAGGCAGCGCCCGGGCCTCCGTTTTCGCCGTACACTTGACGGAATCCGTATGCGAAAGGAATTAAGAACTCCTGCTCCCAGAGCTTGTACCTGTCCCTCGCCACGGCCGTGATCACGTACTTCGCCCCCGGAAGGGCCTCCCTTCGGTCGGCGGTGGCCCGGATACGGGCGCTCCTGCCGTAGTGCTTCCGCACCAGTTCGGCAAACTTGAACATCCGACCCAGGGCCTCTTCGTCCACATCCACCAGCACCACTTCCAGGCCCAGTTGTTCCAGTTCCTCGGATGCCAAAAGATCCGCTACGGCCCCCCGTCCGAAGCTGGCGCTCCCGGCACCTACGAGCACGACCTTGACCACGATCCTCCTCCCAAACCACATAAAGGGGCCATAGGACAGGCCTATGGCCCCTTTCGACTTCTCACTTTCTATTTATTTTCTAACAGACGGCTTATATACTCTATCGCCCCACCCACCGTTTTCACCTGGAGGGCCTCCTCTTCGTCCATCTCTATGTCGAACTCTTCTTCAAAGGCCATTACCAGCTCCAAACTCTGGATAGACTCCGCTCCCAAGTCCTCCACAAATCGGGCTTCCTCTGTCACCCGCTCTATAGGGACCCGGAGCTGGCGGGCTACCACCTTTTTCACCCGTTCCGCAACGGATTGTGACATATCCCCCTCCCTGTTTTACCTGAACTTCTTAACAGCTTCTGCCCGTTCCCCCTTCGTGGCATCGTAGATCGCCTTCAAAAGGGCCTCCTCCTCCGGGGAAAGTTCCATTTTGCGCCGGCCCATCGCCGTTCGTGCTATCTCCAAGAGGTATTTAAGTCCGAAGCCCTTCATAATCTTTCCGTTGACGAATAGGGAAAACGGGGGTACGTACTTGGGGGGCAGAGCACCTGCTCCCACTATGTTGCACATAATTCCTATGATCGTACCGGTGTTCAACAGGGTGCCGATGCTCGTCTTGGTGTGGTCCCCGATAAACGCTCCCACCTTCAGCTCCCCCGTATCCACCCATTGGCCCTTTAGATACACCTGCACTGTAGAATAGTCGTTCTTAAGGTCGCTGTTGGTGGTCAGTGCCCCTAAGTTCACCCACTCCCCTACATAGGCGTGTCCCAAGAAACCATCGTGGTATTTGTTGGAATACCCTTGCACGATGCTTTCCTCGACCTCGCCGCCTATACGACACACGGGCCCAAAGCTACATCCTTCTCTTATTTTTGCCCCCAGCAAGATACAATCCGGCCCTATGTAGCTCGGCCCCTCGATCCTGGTGAACGGGTGTACCTCGACCCCGCGATCTACGATAACCGGCCCACCCCGGGTATCCAGGACGACGTAGGGGTGGACCTCTGCGCCTTCGCCTATGTACACCCTGTCCTCTGGACCGTACACCACCGCGGTGGGATGGAGCTTTCCCAAGACCTTCGGGCCGAAGCGGTCGAAATCCCTTTCTATGAAGTTCGGGTTTTCGGAAACCAAGTCCCAAAGGTACTGGACCACCCGTACGTCCTTCTGCTCCGAAGGAAGGGATTCGGCCAAGGCCAAGAGGTCCTCCAGTCCCGAACATTCAGCCGCTTTTTCCTTCGGAAGGAGCGCATAGACGAGTTCTTCCCCGCTTTTTACCGCCCCGATGTCTCTTACATCCACCGGTCCCGTCAACAACGCCCGGCCGTTTACCAAAAGTACGTCGTCCCCCTTGAGGGCATCGAGGTCGTTCACCGGCCGGTCCGGATACCGCCTTCTCAGTACAGGGACGAGCAGGTCCCTGGCCCAGAGGCCCACCTGCACACCTGGAAACAGCTGTTCTATCCTCTGCCTCAGGGAAAACGCACCGCAGCGCAGTTCCCAGGATGCCCTTAGGTAGGTCAACGGATAGAAATTGTCGAACTTGCCGTCTTCGTAGATCAACAGCTTCATCCCTTCCTCCCTTTTATGTGCACAATGCCGCGATGGCGGCAACTGCCACGATATCCTCTGCCACCGCACCTCGGGAAAGATCGTTAACTGGCTTACGGAAACCCTGTAATATAGGCCCTATGGCCTGAGCCCCGGCCAGATACTGGGTGAGCTTATAGGATATGTTGCCGCTATCTAAATCCGGAAAGATGAGCACGTTAGCCTTCCCCGCCACCGGACTATCGCCCACCTTCTTAGCCGCCACCCGGGGCACGAGAGCACTGTCCGCCTGGAGCTCACCGTCGAACAGGAACTCCGGCGCGCGCTCCCTGGCGATGGCTGTCGCCCGCCGGACCTTTTCCACCCTCGGATGGGATGCGCTTCCCTTGGTGGAGAAAGACAGGAACGCCACCCGAGGGGTTATGCCCAATAACTTCTTGGCGTTCCGAGCGGTGACGATCCCTATCTCCGCAAGCTGTTCGTCTGTGGGTTCTATATTCACCGCACAGTCCGCGTAAACCAAAACCCGGCCGTCCGGCCAGGCCATGAGGAAGAAACTGGAAGGAGCAGAGATCCCCTCCTCCATCCCTACACACAGGGTGGCGGCCTGGATCACCAAAGCGGTTGGAGAATCGATCCCTCCTACCATCGCATCCACCTCACCTTCCCCCACCATCATCGCGCCGAAGAAAAGGGGCCTCTTCATCAGACGGCGGGCCAGTGTCACCCTGGTGTCCCGCCTTTGGGCGTACAACTCCGCAAATTGTTCCAAAAGAGGGC
>Ga0209410_1000352_pt1 | contig 20960 bp, 21 predicted proteins | sample Mar14436cmmetaG_FD_184135 | JGI IMG/M metagenome (GOLD analysis project Ga0209410, IMG submission 184135) | Marine hydrothermal vent microbial communities from Guaymas Basin, Gulf of California to study Microbial Dark Matter (Phase II) - Marker... ... | reverse complement strand
ATCCCCTCGAGATGCTGCCGCCGCGCCCGGGCCACATCTTCGGGGGCGTAGAAGACCTCCCAGTGGGGGTGGGTGAGGAGCTCCATGGACATGGAGGCCACCTCGGCGAACTCCATGGGAGGCCGCCGCAAAAAGATCAGGGGCTCATCCCGGGAAAGGAGCGTGTGGAACGCATGTCCCGACTCGTGAAGCAGTGTCCTCAGATCTCCATGGCGTCCGACGGCGTTCATGAAGATGAACGGCAACCGCCGCTCGGCCAACGTGGCCTGATACCCTCCCGGGGCTTTTCCCTTCCGGGACTCCAGGTCCAGCAGGCCATAACGGGGGAGAACGGAGAAGAGCTCGCCCAACTCGGAATCGAGCCGGCGGAAGATCTCCGCCACCCCCTCCACCAGCTCCTCGGCTTTTGTGAAGGGCCGAAGCGGGGGCTTACCGCTCGGGTCCACGTCCAGGTCCCAGGGGCGGAGCCTTTTCACGCCGAGCTCTGCCTTCCTCCTCTCCTGCAGGGCGACGAGCACCGGGACCACATGCCGCTCCACCGCGGCGTGGAACGAAAGACAATCCTCCGGGGTGTAGTCGAACCGTTCCCTCTTTCTAAAGGCATAGGCGCGATAATCGCCGAACCCGGCGTTGGCCGCGATCCTTTGCCTAAGCGAAAGGAGCTCGTCGAAGAGTCCATCGAGTTCGTCCCGATCCCGGAGCCTGCGTTCGGCGATCTTCTCCCACGCGTCGCGGCGCACGCCCCGATCGGGATCCTCGAGATATTTGGCGGCCTGTTGGAGGGTGAGCTCCTTTCCCCTAAGCGTTACCGTCATCGCTCCGGTGAGCTTCTGGTAGCGCTGGGAGAGTTTTTCCTCCTCCACCTCAAGGGGGACGTTCTCCTCGCGGAAGAGCTCCACCTGGTTCCTGAAGGAGCGGAGGAGCACGAAATAACGATCTTCGGGGAGTTCGCCGGCGACGGGTGTCTCGATGAACTTTTTCATGAGGCTCCGCATCACGGGCTTTAGCTTCGGTTCGATCTTTTCCACGAACTTGAGGTATGCCTGCTCGTATTCCTTGTTGGCGGTATCACAGGTCATGCGGATGTACCGGACGCTCCGCTCCTCGAAGATTGCCGCGAGGAGCTCCGAGAGATCGTGGAGCCACTCCTCCGCCTCCGCGGCCGTCCGCAACCCCCGCCCCTCCAGCTCGCGGAAGAACGGCTCCAGCTCCTCCCAAGAAGCAAAGGTGAAGTCCTTCGGGAGGTAGCGCCGCGGGTACTCCCGGGGCAATGGCCCGAGATCCAAGGTCACCGTTAATTCCTCCTTCCTCGCGTTATTGAGAAATTTCCCCGTTCAGGATCTTGAAGATCGCCTCCACCACCTTGAAAACGGCCTCCAAGGGCACCTCGGCTTCGGAACGGCTCGCCTTGATATAGGGCGGGATGTCGTGGGTGCCGATGGCCATCCCCGTGCCCAAACGGGTATCGGCGGACATGCCGTACCTCACGGTGCCCGGGGCCCAGGCGCCCTGGGCGGCCTTGACGATCTCTCTATAGACCGCGAGATCCACACGCTTGAGGAAGGAAGCCACGATCACGTCAGCGTACTGCGGCAGGGTCCACGCTTGGTCCACGTCCTCGCCGATGACGCGGCCGCCGGCCCTCTGTGCCGCCGCGAACAACCCCAAGTTCGACTTCCCCGCCGCCGCATAAACGATGTCGGCGCCGGCAGCGTACATCTCCCCCGCCAGCTCCGCGGCCCGGTCCGGATCGCGCCAGGAACCCACGAACGCGACCAGGACATCCCCTTCCCCGATCTCCGGGTTCGCCCACCGGGCGCCGCGGATGTAAGCGGCGAGATGCTCTTTTATCACGGGGATCTCCATTCCCCCTAGGAAACCGATCTTGCCGGTGCGCGTGAGGAGCCCCGCCACAACGCCGCCCAGGAAGCCGAGTTCCCAGTCGTTGAAGCGCACCGAGGCCACGTTGGGCAGGTTCACCTCCGCGTCTATCAACACGAACCTCTGCTCCGGGAACTGCGGAGCCACTTCCCTCAAGGCGGGAACGGATTCGAACCCATTGCAGACGATGAGGGAGTACTTCCCCGAAGCGGCGAACTCGGAGATTACATCCGGGTACTCATCCGCCGATTTCGGAACGATGTACGTGAGTTCGGCCACGATCCCTTCTTTCACGGCCCGCTGAGTCCCTTCCAGGGCGAGATCGTTGAAGGCACGGTCACCCACGCCTCCGAGTCCGAGGACCAGCGCCACCTGCAAAGTCTCCCCCGCAGCCAACGAAGCGAAGAGAACGAGGCACGCGAGAAACGCCAAAGATCTCCTCATCGAGGACCTCCTTAGGATGAGTTTATTGAGCTGCAGAGGTGAACACAACATATCGCCGCTCCACACCTTTGCCGAGGCTTTGCGGAAAATTTAAGATCGTTTTCGATGATCTGGGCCATCGTCGCGGGAATAGCGGGGTTTCTTCTGGGGTCGGTCCCCACGGCTTACATTGTGGGCAGGCTCCACGGGGTGGACATCCGCAAACACGGCTCCGGGAACGTGGGCATGACCAACGCCTGGCGGGTGTTGGGATGGAAGGCCGGGGTTTTCGTGGGGATCGTGGACATCGCCAAGGGGTACTTGGCCTCGGCTTGGCTATCCAAGCTCGCTGCCCTTGGAGGACTGGACCCGGTGTACGCCGGGATCCTGTGCGGGACGGCGGCAATCCTGGGGCATGTGTTCACCCCGTGGCTAGGATTCCGAGGCGGGAAGGGGGTGGCGACCGGGGCCGGGGTCCTTTTGGGACTCATGCCGCTTCCCGTGGGGATCTGCGTCGCGACCTTTGCGGTGGCGTTCCTTTCCACCCGGACGGTATCGGTGGGGTCCCTCTCGGCGGCGGCGGTGCTCCCTGTAAGCGTTTACCTCCTGGACCGGTTCACCGGCTTGGACTATGCCCCGCCGCTCCTTTGGCTTTCGGTGGCACTTTCCCTCTTCGTCTTTTTCACCCATAGGGCCAATATCGGACGGCTCCTCCGCGGCCAGGAGCTCAGCTTCCGCAAGAAAAAGAAGGGATGAAAGGGCTTCTTCCGGCGGTGATCTTGCTCCTTGCCTTTTCGGCGTGGGGAGCCACATGGGAGGCGGCGACGTCGGCACACTTCCTCGTCCTCGCGTACGAGGGCCTGGATCCCGGATACATCGCTGGATTGGCCGAAGGGATCCTGGAGCGGTTGCTGGACCTTTGGGGTTCCCCACCTCCGGGAAGAGGCGTGTTCGATTTATATTCCAGGGTCTCCCTCGTGGTCTATCCTGATCCCGATGCTTTCGGAAGCGACACCGGTTTATACGGCTTCACCCGCCTGCCCCTTCCCCTCTTCGGCACCCCGCGGATCCCCTCCTTCGAAAGGGTATTGAGGGACCTGGAGGCTGAATCCCCTTTGGGGATGTTGGTGGCCGGCTCCGCCCATGGAGGACTAGCCAAACTTCGGCTTGCCGAGGCCATCGCCTGGACCTTCATCGTTACTAACATGAAAGAGTTGCCCAGCGCGGACGAATCGCCCGAAACCCTTTGGCTAAATATCAGCGGGCTAGCGCGCCTGAGCGGTACCTATGTAATGGGGATCACCGAGATCCCCCATGGGCTTTCCGCCCTTTGGGCGAGGGAATGTGGAGGCGAGCCGGACCTTTCCGAACCACCGCTTTGGATCTCTGTGGACCTCTGGGCTTCGGCTACGGCGTACATGTTCCAACGGGCCGGGGGCTCCATCGCGGAGGGCGCACGGAACTTCTTCAAGTGCCTCACCGGATTCCCGGAACCCAATGGGTGCACGAAGTATGGGGACTTATGGAAAGAATCGGCGCGCTCTTGGAAATTATGGCTTTCCGGGCTTGAGGTACCTTCCTCGGTCCGAGTGCTTTATGAAGCCCGTCGCCGGGCCCTTTGGTTGCGGTTTGTCTTCCTTTACCCCGTCTTCTCCCAGGCATCCCGGGATGAGATCCAAGCCCTTTACGGAAGTATTGAGATGGGGGAAGGTTCTGGTCAGGATCTAGAGCGGCTCGAGGATCTCCTTTCTCCGTCCGAGGTTGTCCCCACTCCGGAGCTCGTGGAAGCCCTTTCCTCCCGGGAGACAAGCCTCCTCCGCTGGCTCGGGATGATGGGCAAGCGGGGCACCGAAGCTTATAAGACCTTCTTGAAGCTCCAAGCGCTCCGGAATACCGATCCAGCTGAATATCTTCGGCTATATATCGGGCTTGTCGGGAAGCTTTCCGGGTAGCTCAGAAACCCTCTTCCAGCGATTCCAGCATCGCCGCCAGGGATTCCCCTTCTTTCTTGCGGGTGATCTCTACTAATCCCAGCTTCGTCACGTCGATGAAGTCCGCCGGTACCCGGTCCTTGCGGAGTTCCTGCTTCAATCGTTCGATCACCTTCCGCTCGTCCGCCTTCGAGGCCATGTCCACGAAGTCCACGATGATGATCCCGGAGATCTTGCGCAACCGTAGCTGCCGCGGGATCTCCACCGCCGCCTCCAGATTCGTGTTCAGGATGGCGGCTTCCTGGTTCCTGTGGCGGATGTCCTTTCCGGTGTTCACATCGATGGCGGTGAGGGCTTCGGTCTCGTCGATGGTGATAAAGCCCCCTCCTTTCAAGGGCACCCGGCGCTGGAGGGCCTCCCGGAGCTGGCGCTCGACGTCGTAGCGCACGAAGAGGGGCATCGTCCCCCGGTAGAGCTTCACTCGCCCCCGCAGCTTGTCCAGATGGAGGTAGTGGAGGTAGTGAAGGATCTCCTTGTATTCAGCCTCGTCGTCCACGATGAGGGAATCCACGTCCTCCGTAAAGCGGTCCCGCACCATGGTTTTCACCAGATCGGGGTTCCGGTAAAGGAGCGTCGGGGCGGATACCTTGGCCGCCTGTTCCTCGATCCCCTTCCAAGTGCCCAACAGGAACTTGAAGTCTCGCTCCAGGTCCTCCTTGGGAACCCCAGCCGCGGCGGTGCGGGCGATCAGGCCCTCGCCGGGGGCCTTGAGCTCGTACGCGATCTGTCGCAGGCGTTTGGCCTCGTTCTGGTCCGAGATGCGGCGGGAGATGGCCACCCGGTCCTCCTTGGGGAGGAAGACCCAATAGCGGCCGGGTAGGCTTATCTTGGTGGTGCCCTGGGGGTTCTTGGTGCCCACCCCCTCCCGGCGCACTTGGACGATGATGGACTGCCCGGGGCGGAGGATCTTCTGGATCGGGGGAGGCCCCTTCCAGGGTTCGAACCCCTTGGAGATCAGGATGGCATCGTTTATCTCGTGTTGGGAGAGGAACAGCGACTGCTTTTCCCCCACGTTCACGAACGCCGCCCCCAATCCCGCCAGGACCGTTTCCACCCTCCCTTTGTAGATGTTTCCCACCAGGCGGGGTCGCTCGGGGCATTCGAAGTAGATCTCCACCAGGCGCCCCTCCTCCACGATGGCCACGCGCTTGCGAACGCCGGTGGGCGCGCGTTGTACATTTACGAGGATGTGGTTTCCCCTGAGCGTCTCGGCCTCCTTTCCGGGGGGAGTTCTGCAAAGAGCTCTCCGATAGTGCGCCCGAGCACCGGGTGGACCATCCCCGGAACCAGCTCCGCCAGCGAGGCCAGCATCACCCCGCGACGCAAAAGGTGCGGATAGGGTATGTGCAGATCCCCGTCGCTTACGATCTCTTCGTTGTAAAAGAGGATCTCGATCTCGATGGGTGCCGGACCAAGTTTCTCCCCCAATTCTCGTCCCAGGATCCGTTCGATCCCCTGGCAGATGGAACGTAGCTGGCGTGGATCGAGGGTTGTGTCAGCCTCCACTGCAAGGCCGATGGCCCCATAGGAATTTTCCGTAGGGGCACTTCGAAACCATGATGAAGCCCGGATTATCCTGATCCCACAGGACTGCAACCCCTCAATGGCCGCAACGATCCGCTCTCGTTGCGGCGGAACCTCGGCCTGTAATCCCAGGAAAACCCGCGCCATACACGCCCCCATTTCCCGGGGACGAGAAGGGGAATGGGGATCAGTCAGGAATCACCCGCATTTTGGGCGTACCGCCTTTGTACGGAACCGAAGAACCGTAACGCATTTTCCACCATCCCCTCCTGCCCCGTGATCTCCGTCCTTAAAGTGCAACATCAAACCGAGAGTACGCTCAAATCCCCGATCTCGAGGAACAACGAAAGCAACGCCTTAAGGAACGAAAGGCGGTTTTCCCGTACCCTCTCGTCCTCCACCATCACGAAGACCTTCTCGAAATACCGATGCACCGGTCTTCCAAGCGGGAGCAATGCCTTCAAGGCCCCTGCGAAATCCCGTTCCGTAAGGGCTCGCCTTACCTTCCCCTCGGCTTTCAGGTATTCGCGCCAAAGTTCCTGTTCTTCCTCCTTTTGGAAGAGCTCGGGATCGAAGGTGGTAAACCCATGATCTTTGGTGATGTTCCGCAGCCGTTCGAAGATCTGGGCCAGCTCGGCCAAGGCCGCGTCCCTCTTCAAGGACGCCAACGCCTGGGCCCGTTCCAATACCCCGAGGAAATCCCCCCGTGGTACCGCTAAAACCGCTTCAACGATATCATGGGGGACCCCGAAATCGTCGCGGAGGACGTGCCGCAAGCGATCCACCAGAAACCCTTTCACCGTGTGTTTGTCTTTCCCCTCCGGGATACGCGGGTAAAACTCCGCAGCCGCATCGATCACACCGAAGAGATCCACCACCAACCGCTTCCGCAAAATCAGGGAGATCAGGGCGTTGGCGGCCCGTCGGATCCCGTAGGGATCCCGGGACCCCGTGGGCACTTCACCCACTATTATCGCCCCCATCACCGTGTCGAGCTTATCGGCGAGGCTCAGGGCGGTGCCCAGGGTGCTCTCCGGCAGCTCGTCCGCCCGGGTTCGGGGAAGGAGGTGCTCCTCGATGGCCACCGCCACCTCCTCCGGCTCCCCGGAAAGCCGGGCATAGATCCCCCCCATCACCCCTGCAAGCTCCGGAAACTCCCGTACCATCTCGGTGGTGAGGTCGGCCTTGCAGAGGAACGCCGCTCGATCCAACAGTGCCCCTTGCTCCCCGTCCAACCCCAGGGGATCGACGAGGCGCTTGCATATCTCCCGGATCCGCTGGACCTTGTCCCAAACGGACCCCAAACGTGCCTCGTATACGACTTCTCTTAAGTCCAGAACGCGCTCCGCGAGAGGGCGCTTGCGGTCGTTCTCGAAGAAGAACCGAGCGTCCCGGAGGCGGGCCCTCACCACCCGCTCGTATCCCTGACGGACGTAGCCCTTCTCGTCCTCCTTTCCATCGCGGAACCCCAGGAATACCGGGGCGGGCTCCCCATCGCGGGCGAAGGGGACGAACTTGCCTTCCTCGTGGAGCACGGCAGCGATAACGGGGGCAGGAAGATCCAAGAATTCCCCGGGGAACTCCCCCAACACCGGAGAAGGCCATTCAAGGGATCCCACCAGGATTCCCAATAATTCCTCGGTCCACAGGGCCCGGACGCCGTACTCCCCCTCCACCCCTTTCGCCGCGTCCCGGATCATGCGCTCGCGCTCCCTGGGGTCAGCGATGACCCGGGCCTCGCGGAGCTTTTCCACGTACTCCGCCGGGGAGTTGAGGGCGAGCTCCCGGGGGCCGAAGAACCGGTGCCCTCGGGTGATGCGACCCGCGGTGAGGCTCCCATACCGGATCGGGAGGATCTCGTTGTCCAAAAGGCATACGAGCCACCGGATGGGGCGCAGGAACGCCACCCCCGATGAGTCCCACCGCATCGTCTTCCTGCACGGAAGGGAGCGAAGGATATCCGGGATCAGTTCTTGCAAAACCTCCTGAGCCGGCCTTCCCGGGGTGCGGACTTCGAGGAACAGGTACTCCTTTTCCCCCACGACCTTACGCTTCAGGTCTTGGGGAGCTGCACCGTACTTCTTCAAGAACCCCAGCGCTGCCTGTGTGGGGTTCCCCGTGGAATCCAGCCCCACCGCCGCCGCCGGCCCTCGTACCTCCTCCACCAAATCGGCTTGGCGTTCGGCCAAGCCCCGGACGAGGACGGCCAGCCGCCTGGGGGTCCAGTGGATCTCCATCCCGGAGAACCCCAAGCGCTCCTCTCGTAGGGCCTGGGCCAATCTATCCCCCAGCGCCCGGGCAAGCACCGGGGCGTCCAGCGCGGGAAGCTCCTCCGTTCCTACCTCAAGCAAGAACTCGGGCACGGCGTTCCTCCAAAAGCTTCAGATATCCTTTAGCGCAACCCCGGGCTAGCTCCCGGACACGGGCGATGTAGCTCTCCCTCTCGGCCACCGAGATCGCCCCCCGGGCATCGAGGACGTTGAAGAGATGCGAGCAGTGTAGGGTATGGTCGTAGGCCGGGAAGACCAGTCCCGCCTCAAGGCAAGCCCGGGCCTCGGCCTCCGCCAGCTCGAACATCCTCCGGATCCGCTCTACATCCGCCCGCTCGAAGTTGTAGATGGAGAACTGGCGCTCCTTCTCGTGCCAGATCTCCCCGTATTTGACGTCCGCGCTCCAGTTGAGGTCGAAGGCCGACTCCACCCCTTGCAAGAAGATCGCGATCCGCTCGAGCCCATAGGTGAGCTCCACCGAGACCGGATCCAGGTCGATCCCCCCCATCTGCTGGAAGTAGGTGAACTGGGTGATCTCCATCTCATCGAGCCACACCTGCCAGCCCACCCCCCAGGCCCCGAGGGTCGGGGACTCCCAGTCGTCCTCGGAGAACTTCACGTCGTGGTCCCGTAGCTCAATTCCCACGTGTTCTAGCGACCCCAGGTACAGGTCCTGGATGTCCGGGGGCGGGGGCTTCAGGATCACCTGGTACTGGTGATGGAGCCTGAGGCGAATGGGGTTTTCCCCGTAGCGGCCGTCGGTGGGGCGGCGGGAGGGCTCGATGTACGCCACCCGCCAGGGATCCGGCCCCAGGCACCCGAAGAAGGTGGCGGGGTTAAAGGTCCCCGCGCCCTTCTCCACGTCATACGGCTCGAAGATCACACAACCCTGGTCCCGCCAATACTCGTGCAGGGCCAGGATTAAGTCTTGAAAGGTTTTCACGCGCTTTTGCTCAGCTCGCATAGCTTCGCGAAGGCCTCGGGGTCGCGGATCGCCAGATCCGCCAGGATCTTGCGGTTGATCTCCACCCCGGCCTTCCGCAGTCCCCCCATGAACTTGGAGTAAGAGAGGCCGTGTTGACGGGCCGCGGCCCCGATGCGGATCTGCCAGAGGCGGCGCATGTTGCGCTTTCTGAGCTTGCGGGAAATGTACATGTGGAGCCGGGCCTTGATCACCGATTGCTTGGCGATTCGCCAGCAGTTTTTGCGCTTTCCCCGGAATCCTTTGGCCTGCTTCAGGATCTTGCGGCGGCGTCTCGTATGGACGATTCCACCTTTGACGCGCATGGTCTACCTCCTTTTTACCGTGGCACGTGCATCACGGAACATCGAGGACCTTGATGAGCCGTTTCCGCTCGGCCCCCGTGACCTCCACCTTGCGGCGGGCCTGCCGCTTGTACTGGGGACGCTTCTTGACCCGTTTGTGCTGGTAGCGGGCCCGCATGCGGAAGATCTTGCCCGCGGCGTTCACCCGCAAGCGTTTGGCCGCCGCCTTATGGGTCTTCTTTTTGCGCTTCATCCCGAACCTCCTTTGGTGCGCAGCGGACTCAAAAGCATCTGGAGTGTTCTCCCCTTGGAGAGGGGGTCCTGATCTACCTTGGCGATGTCCCGGAGCTCCTGGGCCACCCGGGAAAGGAGTTCCCGTCCCTTGTCATGATGGATGATCTGGCGGCCCTTGAAGAAAACGGTCACCCTCACCTTGCTCCCCTCTTCCAGGAACTCCCGGATCCGCTCGAGCTTCGTTCGGAAGTCGTGCTCTCCCGTTTGTATGGTGAACTTCACTTCTTTTAACTTCGCCGGCTTCTTCTGTTTCTTCTCCCGCTTCTCCAGCTGGTAAAGGTACTTCCCGTAGTCGACGATTTTACAGACCACGGGATTGTGCTCCGGGGCCACCTCCACGAGGTCCAGTCCCCGTTCTTGGGCCAAATCCAGCGCCCGCTGGATGGGCACGACCCCTAAATTACGCCCGTTTTCATCGATGAGGAGCACCTCTCGGGCCCTTATCTCTTCGTTTACGCGAAACCTCTTTTTGATACCATCAACCCCCTTTCTTTTTGAGATTTTAGCCGCGATGACGGCTCTCAGCCATGCTAGCGATAGATCCCGTGGTCCCGGATGAACCGGTCCACCGCTTCCGGCACCAATCCCGCCACCGGAAGACCCGCGCGGTATCTGGACCGGATCTCCGAGGAGGATATCTCCACCGGCTCCATTCGGATGAGGTGGATCTCCGCCCGGCCCAGGGGTGGCCGCCGCAGCTCCTCCGGATCTATCCCCCTACGGGGCGCAATTATAAAAGGACAAAGCCGAAGAAGCTCGTCCGGATCCTTCCAGTTTGGGAGCTCCAGGAACGCGTCCGCCCCGATAATGTAAGCCACGCCCTGGGGATAGATCTTCAGCATCTTCCGCACTGTATCCACCGTATAAGCGGGTCCGTCGGTGTCCATCTCCACCCGGGAGACTTCGAACCGGGGATGGCCGGCGATGGCGAGCTCGACCATACGGAACCGGAGCTCCGCGGGGACATCCACCTCCTTGTGGGGTGGACAGGCGGTGGGGATGAAGATCACCCGATCGAGTTCGAACTGCCTCAGGGCCTCCTCCGCCACCTTGAGGTGCCCCACATGGATGGGGTTGAACGCGCCCCCAAAAAGCCCCACCTTACCCCTCAAGCTCAAACTCCACCTCGAGGCCGCCGATGCGGATCGGTTCCCCCTTCCAGCCGGCCCGCCGTAGTGCCCGGAATACACCCTTGCGTTCGAGCTCCTCCTCGAGATAGACCCTCGCGTCCTCGGTGGATAGGTCGAGCCGGCCCAGCCGCTCGATCTCCCGCCCCTCCACCACCCAGACCCCGTCGTCCCGGGCGACCCGGAACCCCTTCCGGGGAACGAGCTTCCAAGTCCTCTGCACGGGCACGGAGGGGGATTCTCTCGGTGCCTCATCCAGCTTCCGCGAAAGGGTCCGCAGAAGTTCACTTATCCCCTCGCCGGTGACCACGGAGATTGGGTAAAGCTCCACCCCTGCCTCACGGAACCGGGATATCCTTCGGGCGATCTCTTCCGGCTGCAAGAGGTCGATCTTGTTTCCCGCCACCACCTCCGGCTTTTCCTTGAGCTCCTCCCACGCCTCGAGCTCCCGCCGGATGGCGCGATAGTCCTCCAGGGGATCTCGGCCCTCCACCCCGGCGAGATCCACCATGTGCAAAAGGACCCGGGCCCGGGTGGCGTGGCGCAGGAACCTGTCCCCCAGGCCCTTCCCCTCGTGGGCCCCCTCCACCAGGCCGGGGAGGTCGGCGAGCACAAAGCTTTTCCCGTCCACCTCCACCACCCCCAGGTGGGGCTCGAGGGTCGTGAAGGGGTAGGGGGCCACCTTCACCTTTTTCCGGGACACCCGCGAAAGGAAGGAGGATTTTCCCACGTTTGGGAACCCCACGATCCCCACGTCGGCCAAGAGCCGGAGCTCGAGCTTAAGCCACCGCTCTTCCCCCGGCTCCCCCAGCTCCCGGATCTTGGGCCCTTTCCAGCGGTTGGAGACGAAGGCGCTGTTTCCACGTCCGCCTTTTCCTCCCCGGGCCACCACGACCCGCATTCCTTGGGCGGAGAGGTCCGCGATGACCTCGCCGGTGCGGAGGTCACGCACCACCGTCCCCACCGGGACGTGGATGATCAGGTCTTTGCCCCGCTTCCCTTGGCGCTTGTTTGGCCCCCCGGGGCCCCCATCCTCGGCCCGGAAGTGGACCTGGTGGTTGAAATGGAGGAGGGTGTTCATGGAGCGGGTGGCCTCAAGGATCACATCCCCACCGTCTCCCCCATGCCCCCCGTCAGGGGTTCCCAAGGGGTTGTATTTGGTGCGATGAAAACTTATTAGCCCGTCTCCCCCCCGCCCCCCGGCGACGTGGATCCTGGCCTCGTCTATCCACACACTAGGCTTTCTGGCCCTCCTCCACGGGGATCACGTTCACGTAGCGGCGCTTGCGGCCGGCGAACTCCACGTACCCCTTCACCTTGGCATACAGGGTGAAATCGCGGCCCATGCCGACGTTCTTCCCCGGCCAGAACCGAGTACCGCGCTGCCGCACGATGATGCAACCGGGCCAGACGAGCTCGCCGCCGAAGCGCTTAATCCCCAAGCGCTTCCCCGGGGAATCCCGGGTGTTCTGTGTGGAACCCTGGCTCGATTTGTGGGCCATAAGATCACCTCCTTGTCTTTAGACTTTCACGTCGAGGCCGACCTCCCGGACCACGATGCTTCCGGGCCGGTCCCGCTCCAGGGCCCGTAACCCAAGGAGCATCGTCTCCAGAATGGCGTCGAGCTCCCGATCCAGGAAGGGGTCGGAGCGGTCGACGGTGTAGGAGATCCCGTCCTCGGCGCGGCTGGCCTCGGGGGAGAGGTGAAGGTAATACCGCATTCCCAAAAGCGGCGCCTCCACCAAAGCCATGGCCGCCAGACCCTCCGCGCCCCCATTCCCTTTCAAGGAAACGGCGCGGATCCTCCCCTCCTCGTCCCGCTCGATGCGCACCTCCACCATAATCACGCCCTCTCGATCGTGACGATGCGCGTGCGCATGAAGGGCTGTCTGTGGCCCCTCAGGCGCCGGTACCCCTTCTTGGGGCGGAAGCGCTGGATGAGGACCTTGGGCCTCTTGCCCACCGCTTCCACCTCGCCCACAACCCTCACCCCGTCCAGATAGGGCCGCCCTATCTGGATCCCTTCCCCGTTCCGGAGCATGAGGACACGGTCGAATACCACCCTTTCCCCGGGTTGCGCTCCCCGGATCAGTTCGTGCTCCACGACCGTGCCTTCCTCTACCACGTATTGGTGTCCCTGTATCTCCACGATGGCGTACATGGGCGACCTCCTCCGCATTCTATCTTCCCCGAAACCTGAGGACAACGTTCCATTCAGCGGATTTTCGTCCCCGGTTGAACTTCGCGATCGGGCGTGAGCACCGCAAGAGTCCCATCCGTGGCCGCCAGGATCATACATTCGGATTTGACCCCGCGGATGGTGGCAGGTCTTAAGTTGGCCACCACTGCCACGAGCTTCCCCCTCAGTTCCTCGGGGGTGTAGTGCTTTTTTATCCCGGCCACGGCCTGGGCCCTACGGTCGCCGAGGTCCAAAAGGAGCTTGTAAAGTTTATCCGCCCCGGGGATCTCTTCCACGGATACGATGCGCCCCACCACGAGGTCGAGTTTCTGGAATTCCTCAATGGTTACCAACCCTTCCTCCTTCATTTTCCGATAACGCTGCTTGAGGTCCTCCACGTCCACGTGCTCCAGGGGCGGGACGGGCTTTTTGGTAAGCTCCAGCCCCTCCACCCCCCGAAGGGCGTCGGCGAGGCCATGGGGTCCGATGCCCATGACCTCCAGTATCCTGGCAGAGAACGAGGGAACGAACGGTTCGAGCATAATGGCGATTGCCTTCGCCAGGTGCGCCGCCGATGCCACCGCTTCCTCGTCCCCTGTTTCCCAAGGGGCCTTGTGCTGAAAGTACTCGTTGCCGAAGACGGAAAGCCCCGCGACCTCCTTGAGGGCCGCCGCCAGCGATCCCTCCTCCACCCACTCCACCGTCCGGTCGTAGACCCGCTGGATCTTATTCCGGACGGCACCTTCGGTGGGCACCTCCGGGACCCGGCCCCCGAACCGCGACCACACGAAAGAAAGGACCCGGTGGACGAAGTTGGCGATGTTGTTCACGAACACAGCGTTTATGGTGCGATCGAAATCCTCCCAGGAGAAGTTCACATCCGCGGTCTCCGGCCGGTGGTAAAGGAGGTAAAACCTCCAGTAGACCGGGGGAAGGAGCTCCAGGGCCTCGTCGGCGTAAATCCCTACCCGGCGGCTCTTGGAGAAGGCTTCCCCGCCGATCCAATTCAGGTACTCCGTGGCCGCGATCTGATCGGGGAGGTGGTAGCCTTGGCCCGAGGCGATGAGCTGGGCGGGGAAGAAGAGGGTGTGGAAGGGGATGTTGTCCTTGGCCTGGGTGTATACTTGCCACACCTCATCCCCGAACCAGAAGTCCCGCCAGCGCTCCTCTTCGCCCTTCCGGCGGAAGTACTCGATGGTGGCGGAAACATAACCCAAGGCGGCCTCCGCCCAAACGTAGATCACCTTTCCCTCGGCCCCGGCAAAGGGGGCGGGGATCCCCCAGGAGATGTCCCGGGTCACGGCCCGGGGCTTGAGCCCCGCCTCGATCATCCGCTCGGTGAAAAGCTTTACGTTCCCCCGGAAATCCCGGCTCCTCACGTACTCTAGGAGCTTGGGGGCAAGCTTTTCCAAATCCAAGTACCAGTGGCGGGTCTTTTTCCGCACGATGTCAGTGGAACCGCAAAACGCACAGCGGGGGTCGATGAGTTGTTCCGGTTCTAGGAGCCTGCCGCAGGCCTCGCACTGGTTCCCCAAGGCGTTGGGGTAGCCACAAAAGGGACAGGTTCCCGTGATGAACCGGTCCGCCAGGAACCGCTTGCATCCATTGCAGTATGCCCGTTCTTCCTCCCGGGAAAAGATATAACCGTTTCGCTCCATCTGTTTATAGATCCGGGTGACGAACTCGTAGTGGACCGGCGATTCGGTGATGGTGTAGTTGTCGATGGCGATCTCGAATCCCCTTAAAATCTCCACGATCTTTTGGTGCACCTCTTCCACAAGCTCTTTTGGGGAGATGCCGCGTTTGTGGGCCTCGTATTCGATCCGGGTACCGTGGGCGTCGGTACCCGAGACGTGCAGGGTTTCGTACCCTAGGGCCCGATAAAACCGGGTGAAGACGTCACCGGAGAGAAGACATCCGATGAGGTTGCCCAGGTGTGGCACCCCCGAGCCATAGGGCCAAGCGCTGCAGACGAGGACTCTTTTTATTTCCGGCTTCAAGGCCATCCTCCATTCGGCGGGATTATAACGGGGCCATTGCGGAGCACAAAGGATTTTTACCACCTTAATGAGAGAGGACATCCTTAAGAGGTTGTTGCGCAAATCCGGCTAGCTCCTTGGGCTTACCGCCGGGGTAAATGCGAAAAGATGGCTTACAACTTCATCGGTTGCGAACGGGATCGGCTTCCGGAGGGGCATCGGGAGTGGTTTACCCCGGATGTGATTGCGTTATGCCTATTGGTCTGCTCCTCCCGGAAGATCGAGGGGGGCCTGTCGAAGGAACGTGGCGCTCAGGTGATCACCAGGGGCAAGGTCCTGACCGCACCGCCATCTCCCGGTTCCGCCAAGGGCTTGAGGGGCTTTCACGGAGGTGTTGTGGTTGTGCGGGCGGTGTTTGCGGGGTGGCCGGGAAGTGGGAGGGGATAGCTGGCCTCCTGCCCCGTGGCCCGTGGCGCATACCCCTTGCTGGCTTATCCACGGTCCGGGCCCGCTTAACCTCCGTCCTCCACCTCCGTGAACTCTTCTTTCAGGATCCCCATAAGGATGACATCGTGGAACTTCCCGTCACGGTAAAGCGCCCGGCGCCGTATCCCTTCGCGCCTGAACCCCGCCTTCTCGTAACAGCGGATGGCCCGGGCGTTGAAGGAAAAGGTTTCGAGCTCCACCCGATTAAGTCCCAGCTCTTCGAAAGCATAGCGGACCATGGTCCTTACCGCCTCGGTCCCGTACCCCCTCCCCCAATATTTCCGCTCGCCGATGACGATCCCCAGGGTGGCCGTGCGGTTCTTCCAGTCGATCCGGTGGAGCCCGATATTGCCGATGTGTACCCATCGTTCCCCTTCCCGTACCTCGATGGCAAGGACGATTTCTTCCCGACGGGAAGGAAGGGACTCCACCCATCGCTCCTCCTCCGCCCGGGAAAGGGGACGGTACATGGTCAAATATCTCCTCACTTCGGGGTCATTGAACCATCGAAGGAACCGGGGGATATCCTCCCGCTCGATCGCCCGCAGCCTCACCCGCCCTCCGTAGATCACGTGCGCTCACCCAAGGCACCGTTCTATTTACCGCGCCTCGTCACCGCCTTGATGTGTCTTGCTGCGAGCAACCCGGTAACGGCGGCGAACACGATGCCACGGGAGTGGCCCGAGGCATCACCGGCCACGTAAAACCCCGGGAGCTCGGTCTCCATCCCTTTTCGCAATCGGTACCGGGTGTCATAGAACTTGATCTCGGGGGCGTAAATCAAGGTCCCGTCGGCCGCAAGCCCTGGAATGAGCCGATCCAGCCGTTCCAAGGCCTCCACTACATCCATCACCACCCGATGGGGGAGGGCCATGGAGATATCCCCCGGGGTGTACTCGTTTAAGGTGGGTTTGATGGGTGCCCGCCGTAGCCTCTCGGGGGTGGAACGGCGTCCCTTTTTCAGGTCCTTTAAGCGCTGCAGGATCGGCTTTCCCCCGCCGATGGTGGTAGCGAGCTTGGCGATGGCCCGGCCGTACTCGGTGGTATCCTCCACCGGATCGGTGAGCTCGATGTGCACCAAGAGGGCGAAGTTGGTGTTCTCGGTCTTCTTGTCGTTCTCGGCGTGACCGTTCACCAACACGAACTCCTCGTAGTCTTCCCGAACCACGAAACCCCGAGGGTTGGTGCAGAAGGTACGTACCATATCGTCGTAGGTGGAAGTACGCATGCGGAATTTGGCATCATACATGACCCGCTCGATAGGCTCGTAAAGCTCGGCCGGGAACTCCACCCGCACCCCCACATCCAAGGGACCGAATTCCGGCCCCACCCCTAACCTCCGGGCTACCTCCCGCAGCCAATATGCACCCACCCTTCCGGGAGCGGCTATCACCCGCCGGGCCTCTATTTCGAAGCCGTTTCCCTTGAGAAGGAAGCCGTCGTCGAGGTGCTCGATGGATTCCACCTTGGTCCCGAGGCGAAATTCCACGCCCCGCGCGACGAGGTCGCGATAGAAGTTATCGATCACCTCGCGGATGCGAGAGGTACCGATATGGCGCTGGCGGCCGGCGATGAACTCGATCCCCGCCTCGGCAGCCTTCTTCTTAAGGGCCGCCAAGTCCTCCTCCCTTTCCCCGGAATAGCACTCCGGGGCCCCATAGCGGGTGAAGGCGTTGTCCACTTCCCGGATCAGCGCCTCCAACTCAGCGGGGCTACACCCGATGGCCGCGGGATCTCCTCCAATGCGAGGAGTGAGGTTCAGCTTCCCATCGGAGAAGGTTCCGGCACCACCTACCCCGCAGGTGATGCTCTTTCGGGCCCGAGGATCCAAGCCCTTGTCGATGACGAGGATCTTGAATCCTGCCTCCACCAATTCCAAGGCCGCGAAGAGCCCCGCCGGCCCCGCCCCCACAATGGCCACATCGTATCGCATCCCTATTTCTCCTCGGTCCCCGCCAGAAGTCTCGATGGCCTTCAATATTAGCTCAAAGTCGCGTTTTTCCTAACCGTGATAGCCGGTTGCGTTTTCGTCGGGATGGGGTAAGATGCGGGGCCGTTTCAGGTAGTGCGAAAGCCGAGGAAAGCCTTGGCATCGGGCCAGGGCTTTTTCTTTTGCCCCAAGGAGGAAGGATGCACAAAGAGGTAAGCATAAACCGGGTGCGCAATATCGGCATCATGGCCCACATCGACGCGGGGAAGACCACCGTCACCGAGCGCATCCTCTACTTCACCGGGAAAAAACACAAGATCGGCGAGGTCCACGACGGCGAGGCCACCATGGACTGGATGCCCCAGGAGAAGGAGCGGGGGATTACTATCACCTCCGCCGTCACCTCCGTCTACTGGCGGGCACACCGGATCAACATCATCGATACCCCGGGCCACGTGGACTTCACCGCCGAGGTGGAGCGGTCGCTCCGGGTGGTGGACGGGACGGTGGCCCTCTTCTGCGCCGTGGGCGGGGTACAGCCCCAGTCGGAGACGGTGTGGCACCAAGCGGAGAAGTACCGCGTCCCCCGGATCGCGTTCATCAACAAGATGGACCGCGTGGGGGCGGACTTCGCCGCCGTGGTGGAGGAGATCCGGCGGGAGCTGGGTGCCAATCCCGTGCCGGTAGTGCTTCCCATCGGGGCCGAGGAGGAATTCCGGGGCCTGGTGGACCTCATCGACATGGAGGCGATCTACTTCGATGGGGGACCACGGGGGATCGAACTCCGCCGTGCCCCGATCCCGGAAGAATTGCGCCCCACGGCGGAGGCCCACCGGGAGAGGCTCCTCGAGGCCGCAGCGGAAGCCGACGATGCGCTCCTGGAGAAGTACCTGGAGGGGAAGGGTCCGACGCGGGAGGAGCTCATCGCCGCCCTCCGGCGCGGCACCATCGCGGGGACGTTGGTCCCCGTCCTGTGTGGGGCTGCGTTCCGAAACAAGGGGATCCAGCGGCTACTGGACGCCATTGTGGACTTCCTCCCCTCCCCGGCGGACCTACCGGCGGTTGTGGGCGAATGGGAGGGGCGGGAGGAACGGCGCGCCCCCAGCGACGACGAGCCCCTGAGCGCCCTGGCGTTCAAGGTGCAGGCCGACCGCCACATGGGGAAGTTCACCTACGTGCGCATCTACTCCGGGATCCTCCGCACCGGGGACGTGGTCTTCAACGCCACCCGGGGACTGAAGCAGCGGGTGGGGAGGCTCTTCGAGGTCCACGCCGACAAGCGTGACATCGTGGATGAGCTCCGCGCCGGGGACGTGGGGGCGGTGGTGGGCCTCTCCGACACCTACACCGGGGACACCCTCTGCGACGAACGTTATCCATTGGTGCTCGAACCCATCGAGTTCCCCTCCCCGGTCCTCGACCTCGCCATCGCCCCGGCGAAGCGGGAGGACCTGGACCGGCTGTCCCGGGCCCTGGCCTATCTCTCCGCCGAGGACCCCACCTTCGTGGTACGGTCCGACGACGAGACCGGGGAGGTGGTGATCTCGGGGATGGGGGAACTGCACCTCGAGATCATCGTGGACCGGATCCGCCGGGAGTTCGGGGTGGACGTGACCACCGGTGTGCCCCAGGTAGCCTACCGGGAGACGGTTCTCGGATCTGTGGAACACGAGCACAAGCTGGTGAAGCAGACCGGCGGCCGCGGTCAGTACGCCCACATCGTGTTCCGGCTCGAGCCCGCGGGCCCGGGCGAGGGGTTCCAGTTCGAGAACCGGGTCACTGGAGGTCGGATCCCCAAGGAGTACATCCCCGCCATCAAGAAGGGGTTCATCGATGCCATGGCCGCGGGGCCGTTCGCGGGCTTCCCCATGGTGGACCTCAAGGTCACCCTCCTGGACGGTTCCTTCCACGAGGTGGACTCCTCGGAGCAGGCCTTCCGGGCCTGCGCGCGCCAAGCGCTGCGGCAGGCGGCCCTCAAGGCCGGGGTGGAGCTCCTGGAGCCGGTGATGTCGGTAGAGGTCACCGTACCCGAGGAGTACGTGGGCCAAGTCTCGGGGGGGCTGGCGGCGAAGCGAGGCAAGATCATGGGGATGGAGATAAAAGGGAAGCGGGCGGTGGTGCGGGCCCGGGTCCCGTTGGCGGAGATGTTCGGTTATTCCTCGGAACTGCGGAACACCACCAGCGGCCGGGGCGAGTTCACCATGCACTTCGAGCGCTACCAAGCGGTACCGTATGCCGTAGCCGAGGAGATCGCAGCGGCCCGTGGCCGTGCTGTCCATAAGGGAAGGCTTTAGGACTTCCTCTTTGAGCTCGGGACATGGAGGGACACCCCTGCGGCCAACCTGACCGCAGGGGATGATGTGAATGACGATCCGTTCAGAACCCATGACGCGTAACGGGTTTCGATCGGCCGGCCCCCGGGGAAGCCGGGGCCAGTGGAAAGCATTTACTTTATGGGGAGCAAGGATGACCAACGGTAGGGCGTTCCACGATGGATCGACGCCCACCGCCACTTGCTTCCCTCCGCTTTATCCGCCGCAGCGGTTTCCATCGTCTACTTTGTTTTCCCCGGGGGCACTTGTATAGCTGCCTCGCAGATCGGCCTATCGCCCCGGGAACTCGGAGGGGAAGGGGAAAGTTGGGGCAGAACCCTTGTGGGTAAAACAACCTTCATCAGTCCGACCGATCCCGATGCGCGTCAAGCCAGGATTGGAGTATGAGCACGGCGGCGAGCTCATCACGGAGGGCCTTGCGTTTCCGGCGGCTGAAATCGGCTTCGAGGAGCACCCTCTCCGCTTCCGAAGTGGTCAGACGTTCGTCCCAAAGCTCAACGGTGACACCCACCGCCTCCTCCAAAGACTTGGCAAACTGGCGTACACGCTTCGCCTGTTCCCCTTCGGTCCCGTCCATATTTAGGGGAAGCCCCACCACGATCCGCTCTGCACCCCATTCTCGTGCTTTGCGCGCAAGATATTTCACGTCCTCATTGTGGCCGCGGCGCAGGTATACCCCTTTCCCCTGGGCGATGGTCCCGGTCTCGTCGGAAAGGGCCATCCCGATGCGCCTTTCCCCTACGTCCAGCCCCATGACCCTCATGCCGACGAGAGCACCTGAAGGGCCCGGCGGATCATCTCCTCCACCGGCATGTCGGGGGTGAACTCCTTGCGCACCACCTCTAGGGCCTTCCGCGCCTCGGCCTCGGAGAACCCCAAGGCTTTAGAGGTAAGGGCGCGCAAGACCACCGTTTCCTTTTCCGAGAGGGGCGTAGGGGCCGCGGGAACCACCTTAGCCAACCGTTCAGATAGCTCCACCATGATGCGCTGGGCGGTGCGCCGACCGATCCCCTTCACCTGCTCCAGGGCCGAGAGGTCCCCTCGGCGGATGGCGGCGGCGAACTCCTCCGGGGGCATGGCGGCCACCAACCGAAAGGCCAACCGCGGTCCGAGCTGGGGCATTGAGAGAAGACCTACGAACATATCCCGCTCCTCCGGGGTGGCGAACCCGTAAAGAGTGAGCTCGTCTTCCCCTACCGTGAGATGGGTGTAGAGCTTTGCCGTTCCGGCAAGCCCTGCCACGGTGCGCTTGGGCACCCGGATCCTGAACCCAACCC